>Ga0307512_10000157_pt1 | contig 90418 bp, 99 predicted proteins | sample 14_EM_MG_FD_200267 | JGI IMG/M metagenome (GOLD analysis project Ga0307512, IMG submission 200267) | Populus trichocarpa ectomycorrhiza microbial communities from riparian zone in the Pacific Northwest, United States - 14_EM | ecosystem: Host-associated > Plants > Roots > Unclassified | place...
GGGTTGCATCAGAGCCGCGAGGTGTGTAGCGGGAGTCCATAACATTGGATGGGCACAATGCCTCGAGAGTTTGTTTTTATGTTCGCCGGTGATAGGGATGAGGGGGGCAGCCGACAAATAACAATCCCCGAGGAACTTCAAAATGTCGACTTAAGAGTACTGTGCGATCGAAAAGTCCGCTAGCCCTTCTTGCCCGGCTGCTTCTTAACGGTTGGAAGTTCTTTAGGCGGTGAAGGGAGCCTTACAGTGGGTGGAAGTGGTGAGAATTAAATGGCCCCAACATGAAACTGAGTACCCATTAACAGCACCCCTGAATATCACGATCTATTCTAGACACCCGGCATTACTACACGTTAAATCTCTTTCAAGTCAGTTTTTCCAGGAAGCCCCTGGGACATCCAATTCTAATTCATATGTTTGTCCAGGTATGTTATAGAAGCAGTAAAGGTGTTTAGTTATTATTAGTCAATGCAGCCTTATCAAATTGTCGTATTTGATCTGCAGCGCAACCAAAAAATAAACAAAACCTGTCAGCCTCTGCCAGCCCCCGCCAGCTGCATGTCTCCACGTCCTAGAGCATCGACGTTGGCGTGCTGCAGCCAAAATAGCCTACATCTTACCCAAGTTTTCTGAAGTCATGAGGAGGAGAAATGACAATCTTTTCAGCTAGTGGCTTCTCCTTCTTTCGAATCAGGCTTGCACACCTCGACATCACCCTTCGTACCTTATCCCGCTTCCTTACAACTAGTCGTTCCGCTTTCAGGGCAGGCTCCATCCACTCTCCAATAGGTTTCTCTACAGGGAATGGCATCCAACACTCCAACGTGGGGTGATAATACTTACCCTGATTTTGGGGGGAAGACGGCAGGCCATGCCCTGATACTTCTCTCACAGTACCTATCAATTCCGTTGGACCAGGTTCCATCCCCGGAGAGAGTGGTACGATCTCCCCGTTGATCCAGACCGTTCCGGGTGGAGCAAGCTGACCGTCCGGTAATGTTTCTATAACTTCCTGGCGTGTTTGACCCACTGGTTGGCGCGAGCCTGGAAATACTCCATGGCCAAGAGCAATGAGTTCTGGACTCGGTCTCACTCGGCGGACGGTGCTGTGCTTGGCTGGTGGATTTGAGTCAGAATCATCATTTGAGCCACGGACAAGAGGCATTTGCTTGGGTTGCGTTTGTTTGGGGCGTTTTAACGACCTCGAAAGTTTTATTTGAAAACCGCAGGAATGGATAGATGTGTGGAGCTTACCACATATTAACGTATTGTAGGTCGAATCGTGATGAGTTGAATGATAAGTTCAACCCGATCACAACGTCCTCCAAATCGCTGGTATCCATCTTGGAATCGTGACCTCGATTTGACCCTCGAACCTTCATAACGACGATACAAACTCTGGAAGGCATTAAGGGGCGGTAACAAGCACCTGCGTTGAACAACCGGTGCAACTATTCAATATGTTGCCCAGTCCCAAGGTCACATCTCCAGCGCGGCATTCAATGCCTTGCAATTACCCAGAGACTCTCCAATCTCATTCCATCATCTTTCCTCTCCGTCTCCTGGCTATCCGTCCGCCTCCACCCTCAAACCTATCTTCGTTAAATCAGCCTTCTCCGTTCCCTGCAAACCGTCACCACCATCCCATACTGTCCTCCAGCACCACACCCAACCGATTCGAAGCCTCCTCCGCCTCTAGCAACTCCCGGCCCCTTCTCGCTAACACAGTACCGGGAGCTAGTGGGGCAGTATCTCGACGCCCTTCTGCACTTGGTTTTCCGGAGCCATTCATGTCTACGCTTACAAGCCTTTGGGAGGCGGTGGTTTTGGATAGACTTGAGGATTGCGACTGGGGAGGTGAATCGGGATGTATTGCCAATACCCCTCAACGTTGAAGGGGGACAGGATGAAAGAGAATGTGTTGATTGTTTGGCTCGGCAGTCGCCAGGTTCTGAAGGGGAGAATCTATGATTGAAAATGAACTGATTGGGAAGGAAATGAGGGCGATGAGTGGATGATGATGGAGGCGCTCAATGCCGGTGTGGATATCATTTACGCCTTTGGTTACTAGATCAAAGCTTGAAGGCTTGTATGGACGTCTGGAATACCACCAACCTCTCCTTCATTCCCTAGAGGAAAAGACTGCAAGTGAACCCGCGGTAGTTTGAAGTTGCTCGCTCATCCATTGTGTCCCTCATAAGAAGGTTACTCTAAAACTATACACGAAACTTCCTTTGATGAATTGACAGACCAAACACCCTACAAAAACCTAGATAGATTAAATAGATCTGACAACGGCAATGGCAGCAAATGAATATAAATGGAAAATATGCCCAATACCTGTGACCACCGTAGCCGTGTCCGAGATATAAACTTGAAGCTGTTTTAAAGAAGATAAAAATTCAAAACCAATACCAATACCCATGTACCATTGTCATCAACTCATCTCTCATACACAACACCGGCCATCCTCCCCATTATGCACTACCCTTCCGACTAACTCCACATAACTCCTTACTAGGCCAGTGATCTCGGGGAAAGAGAGATATGAACGAAAACGCCCATCAATCCCTTATTTTCATTTCGAAAAGTTAATATATTTCTCTTTCCCACCCTCTCACCACATATCGCCTCCCCTCCTCGACTTCCTCCTTTGTGACCGCGGTGTCGTTGTCCCCACATGGCAGAAATGGTGGCCAATCGGTTCGTACTCTATCCGGTAAGAACATCCGTCCGAATGCGCCGAGAAATATTCGCACACGTCCTCACTCAGGGTGTATCCGCGCTTCAGATACGCTCTGGGGATGAAATTCATGACCCAATGTTGTGGTGGGTTCTGATAATGTCTATTCCACTCCGTAAGACATCGCTGGATGTGTTTGCTGTACGGGAAGAGGCTTTTGAGGTCGTCTATTGGTGTAAGGATTTCGTCGCCGGTGTCTTCATGTTTTATTCTAGTGTGCCCCGTGTCAACGTCAAGCCGGAGGTGAGAGTGGGGAAGAAAAAAAATACGAACATCTCAAAGACACAGCTCCCGGTTTTGTTGTTCTTGATGCGTAACGTCATATGTCTTTTCGTCTGTCGTGGCCGCGCCAAAACCTCCTCCACCTCTTGATCCCGCTCCTTGAACGAGATGGAAACTGAAACATGAAGCCCCCTCCACATGTGCTTGAATTTCTGCCTCATCTCCCCCAGGCGTCCGTTGTTATGCACCACTTTCCTCCGCCCATACCCAACATCTTCGTTGTCGTCGCCAGGGCCCAAATCCGGTATATCCCACCGCGGCCTCTCATGTTCCGCTCTCCCACCCCTGCCACCAATGATAGTGCCATTGTTGCTTTCCGAAAATATTGCCCAATCCTCCAACTTCATTCCCGGTAAACATCCCACAGGACTGGGTATTCTTCCATATCTTGTTGGTAGTGTTGGCACATCTGGAGCGCTGGCAGCAGTCATCGAATGCAGGTTGCTCCCTTTTCCATTGATTATTGATATGCAGGGCCCCACCGGTGCGGACTTGGTCGAGCTTGAGCGCGACCTGAGCGATGTTTTATTTTCATCTGTGGTGATGGCAGTGGTAGTTAGAAGTGGTGCAGAGGGCCGCTCTCGAAGGCGGCTTTGAGATCGTTGTTCGTTTGAGCGATCCCGAACTGCATGCAGGATCTGTTCTGGAGTCTTTGCATTATTTTCTCTTCGATGTGTTGAAGAGGTTGTTCTTGTTGCTGTTGAGGTACTGCGGGAACGCTTTGTTATTGGCGTTGATGTTGTTGACGTTGGAATCGGTGGGAGAGGTTGAGGCGGGGGCGGAGGGGGTGTCCTTGGAATTGAGAGCAGTAGTGGCTCTGGCGTCCTCGAGCGCGAACGCGAGCTCTTTCTGGAAATGGGGAATGATGTATATGTCGGCGAGTCTGGAGTGATTGGAGATACTTGTCGCGGGTTGGGACGAGTTGCATATTGAGGAGACGCGTTGAGATTGGGCATAATATAATATGGCACCCTCCCAAGCTGTAGATATAAACCCACAAGCTGTATATAAGACGCCCAATCTTCTGGGATGCTGGCAAAGAGAACAGTGAATTGAAGTTGCGCAAGAGCACACACGATCCAGGTGAACAAGTGGGGATCAGCCGTGATCCAGGACGCGAAAGGAACTCGTAGATTTTTTGTTTATACCAGTCTGGAGTCACGATTCGGATATAAAAAAAAAGACGAAGCACCAAGTAGTTAGTAGTAAGTAGGTAGTAGTGAGGCGAAAGCAGTTGTCAGTTGAGGATTATCTCCTAGGAAGCGCGGAGAACTGATTAAAAGTACAGGAGATAGAGCATGTGTCGCAGTTAATCCAGGTATTTCCTCTCTAGTGGTGCAAAATGCGGACGGTTGACCGAACCCGCAGGCAGAGTTCTTCGGGACCATCATGCAATGCAACTGTGCTTGAAAACCTACCAGTAGTTCTGTATTCAGGCGACTGATTGGTTGCGGTCAACTGCTGGCACTAACAACCCCTTCCCCACGAATATTCCCCAGTATCGAATGGGAATAGGCATTTACAGGGGGAAGGACGCCTTCCATATGATCACGGTGGGGGTTGGGTTACGCCATGCCATCACCAGTTACTCGAGATGAGTCCGAGACAATAAAGGTTTGACCTTGCGAGCCAACAACGAACGCCTCTACTCTAGCTCTATGCAGAGAAACACGCGGGACAACTTTCTTGAAATATCATCGAGAAACATCAGACATCCATCCGACCCAGAAACCGAGAGCGGGGATTGAATCCGAATGCATGCGCAACATCCCACTGAGTACATAAGTTGGTTGGGCAGTGGCAGGGCAGTTATAAAGAGTTTTCCATTGGCGATCTCCGCCGGTGGATATTGACAAGTTTCCCAAAGTGCTTCTAGAAGGTAGTACCTGAGATTGCCCCTAGATGGTGGCGGGGGCGGGCAGGCGGGGTATCTACACACAAAGTCTGGAGATTGGACAACAGCTGAAGTTCCCAAGTTCCGCCAGCTAATATCCACAACAGTCGTGCTCTATGCGGATTTCTAACTGAACAAGCTCCGATGGAATGACAGCCGTTACTACATCCAATTAAAGCCCGTTACACCAAGCTTAAGCTCAGGCGGATCGGTAGCACAGCAGGTACCCTCTCTCTCTATAAGGGTCCATGAGGCATGCCACAGCTCGATGTTTATACCCCATCTGTTTGCGTAACTCCCCACATATTGGTGGCCTCCGCGGATCCCTTCGGCACTGAGAGGTACCGGCGCATCTACTACTGCACGAATGACCGCCGGAAATTTAACGCCACGAACGCCTTGTATAACGTTATTCGGTGGTAATGACTACAACGGATCTTCTATATACCGTCTAGGCAAAGTTTCAGCCACGCTCCACCATTCGGTACTAAGTCCTATCGCGAGAATAAAAGCTTTTCTCCGCTTAAGTACTAAGTACCCAATATAGCACACAAACGTGGTGCACGTGGCTTATACTTACGGGCTGGGATCTATTTCCATTGATGGACAAGCGCAGAATGTTTCTACGCCGCATCGGATATAGGTTACGTATACTAAGTTTACGGTAAACATTTGTGGGGATGGATCATGGATTCGGAATGAGATTGTATCAGATTCAGTGCACCAACACTCTTTTCCGAATTCTGCGGATACGGTGGAGTTTGCGTCTCAAATAGAAACGGAGCTGTAGCAGAGTCAATGTTGCAGCGTTTTCTGCTCAAGTTTCCCAAGAGTCGTGAATAGGAGAGCCTTTGCTCCTGACCGGCGGTCCGCGGACTGATCATATCCGACGGGTTCTTGGGCATATGCAATGAGCCTCGCAACCCGTCCTTCCTCCCGCTGCAATAAGACCAGCCAAGATATATGGTTTGTGCTCTTCATTTTGAGCTACCTTCCATAGAATCTAGGTCCCATAACCAAAGGACCATGACTGTCACCCCGTGCTATCGTTCGAGGAGCAAACCATGGAAGCAATGAGCACCCTTAGCTCATGTACTCGATATTCTCATATTCTCTTGTAGACATTCCAACTACTTCACCAATCGAAAGATTTCGGAACGCACTACATGGAAGTGGACCCATCTTTTCTAAGGATGCCTACATACAATGATCGACGGTCGCGACGCCTTCGTTCGATTGCGGTAATCCAATGTCATATAACAGCAAGCCAATATATCCATGTCCTGTCAGCTTCCCGGTCCGTCAATGCAATGCTAAACCCGGTATCTAGTCACAAAGATAAGCTTGACAGGCGGCGAAGATATATACAAAACGGTGTTAGTAGCCGATGCATGCGCAAATTCGCTGGATCGGGGGGTTAATTCACGCGCTGCGGACCTCGGGTTATGAGGAATTTCTGTCCAAGGATTGGGGGATCCACCAAAGCCGCAAACCCGGTGAGATGAAGAATCGGGATGAATTTTCCATGACTATAGTGGTGGTGGGAGCATATCTATTGAAAGAATTTCGCAGGGCCAATGCGTGACATACGCACTCAAGGATTGACAAACGAAGGATCAAAGGGGCTGAGCGGCCACTATTCCGCAGTATAAAAATGAAGAAAGAACGAAACTTCGGGTCATTTAGAAATTGTGGCTGTGTGGTGTTACTGTGGTGTTGGCTGAGACACCGCTTCTGATTCGTTACGAAACACTTGAAGGTCTCGACGATCTCCAATTTGGCGCAATTTGACGCTAGACAAAGGTATCCACGATCTTATATGCTCTCATCTGTTAGAGAATACGAGGGGCTGGAGGCTGTCTATTGTATCTGTTTTCAAATCGAACTTGAAGATGCCGCCAACACGAATAACAAACTTCTGATCTTCAGTATAAAAGCCATTTGCTCTTCCTCTAAATTTCTCTAGAAGTTCCAACAACAAACAGCACATTCAAATTCCATACTATAACCACCGACTTACCAACTAACCGCTCTTATCAATGGCCCCTGTTATTTCCACAAACCGGGCCGCTACCTCTTGCGATGCCTGCAACGGCCACATAGACGACTGTCCTATGGTACACTTTCTAGCGCCTGCCACCTGCAACCATGTATTTCATATGGACTGTCTAATAGACCAAGTGTTCGCGCGAATGCACTGTCCCATTTGCCGCGTAGAAATCAGGACCGCAGAGATGGCAACAGACCACTACAAAGCATTCCGCCGGATGAGATTGGTGGATATCTTCGAGGAGGGTATTATGAGAGCTAATCTTAAGCGTCTCCGTGTTGTTGGAGCAAGGAAGAGGAGAGAGATTAGGGCGATGAAAGTATCTATAACATGGGGCATGAAGTAGCACTCGTATACATAATGGACTGTCCATTTGCCCTTGTCCACCGGCCGAGGAATTAACGGCCGCGGAGGTTAAGATCTAGATCTTCAGAAATTAGGTTTCATTGTTTCGGCCTTGTCAAAATTTCCATGTCTTCATACACCAATCTACCTATTATTTCCCTTAAATTAAAATCATCGGCAAATGAGGATGGGCAGCCTTACGGGTGAAGAAAGGTCTAAAACCTCCCCGTGGTGTTGGACTCACAGATCATGCAGATTAAATATATCTAAAAGTAACGTAGTATTCTAATAACCTTTGGTTTTCCAGCTTCGGCACCACCAGACTCAAAAACACCAATCCTCGAATAGCCCATACATTAACCGCATGATCAGACCCATTATGAACCACAATTATGGGGCCCAGAATTCAACGCTGGTGGCATGCGGCTCATTACCGTGTTCTATCGATCTCTCTCTCGTTGGACATGCAGTACGCGCACCTTTCTCTCATTATCACTGTCTTCGGGTTACTTACGTTAGTATTATAGGAGTCCTACTCTTCTGGACGGATTGTTGGAAATCTTTAGTTTGCATGACTAGGGACTAAATCTCTCGACAGACAAGAGCAGATGTCTAGCTTAGCTAGCAATGTATAGTGCAATAAAAGCCAAGGTGCTATAAGTGCCAGATGCTATAAACACCAGATGCTATAAATATCAGGTATTAAAAATACCAAAGTTTGAAACCCGTAATGCTCATTCTTTTTTTGAAATATCCTCGACCCCGCGCTCGGTATTCGGTGGATACAGAGAGAGAGCGCGGTCAATTCGGTCTGCAACAACAAAGAAACCTCATTTGGTAGTCAAGGGCAGGTTCCAGATATGTTTCGAGCTTCACCGCCACCACTAGCATCTACCGAGTAAAGAATAGTTCGATTGAGGAAGCTGTGGTGACCAGCGGGGCATATGATCTATAACTACCCAGCTATTCTATTGTTCGACAAGACGGAAGAACCGATTCACTACCCAGTTCTACCGTTGTAGAGGTCATCGCGATTACTACTCTCAGCTTCCACGGCCTCAAGACGAAATGCCGTGAGCTCATCCCGTTTCGAACCATGTGCAACAGTTTCCAAGAATTCAAACTTCTATCCAGAAGGGTCTAGATACGACGCTTTTTCCAGGTGGACCAGACCAAGTGATTTCTCATGAATTGGGCTGTCTAAGAACCTGGGAACACCGACTCCGTATGTTCTAGTGAGAAGATCCTTTGCCTGCCATAATGTACTCGGGAGGCGTTCTGCGGCCCTCTGTGAGTACAGCGACTTGGAAAACTGATGTTGAGGATATGTTCGTCACCTTGAAGGAAGACTTTACGAGTACCACCGTCTCCTCAGGATATGGTATCTATGCCCACATATCTATGGAGCTGAGTAGTCTCATATACGTACAAATTGCGGCTATGGACACCATTAGGTCGGATTTCGGACGACCGGGGCATGTCAAGTCAAGCTTTTGCAAATTTAGCTATTGTCTGAGAATTGTGGTTTGCGTATAGAATGTTGACAAAATCAAGTGCTGATCTGCCCATTTGAATGCACGTGTGGATTAAGAGTAGAGTTGTCCAGGGCGTATTTGATTGAGATAGTCCGATCCGGATCCCCGACTATACCCGTGTTTGAATCACAGAAATGTTTGGGGAGACCTATCTCGATATCTCTGCCTAATCATCGACAGAATTATCCCCACGGAGCTCATCAGTCACTGCCCTCCCACACCTGGTAGATGGCATTGCAATTCCGATCTTTACAGACGATTGCATGATTTGCGCGCACCAATGTGAATGAGCGTTGGGTCTGCCCCTGTTGAGAATGAAACCATCAGGTACGAGATCTCGATGGTGAAGACAGAAGTGCTCCAGTGTTCGGTAAGGAAGCCAGTGGAGAGCACCTCGAGGATCTGGGGATGCTAGAGATGAAAATCGGGATATAGCCCTGTCCTACCTTCTCTGCCCTCCTCATTAATATTACAATATGAAACTCCCAATGCCACTGGGGCAAGTGATGAATGTGATGGGTATAAGTACTAAGCACTATCACGGGCAGGGCGGAGACAACGGTCTTCGGATCTGACAGAAAATTTCGAAGATACGCGGTCGAAATGACCTATTTTTTGTTATACAGATAGATGATGACATGTAGTACCACAGATACAAGTGTAGACTAACTGTTATTCCCACAATGAACAAGGCAAGAAGGTCGAGGTGCGACTTGGGTTGTGAAGGAAAGGTGAGCAAGCTCCAAAAGCGTGCCCATAAGCAGCATACTTCCATCTGATCCAGTGGTGTACCACCACCACCTTTAAAAGTACTGTAGTCGAGCCGAATCTGACAGATTTCCACCTTAATACAAGCCCACTGACAGATTTTTTGGCTCATACACCCTTCTACTGACCGCTAATTTTTGATACATATCCGCTGACTCTGACACATGTATCATATTTGTAGATACAAACACTCGGTCTGACCTCTGACGTTGTATTCGCCCTGCCCGTGACAGTATTGCCAGTGGTTCATAAATACTCACTCATCCTTAGACTATGCGACGACTAGGCTGCATGACTCATTTTCAAGATCTGGACATATCATCGTTTTAATTCCCACAATAACATAACGAACATAACACCAGCACAGTAGGTACAAAATCAAGGCCGTGAGGACCAACAATTTGCGTGGCATAGCATACTTCCCATAGGAAGTGCCGGAATGGACTTCTAAGAAGTCCAACAAACGCGCCCCGCGTGTAAACATCATTCCCCATTCTATTCCCAGCTGTAGACAACATAGACGAACTTACACACAATGGATCCGCTCTGACCCTGTTTGGTTAACAAAACAAAAATCATGTGGAAACAATGGGTTCTTCACCATCGTTTCCAGATAACTTTGGTATGTGTGCAACATGGGTCAGAGCGAATTCTTCGTGGCAAGATCTCTAGTGCCTAACTTCCCCGCGTAGCCGGATATGTGCTGCAATGTTGCTGAAGCAATAGGAGTTAAACTTCAGAACACGTAGCCCTTTTAGAGAAGACGAGAAGCGATCTCCGCGTCAGTACCCTGGTGGGTTGTGGGTCATGGTAGTCTCGGGCGCACCAGCGTCCGAGACTAGGATCATGTCGCTAAGCCGAGGGCCCAGGAAAGCCTTGCTTCAAAGTCCTTCTCTTAGAGAGCTGCATGTCGTCTGCGGTGACTGATGTTTCATGGGAATGTCCCAAGCGAGAAGGAACATGAAGCGACCGAGGTACATCCGGAGATAGTTCTTATGGGGGCTCCGTTGTTGGTTAAACAGATAGACAGATGGTTCTTCCGAACTGCCTGCTACCCCGCACTCGATGTGCTGCTAGTTCTCATCCCCGTGCCCAAGGATGAGAGTGATTATTGCCCTTCATCCCAGCAGCACTGGATGAAGATAATGGTCGTACTGAGGGTATAGAGGAAGAAGGTATGAAGTTGAAACGTTGCGGTTGAAGTCCAAGAGTGGAAAGAAACTTTAAAGAAAGGAACTAATCGAAATAGTGAGATTATTATTTAAATAAGCAAGCGCTTGCCGCAGTTTCGTGCCACACATGCAAGCCACATTAGGGTACAGATTAGCAAGATTTCTCATATGTATCGCAAACGGCCTCGGGAAATCGCCAATCGACTGCGCTCTGCTTGTTCGCCCTGGATACGGTAATTCGATCGCATATCTTCGTGCCCATTGCCAACACAATATGCAGTAACCTCATGTACCTACTTCTCGTACCTGCACATCACTGTGCTCATCTTGGCTACGATGTCTAATTTGGATGAACGAATCCTTCACGCTTTTTAACTTGGGGTACATACAAGTTTCGAGTTTGTTAGGGCGGACGTGGGGCTGACCCTCAGAGTTGCACTGACACTCCTGAGCACATACGCCTGCAGCGATCTACCTACTTTACTTGGGGCTGAGAACAGTGGGAAGCATAGGGTGCTATCAAGGCAGTTGAATTTTAAACGCCTTGAAATAGGTTGGTTGTTGGAGAGAGCTGGGAGAGCTGCAAACCGATTGGAAAGACGGCCGCGTAACCGCTTTCAAGGGTGCTATTTGCATAAACAATGGACACCCACTTCACTGAGTACTTATGTAGCTTTGGGTCTGGGTGCGGATTGGCCTTGGAGTGGGCGGTACTGTATGCTTGGAGTAGGGATTGGTGCCATTGTGCTTGTCGTGGTGGTATAAAGTTAGATCTAGAGTACTTTCTCCCGGCGTTGCCTGCTGGCGGTGCTTCTCCAGCTGCTGCCAGGCGACGTACTGTATCCCCATAAATTGATATTGATTGAGAGCTGGTGGAAACCCGTGGGAGGTGGTGAGTGTCATTGGAAGGTAGCTCTTTTTCCCGGAACCTAAGAAAGCCGCTTCGTTTCTTCGAAAGAGTTCGCGGCAACGCTATTGACGTTAAGATACCTTCTGGACTTTTCTTCTCGAAATCAAGAACGGGATAGCTAGTAAATATTCTTGTTGATTATCAGACCGTGAGAGCCTAGAATTGCTATTCTATCTACTGCGAACCTGTTCGTAGCACTATCATAGGCAGTGAGCGAGTGAGTAGAGAGTACGTAGGTAGAGTGAGGGAGTGGAAGGTCTAAGAAGAATTTATTTTCTTTTTCCCGAGTTCATCTCTCGCTATGCATCGTGTCTAGCGCCGTGTGAAACTCCTATATCAGCAAGCCCAACTCCCTCACCTCATCCTCATCCCCAGCTCAACTCTATCTTCATCTACACACCGCACTTTACATCATTACAGCCACAATGACCGCTCGTGTTCAGCACCCTGCTCCCAACTTCGAGGGAACCGCCGTAGTTGACGGTGCTTTCGAGGGTACATTCACCCCTCCCCGTCTAACAATTTCCCCATGTCTCGGGCTGACAATTGGCTTTGCAGATATCTCTCTCTCGGATTACAAGGGCAAGTGGCTCATTCTGGCCTTCATCCCCATGGCCTGGACTTTCGTCTGGTATGTCTCCGTTCTTTCCTCCGTTCTTCCTTTCCACACCTCCAACCAGTTGCTAATCTTAGCTCTTCAGTCCCACCGAAATCATTGCGTACTCCGAAGCTGCCAAACAGTTCGAGCAACGTGGTGCCTCCGTCGTCTTCGCCTCCGTCGACTCCGAGTACAGTTTGCTTTCGTGGGCCTCTACCCCCCGCAAGGATGGAGGTCTCGGAAGCGTCAACATCCCCCTCCTCAGCGACAAGAACCACAAGATCTCCACGGCCTACGGTGTTCTGTTGGAGGATGAAGGTGTTGCATTGAGGGGTCTCTTCATCATTGACCCTAAGGGAGTTGTTCGCCAGGTTATTACTCTTCCTTCGTACGTGCTTTAAGTTCCTACATCTAACTGCTGGTTTTAGATCACCATCAACGATCTTCCCGTTGGACGTTCTGTCGATGAGACCCTTCGCCTTGTTGATGCATTCCAGTTCACCGAGAAGGTTTGTCTCTCTCAATCTCTGTGACGCCACCATAGACGCTAACAACATTTTAGTACGGCGAGGTTTGCCCCGCCAACTGGAACCAGGGAGCCGCCACTATCAAGGCCGACCCCAAGGCCTCCAAGGAGTACTTCACCAAGGTCCACGGTTCAACGGGTCCCTGATTCACCAATGCTTTTGATATTTGGGTTGCGCCACCGTATTAATTCCGTGGTGTTGGAGTACTTTGGGGTTACTTTGGTTTTTATGCTTTCACTTTGTCGTAAATAGACGAAACAAACTGGTAGACTACTAGATATCCAGATGACCCCCAAAAGTGCGCTTAACGAATAGAATATATTACACAATCATGAAAAACTGCGCAAAAGCTCCGATAGCTGTTTATACTACAGGGCAGATCTTCATACTAACATACCCACCATCTACATACCCCTACGCTGATCCGTTTGATCCGTTCAGGGTTGTTGAAAATAGCGACTTCCTACCGCCCGCCCGATGGTTGATATCCGACTTCCAAGCCCGCCAGCATTCATGGTGCTCAGATATGCCTCTTCCATGGCAGATTGCGAGACACTTGCATCTATGTGGGCATATTAGTTGATGATTCGCACTCAATTCTGATACATCAATCAAGGATGCAATACCTGATAGATCACTGAAGCTGCTACCCATACTTGGTGAGCTAGGTCCCGCGCTATCCGCCACCGCTCGCCGTCGCGGACTGTCTAGGATACTACTTCGTCTCCTCGTAGTACTATTATTTCTCAATCCATACCCATCTACCCCTGGTCTCGATGAGTCCAACCCGTTACGCCCAGAGTTATCGGTGCTTGGTCTGGGTTGCAATGTCACGGTACCTCCCATAGCAGCGTCCCTCGGGCTGAAGTTAGCATCACCTGCAGAGAAAGGAAGGAATGGCTCTTCATCCCCGCCTTCGTCTTCGGAGCCCAAGCTGTGTTGTTTCTTGAGAAACAGGGGGAGCCTTCTGATAAGTTGATTGTCACCCTCATCTTCGCTTGATGAGCTAGTAGATTCTACCGTTGACTCCTCAGAAACAGAGGAGGGTGCAGGTGGGATTTGGAGAGTGGGTGTATTATCTTCATCGTCATTATCTAAAAGGGGATTGGAAAATCGGTGGGCAGCGGGCTGTAGCTGCGTTTGTCGCCCTATGGTTGTATCTGAGGTGTGCCGAGAGACTGGTCGAGGAGCTGCTGAATGTTAGTGAGCGTCAGAACCACCTCTGGCTGGATATTCTATGGGTCATACGCCTATTGGAAAGTAACTGCGGTGCTGGGGAGGCGCGCGGCGTCGGCGCACCCCCGGATGTTGTACCGGAGCGTATAGATAGCGCTGACGTTATTCTCGGCTCTGTAGCATAATCCATAAATTTAAGTTGTTGTAAGTGACGGGGTGTGATTTACCAAATCCGGATACTGCAGGCCTGGCAGAAAGAAGCACCGGCGTTGCAGGAGACTGCGGTATAGATGAAGGTGGCGGCGGCGGAAGATTGGTATTCAAACTAGCAGCTCCAACTTTCCTCATCTGCGCCTGGATTTGAGAGAGTTCGCGTTCATACAGCCAAGCAGCTTGTTGGAGTAGAAATGCCCGGGAGACTTGCAGATGTGCAGCTCTAAGTTGGTTGAGAGTGTTAATCCATGGCGAACGGAGAGGAATGTTTGGATATATCCGCAAAAATCCTATGAAACTTGACTGAACTTACAGAGCATCCCCTGCAGGAAATTCAGATCAGATTCCTTAAGGCTGTAAAGGCTAACTTACAGTCTAGATCTGTATTGCGATTACCTCTCGAGAGTAGCTTCCATAAGTATCGTTCTTTGGATGCATCCCAGTCCACCTAGAAGGATATTAATGATTTCATATTTGGGGACGATGGGGATTCAGGCGCCAATCACCCTCGGAGGATCAACGAAGCCATTTCTACTGTAAGGTAGTCGAATATATACAGTATACTGAGGTTCGGGAAGCTGTCTAGTGGCTCCAGAGCCTTGTGCCGACCTTCGGCTTCCCTCACGTTCTTTGAGAGGATTAGGGCGGTGTTGAGGAGCACTTCCATTACCAGTAGCTGGGGCTCCTCTTGATGAAGGCTGACGAGTTTCTAGGGGATTTGGCATTTGGTTGGGTGGTGTGTTGTTGATAAGGCTGGGTGACGGGGGAAGCTACTCATGTACTCTAGTAGCTGTGAGGCTCTTCCGCATTTGAGATGAGCTATGTGCTAACTAAATTCAGCAACTAACATTATTTACCGCCAGAATCTGTGAGGAATTGGTATTCTATTCGTTCATTCAGGTTGTATCATGAGAGAAGGGAGAAGCATTCTTATTTTTTTGGGCTGGAAGGATCTCTTCAAGTCACTTCTTGCTTCGGGATTGAGCTGTTATGAACCCGTTGTCATAAGTATCACGCTTGGTATCGGAGCCAGATGTTCAAGTATCTTTACTGCATTACATTGACAGGAACATCCACGAAAGGCGTTGAAATATCTTGTCCTTTTCTCTCTTATTCTTCCCCTCCCCTATTTTCCTGTCCCCCCCCTGTCCCTCCAACCTTGCCTGTCTCGCCAGCCTCGCCAGCCTCACTTCTAGATGCACGTGATGTGATATTTGTGTAACATAGCAACTCAACGGCATTTAATTAAAAACAACGCGTCTCACACGAACACTCCCCCTACATCGAGTCCCAACGACATCGCGACTTCGACAACCTTTTAATCGAAATAATGTCGTCCGAAGAAGCTACCGGTACTGCAGCGGCAGCAACAAGTTTCGCAGCAACAGTGAAGACGGAGGAGCAGCGCATCACCCCGCGGACTTCATTGCTTCAGGGCGAATCTATCAGAGATGGACAGACGCCGCATGCCATGGTCCGTTTGTTCCTTTCCGACCATCCGGAGCATTACTGACAAGTTCTAAAGCTGCAGCATCTGGCGCAGGTCGAGAACGCAAGCAGACCTAAAACCCCAGAACAAACGCAAGTACCATCGCAATCTGCGAAGCGATCTGTGAGACGAACACCAGGAGCAAGGCGGCTTGACCCCAAGTCGCCTCATACAATACGGGCAATGCAAATACGAGCTACTCCTAGCAGACGGAGGAGTAATGTCGCACAGCATCGTGAATCGGATAGAGACTATCTGAGGCAATTGAGCAGACGTGAGTTCTACCATATCGGTTTAGGGATGTAATGGTAGCTATACTTACATCTTCTAGAACTTGCGCCGGTATCCCAACTTCCCGAAGCCACTCCGAAACCTGCGCCAAAATCGGCACGCCGACACCGCCATCCATCGGATGTGGTTTTCTACCCAAACCGACCTGCGGATGATGACGATGATGATGATCACCAGATAGCTCCGCCACGAATAAAATTGGACTATAATAACTACGGAGACGATAGCGAAGATGCAATAATCCCTCCACAGTTCAACTCCGATCCACCAGAGGGCTTGTACGATGAATACACAAGGGACCCTAGAAGGCATTCTTCAGTCGATACAAGACGTGATTCAATGGAACAAGGTCTCAGAGCGAAGCCACCGAGACCAAGCTGGGGTTTTTACCCAGACGACGTTCTTAGGGGGGACCTTGGCGATATATCGTTTGGCCCGGGCCAAATGGATGCCTCAATGGGTATAGATAGCTCCACTCGTCGTTTAGGGTATGATCCACCTCCAGACTATCGTGCAGTGAGTGATACTAACCACGAATAGGGGTGATGATTCCCAGTGGATGATGTCTGAGGCTGGTGATCAGCGCACACCACCTGTTGCGCGGATGTCGGTTGTTAGTGATCATGATGGCTCATTTGATGAGGCGGGGACTTCAGCCATGCTTCCGCCCAGTGACGATAGCGACAACTTCCAATTTGATATGCCCATGGAAAATATAAATCCAGGTAACCAATTGGGAGCGGAATATGAGTACGAGGAAGTTGACGATATGGGGCCAGAGGGATTTCAGATGGATGAGGTGGACGAGGAGGATCTGGAGGGTACTACCTCGGCATCTGCGAGACCGAACGCAAGGGTACCACCAACTAAGAAGAGAAAGAAGCCAATGTCCGTATCAGCGACAGGAGTTGAATATCCACCGTTCCCACGGAAAGTCATTAAGAAGCTAGCAACAGCCCATGGGAAGATCAGCAACGAAACGTTGAACGCACTTGTGGGATACACTGAAGACTTTTTTGCGCAAGCAGCTGAAGATCTAGAGGCGTTTGCTCGACATGCCGGTCGGAGGACTATTGATGAAGCGGATGCAGTTCAGCTACTAAGAAGGTACACTTTTATACGTATTTTTATTTCGTCATCACTTTTATTGTACAAAATTCTAACAATCGGAATAGACAACGGCTGATTAATTTACAAACAACGACCTTTTCATTGGCACAGAAGCATTTGCCGCGTGAACTGTCTCAGGAAGTTCGAATGCCCGTACCCAGCGGTAAAGCGCGTGCAAAGAGGCCTTCTAGGATGAAATAGAGCCTCTATATGTACAATAGCTATAGGACTCCTGGCTACGACCAGTCTTTGCTTTGGCGTACTATCCTCGAAACGTTTCCGGGGGGTTTTCGTACGAGCAGATAGAGCATCACGGATGTGGCAAAAGACAGACCGTACCTCAAAGTTTGAATGAACTTGTCAGTGTAGTTCTTGCGGACTGAAGGCATAGCCAATTCCGTCTTAGGTGCAACTGGGTGAAACAAACCAGGTGACAATGTATTGTAAATGGTTATTTCGAATGTTTACTTCAGCAGGCCTTCCAATGGGCTTTCCAGAGGCTTCGGCATTCATAGCGACAATCAAGTCGGGCTCTACATACGGTTAATAAATCCTCCGTTCTCGTTGGGTCGGATGTTGCAAACCCATGGTCTCCTCAATCCATACTGGTTGGGCTTGAACAAGCTTTGCCATCTGATTGATGTCTGGGAAGTAGAATTCGTTTATTTCTGGTCGATTTTCGGGCGTAAACATATTTTTCTTCCACGGTGCTCTTAATAGCCCCTCCACCGTAACCTCATCCTCGGGTAATGCATCAGGCCCACGGTCTCGGTGAGCTTTCTTAGCCTTGTTGATCCAGCCCCTGTTCACGAGAATCTTGGTTCCATTCGTGCGCTCAAGGGGAGTGACAACTTGATATCCGTTCTCGCCTTCTCGAGTTCGCGGGCCTACAAGCATCTCTTGATCATGACGGAACTTTCCGGTGGCTAGAACCCGGCGATAATCAAATTCTTCGATTGCGGTCGGGTCGACTTGCGGTGGGAGAGGGAGAGGAGGCTTGAGAATGCGGTCTTCGAGCTTAGCCATCAAAGCAGTTTTCCATTCTAGCCGTTTGACTTGCCAGGTTCCGAGTGCAAAGGCTGTGACAGGGATTGCGACTGTTACATGTCAGTAATGGATTGGATATATGGGGAGGCGGGTGTCAGAACTAAGGATGAGGAGGCCGGGACCATGTCGTTTCTGCCCGGCACGTACGAGTACGGGTGGCTGGTCGAGTATTGATTCGAAGTTGGGTTGATCTGCCGGATTGCTGGCAGATCGCTGTTGAAAGAAGTTCTTGGTGAGTGGTGACGAGACTCGGGACGGCTGGCGAGAGGTAAAGGATACAATGCGAGAGAAAAGGCGTGGAGTTGTCATGTTTGCATATCAGATGCAGTTACTCGAGTACTTCGTTCGGCTGAGTGAGGTTCCCGTAAAATTGGAGTCTTGGATGCTGACCGCGTCTAATCTTGTGTTTGTGGGGAGTGTGGGGCGAGTTGTTACACGACTAGCATCATCATATCTGGCGCCATTCGTATCACTGCTATCACTCTACCCCAGCATTCCAAATAGCACAAATACAAGAACCATTATTGTTCGAAGCCGTCTCTCTTGCCCACAGTACCTAGAGCCACGGCAAATAAATTACATCTTCCCGCCGAACCCCCGTCATCAAAAAGCGCAATGTCTACAAGCTCTACACGGGCCAACATCTTCTTTACAGGCACGGTTCACGAGGCCATAACTACATCTGTTCAGCAGCACTCTGCTTTAGTCTGCTTTGTAACAGACGGCGGCGAAGAGAGCTTGGTGTGGGAATCGGAGTATCTTCTCGATGCCGAGGTGATTTCTCTGTGTTCGGGTGGAGTAAAATACATATACTGAAATCTGTGCAGGTGTTTGAACTCCTAAAATCGGGTGTGATTCTACTACGGCTTGAGGCAGGATCCCAGGAAGCAGGCATGCTGGCAGCGGTCTGTCCAGTGCAGGAGATTCCACACCTTCTTATCATACGGTATTTATCCCCTTAGTCGCTCAAACGCCGTGTTGACATGTCTATAGAGATGGCGCGGTACTCGCGAGGTTGACTGCGGGGGTATCACGTCAAGAGTTTACCTCCAGCATGAAGAGCGCGCTGTCTAGACCCTCCCCAACCAATCCCTCGTCGATGCCCGCACCTATACCACAAACAAGTCTAGTTGCGCCGCAACCGCAACGCCCAGAGATAATCCCTCCGGTTCCAGTACAAGCAACAGAACCAGCAGCGACGAGCCCAATTACACCTTCTCCTAGCTTTGGTACACCACGGACACTCACACCTGCGGCCGATACAGTCGAATACAGTCGCACGAACGTTCGTCCCCAGGGCCAGAGCTATCTCGAACAACAGCGACAGAAGAAACAAGCCGAGCAGGCGGAGCGAGAGAGGATATTGCAGCGCCTCGAAAACGACAAAGCTGAGCGGAGGGCACGAGACCGAGAACGAAGGGGTTCGCTAGCTACACCAACCGAAACAAGCTCGGGGTCCCGCAGTTTCGAACCACCGAACCCTACAGAGGTGGCATTATCGTTCCGGCTTACCGATGGATCGAATATCAAGTCGCGCTTCCCTTCTTCTACGGTGTTGGGCACGGATGTGAGGGCGTGGATAGAGCAGAATCGTAAGGACGGTGATCACCCCTTCAACTTCAAGGAGATCCTTGGTCCATCTCGTAATAGGCCTCTAAGCATCTCTGACGAAAATCTCCCATTGTCATCTCTCTTCAAGCGCTCAGCAACTCTCGTCCTCGTACCAACTCAGACATTTACGTCGGCAGCATACGCAAGCGCAACAACAACTGGTACCGGTCTTCTTTCGCAGGCTTATGGGATGGTCTCGGGTGTGTTGAATGCTGTTTGGAGCTATACCGCGTTTGCGCCCCGGGCAGAAGAGAGACCATCACCACCGGCAAGACAGAGTGAAGGGGAGGATGAGAGGAGAGCCCAGATCTCTGGAAGTGGCCATGTTAGAACGCTGAGAGATCATAGTGAGGATGGAGATGATAGAAAGTATTATAACGGAAACCAGGTATGTGTACCCCCATCCCTCCCTCTTGTAGGCTGCAATAGTGTAGGTATTTACACACTAGACAGCTTAATTTTGAACCTAAACCGGATGGAAACTGAGAATGTCAGTGATATGGGTCTGAGGGTGTGAGGGTTTGATATCTCATGATGCTGGGACCAATGTCCACAGAACGTATATCGAATGACTGTCAATGAATGAAGCTTTCTAACAGGAGATGTTCTTGTTTTTTTGACGAAGGATTATGGTTGCTAGTTGTGAAGACGTGGAATTTAATGATTGGAGTATCCATGCCCAAACGCCGACTGGAGACAAGGATTTCCGATGTGAACGCAGCTGAAACATTTTATCGGTTGCCATGAGCAACAACCGACGCCTGCGCGTGCGAACCAAAACAACTCGTCTCGCACTACATGTCAGCTACGCCCATTAACCTTGCAGCTAACCAATCCCACCGCATTTCGCAAGAGAAAAACGACAAACTTCATGGGCTTGAGAACTCCAGCGAAGAGTGTATTCATCTCATCATTGCCGTCGAATATTAAGTTTCAGAGCTGCTGTCAATAAATCTTATCGATCACGCACCATGGTTTTGGAACTTGCGCCAGAGATCTTGCGCATCATTACCTCCCCATACGCTGTGTCTTTGATTGTCAATATAGTTTATTCGAGATCTTTGAAAAGTTTTTCTGACACGCAACGCAGAACCTCGATTCCACACTAAAGGTCACTGAACCACACGAGATACAATCATGGGCAGATTCGCACCCATGTGCGATCAAGGCTCTTGCGAAGGCGGCGGTTGATGCTCTACAATATTGCCCATATGCCCTTACTGTAATCGAGAAGCTAGGTTGGTCTTAGTGAACCTCACCAGCTTGCGACATCATGGTTGATGGTTCCCAGGTATCGTCGCACAACTTAGGGATTCTATGCTACAGCAAAAGCCTATCATACTTGATACCCTAATACGGAATGCTCTCCAGGACGACATGAACTTTGAGAAAGTGAGTTCTTGCAGGAAACCTGTGCCTGGGGCGAAACCAAACTGACTACGGTTCCCAGTTCTCCCCGGTGGTGGTAGCGCTGCTTTGCAATCCTCTCCCATCGGCATTCTGTCCTCCCGCCAAATTGGTTGCATTCTTCTTGAAGTGTCTCGACAAGGCGACGAAAGTCCCTACAATCAACACTGTCCGGCCGCTCTATGTCTTGGTTGCGAACGGATACAGGCACCTTGCGCTACAGATGACCGAAAGCCAGAACTACAACTTTGCAAAGCGTATGACAGGGCTCTTGATGGAAAAAGGGGACTCAGATAGGAACATCTTCCTCTCATGTTGCTTGGCTACCCTGGCACATATGCACTTGGCTTCCAGCAACCACAGTGAGAGCAAGCCCGGCGACAAACGAAAGCCAATTGCGGATATCTTTCAGGGGAGAAAAGGCCTAACGGTCCTTAATCTCGTCATCAATATTGTTAATCACTTTGCTTCGTCGGAGACGCAGATTGATTGGCAAGAGAAGGTGCAAATCATCCGGATGGCAACAGTGATTGCCAATGCTATAAGTGACTCAGTGAAGGCCAATGGAGCTTCTAACACGGATACTACCAATTTACGGAGGTTGTTGGAAAAGACAAAGACGCAGGAAGATACTCATATGGTATCAGAGGTGCTGCATTTCGTATCAGCTTTGTCTCTTATCACCCCACAGCCACCTCTTAATGCTACTATACAAGAGCTTGTACGCCGAGGAAGAAAAGAGGAAACAACGAGCATGTTTTTACCTTTGATATCTATGGAATTTTTTGCGCAGTCTGCATCCCAGGATCTTATTGGTGATATGTTGCGATCTGTGTTTAAGGGCGCTTTATCAAACAGCGATCCTATTCACTTATCATATCGGCTCCTTCGGGACCGTGTACAGTTCATTCAGCAGCTGAATGAAGTTGTGCCTCAATCTTCGAGTCTACGGCGGGGTGTCCTTGGTGAACTGTCAACGGCAGAGTTTGTTACTCTCGTTAATAATTTGGTTCGAAAATCAATCAATACAACTGTCAAGAATGATAAGTGCGGAGAGGGTGAAGCATGTCCCTGGGCCATATCAAGTCTTACGAATCAGCTACAACTGGCGCTTTGCACGTTCATATTGCGCTGTGCTCTGTACTCGCAAGGAGACGAGGCGCAACTATCTCCAGAAACGGCCACTTCGTTAATGGAGAAAATTACGAATATATCTGGTGTCCAACAAAAGTGCCCATTTGAGCATACACTCAATGCTAGGACGACCCATGAAACACTGTCTCTGATTGAGGAATTCGCTTCTCCCGAGGCTCGGATATCATCGCGCAATTGGCGGCAGACGCTGGCCGAGGGACTCTTTAGGGATACGGATCGCCAGCATGGGTTTATTATCTCCGCCGTCAATGAGATATGTCGAGACCTTGAGAGACGTTGCGAGAACGTTGAAAAGCCGCTTCGCGCGGAAGAGGAACACTCTCGGCAACTTCAGGCCGAACTTGATGAATTCAAGGTCAAATACGACGATGTTGAGGGGCAGCTAGGGAGGTGTCTTCACAACCTAGATCATACAGCTGAGGAGAATGAAAGGCTCGAGAACAAACTGGATGGTGCTATTGAAAAGTCCCAGGAGGCCTTGGACCGTGTCAAAGAGCTAGAAGATATGTTGGAAACAGAAAGAGAAGAGTCGAGACGGACCATCATGGGTTTGGAACGGGATGTAGTAGAGGCAAGGTCGGCGCATATTGAGGAGCTCAGGATTGTGAAAGTTAATGCGGATCAGGCGGCCATGGAACATATTGCTGTACTTAATGCTCGACAGGATATGATTGACGAGCTTCAGGGTCGTAAAAAAGAGCAGCAGAAAGAGGTGGATGAAATCAAAGATGGGCTTCTTTTCTTGCGGGAAGAGAAATGTCGGCTTGAAGATAGCTCTGAAAGTCTCAGAAAGCTACTCGCGGAGACGCGCAATGATTGCAAGGCGCAGATCGATACGCTGAGTGGAGAGAATGATATCCTGAGTGTAGAGAGGGATCGCCTCCAAGAGAATGTTGCAACACTCGAAACAACACTCGCAGATGTCCGGCAGGCGTCGGATGGTTATAAGGCGTCATTAGGACAAAAGATTTTAGAATTAGATCGACAAGATATGATGATTGATGAATTTGTGTACGAAAAGAGGCGACAGAAGGAACAGCTGTGCTTGTTGACGCAAGCCGGAGATGAGTTAGAAACGAGAATTTTGGAGCTTCAAACTGCAATGGAAACGGCCATAAGAGATGGCGAACAGAAGTGTGAAAGCTTATCCACAGAATTGAAATCTAGGTATGATCAACAGGTATGTCATCATCACATCACTCGGAGCCGCTGTACGTTTCTAACAATTCAATAGCTTTCCAAAGTCAAATGCGACCATGAACAAGAGATTGAAAAGCTCGTAGTCGATCATGAGACTGCAATAGGTCAACTCAGGACCAGGCTGGATCAAACGCGCAAAGATTGGACCAAGGAACGTGATGCACAACGAACCGAGATCAAATCACTTAATGAGAAGGTCCCTTCTCCCTTTTCCATTTCATCCATAATAATGCTAAAAGTTCATGTGTAGCTCAATAAATTCCGCACTATCCATGAAGAGCGCGAAAAAGAAGCCCAAAATCTCGGCCGTCAGCTTTTAGGGCTGATGTCGGGTTCAAAGTCCGACCTCGCCAACCTCCTCAGCTCCAAGAATGCCGGTACTTCACTTGACTCACTCTCAGAACCTATAGCTGCTAACTCGCCTTCACTTGTAAACCCCCCCCGCAATAACAGCAACGGCTTTGCTCCAATATCTCCCAGCGCCGTTCCTACACGCCGCAAATCTGATCAGTTCACTGATGAAAGCGAAAACGGAAACTCGAAACGCTCAAAAACTACCTACCGTTCTTCCATCACACCTAGCAACCAACAAACCCATCTGAAATTCAAGGCCGCCAAAACCCCTCACTGGAGGAGCGATGGACCTGTAGTTGTAGCAGATACGGTGAAGAGGAGGAAGAGCGTGATAATAGAGCAGTCTGAAGATATGGTAAAGGAGACCCTTGCAAGTCCGGCGGAAACGGATTATGGGACTGCTCCAGTGCTTACCAGCACGCCGAAGGGCTTTGATATCAGCTCGCAATTTGCGTGGGAGCCTCCCGCTGCCGAGAGGAGGAGGAGTAGGAGGAAGACGGCGCCAGTTTTTAAAATACCTGTTCAAGCCCATGAGGAAGAAGAAGATGATGTGGAAGAAGAGGAGGCGCTGAGAGACGTGCCACAGCAATGGGATGAGACTACTCTATGATAATACATGAAGGGTTTGGTCTTTTTGGTCAAGATGGCGTTTTTGGTGTATCATGGCATTGTTTTGGTTTTTTTGGAGTTTGCGGGGTGTAGTAAGTTTTCTTAAACGTGTTAATGTTTATAACGGCTGAAGATGGGCAGCTGGCTACGACTAACAGTCTTGATGTTGATTTTATAACATGAATTCTATGTAAATCAAAAAAACGTTTCAAGACCGCAAGAAGACTTTTTAACAAAAAGAAAGTCCGAGCTGTACTATTTAAGTTAAAAATACAAACACTCCCAACACCGAGAATCTTGAGGTCGAGTGATTTGATCAATCAGTAACGAATAGTAAATTGGCCCAGAGGATAGGAGAGGAGGAAATCTAGGATGAAGTCCGTTGCAATCGTGAATCGTGATACGCATCCGTGCCAAGCCGGGCGGGCAAGACTGCGCTCACCCGCTTTCCGGAATCTGCAATCTTGAAACAACCCCGATCTCCACTCAACCGTGCAACTGCCATTGCCCACAACAATGTTCACCGCCCGCATCTTTTCCCGCGCTCTGGCCCACCAGCAGTCCACCGCCGCCACCCGCTCCCTCATCCAGCGCCGCCTGAACTCCTCGTCAACGATCCAGTCGGTAAAGGCCGAGGGTAACGCCTTCATCAAGGAGCGTGAGGCGGTCAGGAAGCACGCTGCCGAGTCGAGCGGTACACTCCATCCCTTCCTCTCTCTCCCCCTTCAAATGCTCATTGGAAACAGAACTCTGGCGCAAGCTCTCCATCTAGTACTTTCCTCCTCCATCTCCAGGACCATACGTCATTCTTACATGAAAACCCGCAGTGGAACCATCCCCTTCCTGATTATTGCTAGTATCAACGCCTATAACCTCTGGAACGAGCACTGGGAGCACTGGTCCCACATGCCGCCGCTCGAGGAACGCCCCGAGTACCCGTACCAGAACATCAGGGTCAAGAATTTCTTCTGGGGCGACGGTGACAAAACTCTTTTGTAAGTCCCACTTCTTACCCAAAGGAGGTGAGGACTAATAGGATTGGATAGCTGGAACGACAACGTCAACTACCACAAGACTGACTAAGTCGGAGTTGGACTTCGTTGCGCTTATTGTTAGAAGTCTGGTGGCAATACAGAAATGCAGATTGCTGAGGAGCATGAGACGGCTGGGAAATGTACAATTCGTTCGGATCCATCAGGCTTCTGAGTTTCTTGTGGGCGAGGGGAGGGGAATAGAAGTAATCGTCAAAGCTAGCTGTAGTCATACCGAATCGATTTTTCCTTTTGCCCTTCTTCCAGATTAATCTTCATCATAGACAACTTTTTGTCGCTGGCGTTCCAGCGATAAAAGCTGGATGACTTGCTGTGAATATGACCCCTCGTATTTGGTCTGTGTACCATAGAGTATAGATTTATTTATGTCACACATATCACCTAGACTCAATCGTAGACAGGATATTCAATTAACTTGGCTGGGGTATTTCTTAAAGGCCGTCTACTCTACTCGCCAATATTACTCGTACAGCTATTTAACAATACCCATAAGCAAAAATCGACCCTCCATACCAGTACCCTATTGTTAAACTCAAATATGAACCATCCAAAAAACTCCGTAGCAATAATCAACCCACCTTATGTAACAACAATACCGGCCCTTCTAAGTTTCCAATCCTTAAATAACCCCATCAATTCCTTGACCGCACTCATTATTAATGGCACGCCCACAGGGCCCATCAATGGCAAATATACCGCCACTTTGTGCTCCTCCGGAAAATAAACCTGGCCAACCATGCTCTTTTCGAAAAATGCCTTCTCAGCTTGCGAAGCCGCATTTCTCCCTTCTTCTAATGCGCCGCCGGTGCCACTAAATCTCCCTCTCTTGAGCTCTCGGCATGCATTGCTCAGCGAAGACAACGTTGACCCCACAGAGGTAGAAACTGAGGTTGGAATCGAGATCGAAGGAAGTGCCTTAGTAAGGCGATACAGAGATCCTAGGGTAGAAGAGGCCGAAGTCAATAGTTCTGCGGAACGCTGTCGCGTCAATGAGTCGAGGCGAATCGGCAAAGAAGGCGGATGTGACGGTGCACCAAGAAGAGAAAGTAGTTGCGCAGCAAATATATCCAATGCTGGCTTTAGGTCTTCTTTGCTAAGGTGATCTGATGGTCCATCTGGCTTTGGATTAAGAACCATGACACCGCCCCATTGTGGCAGAAGGAATGCGTTTGTAGCGCTCTCAGAAATGGCAAGAGGTGTCTCTTCTTTGGGTGGGATATAAATAATGAAGTTGATTGTTGGATAACTTGTTATGCTGACCAATGGCCATTCCGCGCTATTGATAAAGCTGCTCAAATCCTCTTTCTTTAGAACCCATTTTCCGGGTTGCTCGACCACTTGCTGACCCTCCAACTGCTGTTGGTCAGGGTTGTCCGGTACCCAAAATGGAACCACATTCGGAGACAAAGAAGCATAAAATTGGATCTGCGAATCAACGGTGAAGTTGCTGATGCCACTCAAGGCATCGAGCAATGGCTGAAGATAGTCGTCGATAGACTTCTCAATTTCCCAGCTGATTGGTGTCCCGGAGGCGGTAAACATGGAGAATGTCAAGTGATATGTTGGTGAGTACTGCAAGATACGACTCATCTTGCGCTGGATTTCTACTGTATTGATATTATTCGACCCATTGCTGCTGTTGGTGGAACTGGAAGATATAGACGATGGAGAAGGAGTTGGTGCTGAGGATGAAAGCAGATGTGAGATCATTTGCTGCTCCTCTGCGAAAATTTCTTGAAGGGTATTAGAGATAAATATTGAAAGACTAGTGGAAGAAGCAGTCGACGATGGATTGTACGACGGCGAATAGTAGAGGTCTATAACTCTTGAAGAATTGCCCAACTGATAACTAAGTCTACCGTTATTATTATACTCGGCGAGAAGATGCACAGAGGAGCATACGAATGCGTAGAGCCGCTTGCTCCAGGAGTCAGCCTGAGAATTGCAGCAACGTTCTCATCTTCTTCATGCTGGCTATCCGATGGATTGGTAGATGGTGCTGAATTTAATTCATTCCGTCCATCCTTCCAGTAGTATTCCGACTGACTTCTAGACAACCGGAGCCGTAGATGATGAGCTGAGAAATCGTTGGCATCATCTAACGCATGCTGAACCGTCTTTAATAGATGCTCCGGATCTGGTAGCAGCGGAGCTTCGACGTCGACGAGTAACGGGAATTCCGCTCTGCAGGCCTGTGCGAATCAGTCAATGGGTTTGCTTTTGGAATATGCAGCGCACCCTTCCATTAGCCCAGCTCTGCATCTCCTTCAACGGCAACGGGGCGCGGTATATCGAGGTTGTGATCCACCATAGTGGCAATCCCAACAGGAGAACGACGCTCCAGAACGAGAGAACCACCAGCGACCGTGTTCGCGCATTTTCGGGAGTGTCCAATGGCGGAGTTTTGACGTTGGACATAGTTGATGCTTGGGAACAGTAAAGTGCAACAGCTTGGTTGAGAGGATGTGTTTTGTTCCTGCATATACCCCACATTGCGTATATACCATACTGACTGCCAAGAGATTCGAGCTAAGGTTAGATGGTAGCCTGTTACGGTTTGGAGCTTTGTGGAGCTCAAGCGGTCAGGACCAACAAGTATATTAACGAGTAAATTGTAGCCTTGTGCGACGAAAGCGCGCAAGAGGAGGCTGAAGCTCTACTCCTGCAAATATCACAACGGGTCACTCGACTGCCAGTCTGACTTTCGAAGAGCTTGCGCAGCACCATCACAAGCATGAGAAAGCAATCGCTACCATTATCATGCAGTTGCCGCCCCTTTTTGTATATCGTACAATGCGTCTCCCACTTCCTTAAAGCAAACCAAATCCCCATCCAAAGCAATATGATTTTGATAACCGTATGATCATATCTAAAACGCCTAAATCGAAGGCCTTATGCTTCCGTTCGCAAAAGCCACCACCGCTCCCAACCACACCCGTAAAAACTGATAGATTATGCTGCACCACTATAGAGATGTTAGCATTGATCATGGGGACCTGAGGACTCCCAATAAGTGGCTGAAGGAGACATACACGAGGATGTTATTAATAGGGATGTGGATGATCTTGACAATATATCCAATGACACCCATCACGATAAAGCCTATTCCAACAGCTTGCGAGATCTTTATGAACTCTCTCTTGTCCGCTATTGTAATCGTAAACCACGCTAGCTTGACAAGCAGTAGGGTCGTAATAACAACGTACGCTTTGTGCATCGGTTGATGAATTGAGTACCGTCCCTCATGAACTCCTTGGGGATCTCAGCCATTTGAGCGAATTGGTCGGACATAGTTGAGTCGTGGATGTTACGGAAATGATGAAATATGGAGTATAGACAAACGAGGTGGCGGCGACAGTGGTGGGTAATAGAGGTTTGAGTTGTTGGTTGTGGTTGTAGTTGAAGTGGTCGAGGCGCTTTCAAAGTTCCAAGTAGGGGGCGATACTGGAGTGGAGCCTTTGGTTGAGGCGACGTGTGTCTTTCTTGCGGTCGTTCTAGCATATTCTCGTACAGCAGTACCCACCATCCCGCACCGAGCCCCTGTCCTCGCTCAAACAAGCTCCGTCTCGTCTGACATGCCCGAGTCCTTCTCACTTACCTTCGCCTGCTGCAGTTCACCTGTATCTCTCGGACCTAGAACTAACCTTGCCCCGTCGCGTTCTCTTCTTAGGTATCGTGACTAACACCCCTACTACTGCCTTACCTGTATTTCTCTCTCTCTCTCTCTGTTCGCTTTATCGTTTGGCATTGCCTTAAAGTCCGTGAGCATTCAACCTAATTGACCGACCCGTACATACAGACCGGACCGGATAGAAGACTACAGTAACTGCCGACAGCCATCTCAACGACACCCGAAGTCCGGACAGCGCTGATTACTGACTCCACTTCATACTCTTTGTTCTCTTTTTCTTTCCTGGATATCTGTTCCTGTCACTTTACGTTCGCTTGTCCATCAAGGGGAAGACCCGACCAGTCGTCCTGTACGGAAGGAAAGGAGCTGTTTTTCTACTTGGTGATTGAGAGTTGAAGACAAAGGACAGTACCTTATTTCTTGGTGTGTATCAAACAAGATCAGAGAGATCAATCCTGTCAATCCTGTGGAACGAGAAATCATCTTAGATTTCGGCAGTGTACGTATCACCACCCTTTTGAAAATCCTGTACTTGTATTGTTTGGGTTGGCAAGCTTTGGGCAATATCTCCATTCATTTTGAGTTTCTTCAATCGTTCTACCATGTTTAATGCTTTAGGGCGGCTTGCTTACTTGCTTGCTTCCTTCACTCTTATTCCGTTTTGCAGCCAGGGATCGAAGTTCTGTTTCCTTCCCTTTTTTCCGTCTTCTTGGACGCTGATTTGCAATGACGGATGTACAGATTCTTGTAATAGGTCGTGAAAGAAGCTGTGTGAAGGTTTTTTTGGGAGGAAAAAGTCACCTAAGAAAAACATACAGACAGACGTCACTAAGCACCAAGCAATTTTCGTGAAATCCAACATCATGGCTGACGAATTCGATATCGACATTTATGGAGATCTCAATCCGGACGAACCCACAAATGGCACGCCTACCTTCAAGAAGGAGGAGGACGATGATGAATATCTTGCCAATGACAATGCCGGAGACCAAAACATCAAGACAGAGACTGCCTCTGGGGAAGATACCCACATGGGATCTACTGCACCTGATGGCGATAATTCTTCGGGTAACGCAAACGTAAAGGAAGAAGTGCCCTCTAGCATGACCAAGCAGAAGAGAAAACTTGATGATCGACCATACGATCCGAACGCCACCAGTGCTCTCTATATTGCTGATCTTCACTGGTGGACTACTGACGATGACATCCGAGGATGGATGAACGAGTGTGGTTGCGAGGATGAGCTGAAAGATATCACTTTCAGCGAGCACAAGGTGAATGGCAAATCTAAGGGGTAAGTATATACATTGGAAGAAGTTTCGACGGAGATGAGCAAGTTCCATGCTAACGATCGTTTCCAGAGTGGCTTTTGTCGAGTTCACTTCACCCCAGGCCGCAGCTGCGGTTAAAGCCAAGATTGAATCCGGATCGAGTCAGCCTATGTACATGGGAAAAAGGCACAGTGTTAGCTACACAAACCCCAATTCCAACCCCTTCCGCACCCTGCCCAAGGAAGCACCCCAGCGTGGTGACCGAAACCCTCGTGATTTCCAGCCTGGTAGAGGTCCCGATCGCATGCCTCATGCACCTGGACCAGTAGCTAGCGTTGGCGGTAGTGGCGCAGTAGGTGTGGGTGCAGGTGGAGGAATGAACGTAGGAGGTGCTTTCCGTGGCAACCGTGGTGGTGGTTTCGGTGCCGGCCGTGGCAACATGGGCACACCATTTATGGGCAACCGTGGAGGTTTCGGTGGACCGGTTGGTGGACCGCAAGCTTCTCCACAGCCAGGTTTCCAGACTCCAATGGGTGCAGGATTTGGAGGCCCCAATGTGCCTATGCAACAATTTGGCGGTGGTAATTTCCAGGGCGGTAACTTTCAAGGCCGTGGTGGTATGATGCCGATGCGCGGTGGTCCTGGAATGAGAGGACGTGGAGGCATGGGTCCGAATGGAATGATGGGTGGTATGGGTATGGCAGGGGGCATGAGTGGTATGAATTCCATGGGAGGTGGTAACATGGAAGGTGGAGGGTTTAATCCGATGGGAATGGGTGGGTTTGGAATGGGTGCTATGGGAGGTATGTAGAGGAATTCCACATCTCCTTCAGTCATCGATATTTTTTACAGTCTAACAATCATAGGACCAGGTGGCTTTCCTACTCCTCACTTCAATCCGGCATTCTTCCCCGGAGGACCTCAGGGCGGTGTACAGGGATGGGGCGATAACAACCCGCACCCCGCGAAGCGCCCACGCCCAAATGAGTAGGAACCATTTGGCTCATCCGGATCACAAAATGGAAAGTCGTAGAAGAGCTTCTGAAAAGAGAGCGACAGCAGCAACATAAGGATTGCCCTCTCTTCGTTTTTCTAGACGATGACTGCAGTGCTTGAGGGCTTGTACTGAATAACTGGGCTTTGTTGAATTTTCTTGCTTCATTTACTTGGGTGGCTTTTGCTTGATCCGTTCGGTGCTAGAGTGATACCAGCACAAGAAAATAATGGGGCCATATCGGGGGCTTTTATTGATTGTCTTTTCTTTGTATTTGGAGTTGAGTTTGTGTTTTGTTTTGATTGTAGTTCAGTTTCCTTGACTGTCATATGTACTTGTTGCGTTTTCTCTACTTCCTGGCCCTTGGTGCTTCCAACGTGGGTTGAGTCAGAATACTATTGCCGAAATTTGCCCTCTATATCGGCCTCAGTGGATGAATGGTGTAGATGACAAGTGGGTTTGGAGGTGCTTTGCAGTAGTGTGAAAATTGACAAAGTACTAAGTACGGCGTTCTGGTCTTTCTTTCGAATGGTTTGCTGTACTGCAAATATCAACTTTCCTCTTAGTCTGACAGACAATGCATCTCAAATAAATGACAGCTGCATATGGCATCCCAGTCAACCCAAGCGCCGTGCTACTACGATAGCTTAAGCTAACGTCACCCTCATACCAGATACTCAAACACCACCGCACCACAACCAAAGCCATGGATATTGTCGCCGCGATTTCGAACTATGTCACCAAGATGGTATCATCCGACGGTTCAGCCGGGCCATCTGGGAAGATGAAAATTCTCCTTCTGGACAGCGAAACGGTTCGATCTTATCCACGCAAAGCTGGAGTGACCACCATAGCTCACAATTGTTATACACAGGTGTCCATTATATCTACCGCAATCACACAATCTACCCTCCTTAGCCACGAGGTCTATCTTATCGAGTACGTTTGCGCGCAGGGGGAGGATACGGGTGGGTTATTTGCATGCTGGGGGTGGTCTGACTCTATAGTCGCCTAGACAATGTCGATAGGGAGAAGATGAGGCATCTGAGATGTCTATGTTTTGTGCGCCCTTCATCGGATACTATTCAACTACTTATTGATGAGTTCCGGGACCCGAAATACGGAGAGTACAATATCTGTACGTTTGGTTTCTCTGCATCCGACGCTGGTGTACTGATTGGAGATGTGTGGTGGGGGGTGGGCAGACTTTAGCAATATCGTCAAGAAGTCATCGCTGGAACGGCTCGCTGAGGCAGACGACCATGAGATTGTGCGTATAGTACAGGAATACTTTGCGGATTACCTCGTCATCAACCCGGATCTCTTCTCACTCGGTCTGCAGCGGCGGTTATGGTCTTCGTCCCCGGATATGTGGGATACGGATGCGCTCACACGGTCTTGTGAGGGGATATTAGCAGTTCTTTTGAGCTTGAAGAAGAAGCCACTGATACGCTACGAGAAGAATAGTCTTATCGCCAAAAAGCTGGCGACAGAGGTCAAGTATCAGCTCGGGAAGGAAGAACAGCTCTTCGATTTTGGTAGGATGGCGGATACTCCACCGGTACTGTTGGTTTTAGATAGAAGGAATGATCCAGTTACACCGCTGCTAAGTCAGTGGACGTATCAGGCTATGGTTCATGAACTCTTGGGGATCCATAATGGACGCGTGGATCTGTCCGAGGTTCCCGATGTACGGCCAGAGTTAAAGGTACGGTCAATGTCAGGCATGTTGGCCCCAATTAGCCGGCACTAAGTATTGTTACAGGAAATAGTTCTTTCCCAGGATCAGGACTCGTTCTTCAAAAAGAACATGTACCTCAACTTTGGTGATCTCGGCGGAAACATCAAAGACTACGTCGATCAATACCAAAGCAAGACAAAGTCCAACATGAACATCGAGAGTATCGCAGACATGAAGCGTTTTGTTGAAGAGTATCCTGAATTCCGCCGCCTTTCTAGCAATGTCAGCAAACATGTCACATTGGTCGGTGAGTTGAGCAGAAGGGTGGACAAGGATAACTTGCTTGAAGTTAGTGAGCTCGAGCAAAGCCTCGCATGTAACGATTCACATTTAGCGGATATGAAGGTTCTTTCTCTCATTTACTGGGAGAGCTCATCGTGCTTACAATTAGCCTAGACCCTTCAACGAATGTTACAATCCCCAATCCCTATCAATAACAAAGTCCGCCTCGTGGCTCTCTATAGTCTCCGCTACGATCGTCACCCTCAAAACTCACTCCCCGCACTCCTAGGCCTCCTAAGCGTCGGCGGCGTCCCCCAAAACAGCATAAACACCATCAAAAGCCTCCTCCGATACTCCTCGTCAGTGCAACGACAAGAAGACCTCTTCGAATCCGAATCCATCTTCTCCCGCGCCCGCAGCGGCTTCAAGGGTCTCAAAGGCGTCGAAAACGTGTACACGCAGCACTCACCGCGGCTCGAGCAAACCCTCAACAACCTGGTCAAGGGCCGGCTCCGCGAGCAGACGCACCCGTTCATGGAAGGAAGCGGGACGACGAAGGAAAAACCGCAGGATATCATTGTGTTTGTAGTTGGCGGTGCTACTTATGAGGAGGCGAAGACCGTGGCGCAGATTAATGCTAGTACCCCCGGTGTTAGAGTCGTGCTCGGTGGGACGACAGTGCTGAATAGTAGTGGATTTCTGAAGGTGAGGCATCTGGGAAGGGAGAAGGAAAGGGAAAAGAAAAGGGGGAACTTGCTGACGAGTGGATAGGAGATCGATGAGATTGTTACCGCATGGCCGGTGCCGGAAGGAAGGACCCCGCAGGAACGGTTAAGGAGGGTGTGATTATGAGCCAGTTTTGTTGTTTATTTCCTTTGTGTTTGCTAGGATAGTCTCTTTGTATGTGTGTATAAACTGGCGTTATTTGAACCACGGTTTTCTCTCATGTATTACTTATTCGATGAAGGGATTGAATGGAATGCTGTTTTCCTGTTCTACAGGGCTCTTCAACTCTAGCTATGTGCCTGTTGGAAAAATAGGTACCGGTACTCTAGGTTATTTGGTCGTGGGAATGTGTGGGGTTACCGGTGACGTTTGATCCTGAAAATCCTGATGCAGAAACATCCAGAGAAAGGATATCTGCCAAACTCCGAAGTCCGGGTTTACATGCTACCGAATGGAAGCTCTAGCTGCATCAGTACCCCCCCGCCTTGTGGGTTTGCATGGCCACGAACAGGGGAACTACTATACGATTAAGTCGGCATGTCGTAAAGGCAAGCGGATCTTCTATATCACATCTGTCAAGCACTACCTTCAATAGTGCGAAATTCGGCGATTACCAAATGTATATAGCCCACAATATCGTGATGACGCTCGGTTATGGCAAGGGTGGAAGGATAGGATGACCGAAACGGACGATTCTGTACCGATTGCAGATAACTCAGATGGTGTATTGAACGCATTGAGTGACATTGAGACTGGACTGATAATAGTGCACTAGATGATGCAGTTCTCACCAGTTTCCGAGCAAGATCACATACATGTCAGCTTGGTCAGTACCCATCCTCACTATTCCGGCACAACGACCCGTACGAATGTTGCCATTTTGTATATCACATGCAACGGCACTAGAATTCTCAAGAACCCCCTGCAGAACTTAAACCAGTCCCAATTTGGACTTTTTTGTCTGATCCTCATGCATGGACTATTGAAATGGTCCACAATATGGAAAGAACACCCTGGATCTGCCTGGTAGACAAATGACTTGGACCTCCCCATATTGATTGCACTCACCTAGATTTCAGCAGGGTAGTTGATAGTGGGGGTGTATTTTGAGTGTTATGACTTGCTGGATTAAGTAGTTTGTGGAGCAGGAAATGGTTGGTTACTTCTAGGAAGGAAAGACTATTGTAGGTAATTATGGAATCTTTTTCGCACTAGATGATACATTAAATAATATCGAGACCTTTGCAACGATCTTTAATATAGGTAGAAAAGTTGCCCCAACGGTCTCAAGCTTCACGGACGTCTCGTGTACCTAGTACCATGAGAGTAGGCTTCCAAACATGGCTCGCCTAGTTCTTACAGTGAGTCTTGACTTTTATCTCATGGGTCGTAAAAATTGAGTTTTGAGCAGATATTCGATTATAGTTATACAGCAACTAGCAAGCACTTAGACTAACACTATTCTACTGTGAAGAGCGGTGACAGTTAGAATCCTACAAGATAAATACTTGGGTGATTCCCTTCCTTGGAATAAATTGGGACTTTCATTTGACCAGCGGTTGTCGAGTGATGGTAGATATGTAGTGTCCCATACAACCATGATCTGCTACGATCCAGGGGGTAGTATTTTTTTGCTGGGCAGGATCTACCGCTGGCCCAGAGTCAGCTACGTACATGTGTATCCAAGTACTTTTACAGAAAGATTCGACAGGTACTCCCAAACCCGCCTTCCTAATATGCCCTTTCATCCTCTCAGCTGTTACCCATTTGAGTGTCGTATACACTCGGGCTATACTCGCCCGAATTCTCCGCGCCTCTCCAGCTATGGACACTAACCGTTCCCTTGCCCACCGCATCGCCCTGGAAGCTAGTAGCTGCAAACACAGGCGCAGAAGGATGCCAGCTAACATCTCTCACGCAAGTCCGCTCCCTCTGGTATCCATGGAACCAGCTGTGGTAACTTGAGCGCTCGCCGGGGTAATCCGACCGAACAACCTTGGTGGCGGCGTGGACATCGATTGAGGCAGCCTGTGTGGCATCGATGTTGAAGATCTTTACGATCCCATCCGCGGAGCCGGTGTACACGTATCGAGACCCGGTTGAGAGTGGCGGGGAGAAGTAGCAGCGGATGAGAGTTCGGTGCACGCTATGGCCTTCGTAGGAGACGAGGGATTTATCGGATGGGTGGCGGCGGCCGTGGCCGTTGTAGCGCTCGCTGCGGTAGTCGAATTTTGTGGTGAAATTATTTCGAGGCATTTGCTCGAACTCGTCGGGATCCATCATGCTTCTATACAGAGGTCTGTCAGATATGAACGCAAAGCAATGAGGGGAACACAAACCGCAGGTCCCAGAGTTTCATTTGTTGATCCTTTCCATTCGATAAGACATATCTTCCGTCGCCCTTGGAGTGCACATAGGTGATACCTTCTGTATGCCCAGTAAACACGCCTACGGGTCTGCCATCTGATATTGACCGTCGGTCCCAGACTTTGATTGTGGTATCATCTGATCCCGAATAGATTATATGTGGAGAACTGCTGTCACCGTAACAGACAGCGTTGACTTCATCGTAGTGGCCTCTCAACCTCAGAATCGGACATCCCGCCGTGATATCATAGATATATACGCATCTGTCTTTAGCTCCGACAAGCAATTCGTTTCCATCGCCGGAGAATCTCACGGACATGATCTACGAAAAGAAAAGAAGTTAGTTCAGAAGTCTCATGCATAGTCACTCGGTATTGTAGATCGTACTCCAGAACGAGGGTGCATTGAATGCGGAGCCGATCCCATTGCAAACTCAATTCGTTGTGTATCATTCATCCCTGGGGTAGTATCCGCGAGGTAGACAACGCTGGTGATACTAGTATAGGCCAAGAGACGGTTATCTGGCGATAATGAAGCTGCTTCAAATAAGCTGAGGTCTATGTAAGGCACGGATAAAAAAAACCGTACCGTCTGTAATCGTCCATTGACCACCCAAATAGTGCACAGTTTTGTAATGCTTCCAATCCAAGGGATCGGACGTGTCGTATAAACGCACGGACATATCTTGCGCACCGCTGTAGAAGAAGTTGCCGTCTTCAGAGAACTGGCCGATGTAGCAATTGTAGTCATTCTCGACGACGAAGTCTGCCTCACTTTCTGGTACGTATGTCTGTAAATATCAGTCTCAAATCTATTCAGGAATAATACGCGGCGACAAACTCGCACGGCACCCTGGTGACATGCTTTCATCTGCCCCGCCGAGCTGTACACGCCCATTTCCCGCCTCAAAAGATATTCCTGCCTCGATCTCTTCCGTCGTTCGTTTGGTATACGTGACACCGCCTAAAACCTCAGCAATCATTCCCACTCTTCCAATGGTTAAGGAAGAAACTTACCGACCCAAAATCGCTGCTCAACATCAACTTCTCCCCTTTCGGATTGGGTATAGGGTGTATGGGAACCCTTGGGCGATCACCTCTAGAAGGGTTAGGGCTTCTTCTATCCATTCCATAGTAAATACTGCCAATCAGATGTCCAGTTCTTAAGGCGCGAACGGTTGCCGCTGCCCGTAGACTCGCCTCCTGGTCAATGTTACGGTCGCCTTCTTCATCTTCTGGCGCTGGTCCTTCTTCATCAGACTCGTCATCATCGTCGTCACCGTCGTCATAGTCATCGTCAGCTTCCGAAAAAGGCTCGTTCTCATAATCTTCGAATGGGGCGTCGTCTGGGTCGTCTGAGGCTTGCGGTCAGTAGTTGCTTCCACCGACGACGAGTGGGCGCACCCATATCCGAGTCCTCATATATCACTTCCATGGCGTCTTCATTCTGTGCAAGCGCTGCACGAATCGACGCCATTGGTGTTTTTTATTTGACGGAATGAATATGAGCTGGAGTGGTGGGTGGAGTGATGGAATGGAGGATTGTTCTCCCTAGAATGTATCCTGGAGCTTGGAGGGGCAAAGAGCTGTAGCTCTTGTAAAATCCTAATCGATAAGCTGGCGGCTATCTCCGTGTAAATCCGAATGACGTCTCGGGTGCTCTTGGCCCTTAGTGTTCATGGCCTGCTGTGTTGTGGTACTCCACTCTGGACTCACAAAAAAAGAACCCAAAGAAGATTTCGAGCGCCGAGCTCTGTGGATTCTACAAACTCTATAATGCCATCAAAACAGCTGAAGTGACCGACCCGTTGCGCCGTTTCTGCCGCAAACAAACTCAATATTCAGAGCCGCAGCTCAATTACGACATTGCAATTTCTCCCCCCACCCCCCACATCGAAATCTCTACATTCACCAAACCCACGCAACAATGAGAGCAACCCTCCCCCGCTTCGGCTTTCTCAAGCGCAACCTCGACCAGCTCGCCAATGCCACTGGCCGCGGTAGGCCCATAAACCATTCACGTCCGCCCGGCTAATACCCTTTAGTCTTCGCCGTCTCCGGCCTCGCCGGGCCCGTCCCAGACGTTACACTCCACTCCTTCCGCGACCCCACCTCTCTCGCCTCCAGTACAAAAGTTTTCACCGACCAAGGCCTCGGCGGCTTCTCTACAGCTGCCCTCGACGCCATCCCCTTCCTAGAGTCTGAGACACCACCAGACCACCCACGCACCGCCCCAGCACCCTACTACGCGCGGTTCCATGGCAACATCTCGATCGAGCTACCCCCCAACCGGCCAGACGTGGAGCGATCTGGGTTCGCGGCGTGGAGGACGGCAGATCCGGGATGGACGTTGCTCGGACGGGCTACGTATAACTGCGAGGCGCTCGCATATCTGGCGCTCAGGGTCAAGGCGGATAATTCTAGGTACTTTGTGAATATTCAGGCGGACTCAATGGTTGTGACAGATTTATACCAGCATCGGCTGTTTGCGAAGACCCCCGGGGAGTGGGAGACGGTTTATGTGCGTACGCCGGATGAAGGGAGAGGAGGGTGGGGACTAATGCGGTGTGTAGATCCCATTCACGGACTTTGTGAAGACGCATATGGGGAAGGTTCTTAAGACACAGGGGTATATACCCAAGAGCAATCTCACGACAGTCGGGCTGGGGTTGATTGATCGCATTCGTGGACCTTTCGAACTCTGCATTGACCGGATATGGGTGAGCTCGCGCTTTCAATCTGGGCTCAAGTCGCAGAAGAGCTCACGGATCTATAGGCAACCAACAAGCGCGATCTGGATTCAATCGATGCCCAGGAGGAGCCTGTGGAGTAAAAGTGCAATCGCAGGACAAACCTAATGTAAATTTATCGATAGATTTTGTGTCATATAATTCACTTCGTTATATTGTCTTTTTATAACTATGCATTGTTTCTTTGAGATTACGGGGTTAACTACGACTCCCATTTCTTTCCGGTCAACAGCTCATACACCTCGATGTATCTCTCACCCGTCTTCTTCGCGATGTCCTCCGGTATCTCAACCCCATCCTTGCCCTTGAGGCCGTTAGCGGACAACCAATCCCTCAAAAACTGCTTGTCGTAGTTGTCCTGACCCCTTCCAACTTCGTATGCAGACGCCAGCCAGAAGCGAGAAGAGTCTTGTGTGAAGAATATGCATCAGCAACCACATTCCAGAGACAATATAGGTAGCTCAGTCTTACCAGGCGTGAGCACTTCATCCACAAGAACCACCTCATCATTCTGATTCAATCCAAACTCAAACTTTGTATCAGCAATGATAATTCCCCTCTCCGCAGCGCAGTCCCTAGCCTATGAACGCCCATCAGCCCCCAATCCACAGCAGCCAAAAAGAAGTGGACACAAACCGCCGTATAAAGCTCGATCGCAAGCTTCTCAATGCGCTTGGCATACTTCTCACTTACCAACTTAACAACTGCCGCCAAAGTAATCAGCCAGCAGCCTCAACCACCGTCGTCCTCCACTGCGCGCGCACACCTTCATCGGGATGAATATTCTGATCTACCCTGCAGTCAGCATAGTCCCCTCCCCCACATCACAGACACATACGCACCATGCTCTCCCTGCTCGGCCTTAGTGCTGGGCGTAAACAACGGCGTCTCAAATGCCTGACTCTCCTTCATTCCCTCGGGGACCTTGATCCCATGCACAGTGCCAGACTTTTTATACTCAGCCCACGCGCTGCCAGTGATGTAACCTCTCACAATTGCCTCGACGGGAAAGATGTGGTGTTTCTTGACGAGCATGCTGCGGCCGTCGAGTTGGTCGCGGTACTTTACAGCTTCCTTGGGAAGAGCCGATGTGGACAAGAGGTGGTTGGGACATTTATCGCCCAGGAACTCGAACCAGAAACTTGAGAGCGCGGTGAGAAGTTTTCCTTTGTCTTTGATCCCCTGTTTTGTATGTGAGTGCCAAGGAGGATATGAGGGGTGGAAGCGGGGGCGGAACGTTTTTCATCACGACATCGTAAGCGGAGATGCGGTCTGTTGCGACGAAGAGGAGAGAGGAGTTGTCCGGAAGAGCATAGATATCGCGGACTTTTCCTTGTGCGATGAGAGGGAGTGAACCCTGAAGATCTGTTGATGTGAGTGCCGCCATTTTCTTTGGTTGTCGTGTTGAAGTAATGTGATGGACGTCGAGGAAGAATGTATTTGGTGGGGCAGAAGACTCCCCACCTTACCTTGGTTTCTGGCTCATAAGTAGTCACTCTATCGTAGGGTATGAACGGGTGAAATTTCCAACCATTATATGTCCTTCAGAACTCTCTAAAGACGGTCCCAAAAATATAAGAGCACAGTAAGCACCGATAATAATCGTCTTCCGTCAACCGGCCACGCTTGCTGTCTTACCTACTTAAGTATTTAGAGCATGAGTAGATACTTAGGTACTCGATCGAGTTCCATTGTGACTGCAGGGGATAGTCTAGACATTAGCCTCTATTCAAGTAGAACTTTCCTATTGGCTCGACACCTCTGTACTACCTAGATGTGGACAATCCAATGATATGAAGACCCGATCTGCTGTGAAACCTTGTTGGTAAATACTGAACATCTCACAAAGTCTGTAGGATTGTTGAATTCCATGTGTTACAGGAGGAAACGCAACTTAACCGGTATCTAGCCCAAAATAATCTTCCAGTACGTACCACTAGCACACTCAAGACTACGCCGGCACCACATATTAGGTATATTGGTACTAGCAAGAAATACATAAGGTACTTAGGTAAAATCTAGTCGAGAAAGTACCTCCTCCTTGGTTAATTGATATATTCTAAGGCCCTGTTGAATTTTCATAGCTGAACTTTATTTCTATAAGACCTAAAAGATTTGTCTGGAAAAACTGGGGAAACACCTCGTTGAACCAACTGCTGATATTAAATTGCCTTATTGCCGGGGTTGTTTGTTTGTTTGTTTGTAATCATTTTGCATTCACCCCGAAGGGGTGCCCAGCTAAGTTACCATAAGCCGGCCGACCACTAGTGGTCATGGCATTTTAACCTCCATCCCCGGAACTTCCTCGGTCTTCAACCAGGAGGGCACAAGGCCATTGAAACTCCCAATCTCTCTCCTAGGCAAAGTCGTCCCTCCCGCTTCCCGCTACTCCCGAAGGAGCCCACCCCCAAATTGCCGGGGTTGTACGGTGCTAACTCTTCATGGAGTTTAAGAGTACACAATGGCGGGAAAAGTTACATGCTAAAATCTAACCCCTCACCCGATCATAAATACCTTCTACTACCTGCAAATCTACTTCTCTTCAATCTTACTATCTATCTTGTGCTACAGCCCTCTCGAGGTCACTTTCATCAACCGGTTGAAAATGGGTTCACTACCTGACATAGTGTCTAATGTTTTAATATATGTGACATATGCAATCTTCTTGTATGTGCCCTTCAAACACTAGGTTTACTGTGAACTCGATCTGTTCACATACTTCAGCTATGCATCGACCAAGTGCGGACGCTGATGAAATCAGGGTCGTAGGATGCTATATTGCATGGTTGTTCCGTAGCCAGTCGAAATCCGAGTTTATACATTCGAACCGCACGCAAACTGGTTTGTATTATGATTCCGAGGTTGATGCTCGCGAGAATGTGGCAAAATTATACTGACGCACAATCAACACCTAGCAATTCCATTGGCTCTCAACTTTGTTGCATCCGGTGAGTGCTACAACTATAGCAAAGCGCTAGCGGCAACACCACACGCGTTCAAATGCCGACGATGACAAGTCGATAAGGGTTCAAGGAGATTCGTATGAAATTTGAATCCAGTCCCTTCCGAGTTTTCTCGGGAGGGACAAGCGCGGTCTCGCTACGGGCGCTTGGGATGAAACAAGTTCTGTCGGGCCTACTCTTTCTCCATGAAAGAGAAGACCCTCTGGAATGTGGAAAAGCCTGAGCTGAGATAGTACCGTCTGCACCCGAACAAGTTAAAACTTGCGTGGGAAACGTGTTGCCGCTTCCGCACCCATGTGAAATATACCCCTTGTTGCTGTGCTGGTGGCTGATGGGATTGACAGCAATGGGTTCTGGAATTCTGTTCTCATACCCCGAACTTGGAACTATAGCTGGTATTCAAGGATCTATCACTTATTCCGCATGTTCGGCGCTTCCACTGATGGCTTTCCCGCTTCTTGCACCCATTATAAGAAGGAAACTACCAGAAGGCTTTATCCTAACTATGTGGGTGTGTGAGCGCTACGGCCTGATTGCAAGTTTATATCTTAGTTTTTTGTCGTAAGTTCTGCATATGCATTTTTTGCGCTCGAACTAACAATAGATAGGTTGGCAACGATGTTTCTCTTCATGGTTGCAGAACTGTCATCTCTGAAACAAGTGATTGAAGCACTGACGGGTCTCGATGGGCTACCAGTGATCATCGTGGAGGTTGTGGTAACGTCTATATATACGGGTATAGTCACTTTGCCTAAGGAAATTTTGGCTTCCATTGACATACTCTTTAGCTTTGGGTGGGTTCCGGGTGTCCTTCATTACCGATAACATCCAGGGAACCTTGATTGGTATTCTCATCATCATTTGTGCTATTGCTATGGGGACGTCTGTGTCAATCGATACTTCCAAAATCGCACCCTCGGGACTGGCTGAACCAAGTCTTTTGGGATACCAGCTCATTTATATTCTTTTGGTCGGTATTGTGTTTAGCAATCTGTTTTTATCGGGGTTTTGGATGCGGGCATTTGCGTCAAAGACTGATAAGGATCTATGGATCGGGTGCAGCATTGCCTCAGTCAGTGTTTTTGTTATACTACTGCTTGTCAGCTCCACTGGTTTCGTCGCTGCATGGGCTGGCGTTTGGACACCGGAACAATATGGTGGCCTTGCATTTTTCCTCTTATTGGAACGGCTACCAGCTTGGGCTGTCGGCTTTGTAGTAATTATGGTAGTGGTACTGAGCTGTGCTGGTTCGTTTAATTCCTCACCCACTGAGTTGAAGCTAAAGCTGTGTAGTATTCGACAGTCTGCAGTCGGCAATGGTTTCCACTGCATCTAACGACATATTCCGCAACAAACTGCCTCTCATCTATATACGAGGTATGGTTGTTTTGGTTATCGTCCCGATCATTGCCATAGCCGTCAAAAGACCCAGTATTCTTCAAATCTACTTAGTTTCGAATATCTTTGCAACAGCTACCTTACCATCTATTCTTTTGGGGCTGAACAACAATTTCTATTTCCTACATGGTTTCGACGTTGTCTGCGCAGGCTTAGGTGGAATGCTCAGCGTCTTTATCTTTGGAGCTGTGTATTATGGAGACGCACACAGGGGCGCTGGGCTTATGATCTTAAAGACTGGATTGTATGCAAATGACTGGAGTGTCTTCGGTAAGGTCCCGGAAATGATGGCAATTACAAACATTGTTAACGAGATTCAATATTAGGTGTTTTTGTTGCCGCACCTGTAGGGTCTCTAATTTTCCTGGCTGTAGCTTGCATTGTCAGGCTGTCGGCCACTTGGATCTTCTGCAAAGCCTCTGGTCGTTCTTTTAACGCTCTGGATAAATCCATTACACTTCCACATGTCCTAGGGTATCACAATTCTGGGAATCCCGTCTATGCCGACGGCGATTATAAGAGTGTAATAGTACACCAGTCAATATAGGGCGAAAATGTAGTGAACAGTATTTTTAAGTGTTGGGATTAAGTTTACAGATACATTAGTTGTTTTTCAGAAAGCCCTCGACACTATTTTGCGGTTGTATTAATTTCCAACGCTGATAAGCGCACAGTGGTTTAGGGGCATAGAGTGAACGAAGTAAGGTCGTCATTGTACGAGGTTTTGTAAAGCTATACGCAGCATATGTTGGAATAGTTGTAGTGAAGTGAACCAGTTTCAACTTTTGTAGTGAAATTCGGTATTATTACAAAAAGCTGAACTATGCTTTTGTTAAAACGATGGCATTCCACATAAAAAGAAAGATAAAGCCCCCATTGTGAATATAAAATAAATTGGATATATATCACGATCCCAATGCTTCAATCTTGATCCTGGGCATAAGAATGCTTTCGCATTTCCCCAAGTCTATGCCGAGCTTGCTGTAATTTATTCTCCAACTGGAGAATTTCGACCTATAGCACACGTCAGCCTCGTGATCATAGGGGAGTAATAGGGGGAGCACAACCTGCTGCTCCATCTCCTGCACCTTGAACTCGTGGCCATTGAGATCAGACCAGTTCATTTCTTCTCCTTCATCGCGATTTTTAGCGACAATAATGTTCTGAACCTGTCGTACAAGCGATTTGCAGGCAGCTGTAACAGCCCTGGATGCGCTTTCCAGCCGATCCTGCGATTTTGACATAAAATCCGCTTTAACACGGGATGCCGCGACCAGCTGTGCCGTTGATGCCGCGACGTCATTTGAAGCCACAATCCTGCAACACATTTAATTTTGGTACTGATGAGCGATAAATGCCGCAGGGTGTATTACATTTGTTCCAGCTTATTGCGCCCACTGATAACACCATCAGCAGTCTCGATCAACATGTTTGTTGAAGAGGCAACAGCCTTTGCAGCAGAAATCAATCCTTCAGTCCATCGATTGTTGCGCTTGTAAAAGGCCGTGCGAGAACTCCCCCCTTTACCTTTGGCAACAATCTGAATCAAGAATTAACATGGTAGTCATCAAGCTTAGATTTTTTACGTACCTCTTGTTGAGATATCGTTGCAGCCTTGATTAGCTGAGCGATGGCATTAGTGACAGCAATTGCTGCATCCAGTATTGATCTTTCACAGCAATCAATTTCCACATTAGAAAAGCTGGTATGGTATGCGACTTACTCATGAATCTTCAGCTCGTACGTCGAATATCCAGGATCTTTGGACTTCTGTTGAAGCTGTGCGAGCCTAGCCGTCGCTGCCTCGATTGCGGCCGCGGCTTTGCTAAGTTCGTTATCCACATGCTCCCCTAGGTCTTTCTTGATGTCTGTGAGCTTGGTTCCCTTCCCAATATACTGTTCTACTAGCTTTGTCAATTTTTGGAGATTGGCTTGAACTTCCAAATTGTTCGTAATCACCACATCCGCCTTCTGGTCGCTATTCAAAGAATCAAGCCGGAAAGATTGCAGATTCTGGAAGAACTTGATCGCAGAGTCAGCGGATTGACGTGCAGCAGAGATCACCGACTCGGCCTTTCTCTCGTCTGGAATAAAGCGAGTCACTCCCTTGGCGTTGAGTAAAACATCAGAGACAGCGCTTGAAAAAGTGGTAACGGTTTTGATAATGAGATTCTGGTGGCTGCTAGGTCCATCTGCAATGAAATTATTGAATGACGTCGCAAATTCGGTGGCACTGAACGCAGCCTTCTCAATCTGAGAGAGAAGATAGCCAGCAGTTGCATTCTGATTGCCCGCATTCATAGGGGATTCCAGTTCATAGAGGGCATCATCGATTCGCTGCACTCCGCTTTGTAGAACTGAATCTGTCAATCTCATCAGCCAAAGTAATACTCAATAGTAGAGATTAGGATCCCACCAATAATCTCATTTAGCCGTTTCAAGTGCTCGAGTAGCAATGAGTCCACCAGATCAACCTCATCGCGCGGCTCCTAACCGTAATCAGTGTTTTCGAACTATTGACAGATAACTGTGGGTGGACCCACAGGCGCTTTGGGTGCATTGAATTCCAACAGGACCTCATCCATCCCTGCTTTGAAAATTTCCAGCTCTTCTTCTTTCTCCCGCAACTGCCTTTTGAGGTCGTCGGTTTTTTCGCCAGATTGTGACGCTAGTTCGTCAATTTGTCGCTGTTTTGACCGCAGCAGTTCCTCTAAATCAGCCATTTCGCGGTTATGCCGCGAGAGCATCGCTGATAGCTCTCTTCCCTTGGAGTTATCATTATTCTCAGCCTTCTCCTCAGCAACCCGAAGTTCGCGCTTGAGCTTTTCAACCTCGTCTTTTTGTGACTATGATATTGTCAGTTATCGGGGAATGGATGCACGTGATAACAAGACATACTCCCTTCACACGATCCAGATCGTACAGTGCCCTATCCCTCTCTCGAATCATATCAGCTAATTCGAGGTTCTTTGTTTTCATTTCCCGCTCGAGCTTCTCGCGTTTATCGATTGCCTCCTGTGCAGAGGCTGCTTTAAGTTGCATTTGCTTATATTTCCCGAGAAGCTCCAAGTGTTCATGGCGAAGTTGAGAATAGAGCTTGGCGAGTGCATCATACTTGCTCTTCCACATGTTGACCTGCTCTATGCACAGATGAGCATCCTGTACCCATGAGAATCATACTTTTGTACTGACCTTGAAGCGACTTGATTAGGTCATCCTTCGACTGTTGCTGCTGTTGAGAATTAAGGGTAAGATTAGATAGTTCGTTCTCTAGTGCTTTCACTTTCTGAGAAAATGTTAGTTCATGTATTATCAAGGTTTAGCATGTCCCACATTATCATATGATTCGAGCAAGAGAAGATGATTATTTTGCTGGCCCTTCAATTCTAATAACTCTCTTTCCAATTCCACAACATGGCCTTGGGCTTGTCGTGCTATATGATCTCTCAGCAACTGTTCTTCGGCTAATCTTTGTTGCTCGGCCTGCATCCGTTGTCGTTCCTCAAACTCCCGCTGCTGCTGCATTACCATCATGTTCTGTCGCTGCAACTCTGCCTCCCTTTGATCACGTAGTCGTTGCTGTTCCTCCTCATACGCCCTTTGTTTTTGAATTTCGTCGTTCGTCCAAAAATCAGATATCGGTTCGGGTTCTGGTGCTGTTGGTATTGGTGGAGTAGGAGTAGGCTCTAGGCTCTCGTTCACGGGTCGCTGCGGCAGCGCCGGAGGCGCATCATCCTCGCTCATGAGGTTTGGAGGATCCTAGGGGAGTCAGTCAGGTGCTACCGCAAGCCAATAAAGGTATTTACTTGGGGCAATTTTGGTATGGTAATGAGGCTGGTCAGGTATCGCAGGTTCGAGCATTCGTAATAAAAGCGAACTAGACGGTGGTGTTGACCTTCATATCGATCCCGAAGGGGCGCCAATGCTTCGTCGTCACCAGTTGCTGAGAATCGTCAATCCTTACACCGTGCCCATTGATTGTTGCACGTACTTGTATGCATTGCTCTCAACATGCTGGTGATGAACTTGTAAATACCGTAGCTTTCTTGTACTAACGGCACTAAGGCCGAGATCCGACACTCATTGTTCAGTCCATGGCGAAAGTGAGAAAACACCAATTTTTGAAACGAGTCTATTTGATCCTGCAATGTCATGAGATCCGAGATTGTCTCATACCTAGATTACTGGTTAGTAATTACTATCAAATTGAAGGAGTGACAGAACCCTTCGTTCGGATCATTGATTGTCTTCAGGCTGATATACTCCTCATACTCGAATAGACCTGTCAATTACTTCAGTATCGTTTAGTGCATATATAGGTTGGTGCCAAACCGTTGAATTCCGGATGGTGGCGGTGAAATTGCAGCTTGGCTCGAAGGAAGTAGATATACTCGCGTATCAATGGGCCGTAGCCTAATAAGATTAGCAAGTAAACACAGCTTCGCCGAGGCGTCTCGTACCGCGTATGCCTTCTCCAATCACTCCTCTATTCAGAGATTCAATCCACACTGCATGCACCTGGGCCTCTTTGATTGTTATGGGGTGCCCTTCTTGCAAGACCTTGTGTATAGTAATTAATGCTTTGAAGGTTTGAACTTCATCGGCCATTATTGGCTGCCTGCAGCAACTCAGCATCACGCAGTGTCATAACTAAGGAACACCCCATACACTTTCATGCCTGCCCAAAATGATTGGGATGATTTGTGGTCCCAAGTGTACACAATACATGATCGTACATGTTTACCTGCGGGTACATCTTAATGCCAACCACCAGTGGTAGAGGGCGATACAAATTCATACGTTTAGGCGCCGTTTCTTCTAAACCGTACCTATCTGCATTAGCCAATCTTAATAGCTGTAAGCAGGGCTATTCAAGCTATTCGAACCTATATTCGTAGCTTTTTTGATGTTGATGGAGAGGTCCGATTCGGATCTGCAACCAGATGCAGGTCGAGTTAGCTGCATTCCGTGATTCTGCCATGATGCAAACTGGAAAGGGATTGAACCGGCTCATGTCGACATTTCTAGAGGCGCCGCTATAGGCCATGATGGGCAGTAAGTTGGTGATATAACTCGAGTACGGCAGCGATAACGGATTGCACCGTCGATGTGTCTGAACGAACGTCGTAAGCTCAGAGATGTGCCTAGCCCTCTAGCTCTTGGTTTAAGTGGACTTGGCACGCGTGCTTAAGCCAAACAAAGTATGGCGGGTGTGGCGGGTGTGGCGGAATTGTTGCTCGGGTAACGGTGTGCTGTTTTGGTTTTTGATTTGGTACGACAGTAATCATATAATACATTAGGTAAAGCATGTGTTTTATCCCCGTGTACCAAACTTCTAGAGCTTATGTTTCCTGTGAATACAGTGATGTTGCCGTTGGGAAGGTATTTGCCAATTGACAAACACTCCGTTCCAATGTAGGATCTCGCCCGCGAGAGCACCATTCTCACCCCCGTGTCCAGCATTAATGGCGTACGAATTGGAGCACCGGATCAGACAGCGTATCCCTTGAATTTATATTGAACCCCAAACAAAAGAGGGCAGCGTCATAGGCCCTGAACCCAGATGAGCCGGTTGAAAAGACAAAGCGCAGCTTCCAGTCACGTGGGACGGGGTGGGATAGGATCGAGCACTGTCCTATCTCATACCATCGATCAGAGATGTTCTGAGATTTAAGGAAAGTCCCGCTGGGACTTCATACCTTACTATGGCAGTCAACATGCCATATCATGTGCCGAATGTTGATGGGTTATTAGCGGTGCAATCCTTTCGACAGCACCTAGTCATGCCCTAAGTACTTCTCGAAGTTTCACATGCTTAGTGATAATTGTCAGTTCTAATACCAGCAAGCAGTTCGCGATCTACACTCTGCACACGATACAAGCCAACCTATGAAGGTACGCACACCGTCGCGACTTACGCTACGTCATGCCGTAGCCTATGGGGTACGGTTGAACCGTCGACAATCAGCTGACGCCGAGCCGCATCAGCCTTTGTCAATACAATAGAGAAAAAGTACAAGTATATATTGAACAACCCACAAAAAGTCAAGCACTTATCCAAATAAATTAAATCCATGCAAAAATATGTGAAATGTTTGGTATTTTTCTCATATTTAAATTAATTTACCAAGTATTTTGCAGTAGAGGTTGTGATTTAGTTCTATCACAAAAAAAGATAGAAAAGAACGAAAATACTCGTATTTAGTGCAATACTTTGCACAAAAACTCTAAAAACCTATTTCAATTTAAATAACCCAAATTACCAGCAACTTTCCCTTTGGCCTTATACTTAATTTATTTTATTGCATTTTTCTATTTTTTTTTTAATATGCAGACAACGAACAAGGCCGAAGCAGCTCGGCGTCAGCCGATTGTCGACGGTTCAACCGTACCCAGCCTATGAACTGTGCAAACTTGCCAGATCCTCCCTTCTCCAGATCAGTGGCTACAGCAAGCACCAGTGCAAACTATTACTCCAGCTACGCCGGCTACAATTACTCAGACACTACTTCTGGCTTGAAAATCACCTGGTCTAGTCTCCGCCGCCTCCTCACCGTGGCTCCCATGTTCTAGTGAACTATACTACAACCCGTCTAACCTCTTAATAGAGTCTTGAAAGTGCTCTCGCTATATACAGAAGCCACGAGAGTTCTCAGCTCTTGGAAAACTCTAGAAGCAGCGGTAGATCATCTCCATAGGCACTGTACACTGCAAGGCACTGCAAGGCACTGCAAGGAGTTCATTAGATCTTATAGAGGGTTACTTCAGTGCTTAAGTTAAATACTTCAGATAGCATGCTTTCTGCCAAATCGTGTTGCTAAGCTTCCTTGGAGACTGGTAAGCGCGCCGTTATATGTTGCTTGGAACCTAGCATGATGCCGGCCCTTAAGGATATCGGCCCTTAAGGATACCGGCAGCAACACAATAACCACGATCAAGGACACGGAAAGATGATCCAGGTTGTGTCTTTCCTCCCACCCTCGGAGGATGCTGACTAGCTGTGCTTTGGCGGTTCGGTGGACATCTTCCAAGTAGTCACCGCCCAAAGGCCACTATTGGGATACCTAGTCGAGGAGAAGGTTTAAACTGGCTTGACCTCTAAGCATTGTGTAAGTATGTTCCGGACTTGGAATGGGTGAGAATAGCGAGACTAGTGAGGGCGTGTATTTAGCAAAAGGGAATTGTTTTCGACAAGACTGACAGGGTTTGTTATAGCGCACTGAATGCACACCGGATGACTCCAATATTTCATACAGTAAGTGTCGATAACACTAAAATAAAATGCAAAAGGCAAGTCCAGATAAACAATGGCACTCATTCAGGGAACACAGGAACACACATGATTCTCAAACAATAACACACACATACTGCAAAAGCTTGCTATACACAGAAGGTACATAGCGAAAACGAATTCACAGGGTGCTTGCAGTTTTCGAAGGGTCGCATGGTAGCTTACTGTCAATACCTTTCCTCATATCATGTGTCAGCTGTTAACGGCGAGCTGTGGAGGAGAGCAAGCATAGCCTACAGAAGCAACAAATATCCACGCCGGTAACAGCATTCGAGAATCATTTTCCCCAATTAAAGTAAGAGCCCACGAAGTTAGATAGGCATTGATTGCATTGATAGAGAAGAGGCGCACAATCGTTGCTGAGGTCAGTTACCGATATTAGTTGAGAACAAGGGATAAATGTAGAAGCTTAAGTCTTAAGCTAAAGGAAAAGCAACATCACCCACGAACCTGTTGGTGTGTAGAATATCAACCTGATGGCTGTTAGTGCATACTAAAATACCAACACTCCGCCATTATCTCGAGAAATACCATCGAGCCATGAGGTTGTTGATAAAAAGATAAGATAGAACCGCCGAAACTCCACACTTGCAATTAGTGAGAAGTTAGCAATTATAAATCATAGTACCTGGGAAAGAGTAGGCAAGAAGGCGAGGAAGGTCACATACCCACAGTACTGCAAGCCATAATTCAATCTCTAAACATCCAAATCCTTGCCTTGTTGCAGCTTCCCAGATGGCATACACACATCTCGACAAGCCCAACAAGCTTGGACATATCGACAAGCCACGGCATAGAATCAATGGAAAATGATATCGCTGATGAACGCCAAGGATCGATGCCACTCTTGGGTGCTGGAGGTTCCCAGCAGCAGCAATAGCAGCAGCAGAGTCGTGAACGGATGCCAGTGTCAGTCACAGGAGCGACACTTTGCTGTCGCTGGCACGTCGTGGAAGTACGAATTGGGGCAAGCAAAGTCACCAGCGTTTACTTTGATCGACGGCGACGAGGAAACACTTAACAACTGAACTGCGTCGTTGCTGTAGCTGCTGTTGCTTGTGCTTTGAGAGTGAGGGATCCGGAGATCGTAGGTCGAAGATCGTAGACCCTAGTATGGAAGAATGTGGAGTATATAATTGCGCCCTCTTCTCTTGCCATGCCACCTGTTGCCCTGCGACGTTGTGCTCCCACCCGCCTGCAGACATACAAAGGTAGGTTGCAGGGATGCGTTATCGCAGAGCCGCAGCTCTCAAATTTTCGAAGTTTGCATTTGACAACAAGACATCCCAGCTTTCATCATGATTCAGCTACGAATCGCTGCCGCACGCCCAACTCCCCCGGCCAATTTCATCCGGAATGTTCGCTATAAGAGCACCCGAGGAGGACCCCCGACCATGGAGATGCCTGCGATCAAACCGCAGCAAAGTCACCGGATAGCTGCAAAAGAGCTCGGCGAGCTCCCACCAGATATGGGTCTGCTCCCAGGTTCGTTTGTACCCACCGATCTAGCCTCACCATGTATCGCTGACTGACCACCCAATTAGATACCTTTATCATGCCTACCGGCAGGAACCTTCCCTCATTGTTCATGTCTCCAGCCTCACGATTGCAACTAGAGTTACGGAGAGTAGGTCAGCGGATATATGATTGGCGCGAGTACGTTTGATCTGTCATATGTGCAAGAAGCCAAGGACTGAGCCCGTCAAGCAAGTTAGTATACAGGTATCTTGCAGGGAAGTTACGTCTTTGGGAGCCTAAAACCGTGGCCTTATCTCTACACAAGGACATGTACACGGCGTTTTCCCAGTAAGTGAGAGTTCTCCACCCTTCGGATTCCAGTACCTGAACTGATTATTTCAAGGGGTGATGTAGAAACATTGCGCCTCATCTGCGGAGACGGGCTACTCGAATCGTTTAAAAAACGTCTCATGACTCGTGGAAGAACCCGCGTGGAATGGAAACTACACAAATATGTCAGACCGGCGAGAATTGTCTCAAATAAGGCCCATCATTATGCTGGGATGAACCTAAGCCGTCGACAGGCAGTTGTCCGAATACATTCTTTGCAGGTTCGTTGGGAATTGCACTGGTTTTAGCTATCATAGACTAATTATCCGTCACCAGAGCTTAACAAAATTTAACCCCCAAGGTCAAATCGTAGAAGGAACAAACATCCCTAAAGAAGTGGTCGAGTATCTGGTAATTGAAAAGAAGAAAGTTGGTGGGGTTGAATCGCTGTGGCATATCTGGGGTACCACAGCCGAAACAATTGGTACGTTTACTTCTCTCTGAGGCCGCTTCCTGGCCTTTAGCGTATGACACTCGTTGAATTACCCAGTATAGTCAATACTCCAAAATAAGCCATGTTTTGGTTCCAAATTCGAGCACAGATTGGTGTTGTCAAGACACCAAGGCCACGATATGGCAGCCGTATATGCTGGGCATCTGTATATTATTGGTGTCATTGAAGTCACCGCTATAGATCATCATATCGTAATAGATTTAAGTATCCCATGCTATGTGCACCTCACAACGACAAAAGCTATAATCGAAGTTCCTACTACCATTGCATTTACCTTATTCGTCCCGCCCGACCCTAGGCCCGTCAATCGCTCACTGGAATCACTACACTGAGAAGATTCACAGTATTTCTAGGTGGGAACCGGCAACACGTGGGGAGGTGGTTGCTTAGGTGATTTGCAATCAAGGGTGCGGATTCAATAGAACAAATGAGCGATTAAACGGATTACGAAAAACAAAGCAAAAATAAAGCGTGAATATTCCGCTATCGATGAATTCATGAAACCCTCAGATATTCTCGCACCAAACGTTACCCGGTGCGCGAAACCCTCAACCGTAATTCGCTTCGCTGGGTGGAGGTTTCGCTTCCGGCGAACAGGGTGGGATTTTAGACGCCGAGGTATGAGGCTCAAGCGCGAGACAACCCATTATTGAGCTTGATCCTGCCAAAAAAATCGCGCAAGCGCAGTTGGGTTGCGAGCAGACGAAATTCTAGGCAGATCAAGGTGCTACTTTTCAATTCACCGAACCTAGAGTACCAAATCGCATCTAACGACCCAACTTCTCGTGTCTCTTTCTACTGCGATACCTCTACATAGTAAGTACAATAAGTACTAATTTATCGAAAGCGGGTCCTCAGGTGGCTATATCAGTGAGAAGTTTTGAATGCATGCAAGTACTGGACAGAACCCAAGCAAGTAACTTTCAACACCTGCCAATCGCGCGCGCGGAAATAATTAGCAGGGTTTAGCAAGCGAGGTCACTTGGCTATGTATGCCTTCATGGTAAGCTGCGCAGAAACAACAAAATCATAGCAGGAAAGCCACTCGGACAGCCTCCCTCGTGGTTGGTGGAGGAATAGCGTGAAAGAATGTAAATAGTAGGAAGGTGTTCAGAAAGTCATAGGATCGACCAATCAATGCGGATATCCTACTGTAGAAAATCTGCATCACATGGCGCCTCTAGGGTATCCCGGAAGGCGGAACCGTTTCGCGAAGCGCCAATGTTATTCCACAAAACGTCAAGCGCTCGGAGGTCTTGCATTACAACACACTAAGTAAACTTGATTCAGAAGTGCAAATTGACAAAATCAGCACTTTCGTTTAGAGAGGAAAAAACCAAAGTGATAGATTGTTACTGCCATACCTAAGCACTTAATCACCGCCGTTCATCGACTTTAAAAGCAACGTTGTAACTAATTGACTGGTATTAACTAGCGGCTCGGTTCACCCCGCAAAGCTTAAAAGTACGTGTAGCCGACATGTCAACTAATGAGATGTAGGAGTCTAACTCTAGCGGGGAATATCCCTGTCGCGGCAAAAAATTAGTGTGGGTCTTGGCACTCCCCCTCTACTTTATAAACCTTTGTTCTACTCTTCTTCTTCCCCATCCCCAACACCTACTCGACAAAAATACAATACAACCACCAACAGCAATACCTTCAACAAATAACACCATTGACAATACCTTCCCAACATGGCGGCTCTCGCGCAACTTATTTCCCTCGGATTTCGCAATCCTGGTGCCGAGGAACGAAATGAAATCATCAACGATTTTGTTACCAACTCGAACCTTCTCAATAATAGCTTGACCAATGATCGCACATTCGATGGGATGGCTATGAACATCGATGAGAACGGCGGAGTTCTCTCTCTCGGTACCAACGGCAAGATTTGTCGCTTCGTTCAGCTCCTTCCTGAGATCATCGCACATCTTTACAACAACCCTGCGATTCCCAATGGAGCCAAAGCTGTTCCTCGTTTGGAGCCAGCTCGCATCTTCACCAACAGTCAAGTCAAGTTTGCTCTTGTCCTTTACGCATCCAATGGATATCTCGTTATTTGCGAGGAGCCAGGAAATCTTTTGGCTCATGAATTTGTTGATCCCGCTCTTGCTTTGAATGGCACTAAGCGCAACAAGCCTTCCAAGGCCACGGCTCAGCACATTCCTCGCCCTCCTAATGCGTGAGTATTGACTTCTATTCATTTACATTCATCATGTCCATCTACTAATGAAGCGGTTATAGGTTCATCATCTACAGAAACTGCAAGATGGGTGATGTAAAGCGTCGTTACCCAGAGCTTGGTAATAATGATATCTGTAGGTTCTCTTCGAGTCTACTTAAGTATATATTGATCAATATGCTAACTTCAGTTTAGCCAAGGTGATCGGTAAACTTTGGCATGCCGAGACCCAGGCAGTCAAGGATGAGTTCAAGGTAATACTTCCTCGCTCTCCCTCTTGTTGGATGAATTTAACTGATAATTAATTGATGTAGTTGCTCGCACGCCGTCAGACGCAGGAGCTCCTTCAGAACAACCCCACCTACAAATACCAGCCGCGTAAGACAACCGAAATCTTGCGCCGCCCCGGCCTGAAGAGGACCAAGATTTCCAAGGCAAGCAAGACTCGCAAGGGTACGCACATATTCTCAGAAGTTTAATGTTTCGAGGATTATACTAATTGTTTGCATTAGCATAAGCTAGAACTGATGATACACACAAAAAAGATGATGAATGATTCAATGAGGGAAATACCAGTGAAAGAACAGTTTCGTAGGCGTTTTAGGCATACATTACAGAAGGTAATAGGTAGTTACTGGAGTTCTTTTACATTACAGAAGGCAATAGGTAGTTACTGGGGTTCTTTTACATTACAAAGACAATAGGAAGTTACTGGAGTTCTTTGCTGTTTCGCTTTGTTTCTATTCGTTTTTTGTTCGGTTGCTAGAATTTGCCAAATAAGAGCATGATATGGGTCGCGATTTCAACCAAGAGCGTTTCTGCAATATATAGACGCAGCGGGCTTGTGCCTTGGTTCTGGGCCTACTTATTGGTGTATATATGGGGGCTGCTGTTGTATTTATGGTGGTTCTCGCTATTGGAATCTTGGATATTGGAATGAATCGCCAGTCTGCACTCGAAATCTAGCCGCTTCTTTTCGCCTCTGTTTCGAAGTGCGAACTTGCGAGCGACGAGAAGCCTGGGAACGAGAGCATCACCAGTCAAGGATCAAACGTATACGCGCACAATCAATTTTAGTGATTCAGAGATACTTTAACTGAGCGCCGGCTTCAAGCGCCGCTCGGCCAAACTATCATATGCATTCTATCATCCCCACTCGCATCAGAATTCCGTCCCTACTATACAGTATCTAGTTGGGTCTCTCTGGTTCAGAAAAGTAGTGCTAAGAGAAACCAGATGTGAGAACTCCGAGGTATGGCGTGATCATTGAGGGGTCCTGGCCATTGGGAAGAATTCTTGGACGGTATCCTTCACAATCTGTTGAGGCGGTGGAAGATGTTTGGGCTTGACAAACCGAGTGGATTTCACTGTAGCTATTAGCAGCCTATGGCAGAAACTTATACGTGGGAACGCACGGTACCAATCGAACGCCGTTTCAAACGGCACAGGTCCAACACATTCCCTGTGAGGAATTGACTATTGGGCAGTTAAGCAGATAGCTTTTAGGATTGAGTTGGAAGTGATAGATACCTGAGCTTTCAAGGGCACAAACTTGTTGTAAAAAACCCGAAGGTAATCCACCACCTCTGTAGGAAGTTGCTCGGCAGGACCAACATCAAGATTACAGCTAACATGATGCTCAATTTGCCACAACGCCTTGGAAGTTACCAAAGCGGACATCATGCGCTTAGCAGCATTCCCGGCCTCTGGTGTGTCAACAACAATGGCTTGAGTGATTGCAAATTCCACGCCTTGGGCGGTAAGGGCGTTATGTGGATAAATAAGGTTGAGATGAATCGCAAAGATGATAAAATTGTGAATCGCTTTGACCAGACCCCGAGCAGATTGATCGAGTTGGCGGGCAGTCATGCGCCATTCGATTATCTGCTTCTGATAGGAGCTGTTGGCCACCTCAAGCGTTATACATTGATCCAAAAGTAAGCCCATGGTCGACAGAACAAGCTTTTTGGCCGGATCTCCACTATCCTCAGGCATAGTTTCAAGTTGGTGGTATACATGGCGAATAGCAAGTTCAAGCTTGGTGTCAGCATCAACGACCTTGACGCCTCTGACGACCATTTGTTCCATCAGATCGAAGAGCACACCACAGAGCTGAAATTTGACGAGATCTTGAGTAATGTCAGAGAGGATAGTGGTAGATGAGAAGATAGGCCAAACCTGTGACCTGAGACGCCGACATGATTATTGAATATTAGCTGTGGGTTATGTTTTGTTGTAGATTCGAGGGGAAGATTGTCGCAGTTGATGAATCAGGAACTTGGGATTGACAAAGGAGCTAGGGCACATCCCCGAGGATAGGTACTTTTCCTCTAGACGTGGATACTAAAGTAGGGGCGCTCATAAACCAGCGTCTTACTCCTTCATAGCTCAGTTTTAGGGCCGACCGACGAACACTCTAGGAACAAGAGCATTAAGCAGGATCATACCGCACGAAATCAGCACATGAAATTTACGACCAATTTAGCATGGTTTATGCAATATCCCATTAATATTAACTACAAATCGCTTGCCCACTTGAAGAAGTTGCACTTCCATTCCGTCTTCAGACCCGATTTCACCATGGACTCCCCTTCGGGACCTATCGGTCTAGCAGTCACCGTCAGAATGATCAATCTCCCTAAGAGAAAACAGATAAACTGAGGGAAGGCTAAACAAGGCGTTAATAAATACCTTTGACACATCCAAAAGGCTCTTCCACAATTTGGACCTGGCTTTTTGGTGGTAAGCTGAATGCACTCTTCGCCATGAGCGTCACAAACTGGTGGGCGTCGTTTAGAGAAAAGTTGAGACCATTTCTCTTTTGATTCGATTTGGTCTATGAAGCCGGCGCTCTCGTCTTTAGGTGGGGACATGGATTCTGGAATCACTAGAGATACAGCTTCAGAGTGGTCGTCTGGTTTGGGATCAACCGGGGTTGGGCTTCTTCCTGGCGAGAACGGCTGTGAATATGATATACTCGAGAGTGAGCCAGCCCCCATATTATTTACAGTCGGTTGAAAAAATCCACGTAGGGTTTGCTGACTCTGGGACTTCGAATTCTTCGGGTTCTTTGATACAATAACAGGATATGACGTCTTCTGCCTTTTGGCAGGTGGTCCCGTAGGCGAATCCACTTTTTGGGTGGACAACGTTTGAGCGTTACCTTGTGTTGTTTTTGCGAGCGTTTTGTTGTATGACATCTTGCTAAACATGTCCTTGATATTTCGGCGCTGACTAAATTCAGGGAACCGTTTCATGCACAGCCGGGGCGCAAGTGGTGTTAAAACTGATGTCTGCCGTTCACCTCCTTGATACATGCCTTCAGGATTAACAATGTCAAGAATATTCTTCTGGACGCCACCGTAATCAATGGTCGTTTTGAGAGTAGCAAAGACGGGACAATGGTCAGAACCCTGCATTTACGTTAGTAACGCTATCTGTGGAAGCTATTTTGCAAAGGTAAGAAATTGACCATCAATCCTTCCTGTATATTTGCCTCAGAAAACCAATCTTTCATATCAGAAGAACACAAGACATAGTCTATACGAGAGCCTTGAACCCTAGGTTAGCATCATATATCAAATGGTTTCAACAGGCCTAAAAATCGTTCTACCTGCATTTCCAGGTCTTTTGTTCTTCTTAACATCCCAACCTAGAATCCATATCAGTATCCAAGAGGTTGTACGGTTGGTAGAGGAAACAAACATGTATACATCCCGAGTCGGTCAGGGAAATGCTCTCGACAGAGGTCTATCATTATTCCGTCGGGATGGGGTTCTAATAATCGATCCAGAGCCCGTCTAGTGGGGGTGTCCTTCCAATCGCTTATTCCCAGGTCTCTCATCATATCTTTTGCCCCAGCAACATCGGTCTCGTCTCTAGCAATGTTGAGGTCGCCCACGATGACGACACGCCTTTTGCATTCCATGACGAGCTTCCTTATTCGGTTGCATAGTGCTTCAACAAACGCAATTCTGAAGGAATCTCTTGTAGGATCCGTCGAAGCGGGACAGTAAGTGCCAATCAACACAAAAGCACCGAAATCTAAAACTAGAGCGCGTCCTTCGCTGTCAAGCAAGAGCGCTTCTTCTTCTGATAGATCAGGATATCCTCCAATGCATTCCGATGCAGACAACGATTTATACTTCTGGCCAGGATGAGATGGAGGCTCGAGAATCCCAGTTATGCCTTCCTCTGCTTTGATGGGAAGGCATTTTGAATTGCGCGTGTAAACAGCCACTCCGCTGTAACCTAAAGACAATCAGTTCTAAACGGTAAAAAGTTGACAAATATTGATGTATAGAACCTTTCTTATGTTTTGGGAAGGTAAAATATGAATCCCATCCAGGGACGAGCACCATGTCATCCGTGAGATCCTTTTTCTGGACCTTGGTTTCCTGGAAACATACAATATCGGCCTCGAGAGTGTCGAACATGTATTGAAATGACTTTTGTGCGCTCCAAGGGTGGAATCCGAAGGGATTCCTTCGGGAAATTAGAGTACATCATATATCGTGTTCAGTGCCATACCTGATGCCGTTTACTGCAGATAATTTTAGTCAATCATTACAGAAAGATCAGGACAAACCGACCATTCCAAGTGGTGATTCTTAGCGCCATATTTTGACACAGGTGGCAGATAATGAGATCGGTTGCAGCTAACTATAGCTATAAAGAAAGCTCCTTGCTCAAGAGACACGCCTCAACGCGTCTGACACACGTATAACGTAGCAAAGGAATTAGAATGAAAAGCACCCAGTAAACACCAGCTTTAGTAGATTTTCAGCGAGATTCGCGTGATGGTGTTACTTGTAAATATCATATTATATTGCCTTGAAGTGACATTTTGATTCCGGGTAAACAAGAATAAATATTACCCTTTAATATTAGAACTCCAGAAATCCACTAATTAAAACCTTCTTCACGCCACATACAACCACATTGATACAATGACCGACGATGTCAAAACCCAACCATTGCTGCCCCTCGATGGCAGTACTCCGGTAACCGCAGCCCAGAACAAGCGCAAACGGAAACGAGAAAAAGAAAAGGCAAATAAACAATTGTCAGAAACGGCCAAAGTACCGAAGCTAGACAACGACCATGAACGCAAACCCAAACCTTTCAAGCAGCCGGAGCCCAAGAAACCAGCTAAGCCCGAGAAAATCAATGATTCTATCGCCCAAATGGACCCAAATTTGACTGCTGACTATATCAATCGACGGTTGCGGAAATTTGAGAAAGATTTGAGTGCAGTGGAGTTGGAAGATAGATTCATCCCAACAAGAGCATTTCTGGATACTACGTCCTATAGCAATAATCGGACTCTGGAAAATCTCTCCGAGTTTTTAGAAACATGTAACTGCGCTCTGAACCCTCGGGAAAGGGCTTAAGACTAACAAGATATTATAGTTTCGGGAGCTCATGGTAATGGAAAGGGATTGAATAAAGCCTCAGAGACCCCTGGGGCACCTCACACACTTATTGTAACTGCAGCTGCATTGCGTGCAACAGACCTTGCCCGTGCGGTGAAAAAATTCCAGACGAAGGAGTGCATGGTTGCAAAGCTGTTTGCCAAGCATATCAAACTGAAAGAATCTGTCGAGTTGTGCAACAATACTAAGTATGTACACGACACTGTCCCTGCGGGGTTTTTTTACATCGAAAGAACGGGTGCTAACTATTGATTAGGATAGGAATAGGTGTGGGTACACCAGGCAGGCTGCTAGCTCTAATACGCGAAGGTATTGTTGGTCTAAACTATACAGCTAGTTACGAGGCTAACTCAGATGCAGGTGCCCTAAAATTCGATGACGTTACTGCGATGGTTCTGGATATGAGCGCGATAAATGAAAAACAGCAAGGAATCTTTGATATCCGCGAGACCCACAAGGATACACTCGATCTATTGAACGAATCTGTCATAAAGTCTCGTTTAGGAGACCAAATAAAACTCCTAGTTTACTAATCATCTACCTAAATCTTGTAAAAGCGTGTAGGGGATAAGTAACGTTTGTAAATATTGATCCTACATCTTATCAAACTTTTGTGATAGGTACTATACCAAATAAAAGCTAGCTTGCCCTTGATATGGAAATCAAATGTTTAAAGAATACCGATTTAGCTCAATTCTGGGGTACTGCAGAATTTGGTTTGATGTAACCTGTGCACCAGGGGTTAGGTGTTCTTCGATGGAGCAAAAAGAGGTTTGGGAGATGCATATGTTGACATGAGAAGTGATGAGAAGGGAGAGAACGACAATATATGGATGACATTGCACATTTTCTTCTACCCCGTTTAACATACAACTGGAGGAACCTTTCACAATGCCAAATCAACCCCATCTTCTAATGTGGTCTGCATCTAGTATAATAACACGGCCCTCTTTGCTATAAATATGTTGTAAATACTGTGCGGTAGGTAAATGAACGAATTATGCAGTGGATGTGGTATCCTAAGCTGACTATGGTATTCTCTTATGGCAGGCCGAGCGAGCAATTGCTAATGTTGCTCCACCTCCTCAGAGATCCCTGGTAACTACTAACACGCCACCTCGGCCTCTTGTCAAACAGTATCCTCCTCAACAGACTAGGTCTCTATCAAAGCTGCGGTCACAGAGATGGGGCATGTTGGCCGTGCTTCTTCCGCGGTGGTGCATATCGGACGGCATCAGCAATCCTCCGAGGCTTTCTTGGTACCTACCGTTGTGACAATCAAAGGTTGAAAGCACATTACCAGAATTGAAGCATCCAAAACACATGCTTCCGCAAGATCGGCAACAAACCAGCGGCGGATTCCAGTCACAAAGTGTGGCAACATACATTGAACACGGGTTTTTTAAACCGTGCTTTGGAGAACGCTGTGCGAGACAAGATCCTCCCGTCAAAGCAGGCTTACAGGAAACCTTAAGGAGCCAGTATCGCTTAGCAGCATCGATATCTGGTGTATGGGATTGGGGTGTGTATCAGCAAAGTGAAGTGGGCGACGACCAGACTATGTTCAAGCGTAAACAGCTTTCTTCGTATATATGGTGTTCGTATTACAATGGGAAGGGTCTATACATGCCAAACCGCACATACCTTGCCCATCCCCCCTAGCTTCTCGTATTTGCAGGTTGTCCACTAAACTATTGTTTATATATACACCTTACGATAGAAGACATATGTGCACAGGGTATCACTCGGTGGCTATTCAAACGCTGTTGCTTGTAGGATTCAGAAACTGGGAAAAACTAGAGAGGTTACTAATACGGAGAGTGTATATATTGGGGTTTCCTTGGTGGAAATGGGGCTTTTGTAGTCTGTAAATGCACTGGTAGCCGTACATGTATACCCATTGACGATGCAGCTCATGGCAAGGAACCTTTTGTAAATTTAAGTTCCAGCCCAAAGAGGTGGGCCTATGAGGATAAAAGTTAGCATTGTAAAAAATAGCTTGCGTATATTGGCATACTCCACCATATGCACACATATGTCTACACAGTCTTTTGATATCTGTAATCTCGAGCTCAAGCCTGGGGCTATCAAAAGCTTATACTCCCATGTAGCTAGCAAACGTTTAGAATTATTTCAATGAAGTTTATTTAGGGTAGTACCTGGGTCAGGGTCGGACGCTTAATTCCTTCAATCCAATCAACTTCGTACGCCATTTTTAATCTCCGCTTGGGGCGCTTGATTGCCGTTTAAACTGTCGATATTCAGCCAAAAACCAAGTAATTATGAGTCTAAACCACCTCTAGCGGAGGAAAAAAAAACTCAAACCACAGTAAAACTTAGAAGTATAATTGGGCGCGTGCGGCAAGTACAAACACTTGGCAGCTGTTAGGCTGATTTGGGACCTTGAGATTTGGTCGCAAATCAAAAAAAGTTTATACATACAATTCCCAACATCTCGCAACAGAAATCATGGCTTCAACAACAACCACACCACAGGCGCCTTCAAAGAAACGGAAGAGAGACAGCAAAGAAGAGACAGACGATGTCCGCGCAGAAACCATAGGTGATGCGATAGGAGAGGAGAAGAAGAAGAAACAGCGTTCTCGGAAGCTACAAGACGGCAGCAATGCCCCCACAAAAACCGTAGACGATGTGACAGGGAAGAATGAGCAGAAGAAAAAGAAGAAGCAGCGCACTTGGAAGCCACGGAACGACGGCGATGCTCCAGTACCCAAGCCCAACGATGAAACAGCTGCCGCGGCAACAGCGCAGGATAAAAAATCGAGGTTTATAGTCTTTATCGGTGCGCATAATCCACCTCTGCTTGTCTCCCCGCGCTTCATCGACTAATCATTCTCGAATGCAGGAAATCTACCATATTCTGCTACTAAAGCTGCCGTCGAGAAACATTTCAGCGCTGTAGAGCCGACATCGGTGCGTCTCATGACGATGAAGGACAACCCCTCTAAGTGTAAAGGATTTGCATTCTTGGAATTCGCTCGATACGACAAAATGGAGCTCTGCCTCACAAAATTTCATCATAGCATGTTTAATGATGGGAAGTCGGAAGCACGCAAGATCAATGTTGAGCTAACGTAAGAGTTCCAATGAATGTCTACTTTGTAGGTCTAAATTGACATGATGTCTAGTGCTGGAGGTGGTGGGAAGAGTAAAGTGCGGAGGGAGAAATTATTGATGAAAAATGAGAAACTCAACGAAGAGCGACAGCGTATCGCAACCGACAGAGTAAAGGAGAAGGCTGAGCGCCGTGCACAAGCCGAAGATGGAGAGAATGGAATGCATCCCAGTCGAAGGCGTCGTATACAGTAATTGCTTCCGCCTAATGCTTAGGATTCTCACATTTGCCCTTCCAACTAATAACTATTCGCGTGCTTTCAATGAGCATAAAACAAAGACTCGCTCAATAAGTAGGCAATTTTACATAAACATCTCAATGATGAAAAATCCAAAGGGGTATGAAATTGTGAGTGTAGCTATAAGAGAGATATCATGACACATATTTCATGCGTGAACGACCAAAGGAGCAGAAGCAAAAACCGAATAAAAACCACATATACTGTCGACCAGCATCGCACTCACTATCTATACAATAACGCAAGCCTTCTTGGCTCTGGGAGGCTTTTGTGCAGGCATCAAAACCGCCCTATCACGTTGGTTAGAATTAGATAGATGAAACAACCACCTAGGATAGTTAAGCGACCTACCTGATAGCTTCATCAAAGACATTCTTCAGTCCCTTCTGGGTCAGAGCCGAGCACTCGAGGTATCTAGCCAAGTTAGAACTGCCGACAGAAATTGGTATGAGGGTAACAACCTGACAGCGTTAATCTCCTTGGACCGCTGGATACCCTGCGGGTAAGTTATAGGCGACATCCGCTTCTCGCGCAAACCTCCAACAGTTTTGGGATCATCACGGAGATCGAGCTTCGTTCCCACAAGTATGATAGGGATGTTCGGTGCGTGATGCGAAATTTCTGGATACCACTATGTATGGCTGTCAGCTCATATATGGGTCATGGTTGAAAGCTCATGGTGTACCTTTGACAGAACATTGTCAAACGATGGTGGGCTGACAATTGAAAAACAGACAAGGAACACGTCCGTTTGAGGGTAGGACAAAGGACGAAGACGGTCGTAATCCTCTTGTCCTGCAGTATCCCACAGACCCAAGCTTATCGGTTTGTTATCGACCATGACATTTGCGGAGTAATTATCGAAGCTGTTAAGACTTGTGAGCTAGACGGTATATGTATGCGAAAAGGTACAATTCGAACATACACAGTAGGAATATATTCCCCAGGGAAGGCGTTTGTTGTGTAACTGATAAGAAGACAAGTCTGAGCAAGAATCAGACTTCAGTTTCCTGTCTAGAGCTCTATATGAAATAGGAGTCAAGAGCTTACCTTCCCCACAGCACCATCACCGGTAACAACACACTGCAAGTGACAGGATCGTGTTAGCTAGCGCATAGTCGAGGTTTCCCAGAGACGCGGAATGAAGTAGGGTCGAACCTTCAACGATCGTGTTGCTGCCATTTCGTGTCCTGACTGATGGGATGGGGATTGGGTCTTTCAGGGGGAGGATACGCGGGGAGGGAAACGGCGCGGGACAAGTTCCTCGTTACGGACGAGTACAGAGGAGATGAGCTCGGTCGGTCGGTCGGTTGGGTCGGTCGGTTTGTCGGTCGGCGTGTACGTAGGCAGTTGTGGGTGGTAGGTGGGTATGTTGGTAGGTTGGTAGGTGTAGTTGTGTGAGGTGAGTACCAACGCGGGAACTTCTTTCAGGGGGGTTGCGTTGCGTTCGGTCCGGGTAGGTGCGCTGTTCAGGGTAGGAGAACAGCCTGAACTTTGGCGGAATCGGCAGGCAGAAGCAGGGAGTCTTGTTGTATGAATAAGTGAATGAATGAAAGAAATGGGCGGGATCAGGATGTACCGCTGTGTTCTGAGACTCCAGTTTTAGCGCTTGGTCCGAGTTGGCAGGAAGAGCAGGAAGGGGCAGGAATGAGACATTCGATTGGCTTCATATCTCAGACCTAACCACCCAAACCACCCAGAAACTCGGCTAACTCCTGAAAGGGACCGCCGCTCCTTGCGTGCTTCTCGACGATATATAGACGCTGTCTACGATGCATCTGCAGGCGTCACACATGCTATGTTACAACTCCAAACGCTACCTCTGAGAACTATACAACAAATAAAACCTATTACGGCCATTGGAGTGGAACAATTTCTCGGAGATGTTGTCAACAGCATAAAGACACTACGTAAACCACCAGCTTCGTTGGTGTATAGACTACATGCTTTTTCTAGGTAGTAAAGAAGTAGCCCTTACCAAAAGATAAGCGGGAAAATGAGCATGAACAAGTAATTGCTTTTATCTACACACCTTCCCCTTCTCCACCCTCTCTTCGTTCTCTTCGTTCTCCTCACTCTCTCCCCTCCGTGATGCCACGAGACCAACATGCCTCGCAAAGTTGACGGCGGAAAAAAACGGTCCGCCAAACTCTATATCGTACCTAGCAATTCATTCATAATACGACTCAGCTTCGCTATTGCAACGACGAGGCCCTGTGATTGATATATACCAGTAATTCACAGCACAACACAAGCCCTCCTCAGAACAGGTACGCTGGGAAACCTTATGATACCTATCACCAACTCAACTTTTGGTCGGAAATCAAGGCCTTGGCGGGACTATCTACCACATTGCTGGTAGGTACAAGATCTGTATATGTCGTTAACCCAACGAGCTCGTCACAAAGAGCCCAAGGGTAGAGACATCACCAGGTTCCAGCTCGACGCGCAAAGGGTGACAGTACTCCCACCAAGGGTTATCGCCGCAAGGGTGATCCGGGTCTACTGTTGGCCAGAAAGGAACGTCTTCGGGTGGCTCCTCTAGTACAATGTTGAATTGGCCCTTACGTTCTGATGGTTGGTATTTTGAGCTCCGCAGCGTCTTCTCTTTCAGGCATACAGCTTCGAACGGAGATATCAGAACGAATTGCTTACGACCTGTGATTTGGACATAAAGATTTTCGTAGGGGTCTTTGTGGAGCGCAGATACACTGCGCTCATTACCCATCCACACATTCGTAGCGTCAGGGAGTTTTTCTAGCGCTTCTGAAGCCCATGATATATGACTTTCTACATCAGAGGCAATAGGGCCGAATTCCCTTTGCATGTTATCATCCTCTAGAGACCATGTTAGAACTGGTTACCTGCTATAATGTCACCAATGAAATCATTTTTTGCCGGATATTACGGACGGGACTGAGCATATCTCACGACTGTGGATTTTGAGTTGGCTTTTTGAAATCGTAGATCATCAAGAAAAACGGAGAAAGGCGTTTTTGACTGGTGGGGCTTCACAAAGTACGTGCAGCCATCTTCATTGAAAACAGCTGAATCTGCATTCCTAAATACATCCAGTTCAGTTACTGAAGTTTGCGTAGAGTACAGGGTATCAGTTGATAATTAACTTACCCAAGCGGTGTTTCTGCAACTACTATTGAACTAGATCCCATTTTGGCCCGTAGATACTCGGTATTCCAAGCACTTACTGCTTTCCAGTGCGACGCAGCGGCTTTGAACACAACGGGTCTATTTTTTTGCACGCATCGCAGGAACTCCAGTGTTGTGGGTGCCCCCTTCCTTTCTTCGACGAAGTTAACATTCAGTTCGTGATAGGAGGTAAGCAATTCCACTAGTGCTTCACGGAGAGTTGCTGGATGAGCCATATGTGTGCGAATGATGGAAGCTCAAAACCATGTTGTTAAAGGCTGCATTGCCGGGTAGCATTCGAGAAGCAAAACCCGCATGCTTCGATGATCACGGGCAAAGTGCATGCGGGGGTACATGATACCTAAGTAGGTACATACAGCATTGTTTCCAGACTAGAAATGATGGTTCACAAATTCAAATAATGGGCGTAAAAGCAATGATGATAGAAGAGGAACTAGAATGCGGCAATTTCAAACAAGTATTCGCTCTCATATTTGATATATTAGTCGTCATGCTGAGGTTTAGTTAGCATCAATTGAGATCAAAATAGGTTCAACAAACTCACAAATATGGAAAAACAATTTTGCAAAATGGTATCAATGGCTCGCACTTGCCAACCGGCATCAGCAATGTTGGGCTTTGCACTGGTTCCCATAAGGGTAGGCCTAATTCGCGCGCGCGTTAGTTAGGCACCAGGAATAATATACCTGAGTTGCATAATACCCAAAGCAAATTGCGAGGTTCCCGGAATTCATGCGGTTCATATTTGAGTGTTCTTGGACGCGATTAAGATGCAAAATTAGAAGACGCAGCGTTGCATAGTTAGAATCTGGCAACCGATTGATCAGGCCATGCAAAGAATCACGCCTGCTGATATCGTCGTCGATTGCTATAGCCATTATTAGCATGTACGCTCTCCGGGAAAGCATTGTCGGCTTACTCGAAGCGGCGATAATTTCGGGGTAGAGCTCGTTCGTTAATAGTGGTTCCGGCAGATCTCTCAAAAACTGTTTCAATATACTTGCAACACTATTTACGTCCTGAAAGAAGTCCTCCGGGCGTCGAAAGTCCAGGCATGAGGCATCATTATCAAACACGGCATTTAACCGATCAATATGTTTTTTCTCGCCCGAAACTCGATAAATACCCTCAACGTCCAGCCCATAGAGATCTACAGCTTGGATGCACTGGTACACTATGGCTGGAATTGAAGAATCCTCGCGTGCCAATAATTCATCTAAAGGTACCCCGAAAACAGGCTTCAGACGGGGGAGATCAGACATGCTATGTTGCGAAACTGGGCGCTGGACGGGTGCCTGACCACGCTGCATAACGATTGGGAACGTGGCTGGCTGCTGTACTATGGCACCAAAACCTTGTGACTGGGGTGGAAACTCTTGCTGGGGCCGAGTGATGTCTCGAGAAATAGGTAAGCTATGTCCGGTATGGGGGTGAACATCGTTCCCAGTTGTAGGAGGCACAGTGTGTTGAGTATATCTGAAGACGGGGGTCTGCTGTTGTGGCGTAAGACTCTGTAACCCAATAGATAAGCCTACTAAATCGATAAGGACCGGTGCTTGATAAACATACAGGGTGTTGCTCGAATTTAATCTCGGGCTCTTTTGGGCTGACCGGCAGTTTGGAAGAGAAGTCTGTTAAGAATGATTTGAAGTCTTTTTCATTATCGATGAGACTAACAATATCACGTAGACTACTTTGTTCTTCAACGGATATCAGAAATACCCCAACAATTTAGATATCGTGAACTTACGGGTGAAGCGAGCGTCCTTGAAAGGACTGATAGTCAAGCCATTACTGAGAACAAGCTTCTCACTCAATTGTACTACCCTCTGCGTTAGAGTCTGCCCCTCCATGAAAAGTGTCGGCAGGTCACATACCATATTTTTGGAGCTGTACGGTCAGCCCAGAATCACACTCGTGGACCATCTCTCGCAACGCATGCACGGCCTGGGGACGAAGAGATGTAATGAGTTCTTGCCGTTGCGCTTTGGCAATCTGCACTTTGCTTTCATAGTCGGAGCTCGCCGCGGTAACTCTGCGATGAAGCTCCTCTTCATGTTGAACACCAGTCCTTGCTGCTTTGAAGCCAAACGACTTGCCTGGTCGTCGATCGCCAGATCTTACCCGATCGAATTCCTCGGCGCAGCTATCGTATCTAGTTTTTGCCTGCCAAATGTGAACCTATAAGCCATTGGCAATCCCAAACTGCAACATAACACCAACCTTCTCCACCATTTGCTCTGCATCATGGGCTTTCCTTTCCGAGCTAAGCCCAAACTGTTTCCACTGTTTCCGGCCTCGCTCCATATTATTTGCCATCTCAGTCAGATCGTCGTACATCTGGTGAAGCGCCCGTGCAAATTCGATTCCATTTTCCGCAAGGCAATCGTGCAAACTAGTCATCTCTTCCAGTTGTTGCGCGTATGATTCCTGGCGACTATCTGGCCTTCTCAAAGATTCATGGGTAGATTTGCATAGCTTCCGCATGCCTGGGATAAGTTAGTTGTTAAGTCGGGTGGATATGCTCGCGTGTTTGCGAGACCGGTGGGGTTTCGTGCCTTGGGCTTGATCATCTTCTAGCGAGGCGCGCTTCTTCAGGAAAGCTGCGAAATCCTGCCAGAGCAGTTAGGACAGCAGTGGGCGAGGGCGAGGGGGGAGAGCGTACCCTACATGATGTGATGGCAAGTTTCAAGCGCGTGAGAAGGGCAGTGACACCGATCTGAAGGTCTGCGTTAACAGGTGCCCTATATTATGAATAGTACACGAATCACCTCCGAATGTAAGATTCCATTTATATCCACATTACTAGCTCCAGGTCTGGCACCAAATCGTCCGTTTTCATAACTACTAGATGTTGTATCAGTATTGTGAATAGTAGCTTCTTGGGAATGGTCGATCGACGTCATTGCTGCGAGTACTGATTGAGATGTTAGGAGCATTCGAGTAACCAAATGGATGATTCGGTCCTGGTATGATCAGAACTGCTGAGACACAGCGTGGCTTTCGCAACCCCTGTCCAGTATACCTACGCTTTCTGACTGATATATTTATTCTGAATTATCACAAAATTTTTGATATTACTATTTCTTTGCGGTTAAAACTTGAGAATTACAACAGATAATACTTGTCTGACCGACCAAACAAATAAAAGCACACAAGAATTCGCAAAATGATGGTATCAAAAACCAGAACGTCGAACCAGAGAGAGGCAAAAGCAAAATCGAAAATGAAAAAGCAAAAACTCCTGAAGTCCATAACTAACCGCATCCATATGCTAACTCTACCCGGTAAAATACTCCGGCTCCCACTGCCCAGGGTATGCAGTACTACTCATCGAATATCCTACCTCGTCCTCATCATCCTCATCCTTCTCATTGCCCTTCTTTTCCTCATAAAAAACCTCTTTCTCTCCATCTCCCTCATGCCTAACTGCAATCTTCTCCTCCACTTCCATATCTTTGACTTCCTCCTTACTCTTCGGGGGAGGAGTAACAGAAACACTAATATCCTTGGAACTCTCGCTTTGGTCATTAAGAAAAGTCATTTTAACCTCCTCTCCATGGGATTGCGGATTTGCCTTAGTGACCGTAGACAGGGTGTTAGACGAGGGAGTATTTAGCCCATTGCTTACCGATGGTGGCGGAGGAGAAGGAACGGTGTCGGTACTTCCTGGGTTGAGGCTAACGCCGCCTTCATGCTCTCCCGACCCAAACGGACTAGCAAACCTGTTCTCAGATCCCATACTCAGGGTGCGTAGGTTGCTAGTGCTCGTAGCGACAGACTTCGTGTACGGTTCATGTGGAGTACCAGAACGTGGAGGCTGGGGAACATTATACCAGCCCTCAACTGCCAGGTTTTCACTACCCCTTGTTGGTGGAGCGGGGGAGGGGTTGGGATGGTATCCCGGGGCTTGGGTTGGACTTTGCGCCGCATCCTTCGTTGATGCTGGCAGCGGTGGCGGCGCCTGAGCCGAAACACTAGAAACATTACTGGCTACTGTATCAGCTCTACTAAGTTGAGGACTTGATTGGGGTTGCTGCGAGTGTTGTGCGTGGTGGTGCTGGTGCGGCGGTGGAGGTGATGCCGACCCAGTTCCTACCCCCATATCGGCGACTGAAATTCCTTGTGAGGTAACTCTATATTGTTGGGGAGGCGATGGAATAGACTCAGACCTGCCTCCACTCTCTGCAACAGAACCTCTATGTGAGATGGTACCATACACGCTATCACCTACAGAGCTCTGGGTGGGTTGTCTGCTCAAGGCTGTATCAAAGCGCGGGAGAGGAGGAAGCTGCGGCGGTTGCGAGGGCTGCTGTGACTGTGACTGAGATGATGGCGATTGATAACCTGTATGGTCTGGTGGCGGGGCGGGTTGTGTGTATTGCAATTGATGCTGAGGGGAAGCACTCTGTGGATGTTGAGTAGGCTCAAGTACGGGCGGGGGAGCACCATATTGCTGGTATCCCGGATACTGCTGATGCTGATAATCACGGAGATGAGGCTGTGGCGGGGGAGCCCCTTGGTCTTGTTGGTGCAAGAAATTTGGTGGAGGCGGCATCCCTTGCCTCTGACCTTGCCTCTCGTGAAGGGGGTGTGTAGGCTGGCGAGTAAGCATTTCCGGACTTCCCAAATTAGGCCCATGGACACTCTGTTGCGGCTGTGGAGGATGTGGTGGGTTATGTTGTCCTGGCCCACTATGCATATGTTGCTGCTGCTGTGGAGGGGCCGGATACGCCGCAGCCACACTATGATGTCTCGCCATGTGCGGGCTATGACGACTATGGACGCTGGTAGTTTGACTGTGGTGCATGGGCTGATGCTGTTGACTGAACTGTTGTGGAGGTACTCCTGGAGGATAGGTGTGGCCCGATTGAGAAGGTGGAGGCCCATATACTAGCTGGAAACCCCCCGTTTGCTGTGCTACCATGGGATGGAGAGGATTTCGAAATTCGGCTGGTTGTTGCGCCATCGGCTGCTGTTCACTGTGCTGTGGAGGTGCGCGGACTTGCTGAGGTGGCCCATAGGGTGCACTCGCACTTCTTTGGATCGTTTGCTCATAAGCGACATATTGTCCTGTCTGAGCGTTATAGATCTTTGGTTGGTCGCGTACGAGAGCTGCGGCGCCACCGCTTCTACCACCAATCAATCCTGCCATTGCAAATTTCCCGGGTTTTTTGTTCGTTTGACTACCAGGTGTCTCTGCAGTTGACCCAGAGCGTGTGAAAATGTCAGAAAACCCCTTTTTATGCCCCTTTTGTGCCTTGCCATCCTCTGTCTTCTTTTGCCTTTGTCCCAACTTTGTTAACAGACTCCCATGTTTCACCATCTTCGGCGGAGGGGCATTGGAGTCTCCAGTCCATTGAGAACTGCTAACCGATCCACTACGTCCCACACCATCTAGCTTGCCCAGGTTCCCAAGAAAACTCGATCTCTTGACCTTTTCCTTCTTCTCACTGGAAGATGAGGATCCAGGTGGCTGATCCATTGAACGCTTATGGGGTGAACTGAGGCCAGAAAGCGTCTTTACTAGACTCGAGCCGCGACTTGGTGGCGGCTGTTGTGGCTGGAATTGAGGCTGTTGATGGTGTCGTGGGCCAGGAAACTGGGCGGTATATCCAGCCAGCAGTGGTCCATGCGAAGCTTGAGAAGGAGGTGGTGGATACATCTGCCCTGGCGATGGAGCGTAACCTTGAATTAGCCCAGGAGGCAAGATTTGCTGCGTCTGTTCGGGTCTATAAGGGCCATGTTGATTCAGCTGCGGCTTCAGGGGATGCTGAGTTCCAATATTAGGCACATGCTGTGGCGGGCCCATTTGTTGCGGTGGACCCATTTGTTGCGGCGGGCCCATTTGTTGAGGCGGACCTATTTGTTGCGGCGAACCCATTTGTTGCAGAATTTGTCCCTTATATTGATCCTGCTGAGGTGTGGGATTCTGTCCTTTTGGCGGCATAGGCTTAGCCTTTGTCGGCTCTGAGTAAAGATCTTCATCATCACTATCCTCCTTTGGCGGCAGCAATTTTTCGGGAGGTTGGGAAGGAGGAGGACCAGACAAACTGGTCTCTCTTGCATGTTGCAATGAGTCACCTCTCCGTGGGAATGCTGCTGGGGCTGGGGCTGGGAGAGCTGTGTTGCTTGTTCCTGATGGTGTAGCGGCCTTAGAAAGCAAGCTGTCTGTCCGCGCAGGAAAGGTTGGCTGTGAAGATGGAGGCGGCGATGTTACGATCGAAGCAGAATGTGGAGATGATGCGGATCTTGGCCCAGTCTCGATTGCTTGATCAACGGGAGCAGTGCGGTAATATTGAGTTGGGGTATGTTGTCTGGTCTCTTCTCCAGACATCCTCTGAATAGGAGAAGGCGTTGGTTGCGAAGGTTGAAATTTCGGTTGAAACTGGGTTTGAATATTCGGAAGCTGAGGAACAGAGGCCGAAGAGTATGGCTGAGACTGGGGCAGTTTCTGTGGCATGGATTTTTGTGAAGGAAGAGATGCAGTGGATTGGATATTCGGAGCCCCAGTGGTGTCCACTCTCTCTCGCATTGTTGCTGTGGAACTGGACGCAGCACTCATATGTTCAGAAGTCGCATAGGAGCCCGTCAAGCTCACAGTAGATTCAACCGGTGCTCCTTCCGGTTCATCGATGCTTTTATATATTCCACTATCCATCTCATCCACGCTCTCCTTGCTGGAATGCCCCTACTTCAAACATCAGTATGTCTATTGGTGTGTGCAGAGAGTGCAACTTGAAACTACATTATACCTTCTTCCCCACCCTCTTCATCCACCCTCCAACCTTTTCGCCTGCCTTTTCCCCTAACTTCCGTGCACCTCTCCCCATTTGTGAAAGCTTCTCCTCTGCCCGAAGTGCAGAACCGTCTTCATAGTGATGATGATCCCCGGAACGGCTCGGGAAGTGCCCCAATCCTATCTTGCTCCTACTCTTCTTCACAGAAAGTTCTGACTTGATAGTAACCACCTCTGCCTTCAGAAGCTGCTCCCCATTGTTATGCTCCATTTGATGGGCGATCCATTCGGAGAGTGGGTCGGGAGATTCCGCGACTTGCCAACGCAAAGCATCATACGCCTTTGTACGTTCCACAGGAGTTATTAGAGCAGCAATCGTTTTTGTATCTTGAAGTACTGCCCTCTGATTTACGGTTCTGTTGTTTGTTCCGGCAGGCTCTGAGCGAGGTTGGTTGTCACCTAGAGGCGGCGCCAGCAGTGACACCTGAAGTCCGTCCTCATGATGGTGGGCTGCTTCCAGCCCTGGACCATCCGGTTCTGTCGCTTCCAAGCCTTCGGCATCATCCTTATCAAAATTGACAACCTCTGGTGCTACCTCACCAGCTTCTTTTCCTGGCAACGGTGGCATAGAAGGCATTACCAGCATTCCCGTTGGCATTGGCATCGTATCTTTGAGCATCAATGTCTGGGGTCTACTAAACTGACTAACAAGCTCTTTGGCATATTCGCTTTCGACAGGCGTGTTTTCATCCTCTTTAGACTTCGGTCTCTTCTCAACTGTAGGTCCAGTAATAGCCTCAATCCCTTCGGATTCAGGGCCAAGTTGTTTGACGGGTGGGATAACTTGAATACCTTCAGAATCTGGTTTAATAACAGGCAGCTGAAGAGGTGTTTTATTCTCGGACTCCGTGACGGAGGAGAGCTGTGGTCTGCTTTCAGCCCTGTCCTTCGAAGACGACACAGAGAACCCAGTGCCCCGCCTATCCAAGAACCGATTGCCGGCAGATGCCATTTCAATAAGTTCTTCATCCACACTACTAGCAGGTGTTGCAGGCTCCTCCGCATTTTTTGGGGCCACGGGAATTGACACTGCTGGCGGTGGTGACGGTGATCTCCCCTTCGGGGCTCCAGGTTGAGCTGAAGGGATTTGTTGAGTGCTTATTGGGCCTTCGATTGAACGCACACCACGTAAAGGTGATTTGGGTTGAATCGGAGGTGGTGTTGGAGATGCAGGTGCTAGAGATGCAGGTGCTAGAGATGCAGGTGCTTCATCACCATCTTCCCAATACTCACCATATATCGAAAACACACCCATACTCTCTCTCGGGTTACTGGAATTTTGAAAAGCGTCTAGATGGTCGCATCCGGTCTGCGGATGCGCATCGGAGGTTTGCTTCGGGATATCTGGTGAAGGTGGAACCGGAGTTTGAGCTCTTTCCAACTGAACAATCAAAGTGTCCAAGTCATCCTTCTCTCTGGTATCAATTGGAGTGGCCTCATCCATAATCCCCGAAACACTTTCTGTCAAGACGGGCGGCAGAACGACCGGAGTAGAAGATCTCCTCGCACCTTCGCGCCAAGCATCCGGAGATGGAGCTCGTTTATTGTCAGGCGTGGGAGAAAGTTGCTGTAATTCTCTACTTGGATCGTCTTGGGTTGGCGTAAGTGTGTTTCTCTGATAGGATGCTCTCCATTTCCCGCCCTCTTCCTTGGGTGGTACTGGTGGTGGGGGGAGGATTGGAGATAGAGCTTCCTTAGGTGTTGAGGAATCACTGAGTGGTGTTGGCAAGAGACTATCTTGACGTATAAAGGCTGTATCCACCATAGTCTGAAACCCACGACTAACGGCAGTTTCTTGCTGGGGGCTAGCAGAAATCTGAGGAACGCTGGTAGATGAGGCAACCCGTGACTGACCGGTCGGGGGAGTGAAATAGTCGGACTTATTGCTAGTAGTTGTATCCATTGCGGAAGTAGTATAACCAGAGATTATGTCTTCGCCCCATGATGGTGTTTCTGACGTCTTAGCGTTGGGGGGGTCTTCAGGAACAAACGGGCTGGCTGGCGCAGCAGGCGGGTGTCCCTCAGGTAGATGTGAACTCTGTTCAGTAGTGATGGTTATACCTCCTGATCTGGAGTCCGGTCTGGATGGATCATCTTGGGATATTTGACTAGCAATTTGTCCTCTTTCCTGCCTCGAAGACGGTCTACTGCTGTCCCTGGACGGCTCACGAAGATCTTCGGACGATGCACGCGAATGTTGTTGGGGCAGTGTTGTTGGATCAGACACTTGACTCTGATTATGCATCGATTCCCTGGTAGGTGGCCTTGCTGCATCAATGGACGGAGGTGAGTTTTGTACATCGATGGACGGTCGAGCGGTCGAATCTGAGTTGGTTCTAGATGAATCACTGGTATGTTGTTGTTTTAGATTTTCTTGATGGCGCTTGTAGATATCCGCTGGCCGAGTGATTCTCGATTTTGCAGCAGTGCTAGCAGGAGGTGGTGGTGACGAAGAGACCGGTTGCTGCTTCGCGGAGGGCAGTGATGGGATATACAACGGCACTGTGGACTCTTCATAGTGTGGAGAGCTCTGAGATATTTCATAACCCTCGCCAGAGTAATTACTTGCATAGCTTGGTATATTCCTCGTCGGTGCCATGACATTTGTAGGAGATGAAGGTCCCGAGACGACACTATCGTGCTCCGAAATTGTCTCCAAACATGTATCTTCGAGGAGTGGTAGCGGAGGCGTAGGCTTATGCACATCAGGCGTCTGTTCATGCAGCGGCGGTGCGGTGCCTTCAACTTCCTGTGGTTGGCTAAGGGCCGGAGTGGTTGGCCCAGGTGATCCTTCTCCCTCTTGAGAGCGCACTTCGTTCAATACTTGTGGTAAATGCTTGTCCTCCGCACTGATCGGGGCGGCTGGCGGCTGAGTAGTTGGTCCAACCCCAAATGGAGGAGGTACACGTTCCCTAGATCCATACGACTGCGAGGTGCTTTCATTAGTCGGCGGGACTGGAGCTGGCACATGTTCCCTAGATCCATACAACTGTGGGGTGCTTTCATTAGCCGGTGTGGCTGGGACTGACACACGAGCCTGAATTGGTGAAGGGGTTTCATCGCGTCTCAAATCCGACTGAATTTGTGACCGTTGATCTGTTGTTGTTGATGTTGCGGCCTTGCCTGTGAGAGTACCCGCTGCAGGTTGCCCCGTAGTGGGTACCTGAATAATCGGTACACCCTGTCCCCTCGTCTGTGGCGCTTCTCCATGTATCTGAGGCGGGTATGCAGTTGGCGGCGGAGGCGGCTGTGATTGCTGTAACCGGATCTGTGGCACCGACCCCATGCGCTCGCGCTGCTCCAGCTCCGAAGGCGTGGGCGGAAGCTGCCAAGTTGCAGCGCGCCCGATTGGGGATATAATTACATCGTCATCGCCGCGGTCAAAGGAATTCTGCCTCTGCAAAGGTCTCGTCGCTGTAGCACCGGAAGCAGTAGTACCAGTATTCGAACGGCCCAAAGGTACATTCGACGGCGGCGCAGGGTCGTCGTAGTCGTCGTATTCATCATCATCATCACCCCAGCCTCCCCCATAGTCGACCTTTGGCGCCTCTACCCAGCGTTTGGTCTTGCTTCGGTGTATATTGGTTTTGAAGGCGTCGGGCGAAAGCGCCGACGAAGGAGATTTGGTACTCCTGCGAACCAGGTTGACGCGTTAGCATGTGTACCAAGAAGCAGAGAAGCAGCACAGCAAGCATGCGCTAGAGTGAAAAGCATACATTGGAGAGCGCGTGGAGTCGAAGGAGGTTTGGTATGGTTTAGACATTATCTTTGGCGCCGCATAAGTAGGTAGAATGGGAATGTATGGGGCAGATAAATGGCGATGAGTGACGATGCACGTTGGAGTTGATCGAGGGCAGATAAATGGCGATGAGTGACGATGAACGTTGGAGTGATCGAGGCGGTGCTGCCTTTCAGCTTCCTAGAATACCAGACCGGGTGTTACCGTAGGTGATAGCTGCGACCAGCTCCATCGCAACTCGTTAAAGAATAATTAAGTCTAAAATTAAGTCTAAGTTAAGGCACAGCACACCACTTATGCTTTCATTCGATGAGCACAAACAACATCTTTCAGTGTGTGGGAGAGCATCATAATTGAGTTATCAAAACCACTTGCAGGTATAATGATACCTCTCGAGGAGACGACCCACTGGGTTAAGTACAGATCCGGGGGATTTGCGCCTGAAATGCTGAAGAACCAGCCCGATGTTGTGGAACAAGCAGCACAGTTTCTGCACAGAGTCCAACTCAAACGTAAACGATTGAGCAGCGAATTCATTCTACTCTCGAAAAATTGCTAACCCAATTTCCTTTCAAATGTATTTACTACTACGGCTCCTTGATGGGCACAAGACAACACGGTGGTATTCGAATAACGAATCTCGTTCCCAGATTTTCTCGCTCGCAAGCTCTCTCCTCGGAAATACAGCTGGTCCAGCGCACTGAATACCAGCACTTTACTGTCGCACATGAGCTCTAAAAGTAAACCTACGAGCCAGTACATAATACATCACTCGGTGCAATACTGTTCTCTAGATCCTCCCACCAACGTTTAACGTCTATGAGCCTAAATCGGGGATGCCCATCGCATCCTAAGTAATTGCTGTCGAGTGACAGTATGGTTCGCTGTCCGAGGGAGAGTTGTCGGTCAAGTTATACCCCATCCCCCGCCCCCACTGCCCGCCCACCTCGACATCAAAACGTCACTACCACCAAATAACACCACCACAGCCATGGCCTCCGAACCACCAGAATCTGCCCAATCGACCGCCGCACCTTCCCCTCCAGCCACAATTTCCTCCCCCGAAACCAATATCCACGTCTGCCTCACACACGCACCATTAAACCTCAATACCACCGTGGACCTAGTCCGCTCTCCCAAAGCCGGCGCAATTATCCTCTTCGCCGGTATTTCTCCCATTCATTCCCCCACTCATCCTGACAACCTCCAGGCACAACTCGCGACTCCTTCGCTTCCATCCCTGTCACAACTCTCAGCTACACCACATACACCCCGCTCGCGCTACGGACACTACACACAATCGCCCAGGCAATCAAGGAGAAGCATGGTCTCGTCGGAATTGCAATAACGCACCGACTCGGAGATGTCGGCATCGGCGAGGAGAGTATACATATTGCTGTTTCGAGCCCGCACAGAAAGAGTGCATGGGCGGCTGGAGAGGAAGCTTTGGAGGAGGTAAAGAAGAGGGCTGAGATCTGGAAGAGGGAGGTTTTCGAGGATGGAAGTGTGTGGAGGAGTAATCGGGATGGTGAGAGGGGGGTGAGAGTTGAAGATTCGGTGGAGGGGCCTGGGAGAGCCCGGGAAGGAGAGGGGAAAGGATAATTGAATCTTGTTTTTTTTTCAATTATTATACATTCGCGAACTTGGACCACTATGTGACGATTTCATAAATACTGAGCGATTACCATCTCATCACACAGTCTTGTGTAGCAAAATCTAGCTAGATTTAGACTACCATATATATTAAATGCAAAAATCCCAAAAGTTCACCTCCGTTCACAGGTATAGATATACAAGAAAATCCCCAATCCCTCCAACTATATAGACAACTCCCTCTTACCTCGACAACACCTTGTCCACACCTTCAGCGGACTTCCCCCTCACCGCCGCGTTAGCGATAGAGAGTTTATGCCTTTTCACAACCTCCGGCACAATCAAACTCTCGATCTCGATCTGTTCCTCCCCATCCCCCACTTCGGGAACGCGGATCCATTGTTCTCCCTTCTTGTCGACAAAAACAACCTCGAATTTCCGTGTGGAGAGGAGGTTTCCGATTACCAGTTGGTGGCTGTAACGGTCGAGAGCTTGTCGGCATTTGTAGAGGAGGATCTTGGAATCAGTCTCGAGCTGCCTACAATCAGTACAGGCCTATAACCCATGGACAGAGCAAAGCTGTACAAACCTTGAAGGATATTATCATAGCATTAGGCGCCCATCCTTCCACCAAACGATTAAGAAACTTTGGCACAGGATCGAGATCAATCACCAGCTTCTTCCCTCTGCTTCCTTTGGTATCCCTTGTTGCCGCTGCCGCTGTCGTCGGGGTTGCAGTCCCGTCCTCATCCAGAGCGCCTGGAATATCACTACTCTGAATCTTGTGCTCTGCCATCCTGTCCGGTGGCACAAAGAAATCACTCACCGCCGCCGCCAGGTAAAACAAGCCTCCATTTCCCAGCACCTGCATCTGCATCGCCACCTCCTTAAGCAGAAACAAGTAGCTCGTGACCGTCGTGAACGGTAGAAGTAACAGTGCTTTTCCTTCCTTTGCGTGGCGGTATTTCCTCAACACATCTAGCATTTGTGCGCGGTATTTTTGGCGTACTACGACATCTCCACCTTCACTTCCGTCTTCGCCGATTCGCCCCCATTCGGACAGGTAGTCAAGGAAGCAGTTGGTGGAGTGCGAGTAGTGCCTAGAGTACGGAAGGAGCGAGAACTGGCGGTGGAGAAAGACAACGGCATATCCCGCCTCGAGAAAGTATTCTGCGGAAGTAGCGCCGCGGGTTCCAGCGGAGAAGTTGTCGATAAATCGTACTGTTTGGTTTTCGAGGGGGACGGTGGTACCCCCAGAGGAGACCAAGACAACATTGCGGCCTTCAGAGTGGTGGTGGTTTATGAAGGCCTGGATTTCGGCGGAGAGAGCGCCGATATTGGCGGGTGGTGAATGAGTTTCGAAGAACTGGAGCTCATCATCAGGTTGTGATATCGGGGTTTCTCGAGTTCGGGTTGTGGTTGTAGTTGCCATTGTGCTGCTTGTCGGGTTTGTTGGTTGTTTGTGGGGTTGAAGTTGAAGACTGTCGGTCCAGCGGCGCCGATATTGTGGGGCCTCAGTGCAGACTGGTATATAATCAAAATATATTAGCACCTAAAATAACCATGATATCATACGAATGTTGACAAAAAGTTGAATGCGATAGAATTAAAGAACATGGGCCCTGGGCAAATCCAAAATTCACGTTCAAGAATTCTCACCCATTTAGCCAATTAACAGTGCGATCAACTTTAGATCTACAAGCAGCTGTACGGTAAAGAGTGAGAATTCTCACTTAGATTTGCCCGGGGCCCACATCCTCTATTAAGGGTATCAATTTAAGTTCGACTCCAGCACCCTATCTAAACGCCAGCCACAAGACAGCCAAAACCCCGCTCACCAGCCCCAGCGCTCTAGCTACCCCAAGCAGACTGGCCACACCAGCTACCCACTTCACGAACCCCGACGCGCGTGCTTGCGCATTTAACGCATCCATAAGACGCCTCGAGAACGGCTCGATGGCATGCATATTCTCCGTATCTATCTCCATCACCCCACCTGCCGTCGAGGGCATAATACCCAAACACCTTCCGTTCGCACCCTTCTCGCACACCAACCTCGCTGCTGCCTCCACCACATCTTCGGCTAATGCCATTGGCAACCCAGAAAGCAAAATCCGCGCTGTGGGTGGGAGTATGGGCGTGGCAACAAAGTATGGACAAATAAGGTTGATTCTCACATCCAGCGAGTCAGAGCCGGGGTACATGTACAAACAGCGGAACCAGCCAAGGATGGCGTGTTTGGAGGCGGTGTAGAGACCTAATATTCCTGGTGAGCTTGCTAGGGAGGCTATGGAGCCAACCAAGAGAAGATGTCGATCCTCCCCTGGCGCATTGCGACGGAAATGGTGGAATGCGAGTTTGGTAGTGTACACGACGCCTGTGAGGTTTACATCGAGGGTGGTAAGGTCAGGTTCTGGTGGATCAGTGTCCAAGTCTGAAGGGAAAGCCGTAAAGTCGCCAACCATGCCGACACCCGCATTGGCGATAACCGTATGGATGGTGTGCGTAGAAGAGAGCGATAGCGCAGTTGTGAAGAGGTAGCGTTGAGAGTCGTAGGATGTTACATCGCACTGAATGAAGTGATGGCTGAAGGATGTTTTGGTGAGCTGATGACCCACAAAATGCATACCCTTACCCTCAGCTTTCTTCGCTGCATTCGGATCTTACTTCTCATTCCCGGTCTCCTTTCGCATCCTCTCAACAAGTGCTTCGCCTTTGGCAGTGTTCAGGTCTGCAATTATAACATTGGCTCTGCCATTGAATTGAACTGTATTAGCCTGAGAAGCTCAGGGGTTGATAGTAAACAAACCCGTGTCTGGCGAAACGCTGGAACATGGCCTCTCCCAAGCCACTTGCTCCGCCTGTAATGAGAACAGTATTTCCTTTGGCATTATGGAGTTTGGCGGGTGTGTCAAGACTAGGACTGGAGGAGTGTTTGGTGACAGCCATGACGAGGGCTTGAGTTTGTGCCTGAACCTGGCACAGAGTTAGGGATGAATGCGTAAGGCTGAAGTTAGTCTCGTAGTGTGGTAGGCTGAAGTCGGACGTCAGGGACCAATTGAGTTATGTAGGGTTCAGATTCGCTTGCTCAAAAATAGCGTGGCACATGCGGACCACCCGTAATCGATAAGATAAAAAACAAGTCGCTGAAAAAGATTTTCGTATTGCTTGAAACCCGATTCAATATCACTATCATTCGCGAAACCTTCAAATGCTCGCCGCTCGGGGTTCGTTACGCTATGCTCGCGTCTTCGTACGATCAAAATTTTTCACACCACCTGTCAACTCGGAGACGGCTGCCTTTCGAAACTTTGTATCGTCCACTACCCGCTGGAACGGGATCGCACCTACAGACAACATTAACCACTATAGCGACCGGGTAAGACCCCGCGCCGCAGAAGAATCCATCGAGAGTTACATTCGAACGGTCAGGGACGAGTGGGGAAATAATCTTCCGGAAGGCTTGTTGTCACAAGAAGAGTATGAGGCCTACGAACGCTACTATGGACCTCCTATACGAATCCTCAAGCCTGAGGAAATTAAGGAGATGGAGAAGGAGCTTAGAGAGGAGGAAGAGGCGCTAGAATTGGAGGGACACACAGTTACTTTAGAAGATATCGACGGAGTGGAGATCGAGCACGAGGTGGCAGAGGCGGGGGCGGAGCCGGAGCCGGAGCTGGAGCCGGAGCCAGCTGAGGAGGAATTGGAAGAGACTGAAGATAACGAGTATAGGGCAAGGACTGAAGCGGAAGCGGCAATGTATGCAAAGATTGCAGAAGACATCCAGAGATCTCTTGCGCTCGCTAAGGAGGGCGAAAACCAAGTTGGTGAGGTAGATACTATTGACGAATTCGACGAAGACACCGAGGAACCTTATTCACGAATTCATCCTCTCACCCAACTCGGACAATTCGGTACACATCCTGCGACCATCATCACACCTGACTCTGTAACACTACCTACATCTGAGTTCCTATCAGATGTTAGTAATAAACATCTGGATGAAGCAGCGTATAAGGTCTTTGGAGGCCCGGCACTCCCAAATTCCCCAATCGTGACGGGGAAGTCAGATAAGCGTTCCAACGGTATGCCACTGGACACATCCGATGGCATGAGCGATATGGAATCCAACGTCCTTCTGGCCACCGTTCTCCCGGGATACTATGCACAGACTCTGAGCGCCCTAACGGAGCTCCGGCGCCGACTAGGAGGTGATTGGATCCTTGGTCGCGAAGGCGGATCCGAATCAGGTGTGAAGCAAGTTCTCGAAGTTGGGACAGGCGGCGCTGGAATTCTTGCATGGCGCGCCATGATTAAAGCTGAGCAAGAGCTCCGAGATGAAGAGGCAGCCGAGCGCGAGAATGTCGAACCCACACCTATAGATGCAAAACCTGTGGAGGAAGCGGAGGAGGCAGCCGCACCCGCCGGTCTCAAGGCTGTAGTGGTAGTAGGCTCAAATTCTCTCCGCTTCCGCATGTCCAAATTCCTTGAAAACACCACCTTTATCTCCCGTCTCCCCGATGCCCTCAATGACTCTAAGCCCCCAATGTTTAACGATGAACAATTCTCAGAACCAGCACCACAAAAGCAACCGCGAAAGCTCTACGACCTTATAATATCAACCAACACCATCCATCCCATCCACGAAGACCACAAGCGCAAATCCCACGTCCAGAACCTGTGGTCTCTGCTCAACCCCAAGGGCGGAGTCCTCCTCCTCATCGAGAGAGGTACCCCTCACAGCTTCGAAGCCATAGCCAGCGCCCGCCAAAACATCTTAAAACACAACATCTCCACACCAGGATCCGAATTTGTCCCTCTCACCGAAGCCGACGAAATTTCCAGCCCCAGGACTCCGAAGGAGATTGCATCCATAGTCGCACCATGCACAAACCACCAGGAATGTCCCATGTTCATCAACGGACCCGGAAAATCTGCGCGCCGTGACTACTGTAGCTTTATGCAGCGTTACGAGAGACCGGGTTATATGCAACGTGTGCTGAAGGCGAAGGCGAGGAACCACGAAGACGTACAGTACTCGTATGTTGCTGTACGCCGTGGCATTGATGTCACAAAGCAGGAAACACCGGCTATTAATCCAAAAATCGAGGACTTTGATACCTCTGTTGTCCCTCCCAAGAGCCCTTACTCGATGCCCCAGCTGCGCTCTTATGCTTATACTCTCCCGCGCGTCGTCTTTCCGCCAATAAAGCGGCAGGGCCACATTATCCTCGACCTCTGCACAGCCATGGGCAAGATCGAGCGGTGGACCGTCCCCAAGTCATACGGGAAGGTTCCGTACCGTGATGCGAGGAAGAGCCGGTGGGGAGACTTGTGGGCACTGGGCGCAAAAACGCAGATCCCCAGAAATCTAAAGTTGGGAGATAAGACACCGAAGGGGAGGAAAGAGGTGAAGAATGTTGTTAACTTTGACCGCGGAGAGGTAAAAGAGGTTGAGACGGATGTTGATAAGCCTGGAGGCAAAAAGAGGAATCCTGGAAAGAGGGAGAGAGAAAGGAGACAAGCAAGACGGGAGGCGCAAAAGAGTCGCCAAATTGAACGAGATGCTATTAGAAAGGTTGCGGAAGAATTAGGTTAGAAGGTACATAAGAATGTTTCCTTGGGTTTTGGGTATTGGATAGATGATCTCCTTTCTGGGTGGAGTTGGAATTCCTCTTATGAGCTTTTTGTTGTACATTAGATGTAAATACCGTATTCAGGCTCTAGCCCATGGCCGGTGATTAGTCTACAAAGCCATGATAGTTGGGAGGGCAAAGAATTAAGTCAAATACTGGACTGACGAAAGCCATGTATAACAAGTTTCAGTGGCATTACATACGTCCAATCCCATCTTTAGACAGACGCAGCTGTTATCACACTTTGCTTGGACATCCATTTTTATGCAATATCAACAACAGTAGAAATACATCCATCTCTATTCAATCTTCTCAGCCCGGTAAGCGGTAATAAAGAAATCTAGAAGCAGTATATCGCCAGCAAATGATAGCCATATCCATATCGTATATCCTGCGTACAGGCGCCGCCATTTGGGAAGAGTCTCCAACTAAGAAGGAATGGCTAATGCCAAATTAGGTGACTGACGAGGCCAGTTCCGTTCTTCGCTCTAGGTGATGTGCGTGGTGTTCCCGACAAAACGTAGATATTTACATGAGCGCCAAAAACGATCAGGAATTCTTCTGTGCCTGCGCTTCCCACTCTTCCCGTTCCACAGCCCACCTGACCGCCTCTTCAACATTATCTGCAATCTTTTTCGCGCCACCGTTGTAGTCTCCATCTCTATACACGCCAGTCCTTACTAGTACACTGACCCATTCAGTGCCCCTAGAACTCTTGTACCTATTTGCACCAGTTATATCGCTGGCTGGATTGTCTCCGACCATATACACCCTTCTCAACTCAGGATGCTTTGTATTCCCAACCAACTTAGTCAACTTCTTAGCTCGCCAGGCAGTCAATACGTCCTCGGCGTACTTGTAAGTGTGCTGATGGGGCTTTCCAATAGTTGTAGCCTTCAATTCCCCTTTTCCAGCTGTAATAGCTCTCCACACCCCTTCCAGCGCCGCCCTGAATCCACCTTGTCCAAGCCTTGGGAGTGAATACTCATTTGCCCACCACAAATCCGGATTTGAAAAATAAATTGGAATATGGCCATCCTTGAGCACCTCCTCCACAGGCCGTCGAGTTCCAAGCCGTCCATCTCTAGCGAGCAGTAGGTCTATGATGAGCTGTATATCTAGAGCCTACAGAGAATCAATCAGTACCTAGCGCAGGGACTAAACTCTAGGAAATAGAGACGCACCCAATCTCGGGGGTCGTTGAAAACCATTACCGCATCCACTTTCTTCGGCTTCTTAAGAACCTTTGCATAGCTTTGGTGGCGTGAAACATCACTGAACGGTGAAACGCCTGGGTAGCTTGCAATCACGTCGGCCGGGATGAGAACATCGCTGAAACCGTACTCTTCCGCAACCCGTCGACAGTTGTCGCCTGTTCCGCCGACAACGAGAACGGTGGATATCTCGGGGGAGGAAGCGTGAATGCGGAAGGGAGTATGCGATTGGACAAATTGGTGGGTACTGAGGGGCGTGGCGAGCAGCCTGGAAAGCTCGGAGACTCGAGATGACTCCGAAAGCCCTCCACCGTTGGTAAGGAGTAGGAATTCGATCGATTGGGAGTTTAGGTACTCAAGGGTGCGCGGAGCGTTGGGTATGGGGTGAGGACCGTGGAGGAGGACGCCATCGATACTAGGAAGAGGGGTTAGAGTAAACGGTAGAGGTTGGAAGAGGAGTAACTACTCGAATGCGAATGCGAAGTCAGGAACTGCAGGGGGAGCTTGCTGGCGTTGTGGGACGGCGGATTGTTGCAGATGCCGAACTGTGGAAGAAAGGCTGGATGTCCGAGCAAGGGAGCGGATGCAGGGGCGAATTGAGGTGGTGATAACCGACATTTCGTTTGCGTTGGTGCAGGCGAGAAGGGAGAGGAGCACCAGCAGCACCGGCCGGAGGTAGTGGGGCGGGAACTGGAAGCGCATCATAGGTATCTCACGTGATTACTCTCCGCAATAATTATACAAAATAAATATAAAATAATATGGAATATAAAAGTACTGGAGTATATACAAAGCCCTCCAGCTCTTTATAACCTCAGGCAGCCCCCTCAAGATGGTGACGTGGAGACTCTCGATTGCAATTGATGACAGGTGTTGTTTGTTCCTGCATGTTAGCACGGACCATGAACCAACCAAACACTCCCCGCCATGTGCGATGCTAGCGAACCCATACCCCGCTGCACGTGTTTGAAGCACCGACCACCACATGTCTGCCAAACATGACGACACTTAGGGTAGATCATTCCAACGATGGGCCCTGACACTATGAAAACCCACTGGCATCCAACGGACCAATATTCTTGTCTTTATGTCTTGCATCCCGCCTCTTATACTCCCTTATGAGTCCCTCATTCCACCCATAAGTCACCGTATTCGCCAACCCGATGAAAGCGGTACTTGTCTGAAGCAAAGCCACTACTTTTGACTTGTGGCCAGTCGCCTCCATCGCCCGGTTCACAAGACCTGGAATCCAGAGTATAACGAACCAAGTTGGATAGGCTTTCATCAGCAGGACCTTCTTGATTTTGTTGTATCGGTCTCCGTGTGCATTCGAGGTATCTACAAATAGTGCAGGTCCGCCGATTGGTCGGGAAGATGTGTAGGTCGACAATTTAACCGAGTCGCCTTCGTCCTGGGTCGGTCTGGGTTCTGAGTGAGAGGTATTAAAGGTATTCAACTTCTTTCGCTTGAAAAACCCCCCTCCCCTGCGGGAGGGGGATCCACCACTTGCTGCGGCAAGGGCTCTGAAATCTTTCCTCAAAAAGAAGTAGAGATAGGTGTAGAGTACCAAGATGATCAGGATTATTAGGTACCTCCAACCATGGGTCATAACTTTATCCCAATTAGCAAAACATTCTCGGAGAGCTGAAAGCGGGAAATTACCATATCTAAGGTACACGGGCTTTCGGCTAATCCAACACCACCCTCCGCTTGCCGGTTCGTACTTGTCCAACCCAAGAACAACGAGAGATGTTGTGACTGGAAACCCCCATGTTGCGAGGGTAATGAAGGTGCTCTTTCGACTTGACCAGTCATCGAAGAGCCGGGGTTTTATGACTGCTAGGAAAGTGGTAATGGCGATAGCAAGGATTGATACATCGACTGCCTGGATGGAGAGTTGAACTATCACTCCGTCGACTCTGCAGGTAACACTTGGCTGGAGGCCTTTACCTCTGGTTGCAATTTTATAAACCTGCGAAAAGGTCCCTGTGAAACCATTAATAGCATCTGCGCCATGTCAGTAAACGTGGACTTTGTAACTCTCACTCGCCCGACAAACGAAGTTACAGGCTTAACCCGAATAGATGCTGCCTTAGACTCTGGAATACATCTTACGCACCTGCAATTGCAAGATTTAATATTAATCTATGCCGGAAATGGGCGCGCAACGGGACGATCCAGATGTAGCACGATGCAATAAATATCGCACCAATAGCGGAGGTAAGATTCCCAATAATTTGCAGCGTTGTTTGAGCCAACAAAATTCCAGTGAGAGGAGGTGCCGCCATAGTCGTAGTTATCATCTCAGCCTGCAGTATGGACAACGATATATAGGAATTTTTTGATGTGGTTCTGGATGGATAAATGGCACCGCAAATAATAACACCGAATTGCTAACAATAACAAACACTCAACAAACTGCACCGCATACACAGAACTTTATCGGGTTTATATAAGAAATGGGTTAGAGTCTCGCCTTGAAAGACCAATAGTCCCGCCTATGTTTGGGTAGATTCAGCCTTGAGGAGGTATTACGAGCAGACGCATAAACACGGCAGGACGCCTGGCCACCCGAGAACGTGCACCACATGGCCGCCATGAGCCCCACTACAACCATACACCGAACCCCGGCCCAGCAGCCTTCCTGCCCCGCGCAACTAAATCTTGCATTTGTGAGGCTCGCTGGAGTTGGGGTTGGAAAAGCAACGTAGGCTCCACCGATTAAATGTCTTTTGCCGTTGATGTGGTAGGAGGTTGATTGGATAGGATCATACATCACTTGTAGACTGCTGTACGTGGTATACGTGGTGGATATCAAAGATCAAAAGGCCATATGTTCAGCGCCTAGTAACATCCGATCTCCGAAGCTCTGATATCAGCCTTGACATTACACTGACAGCAGGAGGTACAAAAGTACTGCGTTTGGACTAAGAAGACGCCGATTCAGCACCCAATAATACCGAATACCGTTGAAGCTAATGCTCCGAGCCACTCCCCGGCAAATACAAATCCTATTTGGGATTTTCTGGCCGTGCTGTTCCGGCATGATACATGTAGCGTCATAAGCGGGGTTCGTATCTCGATATCTGTCAGCGCAGGTGGCTGTACATATGTGCCATTCCAGGGTTGCAGCGTATAGAAACGTGACGGTTACTGCGTAGCCCAGTAAGCCGTCACGAGACTATATAGAAATAAGTAAGCTTTCGGCCGATTTGCGAGTAAGGCTACATGGAGATTTCCGTCCGAAAGAAGGCTGTAATATTGTCAGAACCCAAATTGAGGCGCACAAATGAGGATTGGTTCCTAAAGTCGACGTCACGGCAGATTCGGGCTGCGAACATAGAAAATCTCTCAAAAAATCGGAGTTATATGAGATATATTATATTCAAAACGCTCAGTTATTGCCCGCATATAGGATGGATGGAGTGTATATCATCCTCGATTGCCAGCACAGTATACGATTCGTAGTATCAAGTGCGGCATCGTGTGAGGTATAATGCTGGGGTTCCAGCTTTGCCCTAGCCCTATGGAATCATTTCCGCTTATGGTAATATAATAAATCCCACAAAAATCGGGCTCGGGGCGCCCGAGCTGTACTCTATTAAAATAGCATTAGAAACTACATCCACCTTAAATGAAATTTCAGAGCGTGGTGTTGCTCTATACATGTTATACGCTCATTGAATCACTTATATTCCTCGTCTAAGTGGCGAAGTTCCGACACACAAGATCGAGATTTAGTCTTGAAGAGTGTGATACAAGCTTGATGTGGACCTCCCCTGCTCGGATTCGAAGCTAAAACCACGTCGCTGGTCACCGGATCTGGCAGCCGAAGGTAAAGAAAGAACGGCGAGCAGGTTTGCAGCTACCTGCTAGGCACAAAGGAAGGAAGGAAGGCGCATCAGATCTCACCTTTCGGGCTCCCCCGAGCCTTCTACAACAAAAGAACAAAAACAAGGCTACCTATGGTAACAAAGCTCAAGGAGTGGATGTACTGCACACATACTGTTGTGTAACTATCTCAATGATTTGATGAAATAAATAGGAATATAGGGGGCTGGAGGTTGGGGGGGGGGGGGGTTAGG
>Ga0307512_10000158_pt1 | contig 89809 bp, 76 predicted proteins | sample 14_EM_MG_FD_200267 | JGI IMG/M metagenome (GOLD analysis project Ga0307512, IMG submission 200267) | Populus trichocarpa ectomycorrhiza microbial communities from riparian zone in the Pacific Northwest, United States - 14_EM | ecosystem: Host-associated > Plants > Roots > Unclassified | place...
CGATTGAGCATGCTGAATGTCGTGTGCAGACCGAAATGGATGCCATGGATTCCATTGTGCTGAGTACTTGTGATGCTTGTTGTACAATTCAGATGCTCTGCCATACGCTTTCCTCCATGCATTGTCCACTCCAACTACCTGCCTATGAGCCTTAGTCTTTGTTGGATCAGCGGTACAGATGAGATCAGGCTGCTGAGGGTCTATAGGTTCTTCGTTAGAAGAATCTTCATGTTGTGATGCACCCGGTATGTTGGCCATGAGTAGATCATTAATTGACAGCTTGTCGATGGCCATTCAGATGCACCTACTGTACTGAAACAATGATGGCTCAGGGTGATCCCAGCTGGCACAGGGTAGAATCCCGTTGGGTAATCGCCCTTCATTCATCGATATTGGGTGATATTGTTGATAGTGATTCTCTGGTCGGTTCTCGTCGAATACGTGCTGTTTGCAAATAAAGCATTTGTCTTGTTCCCGGCAAGTATTGATCATGATTGGGATACGCAGAGTGTTCTGAGGAATCTCAACGATGCTTTCGGGGGTATGGTTTGTTGCTGGATTTGAGCCTCAAGGATCTGTGTTTGAAAGCGAGCTAGCTCAGGTTAGTGTATCACTTTCAAAGCCGCATCACACCGCACCAAATGTAGAGAAGGGTAAAACAAAGTCGCCTCATGATCAGTTTCCTTCACAAAGAAGGATAATCTTTATGAAATCCCGGACAATAATCCTGCACATTATCAACTAAAAATTGTTAGCAGAGAAAGTTTCTTTTGTTATCCTTGCAATCAACATTGAATACTGTTGATCGGGTGCTACTATGATCAGACTTACCATATAAGCACGTCTTCGCGGCATTGTGCAAAATATGTCTACACTCGAACCTCAAGCAGCGGAAAACATCAGCTGAATTCAATGAATAGGTAAGTTTCATAGCTGGCTAGATGCCCGCTCAATGATGATCGAGAACTGATAGGCTGGTAGCATGTTATCTTCAGTAACGATCCTTGACTGGTAGGTGGATCCTGAGAAGACAACGAAGTGTACACAAGGAGCTCAAAAGGAAGCAATCACAGTTGCTGCTCGACTAACATGGCCTCATATTCAATGAAGTGCAGGCTGTACACACCCATTTTGAGTGTACAATGCCTATCGTGCTAACCTTCCAACTAGATATAGTTCTTCTCGGGTTCCTGAAGATATCATGTAGTATCCCTTGTATGACCTTTACAGTCATGAACTGAACACAGGAGAGCTTTTATCCAAGATACAAGTATACCAAATCGAGCATATAACAAAGAATGGCGGGATGGGTGTGATTATGATTTCTTCGTCTCTGCCGGGTTTCATCGGATTCAAGGTGCAGTGACACACCACAGTTTGTGACAAATAAGATGGATATAAGAGGCCTTCACTCCGCCGAAGGTCACTGCTACCTTCAATATTCTCAACTATACTCTGCCGCATTCGAAATCACCAAATGAATTGATAATTTATTTACTACAATATTATATGTACATACGATGTCGACGAATGGATCTCCACCAAAGACAACCAGTATGGCTCCACCAGGTTGGTTGTTTGGCTTACAACAACGCCCTGATGACGATGTGGGAGGATCAGATAATAATGCTGGACATACACAGAGTAAAAGCATGCAATTTGGGCAACCCACGAATCAATTTCATCCACTGCCGGGGTATAGTTACCCGCCTTTGCAGCCACCATTTCCAGGCTCTCCCCACTTCAACTACCCTGCCCCATTCAACATGACACCAAGCTCACCACCAAGCTCTGGAGCAATCCAAGAATATCGAAGTTATGGGCCATCGTGGCAAGCATATGATTTCCCCCAAGGCGGGTACGGTGGACCTCAAATGTTCCCCCCTCAGCAGTTCACAGAACTTGCGCCGTCATCTCCAAGCGCACCTCAACTGCCTCCAGCACCGCCTGGAAACAATCCAGTCTTTTGGCTGATATGTTCCGCCTCTACAGCGCCAGTATAGCTTCCCAGCACACCTGGGAGACCCCCAAATAGCCACCCAACGAAACGATTTCAGCTGGCAGCGGATCTGCGCAGGACAAATGTTCCAGGGATTGCTGATTTGCCCCCATTACCAGATATTTCCTATTATGAATATGATGCAGAATATGAGAGTTACGATTCGTCGGAAATGGGTGGTGCTGAAGGCAAAGCCCCAATCAGGTTGAAACAAACCGAATTCTCCTTGAAGCAATTTGCCAAAACAATTGGGCAGCCCAACTTTAGTGCCTTCAACTAGTCGAAGAAAGTATGGGTGGCTGGGTTTCTGGAGAAGAAGCATCGATCCATTCTCGAAGGACAGAAGCATTCAAAACAGCTGCGACATAAACCCCTGCACTGGGGGATACCAGTTGCAGATAATTTGGAGACTTTCGAGAAGTGGCTACCTTTGGAATTTTTGATAATGCCGAATGGATTTGGTGTCAGAGATTTGGGATGTTGTTGAGGACATGTTCAAGCGAGGTTCGGGAGGCAACGAAGATGGGAAGCAGAGGCATCAAGTGACTGCCGATGGATTTGGGAAAACGCGCGAGCAAACAAGTGAGAGGTAATGTCCCAGAGTTGCCAAATTCAACTGTCAAGTATGTGATTCGTCGGGTGCTGAACAGCAACAATCACCAGACATCCATCAATCAACTCCAAGCTTTGTACACAGATGTGAGGCACTAGGAGGAGCTGATTGAATTCACCGAAAGAAATTGTGGCCCGAAAGAAGCATACTGTCTGACTGTGTTATACAAATACAACTTGACGCAGGAATAATTGGACAAAGAGTATATGGGATTATACGCACCTGGGCAAATGATGAATGGCCCTCTCTATGGTCAGATTTCATTCAACAGTTCGCTTTCTAATTCCTTCAAGTTGAAACTGGGACACAATTTGACACTATTTCGGTAGGAATGAAGGCAGCTACAGGGAAGGATATTGAGGAGCTCGTAATAAGACTGGCCAATGTAATCCCCACTGGCCATGTTATGATTAGTTATGCCCCACTGCTAATCGGTATACTTAGACATCGGAAAGATTGATGAAAATGAAAGAGTCATGAGTGAGGCGGCAGGAGGGAGCGGGACTGATAGTAGTATCAATGAAAGTTCCGATTGAGTGAATAGAATTGATTATATTCCACATATTTATTCGGTCCAAGTGCTTGTCTGTGAAATACCTAACATCACAATGAATTTCAGGAGAGCCGGGGTATGAGACCATCAGCCCAACTTACCTCGGAGCAGCTGAAAGAGATGATTGAGGACGAAAAAAAGACCAACCAATGTGCAAGAGCGGTTCAAGAGCAGGTGGATGACAAGGAGGTTCTTGATTCAGATAATACCAGTTCAATATTGAGCACTGTTCTCAACACAAGCAACAACGAATTTGAACATGAGTATCTTGATGAGGGGGTCAGGCTGCGGATTGCCCATCTGATTCGCCATTCAACCGACGACCCTGTTCCAGGGCAGAAGAATTCAATTCCAGGCCTGCCCGGAATGAAGTTTCGGGTGCACCTGCTCTGGGCCATACGGTTCATTGTGAGGAGATGGGTATGGGATTCTGATATGCCAGAAGCGCTGGTGGCGGATGAAATGCGGCTTGGCAAGAATCTAACCTAGGTGGCAGCAGCAATGATATGCAACCTGCTGACTGAGAAAGTTGTATTGGGGTTACCGCGGTCGATTGGATGGGGGAATACCCTTGCAGAGCGGGTGAGTATGGCCCAGAACGTCATTCCTGGGATTATCGGTGACGAACGGGAGTCGAATCCGGTGCGGAGAGTGCATTCAGAGCCCCACCGTCTGTCCGAGATCCTGTCCACTCCACCGCAGGGTCATCCGGCACTAACATCAGCCTGGGAACCAATCCTGGTGGTGACAGTGCCTGGAGTTGCCGAGAGGTTCAAGAGTGTCATCAACAAGATAATTTATGGAACCGAGTTCAAACTGGTGAACGTGTTCCGTGAGCAAATGCACATCTCACCCATGAGGCTCTGAACACCAGTATTGACAAGCCGGAAAACCAATCGAATAGGCACCTTGTTTCTTATGATACCTCAACATCGAGAGCAAAACCATCGAGCAATGGCCCACTCTCACACTGTTCATGGACTGTTGGGATTTTGGATGAGTCCCATCGGTACAAGACGTAAAATCGTGTAGGCTGGCGTATTGCGATGAATGTGAGAATTGGATTCAAACTTCAAGTCACTGCAATGCCGGGATTCCATTCACTCTATGACTAATGTTTTCAGACGATGTGGCTGTTTTCAGGTGCGCCTGAAGATCCAACGAATGATACTGTAAAGAACAAGCACGGCGCCGAGGCAATGTATTCCTTTGTGAAGAGTTTGATGCATGCCATCCAGACTGAGATCCACAATGCTCAACAGGATGCGGCACACTGGACGATCCAAATTGTAATGCCCTGGACGATCATGAGGTGGTCGGATTCGAAACTCGCAACTGGGAAACCACGTGTTCGGATACCAAATGGGAATGCAAACCTCGTTGATCTCGAATGGACTGAGGAAGAGCAAGCTAAACTAAACACCCTTGTGGAAAGATACACTTCACAAGGTGCTTCAGGAGTGTGGAGAGTACATGGATGGCGGCTGGCATGTTTCTCATTGGTATTGGGAGACACCAAGGATCAGAATGACGTTTCAGGACAATGGTACGATGAATGGCCACTCGATGCTTCGGTCGATTCTCCAATTTTCCGAAGGCTGAAAGACATATTTCTGCCAACGCTTGTCAATGGACCTGGGCAGTAGCTCTAACCTGACGAAGACGAAGCATCGAATCAGGCACTCGAGCACGAACCTGAAATAAATTAACGTGCCATGCCACGTGCCCCTCCTCCTCAAAGGAGGTGCTATTTCGTCCCCTACCAGGCCAATTTCGTCATTTGAAGTGGTGGCTGACAAAGTTATTTGTGGATCATTTGAATATTTTTTATGTGTATGCGGAAATGGGCAACAATCAGGGCACAGAAATGCAGCTCGAATTCCAAGATTCGCCAAATCCCCCTGTCTTTGTGACTACACCCAAAGCAGGTGGGACAGGCCTAAATCTTACAGCAGCAAACCATGCAATAATCAGTCAGAAGTTCTGGGTATTGAATGAGCACCGCCAGGCATTTGCACGGGTTGTCCGACTGGTGCAAAACAGAGTTCCACACACATGGCTATTGAACACTGGACCCGGTGGTTTTGAAACCAGAGATAGTGATCTCCACCAGCTCTCGGGAGTGGCAGAAATGGGACTCCTGCAGGGCCTGCTGAGGCGACCGAACATCACAACTTCGATGATATACCGGATTCTAGATTCTCGGAAACGCCATACAAAGCAACTTGCGGAGCATGGAGACGTCATGCCATCATATGGTGAGGATGAATGATTATTATCAGGGCAGTGGAACCAAGGTACGCCTCTTTAAACATTTAACCAACACAATCTCACCAACTGATGCAAAATACTCAAATGGTATGGAGAATGAGGTGCTGGTGAGGAGTCCAGGAGTATTGGTTGGAGTTCGTTTCCATTTGTGTTAGTTGATTATAGTGATGAATATCAGATGCAGTGAATGATAAACTGAAACATAGTCTCATTTGGATGATCCACTGTGGGTTGAAAAGCAGGTGCACTGGTGTAATAGTCGACTAAGTCAAATTCCACGGAGCCGTATAATTCTCTTTGTCAGAATCTGTCGAAGGTGCAGTCACTGCTCATCTGCATCGTGTATTGTTGGTGTAGAATTGTAATCCTTATATCTGCGAACAGGATTTGAGTTTTCAGGTGCACCTGAACATTGAAGTGTGATTCCAATTATTTCTTATTTGTGTATTTCAAGCCCACCGGACACTAGAATGCGAATGAGTTCGGGATATTCACTGAATCACCCATGTTGTATAATTTAGAGTCAATTGCACAAGAGAATCACTATCAACTTCTCGACTCTCCTGAGACAGATCCAGCACTGTATATCTCTAATCATGCAGGGATAGAAAGCCTGTCTAAGCAATATCCAGATGATGCATTGATTCTAAGACACGGCTCGTGTATTCCAGGCTTACCTGGAGAATACAGCCAAGTATTTTCTACCTCCGGAATGAAGTTCAGGAACACCTCACATCCACTCTGATGTTGAGTTTGATGGTCTCAGATTTGAAACCGTACGAATATTCAATGGAAAGGCCAATTTGCACAAGCCGCCACTCAATATTAACAGATAATCCTACTCCAGGCATGCCGCTGAACCATATATACCTACTTCACATTACCCTTGAACGGTTCATTTTGCTCCATTCCAAGCATATTTCTTTCATCGCTGAATGCTTTGAATCTGTGGCTGCCAGCTCACACAGTGTCATCTGTCAGACACTAAACTTTTAGGTGCAGGTGCGGCTCATCCCACTCTGCCCCAGGTGATATCTGAATCTATGCTTGATCGGTATGTGAAGGCCACTGCTAAAATGCCATAACTGTTATACTCCGTGTCAACTCATCCTTTGGATGAAGGTGTCCACCTCACACTTACTGTAGATGCACAGCCCTGGGCGATATGTCACACACTTAACCGAATTTTGACTAAGAAGTATGTTAGGCCTTACCCATTTCGAAGATCCTAAAATAGATTGTGTCATTCGGGCTCCATAATTGAGCCGCAGCCTGAGATAGTGAACCTGAACTGACAGTTCTGCTGAGCAACTCTGCATATGACCGGCAACTCCCACTCACCTGTATACCACACTTCCTCTAATAGGCTTAAATTCACAATGCTTCTAATGCAGACCTAACTACATTTTGACTAACTTGTCTGTTTGGGCCGCCAAGAAACCATATCTCAACATAGTTTATGTGAACCGATTGCCATCAAGAGAGCGTGAAGAGATAGAATCTGAATGGCAGTCTCTGCTCAGCGGCTCAATCGGTGACTGGCAAGCTCCCGCCTACCACATATCTTGACCACCTGAAGTTCATCAGAAATCATAATCTGAAGATATCTGACATCCACCAACGTCCAATCGCAACTGTGCCTGAAGAAGAAATCGTGATGAAAGCTCAAGTTTAGAAAAGGCAGTCCCTGGGAGAACAAGTAACTGTCAAAGTAAGGTGAGCCTGCAATCCCAACCATTGCATTAGATTGAATCCTGCATGCTGATTCAATGCTCGCTGCACCTCAATTGGCCAGAACTGCATGCTGTTATTTGTCTTTCCACTGACAGATGAAGCCTCATGACACAGTCATATTTTTCTTAAGCACTGCTTTGAACACCAATAATTATGTTAAGTCAACATTGTAGCATTGAGACTCAATAATGAATTTGTGATTAAATGATGCGGTGTTTACAAGATATTATGCGCAACATCTTATTGTGGGTGACTATGTATGACCCATTCGCTACCAATCTTGGGATCAACGAGAACTGCAATCGATCAGATTACCCCTGAATCCTCCTCGTACCTTCACCATTCTTTCTCCATCTTGAATCTCTTCATTGTAAACCCAAATTCTCCCTCTGCTCTTACACTGACTGCATACTTACTGTGAATTCAGGAGACTTGGCCCGCTGAAAGTGAAGTTCTGCAAATGATATTGCCTAATTGATTGCTAACTTCGCTGCAGAAGCCTAACCCAACAGAATATCATGAAAATAGAGTGCTATTCCAACAGGTATACGACATTCGGAGATCCACATTTATCCACTATCTGTCACAGACTCAGTTTGAACCCATGTAACTTCAACTGTTGCCACTCACCAAGGTCCCAACTCCATCCTCTGTCCAAGTTCTGCAATATTCTTCAACACAGCGGCAATTCTGTGCCCTGTGGTCAGCGTTCATTTGCTCGAAATAGAGGCATACTGAACTACCTTCGGCGGAGTCATATGCAGGGGCGATCATTAACAACCCATTTGTCATTATTCTGTATGTCTGGCGCTGAGAAGTAGTTAGTGATACAACCGTGTCAATGTCTCGAGTGCTTCAGCTGTGGCGAGATCTTCAGGTGTGTCTCGTTCAATTCTAGGTATGTTGGCTTAAACAAACATCGAATTCATGCACCAATAGCGTACTCGGATATGAGTGCTAACATTCAGCAATTGGATGCATGAAGAATCAATCCAAGCTGGTGCACCGGACACTTCCAAAATCACAACAAAGAACTAGCATGGACAGTATAGATATGAACCGCCAACCTGTCTGCCGGACTCGTTCCAGGCATGCCTCGAAATGCATTCTCCTCGGCCGAGCATCACTTTCCTCAGGCACACCTTGAATTGCATCTTCCTTGACTGAGTGCTACTTTGTTGCCCTATTTTCCTGTTATTCTATTAATCTTCATACTATGTTTCTTCTTATATACTTCTGTCTAGATTCCCTAACTTCACTTCATCAACATGGAACCCACGGCCAGCCAGGTGAGGAATCACTAATCACAGAACAATCAAGAAGCACACTGTGAGAGAGCACTTGCACATGCATTCAAGGAGACAGCCAATCTTCATTCCCAGTCAAATGTTGGAACTTCCAACCCAGCCTTCAAGTAGAATGTTGGAGATAGGTACTGTCCGTGCTCTGATTCGTATGAAGTAGGATGGTGATGATCCCGATCGGGAGATCAGCGATTGCGACAGAGAAGACCCTGGAGAGTCCACTTTGTCGTCCAATATTGAAGAAGACAATTGGGAACACCAGTAGGAGGTCCTACATCTTGACCAGGCATGCCGAGATAAGACAATACAAACAACCAGGGTTCCACTGCTGAAGGAATGGAGCCAGGCCGATACAGTCATTGCATGCACTTCACTTCCACATCTGCGACATCCAGCCTGGGCCATAGTACCACCATTGCTTAAATGTCAAACGTCAACCATCAACATATTACGCGAGTCTGATGTTTTACCTGCCCCGGCGCCCCCGCTTCCCAAGGCTGCTGGAGACCTGGATGTTCCTCAACCAAAGGCCGGTGGAGATCACAACGTTCCGCAACATCAAAGGCTACGTTTGAGATAGGAAAACGGTTCATGGAGGGAATCGTATTCACAAACACTCCCTGACCAATCATTTCCGATGAGAAGTACGTGATGGTTGACATAGCTTGGAAACGAACCATTGGAGCCCACGATCGTCAGTGGGCATTAGCAGGTGCTCCTGTAGGTACACCATCTGTGTGTCAATTGCCCGGGGGTCCATCTCTAACAATCAATCTGCAAACCCGAGAAGCTGTGAGTGTTTATTCCGTTTTCTGCTCCTCGATTGGACTTATGATGATACTAATCCCAAACCTATACCTAGTTCGAACTAAAGATTGGTACCATTCGAGGGCGTTTGGCTGATGGAGATGGTCGAACTATTGTCCGTATGTACCGGTTGAAATTTGGATTGGAGACTGAGCTTCGAATCCAGGTTAATGAGCTCCTGTTTGACGATGCTTATCTCTCGAAGGTCATGGATGATAACAAATCATGGTTCATGCGGATGGCAGTGCTTGACTTAATCTATCATCAATTTTTGTTCACCGCCAATAGCTTGGGGCGACAACTGACCACATCGCAGTTCATTCAACCTCTCACACCGCAGACTTTGGCACTTGTGGTCGCAGCTATTCATTGTGCGCTGTCGGAGTATGCCACTGGAAAGAAGGTTACAGTTATGTTTTCCCAAGATCAATATCAAGGTAAATTTTACCCTTCCACAGTTATAGATTGTATTACTGCAGAAGCCACTGCACTCATCAATTACACATAGTGGGCTGCTTCATACCCCCCCCCCCCCCCAAATGGTGCTCCTCCGCAATAATAGGTGCTCCTCAATCCCCGTCGCCGCTCCTCAGTATGGATTGCCACTTCGATGTTTCGTTCACCGCTCCATACCACCTTCTCTGTCGGCACTCCTCCTCTAGGCTGGGCGCTCCTCAATCCTGTCTTCAATTGCATTCCAGACTCTTTACCTCCCTCCTGGTTTGGCGCTGCGCAACATGGATGGGCTGCTCCGCTGGACAGGCGCTCCTCAATCCCCATCGGAGCTCCTTGGCAAGGATAGGCGCTCCTTGAACCTTGTCGGCACTCTTTGGCCCGGATTTGTGCCCCTCAATTTCAATCCGTGCTCCTCCATCACCATCAGCACTCCCCTGGCCCACCCTGCACTCCGCATCAGGCACTCCTCTTTTCCTGGTGGCGCACCTCTTTTTTCCCCAAATTAATCATATTGCCTTCCAAACTCCATTTTGATTCACCGCCAGCTGGCCTCTCAATTCCATCCTTTTAGATATCCCAAATCGAGGCAAATGACATTGGCATTCAATTTCACCCACTCGCCGGGCCCGAATCATTTGGAAATACAAGCAGTGCCTCCAGCTTCTTTGTGACATTGATGAATTGTGTGTTCCTGCATTTGTTGGCCCTGATGAGATGGGAGATCTAGTAGATGACATTGAAACTATATTCAATTGATATCATTCGATCGCATAGTCGGGTTATTGTTCTGGTTTTACCTGCTTTCATTTTTGAATCACTCGTCATTTTCTTTCGTTCTCCTTAATTCAGCGATGCAAACCATCGAATGTTGAATGACATGCTGGGTGGTATAGTATGATTTAGAAGTTGATAATGAACAATAATCTATGCATCATACATGGAAGGAATTCTTATTGCTCATGTACATCTGGAGAATTTCTGATAACACCTGCAGTCCTTTGAATGAATATCCATAAGAACCCAGGCATCTCTCAGAGTTAGTTTGGGATTCCCACATTGGTTGGGCGACAGTCTCAGGTGCTCCCAAACTTATCAACCCCGCTCCCATGGTGCTCCTGTACCAGTGATCAAAGATCCCAGTTACTGTGAAGGCCGGCCGGAATGCCCTCCTAGGGTCTGATTCTCTCCTGAATTCGACGCTTCTAAGTTTACACTCCGCCTCCTCTCACACACTTCTGGAGACTCCCAGTGACTGAAATACATGTTGCTGATGTGCATGGTTTGCCGCCGAAATCGCTGCATTTCATTCGGAGTTTTCCCTTCCAGTCAGTCTGGGTTCCCCTGAAATGCACTTATGTCTTTCCATCTCTCTTTGTATTCATCCATCAGTCTTAACCCAACCAATGGTTTGTATGTTCTCTCCCTCCTCTTCCATTCCAGTCCTCGTTCCACCTGTATTACCCGTAAGCTTGGTTCGATTTATTTTCTTCATCATCCTCATGGTCCAGATCAAGCTCCCCTTTCCCTCATGGCCACTGTGAGAGACCATCAGGACCTCCATTCAGTCTCCCTGGAACATGATTCACGTCAAAATCAAACGGTCATATCCATGTGATCCAGAAGGTGACTAGTGCTCCTGCCAAGTCATTGGTGGGCACATCTTGTTGATGCACTAATGTGATAGTGTCCGTCTCCACCAGGAATCTGACCCCACATACGTAGTTGTGAAACTTCTTAAGTGCCTTCATCAGCCCATGGCACTGACGTTTCCCCACATCATAGCTCTTGTTGGCTTTGTTCCAGAGTCCGCTTTGATAGCGACACAGGTGCCGGTCCTCATTTCATTCGTCCTGCTGAAAGATTGCTCCCCACCCCTTTAAGCTGGCCTCAACTCCCACTACTATTTGCCCGGCACCATGGCTAACATCGAACATCCTCAATGCAGGAGCATCGCAGACAGGCTCCTTCAAGATTGCGATAGAATGTATTTTGGCAGTCTCCCATTCAAAGTCGACGTCCTTCTGATTGATTCGGACCAGGGGGCCAGGAACAATTACATACTCGACGATCCAGATTCTATTCAATGTGCAAAGCCCTAGCAATACCCAGCACTCATCATTTCTCTCCCGCCAGTGCTAGTTCCACATGTTGTTGACATTTGAGGCTTGCGGTCACCTCCCTGCTTGTCCACAGACAAACAAGACTATTTGTACCCCATCCCAGCAGCAGTCAATGTCCTCTCCGGAAATGGTGACTCGAGCTCGCTCCACAACAGCAAGTACTTGATTGAGGTTCTGGAGGTGTTCCTTAACAAACCTTCAAACTTCAGGCAGCCCATCCACCTCATCTTCTTGGGATCAACACTTTGGGCCTTTCACTCCAACATCGTTGGCAGATATTTCCGACATTGATGGCAGGTGAGTGTTTCGAATTTTTGGAGATAATCTGACAGATGCTGTTATCAAGTTGGTAGCTCCCTGTACCCGTGTGGTCGACCGATACATGCCTTGGATAGTCTGGATAGCCATATTGTCCTGGCTATCCTTTCAGCACTTTTTGGTCCTACCCACAGTGAAAGTCAATTAGTGAAGAAATGGGCAGACGGGCGAAGGCTTCGGAACAATCAACCCTGGGCAGTATCACCCCATATCCCAGTGTTCATCGGCAACATGTAACATCATTTGAAAGTTACAACTCAACAACTCAGCAACTCTGAACAGCCACAAAGATCCTTCAAAATGCGTCCAGATGTTCCCAGGTAGGCTGAATGCCAAAACAATGAGCTCACAGGTGCTCTGAGACTACTTCCCCGGTGCTCCTCAATGCTCCGGAAGCCATGTATTAGAGACAAGATCATCCTTTAGTGTGTATAGTTTTCATCAAAATGCTACAAAATCAAACTATTGGAATGTGCAAATTTCGGAGCTATTGGGAGTATTGGCCGCATCTCCATGACTATTCTGGTGCAGCTTGAACCTGGAGCCATACTCCACAGGAGTGATTATTATACTCTGTATGTCAAATTGTTCAATGCGATTACCTATCTTCTTCCTGCACTCCTTGTTTCTGGCACTGTAACTTGATATACTGTCTAGTAGGTATCTATATCCACATGAGTATTTACAAGCCATACGAGATCGATTCTATCTGATGCAGCATTCTCCAGCACAAAATGTGCCTGTCCGACAATTGCTCCGACAGGTACAATATGCATATGATCAGTCTGTTTGCCAATCTGGATGAACCCGTCAACACATTCAGCCCAACCATGCGGATATTTGTACTTCATTGGAATCACCGCCACACATTCTTGAGCTTGAGGACGTACTATCCATTGTTGAGTCTTCTTCCACCTCTTTGAAATGGTAGAGATCATTTTTCCGCCAGGCAGGCACTCCTGAAATGGGAGGATCTGATTCTGTGAAGTCCAGCTAAAGTATAATGCAAGAAATTTAGGAAAACTGCCTTGGAAGGTGTTATCGAGGTCGCTCTCCATATATTGGACCCACACGTTTCGCTGTTCAGCCATGATCCCTTGATTGGCATTGGTATATTCTACCTTGCAATTAAGTGCCAGAGGCTCAACAGATGTAGGGCAGTGAAATGGTTGATGGTAGTACAACAGCCCATTGTGGAGTGTAACAAATATGCTGTCTACAAGTGCATTTTGATCACTTCTGAGCACCAGTCCACAAACCTCGTGTCCCCATTCATCGTCAATTTGCGCCTGGAATAGCTGTCCAAAGTTGGGAATTCCGAAATCTTCTGATGCATCTCTGAGTGAGGTCAATTTGATGCTTCTGCTCACTCCACAGACATGGGTTTCTCTCAAATGATGTACCTGTTGTGATACAGGGAGGGAAAATGGCTCTCCATGACAATGCTGGAGGCGTTCAAGATGGGATCTGTGAGTATTTTGTCATGTATCGGTAGCGGATAGTAGGTAGAAAACTTTGCAGAATGAATATCGTTGCACCCTTGAAGGGCAAGATATGACAGTGTCTCCTCCATATAGTCAAGACTGGTACACCAGTCATTGTCCTTGAGGATCTGCGGAATGTAATTGACTTTGTTTGTAGATCAATATCACAGTTTCACATTGCTGATATTTAGCCATTCAGAAATATCCGTTGTGAAATTGTTGCCAGGACCCATTCCCCGGATTGACTCTGGTACATGGCGCACCACAAGCATCTTCCGATATCCGAAATGTATTACTTGCTGCTTGACGGTTTTGCAGAGCTCCTTAATGACAATTTCCGTCCACCAAGCATCAAACTAGATCAAGCAGATGAACAATCTTCTCTTGAACTGAATCTACTCATTTGAAGTGACACCATTAATCTCTCTCTCCAGCTGATTCGGAACGTGGTCCGTATCAGCCATACTGCAGGTGGTGGCTTCAGTCGCTGCATTGTGTAGACAGACCTGAAATTCCACATGCTTGTCGGCAGACATGTTTGCCGCTCCTTAATCCTCTCCTTCTGCAGCAATATTTACTTGCGAAATCATTTCCGCGAATATGATTCTGGGACCGGTGTCTTTAGTCCGGGCTCACTACAATCGTTGTTCACCATGATGTTGGAATAATTCATCGAAATGCTTGTGTTTAACAGGTGTCACTTGATGGATTTCACACTCCAATTGCTCTTTTGCCCTCTACTGATCAGCATCTGACCATATGGTTGCCACTTGTTGGGCTCCATTCAGGTGCAACTGAAGGTGCCTTCATTTTGTTGTTGTAACCTTTTCAGCTCCATACACCTGAACCTCGATTGCAGTACAGATGATATGAATCTTTTGTTCTGGTCGGTGATGGGATTTTCTTGTGAACTGTTCATCCACCTTGGCCTTCGCAGACTTCGACATTTTCTGTTCTTGAAATGCACCCTTCTCGTTGTAATATTGCTTCAGTGCATCAGCTAGTGCTGTGAGGGATAGATCAGAGTGAATTTGTTGGCTGACAAGTAGAGAAAGTTCACATAATGCACGCACTGCACCCATCACCATGTCATCAGAGGCTGTTTCAGCGGCCATATTCCCATCATCCTTGGAGCAGTCAAGAATTGCAGCGCAAGTCACAACCAGTGTTCTGATCATGCCCGGGTTTGCTTCTCCCTGCCAGGAGTTGCTATTCATCGAATTGAGTGGTTTAGAGTAGTGCTGGAGGCCCAGATATCATGGTACCGGTGGGAATCAATTGTCAAATTGATCCTGGACATTTCTAGCTTTCAGCTAATTGGGCAGCCTGTGCAATAGGTCTTTAACTAAATCCAAGAGCAGCCGATGCAATTCATCAGGCTGGCAAAGCTGACGGACATTGCAGAGAGGGTATTGCCCAAACCGGTTTTGGATTGGATTGATGCCAAGAGTGTGCAGAACATCTATATTATATTTGTCCAGAATCTCCGAGCAAAGAGGCTGATCTCCTGAGTAATTGAGTGGTTGTAAAGTGGAATGCCCCATCGGCGCAACTTTAGGTATTTCACATAATGGGTGTGAGCCATATGAGACTGGAGCAACTATTACTTGATCTGGATATTCCTCGACCCAGGACACCAAATGAGGATCATCTGTCTGTGGAATCCTTCAGTACAATTCCATTTCAAGCCAGGACCAGTTATGTCAACATTCTGGAGTGGGGACAGCACAGTTCCAACCGCAGAACCCAATGCCTCATCAGTCTTTTTGGCACCATTCAAGGGACAGGGGATCAGCCCAATGAGAATCCAGATGCGCTTTATACGTGTCCGGCGGATATCTTTTCAAATATCACCAGTTGTGACATACAGCACCCAAGCTTGGTAATCGCCCTGATAATTGGTCAAATGAGACTTGTCAGATGCCCAAATCACAGGCACAATTGTTGCTCCAGCAGGAAACTGATCTTGTGTATCCCACAACCAAGCACCTGTGTTCATTTCAGGGTATATTCTGTAATTGTCCCATTCTGCGAGGCGCACCAGTTTGAAATCGAGGTGCGCCTGAAATGGGATCTGTGCCAAAAGGAACTATATACATTTGACAATATCTGTGTAGTATAATGTTCTGAAGATATGTGAATGATCATCAATCCGACTATCATTGCCGAGCCCAAAATCGAGCTGAGAGGAGCTTTCGCAGGGCATCTGCTGGTTGGAAAGATTAGACATTGAAGTTATTCAGTCCATGCCTCAGATGTTGATATATCCACGATTGTGTTTGCTGGCTAAATGATTGAGCCTGTTGAAAGTCGTGTGCAGACTGAAATGGATGCCATGGATTCCATTGTTCTGAACACTTGTGATGCTTGTTGTACAATACAGTTGCTTTGCCATATGCTTTGCCCCCTGCACTTTCCACTCCAACTACCTGCTTATGAGCCTTCCTCTTTGTTGGATCAGGGGTACATGTCAGATCAGGCTTCTGGGGGTCTAGAGTTCCTTGGTTGGGAGTATCTTCAGGTGGTGGCGCAGCAGGTTCTTTGTCTATGGTGGAATCATTAGTTGACTAGATCATCGATGGCCATTCAGGTGAACCGACTGAAGTCGAAACATGGTGGCTCGGGGCGAACCCAGCCTGCAGGAGGTGAATCCGGTCAGGTAATAGCTTGGCATTCATCCATATTGGGTGATATTGTGAATCGTGAGCCTCAAGTTGTATCTCGTTGGATGATTTCCCTTTGAAGATGAAGCAGTTATCATGTTTCCGGGGTGTGTTAACCTTATTCAAGGAATGGTCAGTGAACACGTATTCGGATGAATCTCGATGATGGTTCAGGGGGTGATTTACAGCCGCAGCGTTATTGGTTCGAAAACGAGCTAACACAAGCTAGGGTATCACAGCCGCATTGCACCCCGCCACCTGCATGGGAGGGGTAAATTAAAGTCACCTTGGGATCAGCATTCTTAATAAGCCAGGATATATATATCATATCCCGCACAATAATCATGCATATCGTCTGATGATAGTCATCAGCAGAGAAGAGAAGGTTTGTTTTGTTATCACCGCATTCACCACCATGGGCCTTATACAACCTCATTGTGGCATTGTGAGTAAATCCTACCCTCCAGCCTTCCAGCAGCCGAAAATAGAGGTGGATTGTCTTAATACAATGAATCAGTGAGCGTCTTAGCTATCTATATACCTGCGCAATGATCATCGAGAACTGATAGGATGGTTGTTTCAGTGATGATCCTTGACTGGCGCGTGGATCCTGAGGAGATCAATGATGTTTAGACATGGAGCTCAATAGAAAGCAAGCACAATTGCTGCTCGACTCACAGACCTCCAATTCAATGAGGATGCATGGTCGTAAACACACAACTTCTGTGTAATATTCCTAGTTGTGCTAACCTTCATACTGAATATAGTTCTTGTTGGGTTCCTGCAGATATCATATCATATCCATTCTATGAGGTGTAAAGTGATGGAAGTGTATGAAGTTGAGCATCTATCCAATATCCTACGGTATGAATTCGAGCATATAACAAAGAAAGGTGCGGAATGTGTGATTAAGGTTTCTATTTCTCTGCCAGGGTGTTATCTTGGATCAAGGGCGGAGTGAAACACGACCGATCGTGGCAACAGAATGGGCAATGACATGCCCTTCATTCGGCTGATGGTCACTGCTACCTGCAATTTACTCAACCATACTCTGATTGATTCTATATCACATCTTGCATCTACAGTGGTTTACCCCCAACTTTGTTCCCAGATCATGTCCACAACCGGATCTCCACGGAAGACGGGAAATGCAGCTCGACCGGGTGGCTCATTTGGAATGCAACAACACAGTGGAGACAACTCAGAATCTTCAAAACATATTCGAGAAACCGCAACAGGCTATGTCAGTTGATTTGGGAAACAAACCAATCAATATCATCCACCGCATCGGTATGGTTACCAGCCTTCACAGCAGCCATTTACACCTGCTCCGAAGTTTTATCAACATTCTCCATTCAATGTGACACATAGTTCGCAACCATCCACCAGCGCATGCCAAGGATTTCCAACTTATGGGCCACAGTAGCAAGGATATGACCTCCACCAAGGTGATTATGGTGGGTCTCAAATGTTCCCCCCTCCCCAGATTCCAGGACATGGGCCATCATCTCCAGGTGTACCGAGAGTGCCTCCAGGACCGCCAGAATACCTTCCAGTCAATTGGCCAACATCTTTCAGCCCTAATCATCCCACTGAACCTCCTTTCGGCGCACCTGGGAGATCCCTGGATGGCCGCCCAAGGAACAAATTGCAGCCACAGGCGGAATTGCGGAAAACAGTTGTCGGAGCTATTGTGACTTGCCTCCATTGCAAGAGATTCCTATGACGATTATAATGCAGATGATGAGACCGACGATTTGTAGGACCCAGGCAGTGCAGAAGGGAAACTGCCAATCAGCCTGAAGCAAAACAAATTCTCCTTGAAGCAATTCTCCAAAATGATGGGGCAGGCCAACTACAGTGCGTTCAACAAGTGGAAGAAAGTCTGGGTCGCTGGGTTCATGCAGGAGAAGCATTGGTCCATTTCGTTGGGGCAGAACCGTTCGTAACAGCTTCAAGATGGACCCCTGCACAGGCCGACGTCGGTTGAAGCTATTTTGGTACCTATTGAAGACTAGCTGCTGATTGATAATTTCGACAATGCTGAACAGATTCGGCGGCAGCGGGTTGGGATGCTACAGAAGATATGTGCACGGAAAATTTGAGAGGCGTGGAAAAATGGAAAGCCAGGCAAAACGCGACCGGCGACGAAGCTGGGGGAGCAGGTGACCAAACAGGTGTGATGGTACCTCCCCGGGTTGCCAAATACAACGTTCATTATTGTGATGTGGTAGGTGCTAAATTGCAAGGATATGGACTTAGCCCTGAAACAAATCTAAGCCTCATATACTGATGTGAGGCACTGGGAGGAGCTGATTGATTTCATCAACAAAAACGGAGGCCCGAAAGAGCCATACAGTCTAACATTGATGTTCAAGTGAAACCTGGAGCAGAATGCATTTGACCCAGAGAAAATGGGATTATATAAAAGCCAGCAAATGATGATTGACTGCTTATATTGCCAGGTTTCGTACAACTGTCGTCTCTCAAATGCTTTCAAGTTGCAACTTGGACATAATGTGAAACAATTTTGGGTCGAAATGAAGAGAGCAACAGGGAAGCAGATTGCCAGGAACGTAATTTGACTTGCGAAGGTAATCCCCGCTAGCCATGTCAAGGTTAGATATGCACACCTGCCAATCATTATACATAGACTTTGGAAGGTTCTGAAGAGGGTGGAAGAGAGGAGGGAGAGGAGGATGGTGGGCAAGAGAATGATACATGAATTAATGTAATTTCTGATTGAATAGATAGAATTGATTGTATGCCATCCATATATATTCGTTCAAATGGTTGTTTCTCTGTGAAATACCTAACATTGTGATGGATTTCACGAGCGCCGGAATATGAGCCCATCTGCCCAGCTTACATCGAAGCAACTGAAAGAGAACATTGAGGATGAAAAGAACACAGACAAAGGTGCAAGGGAGGTTGAGGAGCAAGTGCAGGATGGTGAGGAGGTCCTCAATCCAGATAATAGCAGTTCAGTATTGAATACTGTTGACGATACAATCAACAAGGAATTAGAACATCGGTGTCTTGATGAGGCAGTCAGGCTCCCTAATGCCCATCTTATTTGCCAATCAACAGTGGACTGTGTTCCAGGCCACAAGTATTCAATTGGAGGCCTACCTGGAACCAAGTTTGTGGTGCACCAGGTTTGGGCCACATCGTTCATAGTGAGGAGGTGGGTTTCGGATTCTGATATGCCAGGAGCACTGGTGGCAGATGAAATGGGTCTTGGCATGACTGTCATCCCAGTGGCAGCAGCAATCATATCCAAATTGCTGACTGAGAAAGTTGTAATGGGGTTGCCACTGTCAATTTTGTAGGGGAATACCCTTGATGAGTGGGTGAATATAGCGGAGAACAACTTTCCCGGGATTATCAGTGGAGAACAGGAGTGGTATCCGTTGCGGAGCCAGCATTCAGTGCCCCGCGGCCAGATAGAGATCCAGACTACACCGCCACAGGGGCATCCAGCTCATTCATCAACCCATGATTCAATTCTCGTGGTGACAATACCCGGAGTTGCATAGACGTTCAAGTGTGTCATGGACGCGATGACATACATAACCGATTTCAAACTCAGTGACCTGTTGCATGCGGAATTTGCGAATCTCACCCACAAGGATCTGAACACCACTATTGAATAGCCAGAAAACTTGTGAAATATGCACCTTATGTCATATGATACCTTGACATCAAGAGCGAAACCATCAAGCAACGGCCAACTCTCCTACTGTGCTTGGAGCTTTGGGATGGTTGATGAGTCCCCTCGGTACAAGACTAAACACAGTGTGGGCTGGCAAATTCCAATGAAAGCGAAAATTGGATTCAAACTTCAAGTTACAGCTATGCCAGGATTCCACTCACTCTCTGACTGGTGTTATCAGATGATGTGGCTGTTTTCAGGTGTGCCTGAAGATCCAGAGGATGATGCTGTGATGGAAAGGCATGGTGCAGATGCATTGTATTCCACTGTGAAGAGTGGGATGCATGCTGTCCGGACAAGGGACAAAGGAAATTAAAAGGATATGGCACACCGGATCGTACAAATTGGAAAGCCTTGGACAATCAGGAGGTGGTCGGAATCGAAACTGGCCAATCGAACACCAGCTTTTGTGATACCATAAGATTATGCACACCTCATTGATCTCGAGTGGACTGAGGCAGAGTAAGCACAACTGAAGACTCTTGTTGAGAGATACACTTTACGGGGTGTTCCAGCAGCGTGGAGGGTCCATCGCTCGTGGCCAGTACGTTCCTGGACTTTGTTGGGAGACACCAAGGTTCGCAATGACGTTTCTGGACATTGGTAGAATGAATGACCACTCGATATTTGGGTACATACGCCAATTTTCCGATGCTCGTGCGAGACATTACTGCCCATACCTGTCAACAAATCTGGGGTGTATCCTGAACCTGACCATCACGACGAATCAAGAGAGGTGCACCTTCCCGTACAAGACAGAATGGAAATGCACTCAGTGGTGCACCTCCAGCGCAAGTGGCAGTGCAATTTTGACCTCTTCCTGGCCGCGTTCAACATTTGAAGCGGTATCTAACGAAGTATGTTGCGCATCATGTGGACATTTTCCACATGTATGCAGAAATAGGCAATGATTAATGCACAGAAATGCAGCTCACATTCCAACATTGACAAAATCCCTCCATATTCATAACGACACCCAAAGTGGGCGGGACTGGCCAAACTCTCACATCTGCACCCCATGCAGTGATAACTCAGAAATTGTGTGAATTGAATAAGCAGCAGCAGGCATTTGCACGACTTGTCCGGCCTAGGCAAAACAGAGTACCACACTCATGGTTACTGAATACGGGTCCTGGTGGGTATCATAACCGCACGAGTGATCTCAACCAACACATGGGGCTTGCGCCAATGGCATTACTGCATGGCTTGATAAGTCGACCAAACATAATGACGGCAATGATCTACCTCATCCTAGAGTCTCATAATGACCACACCAATCGGCTAACAGCCAATGAAGACACATTGCAGTGTTATGAACCATCATCTTAGATTCTTAGGTCTCTTCATCATGGTATGCCGTTTTAGTCAGTCAACCAACACAATCGTCTTAACTGATACGAATAGTCCAAATGGTTGTTTGTCAGGCACACTATACTGCATAAAGATATCCTTTCTCTCTGTCATTTTGAAGTGAATCAAAGATCAGATGTTGGAGTTGTTTGAGGGGGATTTCATTGGCGTTATTGATTCCTAATAATAACCAACATGAGATGAAGTCAATTAAAAAGGTACATTACAGATTCCCGGCTGGCCTATCTTGAGTGGTGTTATGATAGATCAAGTGTAGCATTTTTGCCAATCACATTGGGCGCTCAGACACTCCGGGCGAGAATGAGTACTTGTGTCAGAATATGAGACATGGCTCACTTATTCATGGCAAAGCCACAGCTTTTGCTGGTAATTGATCGATGTTCAGGTGCTCCAGATAGGCTTGAGTACATATCCATACAACCGATCGATCACTGCATATTTCCCCATCCCAGTGGCAATAAACTCAGTCTGGGCAATTTTGACCTCATGTGTCAGAATATGAGACATAGGCTCACATATTCGTGCCAAAGCCGCTGCTTTTGCTGGCCTACGATCGAAATCCTGGTGCAACGAGAAATACTGGGCATATCGTTATGACAGATCCAGCACTGCATATGTACCCATCCGATTTGGCAATAAAGTCAGTGTAGGCGAAATTGAGTACTTGGGTGAGAATATGAGACACGGGCTCACTGATTCGTAACAAAGTGGCAGCTTTTGCTGGCATATCATTGAAGTTTGGAGAAACCTCAGATCTGCATCCAAGAGTGTCGCAGACTGTGACATGGCTCAGGTCTTCATGGCTAAGCTGTAGCTTTCACTCCCAGGGATTTCCTGGCCTATGATTGATGTTCTGGCACAACTGAGACCTGCAATCTAGTTCAGAATGAGGTCCTTGGATTTGTACGAAGCCAACTATGACAAGCTACAAGTCATTATGAATGAATCATTCCGGCCCAGGCACGCCTCCAGAGTGACAAATACACCACTGAAGCATCTGTATCCCAGGCTGTAGTGCACTGTATATTGTAGTTTGCTTCATTCTCATCATGTTTCCTTAGTCTTTGAATCAGTGGACGCAGTGCACACAAATGGTTATCCATCAAGACACTTCCTGTTCAGGTGCAGGTGGCTCATCCCGCTGGGCCTCTGCTAATACATGAATCTATGATTGATCGGGATATGAAGGCCACCGCTAAAATTACTCGAACTGTCAGTGCCGTCTCAACTTGTTCATTGGATGAAGGTCGCCCTGTACGACTGAACCATAAATGCACATACCTGGTCAATTTGTAACCCCACCTGACTCGAGATTGACTAAGTAGTATGCTTGGACATATGCTTCAAAATCCTAAAATACCTTCTGCAAGTTCAGTCTCTCTCACAAGATCTGGAGCTTCAGAGGGAGAATCTCAAAAGACAGATTCTGCTCAGCGCCTCTGCAAGATGGCCAGCAACTCCCGCTCACCCATGTACCACACTTACTCAAGCAGGCCAAAGTACTCAATGCATCGAATGCCAACTTAACTCAACTCTGACTGGCTTTATGTTTGGACTGCCAAATCTGATATCTGAAAATAAATTATGTGAACAAATTTCCATCAAGAGTGGAGTTCGAAGAGATGGAATCTTGGATGCTCAAGTTAGTAAGTGTGAGCCTCGAAGAGTGCAATGAACTGTAATAGAAAGACTCACTTGCGATCCTCAACGATTGAATCCAGGCATAACCATTTAAACTTCGGTGCACCTCAATGTCCGCAACTGCATGCAATCATCATTATTCCGCTGCCCATGATGAGATGAAGTCTCACTATGCATTCAGATGATTGTTGCATATAGCTTTCAACCTCAACATTATTTGAAGGCAACATTGTAGTGGTGAGACTTACAATGTATATGTTATTTATTGGTGTGCAACTTACTAGATAGTAGGCGCTAAATCTGAATGTGAGTGAGTATTCATGACCCATTTGTTAGCAATCATGGCATCACCAGGTGCTTGAATCAATCCGATTACCCCTGAATCATCCATCGTACCTTACCATCCTATCTCTATGCCTGTATATCTCCTTTGTATACCAAATTCTATCTCTCCTCCATTAACTGCAACATTGTGGTGAAGGATATTATGCAGACACGGCCCAGATGAAGATGTGAAAGGGAGGTTATGCTTACGATATGGCCTTATCGACCACTAGATGACCTGCAGCATCCGAATACAATTGAATATCATGAATATAAGTGTATCCTTCCCCCGGATATACTACATATGGAGATTCATCTTTTACCCGATTGATCACACACTCAGTCTGAAATGTTGCAACTCAGCCGTCATTCTCATGATCCCAAATCTATTGAGGTCTGCAAATTCTAAATGCTGCACCAATTCTATGCCATGCAGGTGCATCAAATTCTTGAACATTCATGCATAATTACTTCGTTTAGAGTGTCATATGCAGGGGCACATGTTTCCATTCATGTTCTCAAGTGCTTCATTTGGCCAGCACCAAGGGTTAGTTAATGTTGCGAGTTTTGTTCCAGTGAGTCTGGTTCTATTCCATGTGTGTTGGCTTTAGTCAACCTCCAATTTTTGTATCCAGACAGAGTGTTCTGGATAGCAGTTGCTAACATTCAGCATTGAAATCCATCTTTTCCGGCACATTTGGTAAGGAATCCATCTATTCAGGTGCACCTGACAACATACGATATGGAAACAGTGGACTGCCATCCTCGGTATAAATATGATCCATAGACGTCTTCAAAGCTGAAATCTTGATGGCGTTCCTCAAATTGCATCCTCCTCGACTATGTGCAACATCTTGCTCCATTTTACCCGTCATTTTATTGCACCTAATCTTATATCTACTGCTTATACATTCTCTCCCACATTCGCCAACTCTCTATCTTCATTACCACAAATTGAACCTACACCCAGCCATGTAAGGAATCACTATTCACAGAAAAATCGAGAAGCACACCTTGAGAGAGCACTCGCATTCAAGAAAGCTGGCAATCTTTGTTGCCCATCAAATGTCAGCGTTCCAATTATCTGCCAAAGTGCATTGTGTTGCAGATGAGTATTGTGCCCAATTTCAATATAGAAGCAGGATGACGATACCAATCAGAAGATTGGCAATGACCAAAGTGAGAACCCCAGAGAGTCCAGCTCATCGTCTGACATCGAAGAAGCTGATTGGGATCACCAACAGTAGGTCCTGCTTCTAGGCCAAGAGTGCCGGGACAAGTGATTAGGAACTACAAGGGTTCCACTGCCACAGAAACGGAGCCGTGCCGATACTGTCATTGCATTCCCTCTTCTTCCAAATTCTCGAAATTGAGCTGGGGCAATAGCACCACCAGTACTCGAACGCCAGACACTAAACTCTCCTCAACAAATTATCCGAGTCCGATGGTGCACTATCCACCCAGGTGCTGCCGCTACGCTACTCTAGTGGAGACCAGAATGTTCCACAACCCAAGGCCAGTGCAGATCAGAATGTTCCCCAACACCAAAATGCTACTTTTGAGGTAACAAAAAGGTTCATGGAGGCAATCATATTGACAAAGACTCCTGAGCAAATATTATCTGATGATAAGTCCTCGATGGTTGAAGGAACTTGGAAACTAGCCATTGAAGCTCAGTATCATCAGCGGGCATTAGCTGGTGCTGCACTAGGTACACCATGTGTGTGTCAATTGCCTGGCGGTCCATCTCTCAAAACAGATCAGCAAACACGTGAAGCTGTCAGTCTTGGATTCTGTTTAATGGTCCTCTATCAGATTTTGGATATTGACTATGCCCCAAAATATACATACTTGAAACTAACGATAATTACCATTTGAGGCCTGTTGGCAGATGGGGCACGTCGAACAGTAGTCCATAGTTCAAGTTGGATTTGCGCTCTGAGAATGATCTTCAGATACAGGATAAGAAGCTCATGTTTGACGATGCATATCTCCCCAAGGTTGTTGATGATAATGAATCAGGGTTCACCCGAATGGAAGTGCGTAATCTAATTTACCATCAATTTTTCTCTACCGCCAATAGCTCGGGGCACCAGCCTACAACACCCCAGTATTTCCAACCTCTCACTCTGCAGACTTTAGTGATTCATTGGGTGCTGTCTGAATATGCCAGCGGAGAGAAGGCCACAGTAATGTTTTCTCAAGATGAATATCGAGGTGCATTTTGCCCATTACCTGTGATACACTTTCCTCCAGATGCCACTGTGCCAATCAATAACCCATTAGTGGGCTGCTTGATACGCCCTGCGGCGCAACTCTGCTGCAACAGGCACTCCTCACTTCCCGTCGGCGCTCCTCAGCCTAGATGGACGCTATTCCATTTCATTCCACACTCGCTTTCCCACGTTCCACGCTCCTCAGCTAGGCATACGAGCTCCTCATTTCCCACTGGCACACCTCGGTCCGGATTGTCGCTCATATATTGAATTCTGCACTCCTTACCCCCCCCCCCATTTGGTGCTCATCTGCTAGTATGGGCACTCCGCAATCCCCGTCGGCGCTACTTTGCCTAGATTTGACACCCTTTTTCATTCTGTGCTCCTCCATCACCTTCTGTGTACTCCTTTTTTCCACAAAGCACACCCCCAACTTGGCCCTTCTCTTTTCCTGGTTGTTGCTCCCCTTTTTCATCCGAATATTCATTGCCTTTCAAATGCCCATTTAGATTCGCAGCTAGCTAACATCTCATTACACCTCTGTTAGGTATCAAAAATCGAGCCAAACATCATTGGAATTCAATTTCATCCACTTGCCAGGTACGAATTATCAGTGGATTCCAGGACTGCCTCCGGCATCATTGCTCCGTTGATCGACTGGGTGTTCCAGCTATCGACCACCCTGATGGGATCGGAGATGCAGTGGACGAAATTTACAGCACGTTTGATTGATCGTATAGTCGGCTAATCGTTTCGGCATACCTGCATTCACATTCCAATCACTCACCTTGTTTTTTGGTATCATAATGTAGCGAAGCAAAAAATACAATGTTGAAGATGATAGCTAGTATGATTCAGAAGTGATAATGAACAATAATCCATGCAAGATAATTAGCGTTGAGGGAAATGGATTGCTCGTGTACATCAGAAAACTGTCAGATCACGCCTGCTCTCCCCTGAATGACTATCGATAAGAAGAAGGGCATCACTCAGAGTTTGCTTGTAATTCGCGTGATGGTTCGGCAGCACTCCCAGGTGCACTGAAAGATCTCTCCGGCGCTCCGAAGTGTTCCCAATCTTATCCGAATCACTCCCATTGTACTCCTGTACCAGTCTTCACGGATCCCAGTTACTATGAAGGCCGGCCGGAATGCCCTCCTAGGGTCTGATACTCCCCTGAAATTGATGTTTCTAAGTTTACACTTCACATCCTCTCAGACATTCCGGGAGGCTAGCAGTGATTAAAATACGTTTTGCTGATGTATGCCACATCGAGCTCATGCCAGAGATGATGAAGCAGTACTTTCCATTCACCTTTGGAACCAAAAAGTGAGCATTCCTAGGGGCCCCAAGCCGGCTGGAATAGGCCCTGCCAAACGCTCTCTTCTATCATCTCTTTTTCTATGGGAATGACTTTATTCTGTATGTGCTATACACAATCTTTCGATATGTTGTAACCGGTCTCCATTGGGATGCGATATGGTTGCTTGACCTTGTCGCTTACTGTTCCCAGCTCCTCCCTTGGCGATGAGAGAGCATAGTCTCCGATTGATAGTGTACCCAGGAGGCCTTCCTTCACTTTTCGCAATAATAGTCTGCCTATCTGCGACTCTTGCACTACCTCCAGGGTCAACCTGCCACCATTTTCTCTGCATGAGAACTTGGAGATTAACCACATGTCCCAAGGGCCAGGTATTGGGATACCCTGGGCAATAGCTCTTCCTCTCCAGTCAAGTACGGCATCTGATATACTTCCACCCGAGAACAGCAAAGTTTTCACTTTCTGTGTGATGCATGTGTAACGGGCGCACACTCAGGCTGCATTGGTGTTGTTGTCTAAGTTGCTCTTCGCTGAATCAAGGTACATGGAAAATGGTTGTATTTGACAAAGTTCCACAGCACAGCTATTTTTAGAAAGCCACCCAAAAGTCGAGGATTCTCTCCCAGGTACCCTCCTTTCCTTCACAAGACCCTCCTCTCCCATCGACCAGTCTTCTGCTACCATGATCTGACCCAACTCTCCGACTACCAGTTCTTCCTCCTCCTCCCTCTCATCCTCCCGATTTACGCCTCATCCAATTTGTTTCCTCACCGCCTTCGATAACCCCCCTTCTGTAACTTACTGTTTCCCTTCTTCCTTGTACATACCCTGCTCTTTCCCAATGTATAATCCTTCCACTCTCCTAGTAAGCACCCCATTCCTGACAAACAACTCCTTCTCTTTTCCATTTTTACCATTCGAGCCCTTCTGATTCCCATCTTTCTTCTCAGAACTCTCCAACCTGTTTCCTTCATAGTGCCAGGCCCTATTCTTCCTAGTTGCCCCTAAGTCAACTAAGTGTTTAAGTTTCCGAAGCTTCTAGCGAATCTATCCCTCATATCTCCTAGAAAGGTAGCGACAAACATTAACTGCTCTGTCCCATCGACAGCGGAGATGATGATCGCACATGTACCATCGTCCAGCTTCCTCACACTGTCTCAAGCGTATGTTTGCCATGGGTGGCCCAAGATATCCTGTATGGATCTGGATTTGGATAAAAAGACTGGCACGGGAATGACGATGCCATTGACCTTGACTGGCATGTACTCTTCCACCTTTGCAAATCAGAGTGGTTGCCATTGGCAGTGATCATCTTCCAGTCCGCACGTTTCCACCCAATGTTCAACTCTGTGGGGACATCAGTGCTTGTCACGCAGATCACACATCCACGAATGATGAGCATGGGAAGTTTGTGCCCAAATATTTTTCCGAGGACAGTTGGAGAGCACCTGGAGTATCATAATTTTGTATATCAGATGAGGTGTGTCAGGCCAGAGAATGCAGACACATAGGAGATCCCGATTTTCTTTGGTGCTCCTGGGGTCCTGGCAGTAGCGGGTTTGTCTTTGGGAACTGAGGCCATTTTGGCCTTTGTTAGAAGTTGAATGGTCAATTCCCCAGTTTCTCACTCCTGTCGGGCTAGATTAGTGTAATCGAGTTCGCTGCTTCCATGGACTTCCTACTGTCCAGTCTCCAGGGCCGGTACTTTCTTTCGTTGCACTTTTTGAGCCTTCGGGGTCTCTGGAGTCCCATTTTCAATGCGTTCCACCATGGCCGGTTGCTTGCTGAGTTCCACTGGATTCCTGTTGGTTTGCTTTGTTGGTTACTAGCACTCGTCAAAACCTCCACAACCTCTTCCTCCATAACGTGCCCCATTCCCATCAACACTGGTCACCTCGTTCATCCTCTTCATTCTCTTGTCCACAAAGACATACCCTGTCTGCATATATTCAGATGCTGACTGTATTTTTCCCTTTTCCTCGTCCAACTACGCATCTCTGTCCTCTGCCAGTTCACCTGTCTCCTCCTCCTCCGCACTGCTGTCAACCCGCGATTCTTCTTCCTCTTGCACCTGGTCGCTCAATTCCTCGAGACGGTCTCCCATAGGTTCTTCATTGCCTTCCTTACTTGTAGACTGACCAGAGTAGTATACATCAATTTACAACAGCTGTCGGGGAATCCCTGAGCGAAAGGCAGCCCCCTGAGTACTTGCCCTCCGAAACTGCTGAGATCTTTCAATGTGCTGCAGATGAGGCGACTGAGGTGCAGCCGTAGTGGCATCTCTCCCTCCCTGCTGCCCTTGTCGAGCTACTTCCAGTGAGTACTCCCGCATTGACAAGAACCTTCGCTCGTGTCAACATCCGGATATCTCTCCTCCATTCTGTCTTCTTGGTCCTCAGGGTAGTCTTCAATGTTCATGGAGGTGAACTACACCTTGTTCCTGGTCAATGTGCACATTGGGACAGAACGGGCAGATATGTCCTCGCTCATCGCAATCGATACAGTGTGCTAATCCTTGATGTGGATAGTGCAGGTAATTGGGACCCAGTCGGTTGTAAGCTGGTCCCATGGGTGGATATGTAGGTGGGAAGGTCATTGGTGTGAGCAGAGGTGGATAGTCAGCTTGGATGGCGTACGGTCTGGCAGATTGGTAACCTGCATATCTGGGATCATTCGCCTTGCTACTCTGGATGGTCCAGCACTGAAAGGCTTTCATGGTGTTGTCCATCTTGGTGTTGATTTTGTTTTCGGATGTAGCAATAGGAATCTTCTCCATGGTTTGCACGGGTGCCGTGGTCTCTTCACTGGAGATTGCCAGAAGGTTAACCACTACTGGCATCTGTGGTGGCACAACTCGAGTGGGGATTGACGAAGGGGAGACTCACGGTGCCATGCATGCTCCCTCCGAATCCTGGAGGGCGGGGGCATTGGCAATCACACATTTGTTGAGCACTTGCTGTCGGAGTTTGTCGTATATGAACATTGAGGGGACTCTTGGCTCTAGTTTGAGTTTCGTCACCGCTTTCACTCTTAATTACCTTGGGAGGGCCCTGAGCAACATTTCCACAGGTGAGTACTCGGCCAAGGCTCCCTTGTTGATCATATTGTGGCTGATGTTGTTGTAGGGGAGGATAATGGCTTTCAGGCTAATGTTTCCATGATCCAGCTGGTCATATCAAAGTTGCTCCAACTATGATCTCGTATACATATAGACTCGGCTATTCGCGTGGGGGAAGGCCTCGTTCAGTTCCTCTTTCAGAAGCTCCCAGTCCTCCTTCAAACGTCTGTTCATCCTGTTGATTGTCTCCTTGATTGTTTCCGAGCAATCGTATGTGAAGGTTGCGATAATGTCTGTAGCTGCCGGGTCTGTCCCATTGCAAGACAAAAGGCTATGATATGCTTTGATAAACTTCGTAACATGCGCTGCTCCGAGAACTGGAGCGCCCATGGTCCCCGGAAGTGGCATTTGCTTCTGTCGCTTGTCAATGGTGATGGCCAATGACTGGGTGAAATGCAATTGATCTTATGCATTGCTGGACAAGGCATTGGCGAGAGCTACAGCACTGGCGGAGAGTCTGGCACTGGTGGAATGAGTATGGCCACTGGAACCAGCAGCGGAAGTTGATGGAGTTTGTTCAGTGGAGATTTTGATTGGTACTGTCTGTAGCGGTTTGGAGATGGGATGGTGGATCAGGTGGTGAATTGGGAGTAATTGGTCATCTAAGGTCAATTGCTAGTTGGTGAGTTCTTGGAAGGGGAGTTGGCTTAATGGACGGTCTTTTTGAGGTGCACTCTTTGTTTCATTCAGTTTTTCCTAGTCCAGCCTTACCACCTCTCACAGTCTTCTCTCTTAGCTTCCTGCCACGTCGTCTATTGCTGGGGTTCTGTTCCCTGTGACTTCTCTCCCCACGACTAGTAGTATTCTCACTACCATCCTTGCTAATGTTACCAGTAGTGAAAATTCCTGATCTTACTATTCCTTCAGATTAGTGTCTCCCATAGCATGGGGGCAGCGTCCATTTTGTCACTAGTATGTTCTCGTCCCAGTTTACGGTCAGTAGCAGTTTCTTGGAGATTGTCTCATCCATGATGTCGGTGCATGATGTCCCAGTGTTAGGACAGTGCCTGTTGTCCTAGTGTTAGGTTGGTGACCCGGTGTCTAGTTGGTGCCTGTTGTCCTGGTGTTCTGTTGGTGCCTGTTGTCCTGGTTTTATGCTGGGGCCTGTCTTCCCAGCATTAGGTCGGTGCCTAGTACTTGGTGTTTGTGCGGGTATGAGGCCAGCACAAATCTTCCAATCTGCCACGTCACTGCCTTTCGTCCCATGTTAGGTTGGTGCCTATTTCCTCTCTGTTTGTCCTGGTATAAGGTCGGTGCCTTTTGTCCACTGTTAGGTCAACTCCTGGTCCTTGATATTCTCCCTGGTATAAGGTCAGTGCCTTGCATCCGGTGTTAGGTCGGTGCCATTTCATTGGAGTTTGTACTGGTATAAGGTCGGTGCCTGTTTCATTAGTGATGTCGATGTACCAAGCTTACTGCTTCCCTGATTCCAACCTGACATTGTTAGCACCATCCATTACTTGCTTCTCGCCATGTATACCTGTATAAGCTTGTGGGGGTCCTTCTGACTATTGCATACTCAGCTTTTTGAACCAGAATCTGCATATGGCTTCCATGTGTGGTGAAACGATTGAACTAGATTGCCAAGAGCACATCATCAAGACTCCGCCACACCGTTCAGGACATCCAATGGGCATTTGTGAGACAATGTGGTTCTGGCTCGAGGAGTGTGGAAAGTGGTTGTGAAGATTTGATACTACCCCGCCGTGAGGATCAACACAATTGCATAGATTCACGAAATCTGAGAATCAGGGAGTGAGAGGCAACAGTTGGGGAAGACAGAGTGTGTATTTGTTGAACAATGATATGATGAGATCAGATCAATCTACCCTGTGGTCTCCCAAATATATACTCCCCTTTGCTCAGTCCATCTGCGTTACCCCTGTATCTCTGTACACCTCAGTCACCCAGGCAATCTCTGTCATCCATGTATATCCAGACACCTGCCGTCACTAGTGTTAGTAACAGTTCCAACCCGCAAGAACAGTTCCGGGTTAGGGTTGGAACCGGAACTGAACCGTTCCAATGGGTCTTACCACATGAAAACCCGGACCATGGCAATTGGACCAGTTTTACCACCAAAAACCCGGCATTTCAACCTCCACGCTTTGCCTCTAATTGAATATTTGAGTTATGATCATATCGTGATATGATAAATTCGTAGATTGTGCAGTTTTAGCTGCTCTTTCACCTCCCGCTGGCAGATTTGCCATCCGACCAATATTTGTGGAGTAGCTATAGAAAACCTGCGGATGTCGCTTAATATGTGCCATAATTTCACACCCACCGAACGAATATCAGTCGGATCACAACTCTGAATGCACGGGGTGAAAGAGCGGCTAATCATGCACAATCTACTTATTGATCATGTCACGATATGGCCAAAACTCAGATACTTAATTGGCAACAAAGTTGCAGGAACCATTGTATGCAACCACGGTCCGGGTGCAACCTGGCCAAAAAACCGCAGGTTTATGTACGGTCCGGGAAACAACCCCGCCAAGACCGAGCAGGTCATGTTATTGGACAGTTCTAGAACCGAACCGAACCGTTCATCCAGTCCAAACCTGGACCGTTGGTGGGTTACCCCGAACCGTTGCTAACACTAGCCATCGCTCAGTCCTCTGCCACCCTGTGTGGCAGTGGTGGCGAGTAACAGATTGTCCCTCCACACCACACCAATCTGATTTGCAAGAAAGTTAGATAGAGGCATGCAGCTGCTTTCTGTCTACCAAACGTTTAATCATGCCACAGTGAAAACCTGATATCCTCTATGATCCATCCCACAGATGCTCAACAGGTTGTGAGATGCTCAGATCTTCACGAACCAGAACCGCCAGATTCACTATCATCTCATCTGATTGAAAGATGGCAAAAGCAATATACCATATTTTGCACTCAATATGGCCAGTTCCAATACCTAGTTATATTGTTGGGCTTGGTGCATGCATCAGCAATCTTGAAAGCTGATATCAATAACTGTGGACAGCTTTAGATTGATGACTGAGCTGTGTGCTGCTTTGATAATATTCAGATCTACTCAACCAATACAAAGGGGCACCAAGAGCAACTATGACAAGTGCCACGACAGCATTGAGAATATATTTACAACAGCAAAGTCACAAGATCCACTTCACAGTCCGGGAAGTTGTCTATTTTGCATGTGTCTTTCGCCCCAATGGAATTGGGATACTATGAGACCGTATATCCATTAGTATTGACAGGACAACCCCAGCGCTTCTGACAGCTATATAGCTATATCATTGATTCATGAACTCTGACTAGCAGTTCATCAGAAACTATGCAACGGTAACAACATTGATATTAGCCCTGCTGATAAATGTAGAAATTTCCCAGATGACTAAGCAACTTACATCGTTATTAACTGGGGATGCTCAACTTATGTTTTAGGCAATCAAAAGGGACTTCACCCATGCACCCAATCTCAGGCATATGGACCCAGCAAAGCTGATTACTCTGCAGACTGATATAACTAGCATTGCTATTGCCAGCATTCTCAATCAGTATCACTATTGCAGGTTTCTCGTCCTGGTCAACTATCCCTCTCAAAAATACTCCTTTGAAGATCCGAACAAAACAATGGTCAGCCAGGTGCTTATAGACAACATGGAGATGATGAAGCAATGAGGGCACAACTTTGAGGAATTGCATCATGAGATGCTCATACGATCTGACTACAATCACAGTTAGTTGTTCTAACCATTACAACCTCTCTCACAGCATTAAGTTAAATGGCAAGTGTTACACTCGGCAGATGATTCCTTACTAATCACCTGGAATGTTACATCGATCCCACTGCCAGACTAGAGAGATGATGCAATTCTGAAATTGGTTCTGTGAGACTTACAGCGAAGCTTCTGGCTACCTATCCAGGCATCAATGTTACCAAATCATGAGTGAACTTCTACTGAATATTAAAGCAATGCAGGAGAATATCCTTCTTGCTACCAAAATATGACTAACCTTAGTGCATGTTTCAAACACATATGACAGTCAATAGAAGTCAATTGACAGAGCTCTGCCCTATGAGATCAGATAATATGAGCCAGTGGCACTTCTCAGTAGAATGATAAGCCATGTCTATGATTATGTCTGAATTCTGCTACTCCGGAGCCCTGAAGATTTCTGAGCTTGTAACAAAGGATGTATCGCAACCTGGGATGAATTGAGATATAAAGAAGTACATTGCTAGTTGCGAGTTGTGCCACCAAATCAAGGCAACACATCATGCACCCTTTGGACTCAACATGTCACTCTCACCACCTTCTCATCCTGGGGAGGGAGTCAATATAGGTTTCATTACAAACTGGCTACAGTTGACAGTGTTGGGATACACTGGGTTCTAGGTAATTGTCAATTATTTGATTATAATGGTATTCTACCACCCCTGCAGAATGGACATCTGCAAAAGTGCAAATCGACTATAGGCTGCGCTGCGTGCACATGCGCACACGCGCGGCTCATAGCAAGCTTCAGGTGGACCCCTGCGCAACCGGCAGCCTATAGTCATCTATTGTCGATTCATAGAGATGTGTGCATGGGCCTGTGGAAATATATTCAGCTGCCGGCTAGAGATGGACCTATACTTGTCTTTAGTGCCTGCTGTTATACCGCTACTGTACACACTATTGCTGCGAGTCTCCATGGGAGCCTGCTGGCAATTGATAGCCTGCTTGAGAGAGCCGCGATTTGGGAGGAGTAGAGTTTTCCTCCGCTGGAAGCCTTTGGCCGATGGCAAACTGTGAGTTTGTGGAAGCTTTGGCTAATAGAAGCCTCTAAGTCCATGGAAGCTTTGGCTAATAGATGGCTCTATGTCTGGAAGCTTTGGCTAATAGAAAGCTCTAAGTGTGTAAAAGCTTTGATGCGAACGTTGACATAGCCAACCTACATGTCTAAGTGCATCTGGTACTATTATCGCCATCACCGACACCATCACCATCGCAGTCATCACCATCGCCATCATCACCATCGCGGTCATCACCATCGCCATCATCACCATCGCCATCATCACCATTGCCATCATCACCATGAGCCCCGGCCCAAAGCGCACACAGACGCCCAGAATTCGTGGGAAGCAAGCAGCAGATTCGGCTGGAATATCTGAGTCACAGATCTGCTATCCCCAAGATCCAATTGTATACCATTCCTACAGAATCTAAGTCTCCAATTGTCAACACCATGGTTGTGAGGCATCGTCAGATTTCGTCTCAGTGGGCACATAAGATTCAGACTATGATATAGACTGACGTCATGATTTCGGCCGCTTGCCACCCGCTACCTGCCACCTGCCGCATGCCACACGCACACACCACCCACCAAACACTGCTCAACAAGTCTCTGGATCGAGCATGTAGGAGCACATTCGGCAGGAGTAGAGTTTTCCACGGGAAGCTTTTGGCTGATAGAAAACTCTGAGTTTGTGGAAGCTTTGGCTAATAGAACGCTCCAGGTCTATGAAAGCTTTGGCTTGTAGAAGGATCTAAGTCTGTGGAAGCTTTGATGCTGACGTTGATGTAGCCAACCTACTTGTCTAAGTATTTCTGATACTATGATCACTATAACTATCACCAACACCATCACCAGAGCCATTGCCAGAGCCATCATCCCCATTAGCCCCAGACCGAATGTGCACACATACAGCCACAATCAATGGGAAGAAGGTAGCAAATTCCGCAGGGAAATATTAGTCGGAGATCTGCTCTCCCCAAGTTCGAATTCTCTAATTTTCCTGCGGAATGCAGGGCTCCCATTGTCAACACCATGACCATGAGGCATCGTGAGATCTTGTCACTGTGGCCGCGCTAAAGATAATGTTCGGACTATGATATCGATGGCCGACATGATTCGGCCACGATACGCCGCCCGCAATCTGCCGCACACCAATGCCATATGCCGCCCACCAAACACTGTCCACCATACACCACCTGCCTCACGCATCCGAGTGCATGACGACCGCAACTGACGCCTCCCACTGCATGCTGCCGTGGTGGGAAAATCCGTTTCTCACCACCACAGCGACTCAGCTTGGCAGAGGACTGAGCTACAGCAGGTGTACGGAGATACAGGGGTGACAATGAGATGGACTGGGCGACGGCCGCAGACGGAGATACAGGGGTAACGGAGATGGATGGAGCGACGGGGAGTATATTTTGGGGAGACCCCGGGGTAGATGGAATCTCATCATATATCATCTTATCACATACCACGAATTACACAATCTATCTTTTCCAGATTTTGCTTTCACTTGCTCTTTCCGCGATTTCATGGATCCACGCAATCGCGTTGATTCTCACGGCCAGGTAGTATTATATCTTCTCACCCTCTTCCTACGCTCCTCGAGCCAGAACTGCTCTTTCTCACAAATTCCTTTTTGATGCCGTGAGAGCTGCGGTGGTGTGTTGATGATGAGTTCTCTGCCTTCTAGCACCGCCGTTTCACCACGGCGCCTGCAACTGACGCCTCCCGGTGCCTGCCTTCTGCAACTCAGCAAGTCTCTGGATCGAGCATGCAGGAGGGTTCATGTGAGCATATAGTCAAGTGAGATTGGGAGTGTTTTCCCTCTTGAGAGTGTACTTGGGAGCGTAGAGCCAAGTAGGCTGGGAGTGTACCATCGAGTGCAATTGGAAGCATACTTGAGAGCGTGCTCAGGAGTGTGCTTGAGAGCTTCTTGAGCGCTGGTATGGGAATGTACAGTCAAGCAGGCTGGCTGTGTGCCATCGAGTGCAAGTGTGAGCGTCCTAGCGAGCATGCCCTGGAGTGTACTTGAGAACATAGTTGGAGGTGTACTTGGGAGCGTGCTCGCAGTGTACTTGCGAGCGTCTTCAGAGCTTAGTTGGGAGCGTAAGTCAAGCAGGCTGGGAGTATACTTCAGAGTGTACTTGGGAGTGTGCAATGAAGTGCATTTGGCAGTTTTATTGAATGCAGCATGATGAATAATATCAAGCACCCATAATCGCATGCGTATCATAGTAATCTTGTCAAATTGCAGGTCCATTGGACCTCATAGTGCCACGCGTCAAATATGCTATGGATTACCGGCCTAAAAACCGCTTCTCTATAAGTTACGTGTCGTGTAAGTTCATTTTTCCCGGTGGACATTGACTCACCAGAGCTAGCATGAATGATTTTCAACATGTTGATCTGCAAACGCAGTGTACAACAAAATCTCTCCACTAATTGAGGTACAGAACTCAGGCGCCAATTTTGGCACAGAGTGTGCTTCAACCTCAGTACTAACTGTCAACTCTCAACTGCCTTCAACAATCAAATACTTGACCAAACTGAACACCTGATCTGAACAATGAATTAGTACCTACAAGCCATTTGCAACTATAAGCGGGATGACTGGGTTAAACCATTCCCACAGGCGGAATTAGTGTCCATAACAGCACTCCCCACTCCACATTAATGGCACCACTCTGGGTGAACTACAACTACCATCCTACTATGCAATTCAAGTTGCCCAAGGCTCCCAGATTCAGTCAGCTGGTGCAGGCAGACTGGTGGATGGCAGACATGGAAGACACATACTGAATAATCTGGGACAATAGACTTGAGACTCAAGTTTAGATATCAAAGGAGCTAGGACATTCAAATGTGACATGTAACAGTGGCATCGACTCTTCGTATCACAATTATACTACCTTGTGTGTAGTAGTGCTGCGACATAGGCAACAAGTGTTGTGCTATCCATAGCTCAATGAGTGGTGATGCACCAGTCACTCTGTAGATGTCAGTAATCAACCACGGGTAGGTGAGGGTCCATGTCTATCCCTATGTGGGAAACAATATGGGCTTGAAACTACGTCACACTTGCTGTCATTCTGCCACGAAAGACCTGGAAATAAAATACACAATCAAATATCAGGCATCATTGTGCCTCCAGCCGGTCGGTCAGGTGTATACACAATGCACAACTCAGTTCTTTACCCTCGCCACAATCAATCAGTTGGTTGAAAGCACCCAGCGGATCAAGTAATAGCCAACTTTATTTCTCCTTGGGGCTCTGAAGAATGCAGCCAGTGAGGACATTGATTTCTATTCAGATTGAGTATAGGATACCTGGATGAGCACGATTTCCCCCAGGCACTGCGGTCTGCTAGAATTGGTCCATATTAGGATGTTATGAATGTTAGTTAATTTGTTATCTTTCTCTACTTTCCACTTTTGGGTCTGCTCTGTTTTTCCTTCTGTGTTGGTTCTTGGGTTTCCAGGTTCATCTGGGCTTTCAGGTTAGCTCTCATGGGTATCTGGGTTTGGATTTCCAAGTTTGCTCTGTGGGGTTTTAGGTAACTTTTTGGTTATATTGCAGCATTTTCTTTGTGGAAGGTTACGAGCTGTAGCAATAACTAGTACTGCTGAAAGGCTGCATTTGGTTGCTACCTTTGGCTCTGGCAGCAGCCACTCTGACAGATGCTCTCTAACAGCAGCCACTCAAATAGCAGCCACTGTGACAGAAGTTCTCTGACATCAACCACTCTGACTGATTCTCTTTGACAGCAGCTATCTGACAGCAGCCACTCCAACAGAAGCCCTCTGACAGCAGCCCATTGACAACAACTCTGACAATGGCCTGACAACCACTTGGACAGCGACTGTCAAAAGAGTTTGCCATGATCATGCTCGGTGGACAAAAAGCGTTCATCATTTAACAATGTGAAATCTCTACTAGTAAGTGCTCTCCAAGCATGATACCCATCAAGTACTCTACAGTCAAAGCGATAATACATGATGGTTTTGGTACTTGCTTAAACCATATTCAAGGGATGCTGCCACATTCAACACAACTGCAATTCTTCAATAGTGATAAAAGATAGGCATAACCCCCTAGGAACAATACAAGTGAAGAAGATAAATATGCAGTGCTGAAGCACAATAGTCCTATCTAAGGAGATATCCATGCTGCCAGGTTGTAGGTACAAATTCATTGCTAAAGTATATTCTGTTTGGAAATATGAGAGACACTTACAGTTCCAAATAGGGATACTCTAACCCTTTCAAACAAGGATTTCACTTGGTACACATTGCATGGGCTTGGCCGGTAAGTCAACACCTGGAGTAGCCACCCCTTTCTTTGTGTCATTACCCAATATAATATGGTTGGAATGGCACCATTTGAGGCTTCGTGACAAGTGGCCAGTTCCAGCAGAACTTGTAGAGTGGGTAGGCAAAGAATCCGGTAGGTAGAGAATGGAAATCAGTGCTGTACAAGTGTATGAAATCTGGTGCCTGTGATGGTACTGCCATAGTACTCCATGACCTATAAATATAGAACTTACTCCAAACATGATGTTGCCAATATCAGCTAAAGTAACACCCAATCCCTGTGCCACACAAGTAAACTAACAAAGGGTCAATGACATACATTCATCTGCCCTATCTCTGGGACACACAGCAAACTACTACACCAGGTCCATGAGATTGATCCATCCATTTCTTCGAATATATCAACTAGATGTGGGTGCAATATGCGACTTGAGTACAACTCAGCAATAATATGGTTGCTCTGACAGGTTCCTTTGAAAAGGTGGCTCTGACAAGGTGGCTCTGACAAAGTTGCTCTGGAATGGTGACTCTGACTGGTGGCTCTGACAAGGTGGCTCTGACAGGTCACTCTCACTGGTTGCTCTGAGAAGCACATCCTACTCTGACAAGCACAACTGTCAATTTTGTATGGCTGACACTCTTGACTTACTCTATATTAGATAAGAGAACACTATTGGTCACCAACCCCAGTGGCCATACTTCACACATCCTATAGTAGTATAAGTCGGTGCACAGGGTATATACTGCCTTGTCTACCGCTGTGCCTTGCAAATGGTGGCAAATTCTCACAGTACTCTCTCTCTACAAGACTCACAGTGATTTATAGCAATATGAAGCATTTCATTGTCGAAACTTTGTCTTTAATGCAAAGGCCATGCAACCTTACATAGAGGGATGAGGCAAGTTGGAGGGTCAGCTAGGGATAAGAGCGGCCTGCAGTGTCCAACCAAATCATTCTCAGCTGCCCTTGAAAGGAACCTAACTATACATATCAAGTATAACCATCGGAAACAACTACCCATTGGGATATGTGTCATCCACCACTTCACCAGGTACATGACCTTCTGAAAGTCCTTACGTACCAGGTCCCGCACTTTGGAGAACTGTAGCACAGATCCCAGCTACCACCAATCATGGGTAGTGGCAAGATGGTACGCTCCGTGCAATGTAATATTCGAATGATATGTCTATCTTGTTATGCACTGTCAGGTCAGATCAGCAGCCATTGCCATCGGAGCACTGGTGTAGTAATCTGGCTAGACTTGCCGGAGCACACCATTTCCAACTGCTTCAGCCCATTTGACTGGCAGATTAGTGACAACAATACTGCGGTATATTCAAATTGACCTGTATTGTGCGATCCACAGAGCAATATCCCAGAGTAGGTGCATGAGAAGGGTCTCATTGTGTGGCCCAATGTGTGGGTATGTGGACAAGAATATGGTCAGGAAGATTGGCACATTACTGAAATGTAACATATTAGTATAGTATCAATTCTAACTTATGGAACCTATAACTGACTCTGAATATGGGAAGATCCAGTCCAACTGTGACTCTGTCATGGATGACCCAACATATAGGGTATAATATCAACTCTGACAATTACTTTAGCACTCACAATTTCTTTCCCTCCAACAACCACTCTATTCAGACATGGGAAGCAACCCAACAATATTATGACATTACTTCAAGTTTGACTTGGGAGAAACAACATATACGGTATATGTTCAGCTCTGACAATTGCCACAAGTTTGACAATGTCCCTACTACAATATGGGAAGTGACTCCACCCCAAATTCAGTATTACTTCAGCTTTGACTCCAGTGACTAACATATACAGTATAACTTTGACTCTGACAATTACCTTGACTTGGACAGTGTCCTGCAACCTAATAGCCACCATACTGTGATAGGGGAAGCAACCCCACCAATGTAACGCAGCATTACTTGAACTCTGACTTGGAAGATCCAATATATATAGTATAACTTTGACTCTGACAGTCATCCTAACTCTGAAAATCATGTAACTCTGTTAATCACCATAACTGTAACAACTTGCCCACTGTAATGCAGGAAGAAACCTCGACTATATGGTGTTTACTTCAACTCTGACTCAAAACACCCGCCATATATGGTATAATCGCAACTCTGAAAATGCACTTTATTCTAACATGTTGGCTCTATAACTTGGACAATCACATTGACCATAACTCTGACACAGAAACCAAAATTATTGGTCTTATTTTCAACTCTGTCAAGGATGTGTTTAGGTGAGGGAAGATGGAAATGCACTATATAATAAATAGTGACAAGTCATAGATTGTATATATATCCAAATCGGATACACCCAACATGAACTCAAACAACATACGCCACACACACTGGCATACCATACAAAATCAGGCAAAGTTAATCTAAAACTTTATTACTTAAAAAAAAAAAGTTCATTTATTAAAAAATATTCTGCATTATACAAGTACTTGCAAGCATTCTAGAGATTCTGGAGGCAACAGTGACCACAATGATTAAAACAGCAGTGGCAAGTCTCAGGGTGATGGCAGCAGCAACCACATCAATCAACCATCCGGCACTAGTTGTCATGGAACTTGCTCCAATCATGATATCTGACAACAGTTCTCATCCGGGGCTGCTAATGATGGTCACAATGCCACAGAATGCTCGCAGATGGCAGATTGAAATAACAATGATGATCAAATGCCATCCTCACATCGAAGATCCCACATATTGAATGGTGGTAATTGTACTTCCAGTTTGAACATCCAAGGAGAGATAGTGACACATCCAGCTCAACATTTGTGTCTGATTTTGACAATATATAGATGTGAACACCTGGTCGTTCTTCCACCAACCAGTGACAGGTTAGTACTAGTAGAAATGACCATTCAACCATTCGACTCTGACTATTTCTGGCTGTAAACACACAGCCAGTTTGACATCCAGTGGCGAGCAAATAGAAGAAGCAATGTCCACCCTCGCATTGGTGACTGACGATACCTAGGCATGAGCAACCACATATTCTCCCAGCAACCAAACAGGGGATAATAATCACATCCTTGTTCAACTTGAAACTATCTAGCTGATGATACATAGTCATTGCCATCTCACCATGGCACTCCTCCAGAGCACCAGGAGCACTGTGCTCAGATGGTAAGAGCAACATTCCTTGTTTGGCTGTGACTTGGGACTACCCCTCGGACTCAGGCAACACCTAGATGGAAAAGTATTATCTGTCTCCCATCAATACTGCCTGCCAGCAAATGCATAATGTAGATGACATAGGAGTACCATAAACTTGGTGGGAAATTACCCCACAATAAATCTTTTGCAAACTTCTCACTGAGGACTCCTACCCAGGAAATGTCAACAAACAGTCTTCGGAAAGCTACAAGGAAGCTTACTCAATTCTGAGTAACCTAACCAAGGTGTTTGACATCTCACAAGCGGATATCGACATGGTATGTATTGGCATATTTCATTCCCTTCTCTATTGCACTGCCAACCCAGCTTCCAGATCAACAATCAGCTGCCCACGCATTCTTTGCCAAAGAGGCTGGCGAAGTTGGGCCATATCCATATACTACATGCTATTGAATCCTTTCGAATGTTAACCATCAACAGCTAGTAACACGGGTATTGTTAGCAACCGTTCCAACCCGCCAAAACAGTTCCGGGGTAGGGTTGCAACCGGAACCGAACTGTTCCAACGGTTTTACCATATGAAAAACTTGGATTGTTGCTTGTGGGCCAGTTTCCACCTAAAATCCTGGCCCTTGGAAGCCCAGATTTTTCACTCCAACGAAGTATTTGAGTTCTGATCGTATAGTGACGTGATCTATACGTGGATCATGCAGTTTTAGCAGCTCCTTCACTTGCTGGTCTCCGATTCGGAATCTGAGCAATATTTGTTGAGTCGCTGTTGAATACCTGCGATGTGGGGGTGAGTGTCAGCGTAATTTCTCAGCCACCGATTGAATATTGATCGGATTGTAAATAGGAGACTAAGGGGTGAAAGAGCTCCGAAAACTGCAGCTTTTACGTATATACCATGTCATGATACGATAAGCACTCGCAAGCTTAATTCCAGCCAACATTGTAGCTACCGCAAAATTGAACCCCTGTCCTCAATACAACTCCACAAAGAAACAGTGGGTCGGGTTTTTGGATGGGTCAGGAACCGAACCGAACCGCTTTTGCGGTCCGAACCCTGACAGCTGGTGGGTTACCTGGACCCAAACCGCTGGTGGGTTACCCCGACCCGTTGCTAGCACTAAACACGGGTGAACTCTGCTTGCGTATACTGGCATCATCATTCAGACTGTGAAAGTACAGTGAGACTGAATCCCATTGATTGTATTAATATCCTCACAATCAACTCAGATACCTATAAAGATGTTACTGCATCATTCACTGCCACATGGTGTGATCTGTAGCCAGTAATTGACAATGAGGAGGTATAGCTGCTCATGTATATAGAGTGTTAGCAACGGATCCAAATTCCGGGTTCAGTTCCAGTTTTGGGTTGGGACCGAACCTGGACCATTGCAATTGGTTTCCATGCAAAACCTGCCCCTTCAATGTCAACATTTCTCACTACAATGAAGCATCTGAGTTCTTGTCATATCACAACATAATCTATATGTAAAATATGCAGTTTGATCCCCTCTTTCATCTCCAGTTCTCCTATTTGCAATTGGATCAATATATGTTGAGTTGCTCTGAAACCCCAGTAATTTTGACGGGATTTTTGGCGTGATGTCAGAGCAACCGAATGAATATTGATCCGATTGCAAATCGGCCAACAGGAGATGGACGAGAGTGTGAGACTGCATACTGCTAGTGATAGCAATGGTTCCGGGTAACCTGCCAGCGGTTCGGGATTGGACAGCAAACACAGTTCAGTTCCGGTCCAGACCCGTCCAAAACTCGATCCACTGCTTCTTGTCAGTCCGAACCCATACCCATGCCGGTCAACCCGTGGGTTTCGACGGGTTTGGATATAGTCATCGGACCCAATGTCCGGTTCTACATTTCGGGTGCTTCTATTGATGGTTGTATTCAGATATCCAACGGTAAATCGTAAAATATTAAAGATGGTACATCCTTGTTTTTTTTGGATCAACTGGTAGCCTTTATACTCAAAAAATGGAGAGACACGCTCCCTGCCCCATCTTGGAAACGAGCATCAACAGAGCATCCATAATTTTTGGTCTTGCATGTTGCGGACTGTGTGGCAATTTGTTGCAGACAGTCGCAACTGAGGTATTGTCCACCTTTCAAGGCAAAGGGGAAAGTGACAGTGACCCTGCCCCATCTGGGGAATGATCGTCAGCTGAGCATCAACAATTTAAGGTCTCGCATCTTGGGTAATCTAAGTGGCGCATGATCGCAGCCCTACATTAAGGAGGAATTGGCAGCCTCCCTGGGAAGATCAGCAAGCGACATTCCCACAACAGCCTCCCGGAGAGTAACTACTTATTTTATTCACAATGCTGCAACGAAGAGTTCATGAATATCGTAGCCTAGAAAAACAGTCATAACATTGTATATAGACAATGACGGACACATCATGCTTGCATTACCCATGATGCAAGGTCAGCAATCGTTGACGCTCCGTTGACACCCATCTTCATGATGGTGCTGGGAGCATGTCACTATCTCTGTTCTCAAAGAAGGTGGCCAATCCTTTGATCATGTATAGTAACGACCAAATCGTGTTTGAATTACCTGACTTACAAGACCAAATTTGTTGATGCTCTGTTGATGCTTATCTTTAGAATGGGGCAGGGAGCACGTGGCGCTCTCTGTTGCCTATAAAGCCAGCCAATACCGCATTTATAGATGGCCGCAACCAATCACCACACAGATTACCAATGATGCAAGACCAAAGATCATTGATGCTCCGTTGACACTCATTTTGCGATGGGTGTATCCGCAATATCTTATCATTCAATACGGCATAGTATATCATTAATGGTGTTTTGGCAACCTTTGTACCATCTTCATGTACTTTCTCCTTCATCACTACATTGTTCTTTAATAATACATATAAATATATTCTTTAAAATATACTTTAAAGTGTCCGCTAATTGTAGATAATCATACACTCAAAAATCCCTGTCCATTCCATCAATGCTCATCTTCACAGTCAGGTTTGCTAAATAGGCCGCTGTCGTCTGCAACATGGAAGTCAGCTGCATTACCATACGGCATATAATGTACTACCCGGTGGATGTTCCTTCATCAGTCAGCATGGCTGGATCTGAATCTTTATCACGCTTGCGATCCTTCGCATATGCACCAAGGTTGAAATATTGAGCACAGGGAAGAGGAGTATGTATATACAAATATCCTGGTGGAACACCTTCGATTGTGGATGTGTGAGCTCCCTTATTATCACTGGGTGGCACAGGTGGCGATGCAGGCGGATGTGGCGTCGGTTCTGGTGTTGGCTGTCTGAGTCACTCCGGTGGAGGTGCACCTGTGCATTTGCACCACCAGCATGTCTTGGAATTCTGTGCTGTGCCATGTTGGCAAAGAACGCAGCCATCCGTTTGATTTTCCCCAAGCATCGCCAGGTGTCTTTCCATTGCAGCTTTCAAATTTTCATCCCCAGGAAACTCAACTCCCCACTTCTCCTCTTCACGGACTTCGACCTGAGGTTGCTTTCATCAGGTATTGCGTTTCCTCTGTTGCGGTGTACGAAAACCCTCCTTTGGCCATTTTGGCCATATTCAAGGCACGGCACATGTCAGACTCTTCTAGCTGAACCCGACCTCCTTGCCTTGCCATAGTTGCAGACATGTTGAAAACCCACAAGAAATTAGATGCTGCATGTACATATCAGATTCGGCAATTACCTCTACCAAAAACGCTTCTGTAGCATCCTCCAAGGTGGTTAAAGACTGTTTTGTCCACTCTCAGGGATGCCTATAACAGAATTAGCCTGCGAAAATCCCAGAGCCGACAACATCATGCTGCTCGATTTCACAGACTGTGTGGCCAAATGGCTTGGTTGACCATCGAGGTTCCCCATTATGGGATGTTATCAATTGGTCACCCAGCTCGCTATGTACAGCGGCTGTATGTTATATCATTAGTTAATGGCCGTCTACCTCAATACGACTATAGTCATATCCGATCGCGTGCTGATTGTTATTCTTGCTGTTTCCGGTTTGATGGACAATATGAAACTGTGTGTCCAGGGTCATAATTCCGGGGGCTGCATTTGCACCGTCGCGGTGGACTCTGTGGTGTCTTCATGGTAGTTGGGTCTCAGCGGTTGGCATAGTAGATGAAGTGCCCATCGTTCTGCTCGATTCTGATCCACTCGCACCTTGCTGAGGTGTTTGTGGAGCAGTGATTTGAAGGCGTCAAGGTGATAACATGATGATAACCAAAAGAAGTGGGAAGTCCTGAGGAAGATGATCACGAACAGAAGTGGCAAGTGCTGAGGAATATATAGTTTGGTTCAAGTCAAAATTGAATGCGTAACAGACAACTTGCACGTTCTACACAAGATAAATGCTGCTGGTTATAGCGTCAGGTTGCATGCATTTTCGACTGTCCTGTGATTTGCACCAATTCAGTCCGAGAGTGAGTGATTATTTATATGGATATATTGAGGTGAACGACAGCGGAAATCACGTACTTGTGAGATATAAACATCACATTTGTCGACAGAATGGATGTCCGCTGTTGCGTGTCTGAAGCAATACCCGGGATTTTACATGAAACAGACACTAAACATCACGTAATCATGTACGGATAACATTGCTATTCCGTATTTAGTAACGGTCAAAACCCAGATTTTGCTTTGTTCATGTCAATTCAGCGTACCAACCTCGACATAAAAGACCCTGCTTGCCTCCATGTGGTCCATATCTTGCAACATCGAACATCTCACTTTTCAACAAAGTCAACACAAAATACAATGGTCAATGCTCCGAAAAACAACCTTACCCCGCTACCGGCAGGCTAATACGACAAATTGAGATAGCGCGCCACACGACGACATCATCAAGCAAATGAAGGCAAGAGCAGGTTGGAAAGAGAAAAGGTCGGAGCCATTTGAGCATTGCGCAGTTTGCGATCCAAAAAGAAGCTGGCAGCGGGGAAACAACAAGAAACACACATTTAAAGCCGCAAAGAGATGGGGAAATGCATCCAGGATTATGTGGATAGAGAGACCACTGCCAGACGAATGCGAGTTGAGGATGCAGAGACAGTATTCAAGCAGAAGCAGGAAGATAAGAGAAATGCTGAAGAGGTGGGATTGACAACCACAAAGCCTGAAACAACATTTGAGGAGATGTTGAACGCCATCGGAGATAGTCTGAGTGATCTTGCAAGTTCTCACCATGGGGAGGATGGGACAGACAAGGATGATAATGACGATGACCTCGAGCTGCGCAAGCTAAGCGAAGGTGATGAACCCGGCTGGGTGATGGGTACAATCTCCAAAAGGGTACAGCGTCGCATGGAATGACTTTGGCAGAAGCAGATGATGGTTGACGAATTGACGCAACCAGCCTGGGGAGATTCAGCCGACTACTTCTGTCAGAGAGATAAGATGTTAGGGACGACCAAAGTGCAGGTTCCAGCTGTCGTTCAACTGAAAACAGAAGCTGATGGAGCCTCGTCGGCAACGACGACATTTCGTGATCCTATGGAGACTCTTGATAGCATCCGCAGAAAATCCGAAATGTGGCAAGTGACTTCTCGACCAGGGAGTAGTCATATGAGTCTAGGTTCAAAGAAACCCCAGACACAGAAACAGATCCTGTCTCTCCCGCCTGACGCAACACCCAATATGTCATTCATTAAGAAATGACAGCCTGTTGTACCCGGAAGTGTTTACGCATCAATATAGCATCCCAAGCTAATCAACATGTGGAATTCGTATTCGGACGAAGAAATCGTGATGGCTTCTGCGTAGCCTGAGGACTGAGTAAGCAACGTGATATTTTTGACAATGTATCACTTCAAAAAGCAATCCGTGTACCTATTGTGCTATATGTTTGCTTTTACCTGATTTCAGTGAGCAAATTGTGAGACATGATAATTCATCTGTGCATGTTCAAGGGTCGGATGGGCCATGCCAATATTCCAGACTCCAAATCGCATTGACTGATCACCAATGAACTTGATATTGTGCTGCCAGTTACTATGAAGTCGGATACTATAACTAAATTTGGCAAGAAACTAACTACCAAAATGTAAGTCAGTGATGTCATCCAAGTTGTAGATGGACAGGTCAAAACCAAACGCGAATTGGGATGAATCACGACTGTGATGCTTCATTAGTTCATGCATCCAACTGCATAACTCTGTGCACAGGCCTGGTGCACATGGTTGAGATTTTGTAAATGGCTTATGGTAGGTCATGGACATTGCAGAGAATGAGCTGGATGAGGAAAGGTGAGGAAGTCTGGCAAAATCTATCAATAACTAGTTTACAGATCTACATGTGTATAATTGCCAGCCGAAAGCGCTGTAAAGTGATAGGCCAACATCAATCATCACTCAGATTACGTGTCTTGTGGTGGATCGCAAATTCAGAGTCTTGGAAGCTTTTGGATGCAAATGTTTATACATAGAAACAATTTATTGGCAGCCAATAACGACTGTATGCATTTTTACATTCAACTGTTGAGCATCCAATGACTGTTGGTATGTCATTGAGGTGAGTGTCAATGGAGCGTCAACCATTTTTGGTCATACATTTTGGCAAACAAAAGGCTGCATAGTCACATCCATCCAAATTGATTGTATTCACCATTTTTGTAAGTAAAAACAACTGTGACACGCTTGTTGCCTCATCATGGAAATCAGCGTCAATGATGTGTCAATGAATTTTGGTCTTGTGAGTCTGATAGTCAAACAAAGACTTGGTCACTGTGATACATAAGCAAAGTATTGGCCGCCCTATAAGCCAAACATGCTAGTGCTGACATCGCTACTATCTCCTACAAATGAGCGTCAACACTGTGTCAACAGAGCGTCAACAGAGCTTCAACAATTGTTGTTCTTCCATCTTGGATAATCAAACTGCTGTGGAACAATATTGAGCTATAATCGAAGTGTTAGCCACATTTATGGGCAAAGATTCCATTGACGATATCGCAACCACCTCCTAAAAATAAGCGTCAATGGAGCATCAACAATTTTTGGTCTTGCATTTTCGATAAGCAAAGGGCAATACAACCGTGTCAACCCACAATGATAGTATCAGCCGTCTTTATGGGGAAAAATGATACGGACAATATGGCTACCACCTCCTCAAAATCAGTGTCAACAGAGCGTCAACGATTTTTGGTCTTGCATCATGGACTCTCAAAGCTCTGTGCATTGGCATTAACCCACAATCAATGAATTGGCCGCCTCTATGAGCAAAAATGCTAGTGCTGATGTCACTACATCCTCCTAAAAGTGAGCGTCAACAGAGCGCCAACACTTTTTGGTCTTGCATCTAGGATGATCTAAGGGCTATTGAACAGCATTAACCCATAATCAACCTATCAGCCGCCTTTATGTGCAAAATTGGTAGTGATGATAACACGGTCACCTCATACAATTGAGCGCCTATGGAGCTTCAACAATTTCTGTGGTGGCTCAGTAAGCTACACAGCAATGAACTTCATCGAATTGTTCCTGAATTGAGTGTTACGAGGTCAGTCTTTTCAATATGTCCTGGTATACAATTTCACAAATATGCATGCAATGTCTCACACATCTGACTGTTTTTGTTTGTAGCTCTAGAGTGAATACTGAAGAACCCGTATTCTGCTTTACTATAAAGTAACCTTTGCCAGTCTCACGGGTCAGATTACCCAGCTATCCAATTCTCACCCTGATGTCGGATTCAGAAACAATACATACGTAATTGCTAGAGGTTATGATCCCTTCAAAAAATCAATGTGTCCATATTCCTGACTTGAGCAGCCTTACTTTGCAAATCATCTTCGATGCTTGGTAGGATTCATTGAATGTTGGTACGAAATGTCCTCTTGCTTGGAATAATTCTAGACATGCTCCTACGTGGCAATTGTATTTGCACTGTGGAATTGAAGAGACCGACAGCCCTCACATCATATGTATTGTTTGTGATCAAGTTCTTTGCCATCCATCAGAACATGTGACCAGCTCAATGGGGAAACACTTGCTGGCAAAAGCTCACATCGCAAAGTTAAATGAATTAACAGAGTCATAGGTTACTGCATTGACTAGTTCAACGGTCGATGAATCAGCTTTGTCCATCCTGATGAGATAAGGAATTCGAGGAATTACAATGGTAAGTCTGCAAAGGAAATTCATAATTGTCATTCAGGATTGATCCAGGTTAACTGAATTGACATATGAGATGCTCCAAACTGGCAACGAAGGACTTGAAAACTTCCAACTGTCACCAAGACAGGTGGAATTGCTACCTCATGTTTTGATTTTTTCAGCTCATATTCGATGGAACAATATATCAAATTTCGAGTAACGATGGTGTTATACAGTGTTTCAACGTGACCTATTGCTGCCGTCTGCCACCACCCTGTACAACAGTTGCCTCATGGAATACTCATTGACTGTGGATGCAATTATGATGCAATTGCTGTCACTAAATAAAGATAGTTTAGAATTGGACGGATGGACATCAATGAACAAACTAGCCACAACGCCGGTCATTGCTTACTATATGGATCTATATTTGGCATTGCTAGAAGGAAAACTCACTTTTGCTGAGGTTGATCGCCTATTCATTTCCTGTTTCGAAACCTAATTAAGAATGCCAGGTCAAGGGCCTATATACTGGAGCAGGACTAGCCGTAGATTTGAAGGACTTTGTTGATTGTTTCGGCGTACCGACGGCCGTTTCCCTGGAATTATGACTGATAATGCTTCCTCAAATTAGTCGATGACTCCTGAGCTACAATCAACTCTTCTGGCCTCTGGAATCATGTGGCCTGCATCGAGGAAGCACATAGCACGCATGGTGCCCGGCATACAGCTTGCTTTAGGTGCATTGACGAGAACAAGGCCACACCAAGGCTTGGAAAGCCCATGTGCGCAATCAACAATTTGGAGAGAATGACAGTGTAGACATTGGTAAGAGTCAAAGACTTCTAAAAGAGGGCAATGCTAGAATCAACAAGGTGTCTGCCATGAGACCAGGTTTAGCAAAGATAATTGAGAAAGTTTGTAGTTGAAGATATTTTGAAAGTCCTGAAACTTACCTACATATAGCATATGATGCTTGTTGTATTGATTATGCTGACACCTGGTCGTCAAAACGAGTTCATTGACTGTCAAAAAGTGAATGTCCGAATCACAGCACTATCCATTATGGTGTTGAAGTCATGTTGAGATTCGACACAGGGGTTGCTTGTGTAAGCCTACCCATTTCAAGAATTCACCCACGAGTGGCTCCAGAATACAAAATGTTTTGAATACTGGCCACTCATCACAATGCAGGATGAATTGACCATCGTAAAGTACAGTATGGAAGTTTTGAGGTGATTCAGATACTGGACCCTGTGGATGTCAAGGAGGTACACGGTCACATTGGGTCATGGTATCACAGTTTACAATGACATGTTCGATCATATGGATCACATTATGCGAGATATAGCCAAGAAGAAGACTCCATGGAAGGAAGGCTTGTACTTCGCCGTAAAGTTAGGTCGACAGAAGGTGTCCAAATATTTTACTGAAGTCACTTCAACCACGGGTATGCTAATCATTTCAACACTAATGCTGGATCGTTTCCGCAAGGTGCAGTTGTTTAGAAACTGGGACAAGGGAACGGATATTCATCCTGCGGATGGGACTTTGTATACTGCCCAATACAATGAGGTATTTCTGAAGTATGTGGAGAATGAATACTGAGCCAAACATAGATGTTTGCTGGTCATTAAATGCAAAAGCGTACCGAACAACAATCTCTTCTCCTCTGCAACAGCATCAGGATCTAGTCAATCTTACTTTGATCAATATGATTTGTCCAGCGATGTTGGAGAACAGATAACACCAAACAATGTGGCTGAAATGACATCCGGACGAAGCGATCGCATTGCACACTTATTGACCGTCGTCAGGCTCTATTTGAATTCACCGCTTGAATCACCAAAGAACTGGGGGCTAATCAATCCAAGTCTCAATGATTACCTCTCCAACTGAGTTGAGATTAGCAGTTCATTTTGGATCCCAGCTATCACCGACTGGTGGTGACAGCAAGAGGAAACACACTCTGTGTACGCCAATCACTCGCATGTGGCACGAAACATATTCACTAGCATACTACATGGTGTCAGAGTGGAGGACAGTGTTTCCCTTGGGCGAGATGTTATCAGCTGAAGGCTGTCAAAAACCACAAGCAAGACTCTTCGCGAAGATGTCGTTGTAAGGCAGTTGGCTCTAGCCATTATCGGGATATTGGGAGGCGATGACCCAGCATCAGATATGATCAACACAGAAAACGACTCAAAATTGAAGAGGGAGGCAGAGGAGAGAAAAATACACTCAATTGCCAAGGTCTACGACGTTTTGGAGATGTAGCAGGGCCGCCAAAACCTACGTGCTACACAGATGGAATCTCGCGCTCAATATAAGGAGCTGACAGCCATATGATACATTTCAGATCTGGAAGAGATCGTCAAAGTATCCTTCTCACTGTTTGAACAAGATGGTGCAGCTGCATTGGAATTGTCGGAAAGATCACCTTTGCAACCAGCTTTGTCTGCAAAGAACTTCCCGGGAGGATGAACGTAAATACTAAATGTCTGCCCAATCTGCAGAATCGAGCATTACCCCATCAAAAGTGATGAAGATAGCGCACCTGAACCCATTTTGAACACCGAAAATTGGCTAAACTCACATGTCAACGTGGATAATCCAAATGACAGTGGAGACGATTGCACGGCAGTCGTTGAATCTGACATACAGCCAGACAAAGGCATTGACGATCCGGAACACCCAGAGCAGTGGGATGTGAGTGTCTCACCAATTGTTCCCGGATTGATTCAGCCAACACCGAAGTCAAAGTTAAACGCTGAATTGGTGTGGGTGACAGTCAGTGCAATGGAAACGAGGAGGAATAACTGAATCACGAAAAAGTGGGATGTGATGTGTCAATGTGTTTCACCAGGTTTGTTATGTTTCATGAGCGAGAGCTTGATTCAGAGATTCATTATCGGATGATAGTGAGTAGTCGTTCGTGACTATCGGTTGATAAATAGATGTATAGCGGGTGCAATGAATCACTTGGCAAGATATATCAATTTCAATAGCATGAGAGCTTACAGTGCAAGAATATTACTGGACTTGGCTTTGCCACAGGTCTGAGACTCAATCTGTCAGAAAGGCAACCAATACGTTCAAATCATTATGAATATAATTATCGATGGCAGCTGAAGTTGAATGGACAATAAATGGAAATGAGCGTTGATGGAGTGTCAACGACTTTTGGTCTTGTAAGTATGCAAATTGAATAGTGATATGGTTGCTGTTAGGCATAACTGATGTATTGGCAATGTTTATATGCAAAAGAGACAGCAACATGGTCACTGCACCATTCTGAGAATGGGCATCAATGGAGCATCAATGATTTTTGGTCTTGTATGTATGGTAATCGAATGGGTATTTGGTCGCTGTTAGGCATAAGTGACGTATTGGCAGCTTTGAGAGGCAAAAGGGACTTCAACACGGTCAGTGCCCCAGTCTGAGCATGAGCGTCTACAGAGTGTCAACGAATGTTAGCTTTGCATCTTGGGTAATCTAAGTTCTGATGGGTTGCAGACATCCATTAATGAGATATTGGTAGCCAATAGGGACAAAAACAACAGCGACATGCTCCCTGCTGCATCCTGGAAATGAGCATCTACGAAGCGTCATCTGTTTCTAGTCTTGCATAGTTGGTAATCAAGGCATCACATGGATATTCGAGCACATAACCAAACTAGCAACTATCTTGATAGGCAAAAATACAATATATCAAAGGAAAACCACAGATTCCAAAATAATCGATATTCCAAACTACAAAACACCCAAAATCAAATTATTGGGTGTTGAATACACAATTTTGATAAGACACTGTTATCAAACTGCAAAAACAAGAGCCTTATATGAATCTATAGATGGACACACAGGGCGACCAGCTGACAACGAGCCCAATTCTGACCCGTTGGGAGATTTCCATCAAACTGTACCCAAGGTAACAGTGAATCGACAACCCGGACGGCCAATTTGGTAATGGTTCAGTTTGGACCCGGACCCGAACCCAAAGTTACTTTTGTGCACTGTTGCTAACAGTGCATATTGCATGTATTGATTGTGTCGCAATATGATGATAATTTGAATACTCCATTTGGGTTAAAGTTATAGATTCCACAAAATGAAACCATGGTCTGGATGCAACCCGGCCCCAAACCTGGCAGTTATAGGTGCGTTCCGGGTAACAACCTGGACCAGGGCGTCAGATCCAGTTTCAAACCCAGGCTGCAGCCGGGTAACCCAGAATTGTTGCTAACACTATGTATGTAGTGTATGTTTAATTTGATAGATTATTATTAGAATGCAATGGGTGTAAAACTAACAAAATTTCATTCCACATGGAAATTGTTCTACAATCATGATTGGAGTAGCATTTGACAATATACATGTATAGACGCTGATAATTGACCATGAGTCCTGTCAAGGTTAAGGCAAAATCATATGTAGCCTCTCACCAGATCACTGTGACAATATTCACAGGCTCAGTCAGCTGATGGTGGGCTCTAAAACAACCAGGGCGATAGCCTGAGAACACTCTGGCAAGATGACAGCCACTCTATGTGCAGACTCTGGCAGCTGATCATTTACATTGGATAGGATCAGGGCAGCAGAATGAGAATCCTCTGACAAGAGCAGGGAGACTCTATCTGCAGACTCTGATAGTTAATGGTGGGCTCAGTGAATGCTAGGGTGATAGCATGAGAAGCCTCTGACAGGATCAGGGCAGCTATATGAGTGGATTCTGATAGCTGACAAGGGGCTCTGACAAAACCAAGGTGATAGCATGTAGAGCCTCTAACAAGACCATGGAGACTGCTTTGAAACTGACTGTGAGTTCTGATGAGACAGTGCAATTGCACACATAGCCTCTGCCAAATAACCCATAGACCTGATCTAATGTATCTGATTACACCATGTCATACACACACTCTCTTGGAATTGAACCAAAGCACTTAGTCAGTACACCAAAGTACAGGCGTAAGGTAGAAATACTACCATATGCTTACCATGTATTACACATTTGTCATCCACTGTACATATAATGGCTGTGGGCCGAATTCCAATATCTGCCATGATGACTATTATAGGAGACTTTCAGATGTTATATAGATTATGGAAAATCACATGTGGTGTAAAGATCTTTTCCCCAAGTCCAGCTGATCATAATTTGTATGGAGTTCCAAATCACTTTGTCGATAATGTTGACTAATGGATTCCAGATTGCTGTAATTACTTCATGTAGATGCTATTGGAGATGCAAAGTATATTGGAGTCACCAGACGTAACTTGATATCTTGACAGGTAGATATCCCAGTATTTTAGTAGCCTCTATAGTTTAACCCATATACCATACTTTGCAGGAATATCAAGAACTAAAAGATGATTATAAAAAACTCAATTTTTGAATTGATTGTCTGTCCAACTGTGATGATAGTAATTTCATCTAGTAGCCATACCTATACTGCAGTTTCTTGCCAAATTTCTCCACGGCTTTTATATACAAAATCATGGGTATTGTAACAAGAAAAAGGAATTTTCCAATGTGAAAGATCCTCTCTATCTAGAGTGTATCGATTACTTCTGAATCGGTTGTCATGCTTCAATTTATAATAATTGTCAATTGTATCTTAATATATTACAAGCGAAATGCATATTGAGTGACTGATGCCATATCATTCAATATTGCAATACTTCAGAATACTTCAGAATACTTCTTTTTCACACTGATCCATGCTCATGTCACAATCTGGCAGTTCAATATTATTCTTACATTTAGTAATATCAGCAACTTTCGATACTTGTCTCAGTTACACATTAGCAACAATACTTCGAATCCTTCGTAATACTGCGCTGCAGCAGAATCCCCTCTTATATTGAAGATCATGCATGACTCATTTCGGACTCTCCTGATTTGTTTTAATATTTTGCATGAAAATCATCTTAGACCCTAGGCTGATCAATCAATTTTGTCAGTTCCCAGTTAAGAGAATCATTAACTCTACACTCAACACAATATAGTCGCTACCATTGTTACCACTGGGCAGCCTCAATACGTTCCGTCAGATTCATATCCACTGCATAATCTTCTACAGGACGGAACAGAGGAATATATAATCATGGTGAGTGATTAATATTATATTGGTTCTAGCAGGAAGACAGATTGCACCATGTGAATCTATAGAGAAGTTGGCATTTGACCTTGGTTTGCATATGGTAATATTTGTTGAGATGCGGTATTAGCCCATACTCTACCAGTTTATCATCAATGAGACTTGGGTTGTCTAGATGTGCCATGAATCAAGTAATACTGTATCTCCAACATATTATTTGAACCAGACTCCCAGGACTGGTTTACATTGTCTTATATTTAGCCTGCTTATCTCATATTAGTGCTGGAAGATAGCAATAGATTAGTTGAATTCTTTGTGAGTCATGATTGGCTTCATGTATTTAGAGATCTTGGCTTAGCACTTTCCAATTCAAAAATATCACCCATGGGTCCATACACTGTACTTGATTGAAAGGTATCCACATTTTCATTTCTGAAAACTGGTTGTTTGCTGTTAATCCTGCATGATAATACCACATGACCCAATGATTCTTCTGTTGATTTATGAAGGTTCTAAGGTACTGCTCTCTACTAGCATTGGTCAAGTGCATCTCTGAATAAGTTTAGGCATAAATGACCATTGACAACTCCCTTTCAACTACAAGTCTCTGACAAACCTATCAGCAGCGTACCAACCAAGATTGAGTTTATCAATCTGTAACAATAGTTGATGTTATTGTGTGCTTGATGACTTCTGTTTTTTGACCCTGTCGGTACTACTTTAGTATCTGCAGTGGAATTGCAGTGTAGAAGAAATTTCCATATTGAATATTGGTTATTGACTATCCAGATTTTGTCAAAGTTTTCACACACTGGTAACATTGCTATAAACTACCATACCATGACTTTCCATGTCTTTGCAGGTACTGGTAACATTTGGAAAATATCAAATGTTGCATATTTTGAACTTTTGAATTATTGGCAAGTCTGGTAGTACCTGACTTACTGGTTGACATTCTTTCACATTGCTTTCTAGTAGCACAGTGTATTCAAATGGCCAAATATTATCATATGTCAGGTCCATAGTTTTGGAATGAGTAGTGAATAATAGTTGCAAACCTCCAATAAATGGTGACATTAAAATAGATTATTCTGTCATCTATTTGCTATTTCCTTGTCTTACTATCAGTTTTTTATATCTTCCATCCTACCTGAATCCATTGACATTCATATTGTCAGGCTAATAAGTACAAGATAATTGATAATATCCTTACAAAACTCTTACTTCATGGAACTTAGATATATTTTGACTTTTGGTAATTGTTTTATTTCTGATTGAATATAGTGAATTTGTTTACTATTGAACCTGTTATATATCAAAATATCATTGCAGAATGCTAATGGAAATATGTTAATCAATTTTCCAATACTGTTGTTAATATATCATTGGAATTCTGCTTTACCATGTATGGTGCAGGATTATACAACCCACAGTTCTAATAAACCTTATCAAGTCAGTAAAACTATATTACATCTGTCCCTTCCTTTAGTGAAAAGAATGATATCAGCTCGGTATTAGATCAGGATTCAATACAGCTTGAGTACTCAACAAAGGTGTAAATGTTTATACATAAATGGTAGAAGATACTGGTTGTTTTCAGTCCTGCTATTGAAATTCCAATAATCAATACTGAATAGTATGTATTCATCAACCATTTCTGTTAATAGTACAGGACCTGTCACAGGAGATCATAGTTGTTATTTAAAACTGTTGCACATGTTTGTTCAAGCTATTTCTTCTGAATAACAAACTCCTGTTTTCACATTGAGCAGAGTGGTCCCTGTGCATTTATTTGGCCTTCCTTGAATTTACCCTCATGATCAATTCCAGGTCAATGTGGTGATAACCAGACAGCCAATACTTTGTTAAATGCAGCAGAAAGTTCTTGTTACAGTACTGCAATAATTTCTTTGTAATGTGTTGTGTTCAGATTTTGTAGTTTAGTGGCCATGTTCGAGTTTGCTAATAATGCTAGAAATACTTTCAATCATCCATTCTTCTTTATCGAAACAAATAAAACTTGTTTCAGTGTCACAGTTAGGCATTTACCCTGAGCAGTAATACTATTACTTAGTGGATTGCTATAGGGTTTACATTGGAACTACAGTCACATTGCTTGATGCACATCACCTATTGCTGAAAACACAAAGTAGACCACTCCAGTGATTTTTATCGGGATTACGCCTGAATTGCATGTCAAATATTAAGCAAAAGCCAATATCATCACTGGCAGATTCAAATATCATGATGCAATTACATTACCATAACTGAAGTACTAAATGAAGAAATATCAGCTGCAGGGGGAATTATCAACCACACCAACCATAGTATCCAAGTATGAGAATATACAGTTAAGTGAGAATTATGCTGAATGGAATGTGCAGCAGATGACATGCAATCTGGGAGTAAGAGGAATCTTGCAGCACAGTATACTCAGAAGCAGAAAATCTCATTGCACTTTTCAGTTATCGAATAGTTGGAATCTAACCATGCAGTGTCTGGGAAATTCGTCACATTGGCTGATGATAGACAGGCTGAGATGAACTTAGTCCTCGAGTTTAGCTAGGATCAATTGCAACACTATAATCTACATTGGCAGAGTATTTGCCAGCCTCCCTTTTAAACTCTAATGCAGTTACTGATAAATGTAAATAAAAGAAGAGATATTAGCATAATTGTGATAGGCAACATTGGACTAAGTACTGGCAGATGTGTTGACTGCTGAACAAATGTAATACGCGATGTCAAAGTTGAAATTGAGATTCACCACTTTAGTGTATTGGAAATCATGCAGAGAACATTCCTAGTCAGGCGACGAACTGTGCAAAACCACTCAAGAAGGAATATCATAACCATATCGGAAGAATGGCTATGTAGATGAATCACTCCCAGACAGACGAGATTACCTGACAAATCTGCTATTGAACAATCATGTTGTCATTGCAGAAACATCTAAAGCAGTCTCATCCTCAGAACTTGACTATAAGTAGATAACATTATTCTGACAATGAGAAGAACAAGCTCTAGCTGAAATCTACAGTCAGAATATCAACAGCTAAGAACGTCTTAACATATCATTATGAACATTACAACACTTGCTTTATTGACTCTCCGACTGATACAAAAGAAAGTCAAATAACCAAGTAACAACTCATATGTGCATCTTTCTACAAAGAGTATCAATGACAGCATGCAGTCATACTGTTGCTGTATTAGGGGAAATCTAGCTTCATAATACAATTCTGGGTAGGTTTTCCATGCACTATCAGGTACTACACATTACCTCAATCATAGAAACTGGATATCACCCAGTTTATTACCTCAAGACTGGCCTATTGCCACATGAACAGTGTGAGAACAATGTATAGGACAGTTACTTGGCTCCTAATTAGTTCAGCAATCTGTTTGCTCTGGTTGGGGTGAACAAAACATTGAGTCATGGGAATGACCAAGAAACTAGACAAGACAGATTCTAATAGACAGCAGTACTATAATTGATAAATATTGCATTTGTTATTGAGAGCTTAGTATCCCTGTAATAGTATAATATTTTAAGAGTACATTGCTGTTCATAAACTGTCAAGATTGTGACAAGTGATATTGTTGACTGATCTAAGACACCAATATTGCTTCCATCATTGACTTTTGAGGATCGGTTAGTGAAGGGGGGGTTTTATTGAAACAGAAGTAGAAGTGGATATCTCTTAAATTTGAGCGAATTGCAATTTGCCTGTTTGTTGTTTTTACTCTGAATAATTTCAGAAAATCAATGGACTGGACACTCTTTGGTTCGAGAGAGTTTGTGAGAATACTGCTAACAGGCTGATTGCAGGTGTCTGCTTTGCCAAGAACATTATGAACCTGTGATAATGTTTTGGAGCTAGTCTTCATTACCTATTACACACATGTCAATTGGACGATACTTTGGTGGTGCCCCAGAGGAGACAGACCTATGCAGATAAGGCCATAGCACTGAGCAGTGCAAGAGTTGTCAAAGTGAATGGATGAAGATTACCTGCACTAACCCAGAAATTACAATTGTGGTGCCATGACTACCAGAAACAGATGTTGGAGGACCAAGAACAATACAAGCTACTCTGATATGAAGAAAAGCCAGAGGAAGCAGAACAAGAGATTAGAGAGTTTGTTACAGGACAAAATCAACAGGACTGTGTCAAGCAGAAACAAGCCCTGATAGCCTGACAGGTGGTATACAACTCGGAGGTGTGCAATGAACAGATAGGACTATCTGAGACAGAGTTCTGTACAGTGAAGTACAGTCTCCAAATACTGGATGACTGACTTTGGACAGAATACACCACAGTGAAAGCAGAAATCTAAGGAGTCAAGGGACAAATGTTGATTGAACAAGTAGTGTTGGAGGAAAGAAGAACAAGTTTGAATATTGTCGGGACATATGATATTACCATTGTTGAAGAAGCTTTACATACATTTGAGGATATACATGACCAGATCAATGATATGATCAAGAAAAGTAGCAACAGAATCTTACAAACATTGGTCTTGAAGAGTTCAGGAACAAAACACAGTGACACCGATATGGTATGGAGGAGTACACAATGGCATTACAACAATCCGGTGGAACTTATTGAATACTAAATACACACTATACTAATATACACGGCCAAAAAGGGAAAATTGTTTCCGAAATGTACCCCAAGCATCAATCCTTGTCTACATTCTCCACAAATAATCTGAACGACTCATGTTCACTTTTCCTCAATGCTTTGAAGTGTTCAACGATGTGGTCGCTTCATCATGACATTTCAAAATCTTGTTTAGTCATTTGAGTTAATTTACTGTGCGTGCTTGATGTTGGTCCTCTCGATTTCAATTGTTTCGACGGTTCATTGAACTGTTTCATTGATATCAACTCTCTTGTTAACTAGTTAATCCCTTGAGACATCAATTATACACAAGCTTGCTCATCTCCCATAACAAAATTAAGACACCAAGAGTAAACACTCATCAGATTCCTATATATCACAGCTACCAGCACTTCAAGCATCGAATCAAATTATGAACGTTGAAACTGCATCGACAACGTTCAAGTCAATCAGGTTAGCCAAGTACCAGTGGGTGCTATCTGGCTGTGGTGTTAGCGGAAGATGGTGTATAGCCCCTTGGATGGCACTTTTAAAGATGATATCAGTGGTTTTGACCCCAACAAGAGGCTTACGATGCAAGCTTCCATTGTGCAAGAGCTGCATCAGAGGTTGAGGTCTGTCCTTGACAATCACCATACCAACAGTCTGACATATGAGCCCTCTCGCAAATGTCTGAACGAAACCAAGAAGCTGTTGGCTGGGTGATTCAGCATCCTTGGCAACGAACAGACACTAATGATGCGTGGGAATGTGTCTTGCAGTCAACATACTGTGGCTATCTGGACTCGTCCCCATCTCGAGACACACTGTATCATATCTTGGTGGCACATGCATTCTCCACCGAGTGGACCCAGTGGAACGAACCATATGAACTACCCGCTTGTCGCATTGAAAAGGCGTCACTCGAATTTCCTCTGCATTACACCGAATGTATTTTGCATCATTCAAACGACTGCAATGCTGATCATGATCAACATAGTCTGTGAAGTTGGCCAATCTTTTGAAGCATCACGCAATGTGATTTTGTAGCTCGTCTTCTGGCATTGCACACCACTGGGCCAAGTCGTCAAGGGTATCGATTTCTGGTTGCTGTTTTATCATCATTTGCTTGATAGAGGCTTTGGTTACAGTGATATAATCTTTGCGATGCAGTTGTGCAGCGTTTGCATTCGGATCATGATACTGAAACACCATGTTTCGGGCATTCATTCACACAGTCAGGAAGGCGGCTTCATGATCATTCGATTGTCAGTATGCTTCGTTACGATGCAGCATCACTCTGTGTCTGAGTTCTGAGCTTGCATCTGCCATGTAGCAAATGTTAGCAACGGGTCTGGGTTACCCACCAGGCGTCCAGATCCGGAGTGCAAACATTGTTCAGTTTGGGTCCCAAACCGTCCAACAACCCGACCCACTGCTTCTTGGAGGGAAACAGCCTGATCCGTACCTGTCAACCCTTGGGTTTCACCGGGTTTGGCTAGACCAGTCGGTTCCAATCTCCAGTTCTGGAATTCCGGATTATTTGATTTATGGTCGCATTCAGATATCCTACTTCTAATCAACAACTATTGACTTTGGTACATCATTGTCCTTTTTCGATGGATTGGCCACCTTTTTAGTCAAAAACAAGAGAGACCCGGTCCCTGCCCGATCCTGAAAATGAGAGTCAATGCAGCATCAACGATTTTTTGTCGTGTATGTCAGGTAACTGATCAGAGCCATAGTTATTTCAAGGCATACTGAAGGTATTGGCCGCCTTAAAGGACAACACTGCTAGTGATGACATCGCTACTATCTCCTCAAAATGAGCATCAATGGAGGGTCAACAATGTTATGTCTGGTGAGTCAGATAATGAAACAGTGATATGGTGGATGTTTTACACAATCGCAGTATTGGCCGCTTTTATAGTCCAAGGAGGAAATGACATGCTCCCTGCCCAATCTTGAAAATGAGCGTCAAAGGAGCGTCAACAATTTCTGGCCTTGCATCATTGTTAATCACTGCGCAATGTGGCCGTGACTGTCTATTTACTAAGTATTAACCAGTTTTATAGGCTAACACTATCAGCAACACCAAAATTGCAGCTTTGAAAATGAATTAAGTTGTGAATGTCCAGGAGTCTGTCGCGGGAACATCTCCTGCTGATTCGCCTTTAAATGCCGCTAACTCTTGGGTTACAGATGTCTGTGCTACAGCGCCACATAGATTACCCAAGATGCAAGACCAAAAATCGTTGACACTCATTTTTTGGAGATAGTAGCAATGTTGTAGTTAGAGGTTTTGCACATTAAGGTGGCCCATACTCTCAGTACACATTCAAATGACAATGTCTCTGAGAGATTACGGGATCTACAGGACCAAAAATCATCGACTCTCTGTTGACGCTTATTGTCAAGATGGGGTAGGGTGCGTGTAGCATTCTTTTCTGCCTATATAGGTGGCAAATACCTAGATTATGTATAACAACAACTAAGTCACTTTTTGATTACCTGACTTACTGGGCCAAAAATCGTTAACTCTCCATTGATGCTTATTTTGCAAAGGGCATATCGGCAATATGCTAGAATTCAATCTGCCATAGAATATCAGTATTGGTGTTTTGGCAGCCATTCTATCGTCTTCATATACTTTCTCCTTTATCACTACCTTGTTCTTTAATAATTCATATAAATATATCCATTAAATTATACTTTCAAGTGTCCCTTAGTTGTGGAAAATAATAATACTCAAACATCCCGTTCCTCTCTATCAATTCTTGTCGTCGCTGTTAGGTTCGCTCAATAGGCTGCTCTCATCTGCAAAATCGATGTCAGCTGCATATCCACGCAGCGGATAGTGTAGTAACCAGTCGATGATCGTTCATCACTCAGCAAATCTGGAATGAAATCTTTATCGTGCTTGGGATCCTTGGCATATGCATCAACATTGAAAAATTGAGCGGTGGGAAGGGGAGTACGTATATACAAATATCCAGGTGGCACACCTTCGATTTCGGAACTTGGAGCTCCCTCATTATTACCAGGTGGTGCAGGTGGCGGTCCAGGCTGAGGTGGCACCAGTTATGGAGGAGGTGCACCTGTGCCTTCACGCATCCAGCATGTTTATGAATTCTCTGCTGTGCCTATTTAGCAAAGAAGGCAACCATCCATCTGATTTGCTTGAACCAGTGCCGGGTGTCTCTGTATTGCAGCCCTCAATTTTCTATTTCCCACGAACCCAATTCCTTGATGGTTCTCTTCTCGGACTTCAGCTCCTGGTTTCATGATAAGGTGTTGAATTCCCTCTATCGCGCTGTGCGAAATCCCTTCTTTGGCCATTTTGGCCACGTTCAAGGCAGGGCGCATGTCAAACTGTTCTAGCCGCACCCAAATTCCTTGCGTTGCCATACTAGCTGACATGTTGAAAACCTAGAAGAAATTAGTTGCTTCTCAAAGTGAGATTGGGCTATTACCTAAACCATATACGACTCTGTAGCCTCCTCTAAGGTCTTGAAAGCCTGTTTGGTCCACTGTCAGAGACCTGTTTCATGAAATCCATCTGCAAGGATTTCACAACAGACAACATCATGATGTGTGATTTCACCAACTGTGCGGACAAATGCCTCTGCCAACCTTGGAGGTTTCCCATTATGGGCATCAATAAATTGGTCACGGAGCTCTCAACGTACAGCAGCTGTACATTATGTTGTTTGTTGACAGCTCTCTACCTTGATATAGAGTTGCTCAAATCATCTCGCATGCTGCTTCTTATTCCTGCTTCATCCGGATATACATACCATCTATCAACGTGCGTCCTGGGTCAGATTTTTGGTGGCTGCATTGGCAGCATCACGGTGGACTAACTGGTGTCTGCGTTGTGCTGTGTCTTGGCAGATGACGCATCATCTGTAACGCCTGACATTCCGCTCGATTGGGATCTACTCGCAGCCCGCTGAGGTGTATGTGGAGCCATGACTTGCTGTTGTGGGAAAGGTGAGGAAGATCATAATGAAAAGAAGTGGGACGTCCTGAGGAATATATAGTTAGCTTCAAGTAAAAACAGAATGTGTGACAGCCAACTTGCACGTTCTACTCAAGATGAAGCCTACTGTGTATAGCTGCAGGCTACACGAGATTCCAACGGTCCTACCATTTGCAGTAAGTCAGTCCGATGATGTTCGTGCGTTCATGGGGATATATTCATGTGAATGACTGCGGAAATCTCCAGATTGATCGATATCCAAATGACATTGTTCGATTGATAGGACATCCGGTGATGTTTGTCTCAAGACATCCACGGGAAATCACATAAATGACCCACTAACCATCAAGTTACGTTATATGGTTATAAATACTAGTACCAATGAAGTGACGGTCAACATGCGAATTTTGCCTTGTTCAAGTTGATCAAACGTACCAACCTTGACATAAAAGATGCAGCTTGTCTCTATATTGTCCACATCTTGCAACATCCAACATCAGTCCCAACTACAAAGTCAACACAAGATACAGTGGGCAATATTCGGAAAAAGACTCTTTCGCCACCTCTGCCAGGAAGATATGGCAAACTGACGAAGCGCTTCACACGATGACATCATCAAGCGAATGATGGCAAGAATGGCTCGGAGGCAGAGAGGGTCCGAGGATTGGGAGCATTGCACAGCTTAAGATTTAAATAGAGGCTTTCGGTGGAGAAACGACGAGTAACTCACATTCGAAGCAAAGATGACAAAGAGCAATGGATCGAGGATCATGTGGATAGAGAGACCGCTGTGGCAAGAACGTGAGTTCCAGATGCAGGGACAGCGATTAATCAAGAGCAGAAAGATTTGCGAAATGCTGAATAGGGGGAATCGTCATTCAGAATGCTGGAAAAAACAGTTTAGGAAGTGTTCAATGCTATCGAAGACAGTCTGAATGATCTTGCAAGTTCAGACAATGAGGATGATAGAGAAGACGATGCAAATGATGAAGATGATACAGAGCTTCGTAAGGTCAGTGAAGATGATAAACCTGGCTGGGTGATGGGCAGAATGTCAAAAACAGTACAGCACCGCATGGTGAATTTTCAGCAGATCCGGATGAGGCTTGATGAATTGACGCAGCCAGAATGGCGGGACGCAACCGACTACTTCTATGAGAGAGATATGAATTATGGGATGGCCGGACTGATAGTTCCTGCAGTTGTCAAGTCTCAGACATACAACACTGCAGCCACACCATTCCTGATGACATATGGAGAGCTTATGCAGACTCTTGGGATTGTCTCCGGACAATCGCTAATGCTGCAAGGGACTTCTCGACCAGGAAGTAATCAAATAATGGTCGGGTCAGAGAAACCACAGTCACATGAACGCATAGCATTGCTCCCGCACGTTGCATCACCTGATTCGTCACAGATCAAACAATCAAAGCCTGTCGAATCCGTAAGCTTGTACCCCCGCATATAGCGTCACTAGCGAGTGGAGAGACAGAAATCAGCTTCGGAAGAAGAAATTGTGATGTCTCCTGGGTGGCTGGAGGAATAGATAGCCAAATAGATAATATCGACAACGAAACCCTGTGAAAACCACTTTGTGTAGCTATTTTGCTCAGTGTCAGCTTCTTCTGGATTATAGTGACCAAATTGTGAGACATTGAAATTCATCAGTGTGTGTGCAATGGTGATTGGGGCCATGGGAAAGTTCTAGACACCAACTCAACGTCATAGACAACCAACAAACTTGATATCGTCTTGCCTGTTACAGTTAAGTGAGAAAGCAAAACCTAAATCAGAGATGAGATTGACAAAAAAAATGAAAGTCAGTGTTGTCATACGAGTAATAGAGGATGTGGTCAATGCCCAATTCTAACCCGGATAAAAGACAGCTGTCATCCAGCATTAATCCATGCATCCAACTGCATAACTCTCCGCTCAGACCTGTTGTACATGGTTGAGATTTTGATTATTCCTTATGGTACATCATGGAAATCGAGGAGAAGGAGCTGGATACAGAATGGTGAAAAAGTCAGGCTATATTAATCGAAAACTAGTGGATGGATCTATATGCTGTTAGTTGCTAGCCGAAAGCACTGTAACGCGATGGGCCTATGTTATTCATTCATCGGATATCGTCAGTAGTGGTGACACAGAACAAGAGAGGCCTCAAAGGATTTGAATTCAAATGATTATGAACCGAACCTCTATATTGGCCATCAATACTTACTATATGCATTTTGCGTGCGATGGTTGAGCATCCAATGACTGTTAGTATGTCATGAAGGTGAGTGTCAACCGAGCGTCAACAATTTTTGGTCATACCCATTCCTGAATCAAATGGCTCCATGGTCACTTTCTTCCAATGAGGATGTATTCGCCAGGTTTGGAGGTAAAATGGAAAGTGACACACTCGTTGCCCCATCCTAGAAATCAGCCTCAATGGAGGGTCAACGATTGTGTGTCTTGCATCTTGGATAATCACTTGGCTGTGCAACGACATTAACCCATAATTATAGTATTGACTGCCTTTATGGGCAAAAATGGTAGTGACGATATTGCAACTACCTCCTAAAAATGAATGTCAACAGAGTGTCAACAATTTTTGGTCTTGCATCTTGGATATTCAAAGGGCTGTGCAATGGCATTAACCCATAATCGAACCGGCAGCTGCATTTATCGGCAAAAAAATGCCAACGACAATATCACTAGTACCTCCTAACAATGATTGTTAATGGAGCATCAACCATTTTTGGTCTTGTATCTTGTATAATCCAATGGTTATGCAATGGTATTAACCCATAACCGTACTATCGGCTGCCTGTATGTGCCAAGCTGCTAGTGAGTATATCGATACTACCTGCTAATAGTGAGCGTCAACAGAGTGTCCCCGATGTTTGGTCTTGCATCTGGGATAATCAGAGGGCCATGCAACGGCATTAAGCCATTATCATACTTTCAGCCGCCTTTATGGGCGAAACTGCTTGTGACGATATCGCAACCACCTCCCAAAATGTGCCCCAACGGAGTGTCAACCACTATTGTGGGGGCTCCGTTCACTACACAGCATCAAACGCCACTGCAATGATCCTAAATGGAGTTATTAATGGTCAGTCTTCTCTATATGTCCTTGTATTCAACTTCACAAAAATGCATGCAATGTCTCACAGATCTGACTATTTTCTTACTTGTAGCTCTAAAGTCAATATTTAAGAACCAGCTTTCGACATTACAATAAAGTAACTTTTGACAGTTCCTCAAGTCAAATCACCCAGCGTTCAACCTCCTAGCAGGATGTTGGATTCAGAATCTATGAATACCTCATTGCTAATGATTATGATCCCTTCTGAAAATGAATAGGTTATTATTCACGATTTGAGCGACCTTACATTTCAAATCATATTCAGTGCTTGGTGAGCCTCAATACATGTACGCTCGAAGCATCCAATTGCTTGGAATAATTCTACACATGTGCCTTTGTGGCGATTCTATTTGCATTGCGGCATTGAAAAGACCTGCAGCCCTGGCATCATATTTATCATTTGCCATCAAGTTCTTCCCCATCTATCAGAGAACGGGACCCACTCAATGGGGAAACACCTGTTCGCACAATCGCACATCGCAAAGTTAAATGAATTAACAGAGTCAGAAGTTACCTTATTGACCAGGTCCACAGTTGATGACACAGCTTTGGCCATATTGACAAGGCAAGAAGGTCGAGGAATTACAATTGTAAGTTCGCAAAGGAAATTCATATTTGGAATGTAGATCTGCTCAATATTGACTGAACTGACAGACGAAACGCTCCAAACACACAGCAAAGGACTTTCAAACTGCCAAACTTCACCAAGACACCTGGAATCACAACCTCATGTTTGGATTTGTTTCGGCTCATATTCCATGAAGCTGGATAATAAACCTAGCACAATGTCGGTCATATAATACATTACGGAGCAAGTTGGTGCTACCATCTGCCAGCACTCTGAGCAACATTTGCCGGGGGAAAACGCACTGACAATGGATGCAATCAGGAAGAAATTGCGGTCAAGAAATCAACTTAGTTTGGCTTTAGACGGGTGGACCAAGATGAACAAATCAGGTGTAACGTCGCTCATTGCTTACTATATGGATCAAAATTGGGCATTGCAAGAAGAACAACTCGCATTCGATGAGGTCGATGACCTGCTAATTTCCCCTTTCTCAAGCTCATTCAGAGTGATAGGTAAAGGGTCAACATACTGCAGCACGGCTGGCCATACAATTGAACAACTGTCTTGTTCGTTTCGAGCTTACCGACGGCCGTTTACTTGGACATATGACTGATACCACTTACTCACATTACTCGAAGACTCGCCAATTCCAATCAACCCTTCAGGCCTCCAGAATTCAGTGACCTGCATTGAGAAACCACATACCACGCATGGCGCACATCATTCAGCTTGCTTTAGGTGAATTCATGAGCAGTCTGGGTGTAAAAGGCCACACAAAGTCTTCAGAAGCACATGCGCGCAATCAGCAATTTGGAGAGAATAAAAGCGTAGACATTGGAAACAGTCAAAGACTCCGTAAAGAGGGCAATGCTAGAATCAACAAGGTGTCTGCCATGAGACCAGGTTTGGCAAAGATAATTGAGAAAGTATGTATTTCAAGATATTTTGAAAGTCCTGAAACTTTCAGTGATATAGCAGCGAGTGCTTGCCGTATTGATTGCATGGACACCTGGTCATCGAAATGAGTTCATTGACTGTCAAATAGCCAAAGTCCGAATAGCTGTACTACCTGTTATGGATGTGAAGACACGCTGGAATGTGACACTGGAGTTGCTTGAGTGAGCCTACCAATTACGAGATTTGACCTGTGGGTGTCTCCACAATCCGAAATACAGTGATTACCGGCCTGTCTTCCCAAACAAGGATGAATAGACCATCATTCAGGATGTCATGGGAGTTTTGACGGCGGTTCTGGGACTGGCCCCTCTGGATGTCGAAACAGCATACGGTTACTCTACATCATGTTATCAATGTCTACACTGACATGTTCTCTCATATGGATGGAGTTACGCGAACTTTGGGTAAGAAGAAGACCGAATGTAATGAAGACTTGTACTTTGCCGTGAAGTTTTGCGTGCCAGAAGCTGTCCAAATGTTATGCTGATGGTACTCCAATGATGGGTGTGCTTCTCATTTCTGCACACATCAGTGATCCTTTCCACAAGTTGCGATCGTTTAGGAAGTGGGACAAGCGAATGGATCATAATCCAGCGGATGAGACTTCCTATACTACCCAATACCAGGAGGCATTTCTGAAGAATGTGGGGAATGATTACTGCGCCAAAGATAGGCATTTGTCCGTCATCAAACCTGAAATCCTACTGAGCAACTACCTCCTCTCCTCCTCAATGCCATCCAGATCTAGTTAATCATCTTATGATCCATATGATTTGTCCAGCAATGTTGAAGAATACTTAATGCTGAAGAATGCAACCAAAGCGACGCCCGGACAAAGCCATCATGCAGCACACGAATTGTCAGCCGCAAGGCTCCATTTGAATTCACTGCCTGATTTACCACAGAGCTGGGGGCGAATTAATTCTCATATAAATGTTTACCACTCTGACCCTATGGGGATTAACAGTATATTTTTGATACCGGATATCACCAACTGGTGGCATCAACAACAGGAAAAACACTCAAAGATCACCGATCTCACCAATGTGGCATAGGATATATTCTATATCATACCACATGGTGTCGGAGTTGAGGCCAGTTTGTCCCTTGCATGAGATGATATTGGCAGGAGGCATGTAAATCCCACAGGAGGGACCCTTTGCAAAAAAGTCGTTGGAAGGCAGTTTGCTGGATCCAATACTGGGATATTGGCAAGTGATGACCTAGCATTGGATCCCATGAATTCCGAAAACAACTTCAACCAAAGAGAGAGGCAGTGGACAAGAAAATGCACAGAATGGCCAAGGTCCTCGAATTTTTGGAAATGTGGCAGGGCAGCTAACACCTACATGCTAGAAAGAAGAAATCTTGTGAGCAAAACAAGCAAATGACAGCCGTAGGATACATTTCAGATACAGCAGAGATCGGCATAGCGTCCTGGTCAAACTTTTGACATGGTCGTGCGGCTGCTTTTAAATTGTTGGAAAGCTCACCTTTGCCACCAGCATTGTCTGGAATGGACCTCCCTGGAGGACAAAGTCAAGTTTCAAAGGTCTGCTGAATCAAACGAATCAACTGACATCCAGCTGCAAGGGATATGGATAGTGCACGTGACAGCATTTTGGACACCGAAAATTGGCTTGACTGGAATCGGAACTTGGATACACCACATGAGTGCGAAGACGACTGCGAGGCTGACAATGAATCCGACATTGAGCTAGACAAAGGCGTCGAGGATCCAAAAACCCCAGGGCTGTGAAATCTTTGTGCTGCACCAAGTGTTCCCAGAGTGATTCTACCTACACAGACGTCGAAGAACAAGGCTTCAATGGGGTTGATGACAGTCAATACAATGGCAACGAGGAGGAATATGGGGAACAAGAACAATGTAAGACAGAGTACGTCAATGTATCCTCATCAGGTTTTGTATGTTGTTTGACTGAGAATTTCATTTAGATAAAAATTAGCGGAGAATGTTGGGCAGTCGCATGTGAGTATTGCTTGACAAACAAAAGTACTGTGGGCGAAATGAATTATTTGCCAAGAAGTATACATTTTGATTGAATGACAGCGACCAGTGCATGAAGATTATTGGGCTCGGCATTGCCAATAGGCCGAGTCTCGATCTCACACCAAGGCAACCGATACGTTCAGATCACTATCACTGCAATTGCTGTTGGCAGAAGATATCGAATTGACAGTGCATCGAAATGAGCATCAACGGAGCATTAATGATTATTGGTCTTGCAAGTACGGTAATTGAAATGTGATTTGGTTGCTGTTATGGATATCCGACATATTGGCAACGTCTTTATGCAAAAGACACAGCGACAAGGTCACTGCCCCATTCTGAAACTGAGTGTCAACCGAGCGTCAACAATTGTTGGCTCTCCATCTTGGGTAACCTAAGTGGCGATTGATTGAGAACATCCATCAATGAAGTAGTGGCTGCTATCTGAGGTATAAACAATAGAGACATGCTCCCTGCCCCATCCTGAAACTGAGTGTCAATGGAGCGTCAACGATTGTTGGTGTTGCATCTTGGTAATCTACCTGACGATTGGTTGCACAAATCGATATATGAGGTAGTGGCCTCTTTGAAAGGCAAAACTAATAGCGACACGGTCACTATACCATCCCGAAAATGAGCGTCAAAGGAATGTCAACGATGGTTGGTCTTTCATGTTGTGTAATCTCACCCGGGATTGGTTTCAGACATCCATAAATGATGTATTGGCTGCCGTTCGGGGCAAAAACAATCGTGACATGCTAACTGCCACATCATGAAAATGAGTGTCAATGAAGCGTCACCGATTTTTCGTCTTGCATCATGGCTAATCCAAGTCTCAGTTTGTGGCAATGATTCATATACGATGGAATGCCGGCCTAATCAACCGAAATAGTGCATGACAAATATGTTACTCTATAATGAAAATGAGCGTCAACGGAGTGTCAACATGTTGTAGTCTTGTGTATTAGGTAGTCAGGGCATTGCCCGGACATATGAGCTCATAACCGAACCATTGTGAGCCTTTACAGGCAGAAATACAACATATGAAAGAAAAACCACGGATTCGAAAGTTATCGATATGGCAAACTGCAAAACATGGAGAAAGTGATTAGAGGCCGCTGAATAGATCATTTTGGTAAGATACTATTGTCAAACTGCAAAAGCAAGAGCATTATATGAATCTACAGATGGAACAGCTGGGCGATTTGCCGACAACCTTCCCAAGTAAGATGGGATGGGAGTTTTGCATCGAACAATACCCGAATTGATGTTTCCGATGTATTGACAACCTGAACTGCAACTTTGGGAGCGGTCCGTGTTCGAGCAGCACCCTTACCCGAAGCGATGGTCCGGAACCTTTCCTAACCCCCCATGATGCACAGCTGGAGGATTTGGTCAGAGAAGTAGGTCAGGAGATGCAGCTTCACAATGTTAAAATCCGATTTGTCAACACGATGTTGTGCCATTTCTGCCTTGATTTGCTTTCCATCTTCATCAACAAAATGGCACTTCGCAGGCATCAAAAGATTATTCCAAGTGGGGTCACTCTCCAGGTCCTGCTGTTTGTCCACACAATGCTGCTGCATAAAAGCTTCGGAGACCGTCTTTTTTGGTTGACTGGCGCAGAATCGAATGAAATTGTCCTTATGATCATGAAACTCCTCCAGTTGCTTCTCCATGTACCAGATCGTGGCTTCAGTATGGTACTGGCAGTGTGCCATAAGGTGAAAATACACTATGTTCTGGACACACAACAGGGCTTCGGTGCAGGGAATTCTGTGTCTTGCGCAAGGATTTGAACGAGTCGCCGCATAAACTGGAATAATCACACGCCTTAGTGCTTTCATCTCCTTAGCACTGCATTGAGTCACCTGGCTACATAGGGGGTTGAATCGAGCAAAGCCCGGATATGAAGGCATCGTTCCTCAGAGCTGGTCCAATCTCTCGATCCTTCAATGTTGTTCAAGATAGGTCATTACCAGGTCGATGCAATGCTTCAGCATTCCAAGATCGATGATATGGAGACTGTCCGGTACACAAATGGTCGGCAGGGAGATGCATTACGTATTCCATACGATGCGCTCTAAGGTTTCAACCACTCGATCTTGGTGATATTCTCTTGCTTCACATCTCTACCTTTTGTCGACCTGAGTTGCGAGTATGATCTTTTGGATGTATTGCCAACCGTCTCTCAATTGTGATCACAATGAATTGCCTTCTGCAAATGGCAATTTCGGTGCTTCGCACACTGGGCAATGGGGCTGCTTGATTGAGTGCAACTGAATGTTGTTAAATAAGTAAGCCATCCATGCACAGATGACTGGATAACATTGCCTCATCTGACTGTCTGCAAAAAACATGACCTTTCCCGAGTTGAAAAGTGCATCGAGAGTGTGGAAAATAAGCTTGAACACCCTGCTCAAATGCTCCCAGTGATACAATTGTAGTTCCTTCATGGCTGTTGTTTTCCATCTCCCTTCAAGTGATATTTCAGAGGAACGGGGGGAAGCACAACAAGCATACTTGTAAGATTCGAAGGCTTCAATCTACCCATTGAGTCAATGATTCCCCAACATAACTATACTGGGAATTCCTTCTCGTCGCCCAAATAGTTAGTAAGATGTGTCTGATGTGAACTGCCAAAGAAAGGGACAATGCTAGCTCCAAGCGGACGCTACAGCTATTGAAGCGGTCCATTTTATTGTAACTATGACGAAATCCGACTAACATACTTGCGCATTCCACCACCAGTCGCTTGATTACATATCTCAGTAGATAAGATCCTCAGGTTCATTGAATTCGTTTGCTGGAGCATACAACGTATATTCCCACAATGCAGACTGTTGAATGAGGAGCTCCATGCATTACACAGGATTGGAGTAGACGAAATGTGTGTAATCATAGTCGCGAAGGGTTTTTGGATCAACCTACCACTTCGAAAACACATTACCTAAATTCGAACAGTCGATGCACATAACGTAGGACGTTTTATTTTACCTGTTGAATCAAATGTGGGATGAAGTGAAGTAGCTGACAGGTGCCATCGTTGGGTTCCTGAAATGCTGGTTGATACCAGCTCTGCTCAAGTTGTGCTTGACACAACAGCGCACTAAGTAATACTCCTCCTCGCCAGATATCAGTGACCATTGATCTATTTCATCGTGGAAGATATCCCAATCCTTGTTGCTAAATGGCATGCCTGTTAACCAGTTCTCCATGTGTGGAATACCTCAAATCCATGTCGGAAATGGATGTTGCCCTGGACCTACTCCCGCATTGTTACTGTTGTCTTCTGTATTCTTGGCATCCTCCTCGGAAGGGTGGGAAATGGGTCACGATGCGGTGCATCAATGATTGGAGGTTGAATACTATCATGCTTGATGAGAAAACCATCATCTGGCAGTTGTTTGGCTGATATGTATACAATCCTTTCATTGTCGTCGTGATGGATGTAATTGATGTAAGTGGCAACGTACGATTACCTTTTGAGCAGTCAAACTGGTGTTGATGAATATCCATGTTTCGTTAGCAACACGAAATATCGCAACAATGTTAAAAACCATCTTGACAGTCGTTTAGTGACTGATATGACTGCAAGCTGGCTGGTCCTCAAAATCAACTTTTTCCAAAACGAGGTCCTAGCACTCTCATAGGATCTCTCTCATTCTCCTCGACATGTTTGCAAATTGTTTAATCACTCTCAATTCCAGCGTCACTTGGATCTCGAAAAGCATACACCATCTGCATTGCGCTCATCACAGCGACTGTTTTACGCCCCTACAAGACCTTCCTAAGCCCATTAGCTGATTTGTGGTTGTGAATTGTTGTTGAGTTCATACAGTATATGTACCGTGGATTCTCCGTATAGAATGACCCAACATCATCATCGCTGGGTTCAAGAACTAGAGCTACGACAAACGGGTGAGATATGACTACAGAGCATTCTTTTAGTTGCGTTTGTGAGGAATTGAAGCATTTAGTCGACGAATCAGGGAACTTGGATGATGTTAAACAAATTGTTTCCTACCTGAATAGCAGCCGTAAAGACGTCGCTCGACCAAGATAACCCCTCCAAGCCCACATCTATATTCACCTTGTTTGCCCACCATACTTACAATCTCCAGAACCTATGACACACCCTATTCACCTCGGCTACGTATTGCATTACCCTTGACAATACATTCAATGCTCCCGATGCTTGGTCAAGGTACAGGGCATTTGAGATCCACCACCCAATCAGTGACCACCATTGAGAACCCAAAATGTGATTCGATGCCATCTTGCTGCTGAAACCAGTCGTCGCAGATGCCAATACAATCGCGATGCTGATATACACAGTCCCCCTGTGGGCCAAGAATCCAGGTGTTGGAGTTAGCCAACGGGCAGCAGAAACCATGGGAATTTGGTAGGAGATGGGTGGCTTGACAACACAAAGGAAAGATAATAAAGTGAGGGAGCATATCTGGGAGATGGCCCAGCGCAAGAGCATCAGCATCAAGCTGGGTGCCGGCCACGAACAATGGGATGTCCTAACTGATCATTACCTTACTCAAATCAGTGATCTGACATCTAAAAGGCCGCTTTAGAAACGGTACATGGCAGACAAAACTATCCTCAATGAACAGAAACTCAAGGCAGCACTTGATGAGTTTGGGAAAATTGGCCTTCACTGAAGGAGGAATAGAATTGACGAAACCCCAACTAAGTAGTGGAAATTCATACCCATTGGTATTAATTTCATCGCCCCAATGCTCCAATTCCTCTTGCTGATGATGTTTAGATAGAGAGGACGACAAGGAAGAAAGCTCGGATCAGAGGTCGTCTCCGACAATGGTGCATTGCAATGCCTCAACCGATTTCCTTTTCAAACCATTTAGCTTTATCATTGCCTATGTTGATCCCGATGTTGCTGGGAAGACGGTGGTTGAAAACAATACTCAACTATGCTCGTATCACTGGCCTGGCGATGATGAATTGATATTTCCAATAGTTACAACAATTGACCATACGACCGTTTTGTTAATTGTGAATACTGCAATTGGCACTCTGCCAGACCCCAGCTGGAAAATTCGAGAGCTTTGGGGCTGCCAAGAGGAGCGATATGAGGATGGTGGTCTGCATGCACGTAATGTTACCCCAATCGTCGATAGCAATACTGCTGCCAGATGGGTAAAGGCGTCGATCAAAATACACAACCTAATGCTTTGTAGCGTTGTTTATCGAGGTCAACAAGCGGACGGCACATCAGGTGCCCAGACGTCTCTGGGTGGTGGCCACAGCTACCGTTATCTAGACGACAACCTCTCACCTCCAGCTGAGCATATGATGGACAATATGGGAGAGGAATCGCATGATGATGCTGAGACCCAGTGTCAACAGCCATGAAGCATCCCGATGATACAAACAGGCTTCCAGAGGTTTGAATGGAAACATCCGCGGAGGATTATCAGGCAGCAGTGCTACCTTGAAGTCATCCAAAACCATGCTATTGGTCTCTTTGCCAATTACAAGGAATGGGTCGTTGCTGATGAGGATGTGGGTTGGCTACGTGATTACCATCACAATGTGAATCCTCCCACTGCAGGCTGTTTGGCTAATACGAAGTGTACAAGCAGTCGCCCAGCTGCAAAGTAGTTGTTGTTAGCATGGAATGCACTGGCTGGACGGTTGTTCAAGCATTTGAGTCGTGGGTGGGTATGTTTCAGGCACTTTGGATGGTGGACAGATGGGTGATAATTTGTGGTCTTTTGGAGAGGTTTTGGATCTCTTTTTGGTATGTTGTGAATTTCATTTTTACATTGGTCAGATTCGTGCGTTACGGGCTGTGTTGAGAGTTCACGATCTTGGGATCGATGGTTGAGACCCTTGTTGTTGGGAAAGGGAAAGTGCCAGCGATAGGAGTCAGTGTTTGGCTATTATGTAATTTGTACTTCGGTTTGTCGCCGAACAGAGGTTTGCCGAAATGATTAGTGAACCGCGAATGTTTTTAGCTTATTGCGATAATGATTTGAGTCAAAGGAAGCCACAGACCAACCCTGCGGCGTGCTTTTCACCTCCCATTCTATATTCTGAGTTCCTGAATATCCAAGGAGTTGGAAACATGGGTTGCAGAACAAGCCAAGATCCTAGAATCGTCAACTGGATGAGAAGATGCATCTCGATGATGCTTGTACTCATATCAATGCTTTCTTTCCTGCACTCAACACTTCAATTCATTGACTATACATTGATTGAGATATCCTTTAGTCATACCTTTGATTTTTCCGTACTCATCATTTCCAACCTTTTTAAATCTTGAGATGGAGACGCCACACTTCTCCTCCTCATCCTCTTCTTTCCAGCTCAAGGAGAAGGAGACAATGTATCCACAACGACCATCTCGCTGATTATCTCAGCACAATTCCGGTCAATTACAATGCTCAATGCAATGACACTTCACAATCTGACGACGAGCCTCTTTGGCGACCATGCAGGAGAACAATGTTCAAGTGGCCATTGAAAGATTCCTTCACGTCAACACTTGGAGGACAGGTTGCAGCATCTCAATTAATTCCTACATCAGCCCAACCCCGACATCCTGAGTGATGGGAGGCCTTTCTGGTCTCGGAGGAGGAAGATGAACGAGAGCCTGCACCTCTGCCATCAAAGAAGGTATTAGATAAAGCGTTTAAATGATGAAATTTGCCAGCTAATGTATATATTTACTTCAGGAAGAATTCAATCAAAGCCGGTGAGCAATTGGCCACCTGGAAAGCTGGAAATCTCTCGTGATATGAGCCCATTGTGGACGATGTGACAGGCCTCATTGTTGGGACAGAATGCAATGCCCAGACTACTTGTTCATGCGATCCAGCGATGGTCATGGCACGTGGGAAGCCTGTTGCCATCAATTACACGATGACCGAGAATCCCTTGGCCATGAATGCGGTGAAGACCGCCCAGAGTCATAGTTGGTGGTATGAGGAAATCGCCAGGATTGATCCAGCTGAGAGAAATTCAGACCCTCCACATGCCTGTATTTCAGTGGTAAATGAATCGTCTCAATGATTGTTTTCATTGGTGATAGCGTACATCAGGCCAACGCAAAGATTACTTGCTCCTATACAGCAATTGGATTCCGCTGCAAGACTTCGATCGACTCTATGTACGGATTCCAAAACATGTTGCCTAGAGAGATCCCAAAAATCGTGGCCAGGGTATTGGCCAAGGACACGTTTAGATGCCCCACAAACGTTCCTGACACAAGTTCAAAGTTCCCTTCTTGTTTAATTGTTGTCTTCACAATCAATTTAGGACAGCAAGTTGTGATTTCCAGGGAGTGAGATTGTGGATCATATTCACCGGACATACTTCTATGGGATATGACAAATGGGAATGAAAGATAGATCATTGATTCATAACATCAACCGAATATTCATTGCCCTCACCGCGACGGCCATCCACCATAGTCTGTCACCCTTGACAACATGTAAGTTTAGGGTTTGACCAGAGTTTGGTTCAGGAGGTGGAGCACAATGTAAGTGCGATACAAGAAACATTAATCACAGGGTCAATAATGCATCCACAGATGTATTTTGTCATCTCGAAGCAGATTTTCATTATTCCTCACCAGAGGTTCAACCCAAAAAGATAGATAATATCCGTTGCATGACTTGCCACAGGATCCACTCAACTGGTACGGACCCAATGATGGCACAACCTCACTATGATCAAGGCAGCATTGATGAGCACGTCCTTGATTACATTCCAGAGGAGCTGATAGAGTAGCCCGATACTTCTTGTAATCATCACAGCAGGTTAGTCGCTGCTACTGAAGCTTGTATGCGATTCTCAGCTGTTCTGCCTATGGGTGGGTCTGCCATCCCCAGCAGCGGCCAGACCAGCCCCTGCAGTGACAGCAACAGCAACGACATCAACAATATCACCAGCGTTGATAATATGCGATTAGTCGATTGAAGCACTTGTGTAGTAGGGGCAATGTCGCTTCGAGGTTCAGAATGGTGTCACTGATCGGATTTCGTATTACCATTGCGTGCTATTTTATTCTAGGTTTCGTCGATATATCAAAATAGTCCTTAATATAATGGAAATGATGGTTCATGGGAGTCTGATCTGAAATGTGTGCAATCAACATAGCAATGATGCTTAACCCTCCTGTGATTCTTGAACAACTGCAAGCTACTGAATGATCTTGTATCAACAAAATACACATCATGAACCACTTCTGCAAGGTAACTCTTATTGGTCACATCAAACCTTGCGGGATCTTCATGTACAAGAACTATACACTTCAGTCAATGTACAGTATGAGTTCTTCTTTCATCGCGAGGACAGATCCAATTCGGCGATGTCAGGGTATGCAGAGAGATGATTTGAATAGTGGCTAATGGCAGTGTGAACCGTTCGTCAAGTGCACATTGTCACATTGACAACAGTGGGTTCACTGGTCGTGACGCTTCAACAGAGCATTGCGATAACTCAAAGAACACTCAGGAATATTACAGCAATGCCAAGTTTCAGGGAAACCTCGATTTCATTTTTTTGAATTTGTGGGTATAATGAACTCAATCAATTCAATGAAGGAAATATAGTTTTTGCTGATACAAGGAGACATTAGGACTTATGTGTAAGCCATGGATGGTACCCTGTCTAATGCACAGAAATTCAATCTTGGACTAATTGCTGTGATGGGACAATACAAGCTTTGGGCAAGTATGTTACATTGGCTAGCATCAGTAATTCCGGATCATAGTTGAGTATACCTGTAATGGAGTCGGTTGTTTGGATTCAATTTTGGACCAAACAATTGTTGAATGAATGCATGAAGTGGCCGAAGAGATACATCAATTAAGTCAGGCTTTATTTATGGCGGAATAAATGAAGGTACTCAATTAAATGAAAGATATCATGGCAACCTAGAAAGCAAGAATAAATTTGAGAACAACGTAAGTATAGAGAACAGACAACGCCCTGAACCATGAAGATACCCTCCAGATACGATTCCATTCTATCATCAAGGTGGTGATTAATCCATACGGAGAGAAACAGGTGGTCACATTGCGAAGCTGAAACTCAGCAGATTGATTCCAATTGTTCACCCAACAAGCTACGGAGGGAAGTTGAAGGATTATTTTGACTGATGATGAATTACAATGTAAATAAATATTGTACAATGCCCAGAACAGTTCTTCAGAAATAGATGAGCCATTTCCTGGATTGAAAGCACGATGAATTAGTATACTTCGGCATGGCACACTTCATGGGAAAAGCTGACACTTGCTGACAACAACCCAAGGTTGATGACGAGATTAAGGAGAATACTTGAACCTCGGATTTGGTATGAGAAAAGCCCAGATGAAGCAACTGCCAATCACAACAAGGTAATTTATCACTGTAACATTCAGTGTACACTTAGAAGGATTCAAATGCACAATGGCAAGGCTTTATTAACTGGAATGGCTGCTTGCTAAGAGTATCAAATATTTGTATGCACTCAATTTGACTGGACAAATGTACAATGATAATTCAGACAAACCCAGCACAGAATGAACCTCTGTGAAATGGGATGTATTTCAGCTGAAGATGGAAGCCAGGATACCCATGACAGTGGCAATACAGAAAACATTCTACCAACAACTGAATTGAACTCATGAGAAGATACTGGGTGATTCTTAACCAATGCCCAACTTTGACATCACTATCAAAGATAAAACCTTTACACCTATGTTCCCCAAATCTGAAGTTAATACCATCACCTTGCAGCTAACAAAATTGATTTGTTGGAGTTGTCTTCCAAACAGGTGGTATGTACATATCAGACATACACTTGACTGGGAGATAGACAAGGAGGATATGAAATGAACTTTTCTTCCAGGAGAAAACATTCAATACAGGCATAGCACCTTTTCCAAATCGTAAAAAATACAAGAATATCAAGGTGGGGTATCATAGTGAGAAGAAGAAGACAGTGATCTGGACATATATGAATGCAAAAGTAGAAAACTTAGGGATAATGCCAGAGTGCAAGAGCATTATTATAACAAAGAGCTTCACTATTCTGATGGAGAATTAGTAAATTGGTGGGTATTCAAAGATTAACATAGTGTGTTGGATATTTTTACAAATTTGGTGGGGATGAGATTTCTCCCTGACAATTTCCGTATTATAGTCATCTCAATAACCAAATGCCTTCTTCTCCAATGATGACCTGATGGTCAAAACTGCTGGTCAGGATGGAAATTCATCTATAATTCATTATCACACTACTACATTAGCCTATTAATAATATTCTATTGTGGCCACACAATTGTTGAAAGAATTGCAACTGTGAATTTGAAAGATTTATAACATCTTCCAGAAAACAACATAAAACCCAATCGTTCAATACATCATGTTTTTTATACAGGTGGCAGAAACAATGGCATGATTGAACAACTAACACCAATAGATATTAAGAAAAGACCAATATATAAGTTCTTCATAGATTCCCATGGAAAACTACTACCCATATGATACATGCTACATCTTGATAATATGTCCTTTGTTATTTCCTGATCAGCAACTACCACTTACAGAATTCCAGCTGTAAAATAAAACGTACTGGCCAGAGCTTTGGGTATTAGAAGATAATCAATAATATGGAAATGATTTCATACCACCCTTTCTCATGTATCATCTGGACAGCTTAGTTCGCATGACCAGATAGACTGCATCCTTCAAGTAGGACCAACATGATACTATATGGATGATTCAATACCAGCTTGGGTTTTGTAGAAGCATTGAGCTGATGGGACTATGAGTGGCCATTGTGATTCTCCTCATCTTGGAGATGAATGATCTGGTTATGGCGGAATTAAATCTGTATATACTCTTGATCATGCCAACTGCATGGCACTCTGGCTAGATGCTTGCAATATAGGCATAACCATTGTTAAGAACCATTCAATGATTGAAAGGTTATCAATTCATAATTACAGCTGGTTTCCGTTATTGCACTCAAAGAAAGTGCTAAAGCTAATGTTGAATAATGGCTGAAAAGATTGAGTTCAATTGCAGCTATAAGAGGAACAACTCCCGATGAGTCCAATATATTATCTATACCAAGATCAGGAGAGTGTTGTTGAGGAATATATTGACAAGATGATCAGTGCAAGAAAAATCTAATGTTACAATAGTCCAGTGGGAAGTCAACTTGAATTTGTACCCAAAGGAACTCAGAAACGATTAAGATTGTGTATTGACCACAGTGATCTCTTCAGTCAGAGACGAAAAGTCAAAACTACTTGACTAATACCAAATAAACTGCCACGCTGGATTAGAGAGGCAGATCGAACTCTGATAATCAATTCTGTGGCAGATGGTCAGTGAAGATGTAAGGCCAGTGAACTCAAGCAGCTGAAAGACTTGTATACCAAGTTCACATTGTATGAACCTATGGTTATGTCTATTGAACTTAGAACTTTGCAGACAAGCATTCAAATGGAGATTAACCACTCAGTGAAACCATTGTCAGGAAGTGATTTGGTAATAGATACAAAGGTATATATTAACATGGACCAAGCAATGGTAGTAGTCATATATATAAATGAGATTTCAAGAGCCACAAAAGGTTGCCAACAACAACATAATCGACAAGTAACAAATGTTTTTATCATAATGTTGCAAAGTAACATGCATCGTAAAATCAGGAAAGGTGTATTTAACAGCTCAGAAGTTGTATTCATGACATCTATTGTCAACAGTAAATCATTTTAAATGGACTCTGAAACAGCCAAAGAAATTGTGGATGGGCTAAAATCAACAAGGCTGAAAGAGGTACAATAACTATTGTTCATTGTCTATTTTTATTGAAGACTTATTGCAGATTATGCAATCAAAGTATCAGCAATACCAGATGAATTACTTGGAAATGGAAAGGATTTCTAGTTTGCTGATACCCTGAAAGTAGCATTTATAAAAGGTATGTTTTTTGATTTACCTCCAGAAATGTACCAATATTATAATATTTTGATTTTAATCAACTTGTCATGATAGATACAAATGCCTTGGGTATTACAATGGCAGAAGGGCTTTCTCCGAATATCTAAAATGAACTGCTTGGGCCATGCAACATCATTTTGGGCAGGTGACTTCCAGCACACTTCAAGTATGATGTTTATGATGAATAGATGTTAGCAATAGTATACTCACTTCTCATATGGTGATATACTATTCAACAGAGTGAACATAATGTGACATTATATTCTAATGATCAAAATTTATCATGTTTTATAGATACCCTTAATTGAATTTTGGATGGGCTGGGTGGGTAGGTATACATTTGAAATACCATTGTGTCATAATGTATTAGAATGAATCACCACATTTGAAAGTGGATATATTACCTAAGTATTCAGTGTAGACCTCGGAAATTACAGGTACAATGACATTATATTTTGAATCAGTACCAGGACCAAAACAAAAGTTCGAGTATCGAGTCATGGAAATTGATTTTCTGAATTTCCAAGTGCATAATTCAGTAGCTCAGGAAACATTGAATCCTCTTCCAAATCAATGACAAAACAACAGACTGATGACATTCAAGCCAATTAGTACCGAGTACTGCGGAATGAATGAGTGAACAAAGAAACGATATTTGGGTATTATTCTTCAGAAGACCTTGAATAATATTTCAAATGATCAAGAATCTCATGAGAGAACATTATGCAATAGATTGAAACATCTGTGTACCATATGAAGATTGCTGGAAATGTCCAAAGAGCCAGCAGGATGAAGTTAGTACCAAAGTTCTTTGATTGGCCAAAGATTGAATAGTGGTTACTACAATGCAGTAACAAATGTGATAATTTTCAACAAAGAGAAGTGCCTTGACCTACACAATATGTAGCCCACTGTATTCCTATTCACAATCAAGACTTCCCCTTCAGCAGCAAAAGCAAATCTTGACAATCTTTGAAAGTAACATTGTTTTGCAAACCACATAGTATGAGATACAGATGAGATATTTCCAGAGCGAAACTATACTGACTGGTACAATATCCTCAGAATTGAACACACCATAACAACAACTATCCACATTCAGTCAGACTGTCAAATGGTACAACATATCGCAGAAATTGGTGCCAATTCAATTACTTATTACAACTGCCAGCAGAACTGTTGCGCATTGATGCTTCTTCTTGCTGGGTAAACATGTAACAACTTGAAACATTGGACTTCTAAGATTTCCCCATTCTATGCTAACAACAGGTATGCACCAAAAACAAATCAGCCACCCCTGATACACTTTTGGAATCATGCTTCAACAATGGCTGGGTATTACACGAATGGAATCTGTAGTCAGCGGTTGCGATAATTGGAATTGGTTGTAAATCCTGTGGGGAAATATTTTTATGAAAAAGAAAATAAATCATGCCATTGACAATGGGATAATTGCTGAGGCGTAATGAATAGAATAAAGGTTCTAAAAGGCAACACTAAATGTTGGAAGTTACGATGTGTGAATCCTGTATAGTGAGATGTGTCACATATAACATGTAATACTACTGACTGATGATACTAAGATATTGGAAAATCTATCTGATATTGAACATTGAATGGTGAGAATGATATCAAGTCAATCTTTCAGTGAGGGGGTTAGTTTCAATTCAAGAAGACGATGCCACCAGGACATTGGATAACATATTAGTGAGTGGTTTTTCTGATAGCAACATTTCAAAGAATTTGTTTTTACTATAATGGAAAGAATATTCACACAACAAAAACACATGGGAAACATATCAAAATGTGATGACGTCTATTGTGAGAATATTGAAGGAACTGAGCTATGATGATTCATTGATCAAAAAGGATATGTGATATGGCACAAAGTAAAAAAAACATCAATCCTAATTTGATTTTTAAACGATTTTGTTATTACAATTTGAAATAATTTTGCTTTGCTATATGAGTGGTATCTTTCATTTTATTTACTTCTTCAGGCTGAAGTACCAGTTGGTAACCAGCTTTAGAGTGGCAGACCGTATTGGAGATTCTCCCTTGGCAGAAATAATGGTACTTAGTGACATGCTTAAGGGATAACAATGACAAAATGATTTTGTTACTCAATGTATGGCACAATGTATGACACCTATTCGTAACATCACTAAGTTGCCAAGTTGAGTAATCAGTTGTGGGGCTGAACTGGTGTCCAATGCCAAATGATTAGAGGCAGCCTGAATGGCCAGTAGCAGATTCACATGTGGTAATGCAATTATGTAGCCCTAACCAGAACGTTTATGTAAGATATATCAGCTGTTCACATAATTATCAATAACACTTACTATCTCTATCTAGTTGGACAACATACACCAAAGATTCAATCATGCAGAATTCCATGTGCAGCAAATGACATGCAATATATGAGTAAGAGGAATCTTTCAGCTGAGTCTTCTCCGGTGCTGAATTATCTCAGGGCAGTGTGTGGGGGTCAAAAAGTCAAGATCTCACTCTAAAATATTCTCGACTATAAATTGTATTGGCTGATATTTCGTGGCCTGAAGCGTACCCAGTCTAACTGTTGAACTACTATGCATTGTGATGTCACAATCCACATTGGCAGAGTATCAGTTAGTTTCTAATTAATTCTCTCGATCAAATGCCAACAAGCCTAATTGACACAAGATGTATTGATTGAATTGCAATAAGCACTGTTTAGCTGCTAGCCAGCTGATAATCTGACTACTTCACATATCAAATCTGAGATGTTAGTTGAAGTATTGAACTGTTATTTGAGTGAGTTTTATATCTTGCAGAGGAGGTTACTACTTGGAAGAGTAACAATTTAAATGGACTCAGGCATGAATACAATAACCATATGGTATGAATAGCTCTGTCAACAAGGAACTGTTTGAAACATGTAATTACCCCAAATATAAACTGTGAAAAAATCTTAATCTTGTAGCTGGAATATCTGAATGAGTCTCATCCTCCGAACTTGACTATAGTGATATCACATTGTTCTGGCAATGGGAAGGACAAGCTCTAGCAGCAATTCACCATTTGAACATTAGCAGTGAAACACACCTTCAATTATTAATAAGAATTCTTCTACAATTGCTTTATTTTCTCCCATACCCATTCAACAAAAACCTTCAATAACCACACAACAACTGTTATGCATATATTTTGGCAAAGAGTATTCAATACAGTATACAGTAATATCATTGCCATATGTGGGGAAATTCATACTCTTATGAACATCTCTATAGGTTCACCGTTACCAAACATGTATTACACTGATCCTGTCTCATGGGAATTTTGAACTGCAATGATTGGAATCTCTTAACCAGCACATTGCCACTAAAGAAGATTGAGGAAATTACATAGGAGAGTGAGTTGACCCCTGATGTTTAAGATAATGAGTTTCATGTTGCTGCAGTTGGCAAGAGGTTGAGTATTGGGAAACACAAGGAACAAAGAGATGATAGATTGTGACAGAATACTGCTCTTAGAGTAATCAATATTGTGTTTAGTTATCGGGATCCTGGTACACTTGTAACAGTGACATCATTAGCTTGAAATAGTTATGATGGTCAAATCTGTTGTTCAATATCTCCTGGGTTGTATTGTAACAGGCTCTGGAAGTTTGTCCAAAACCACTGGTACTGTATATTAAATCTTATATTGATGTGTTATGAAGTGCTGTGATTCAAATGTAATGGTATTCAGGAAAAAAATTACTACAATATTCAATTACTCTGTCTAAGAAATATAAAGAATAACAGGGCAATGGCCAAGTTTTGTACTGAACAATGGCATTTGTTTCTTATGATACTGAACTGTCAATAGAACCTATACCATGTATATCATATCTCCTAATGGAATGGATTTTCCATTTATAACTGCACTCAATTGTTTCAGTTTCTTCATCTGATATTGTCTTAGATAATGCTGTATCAAATAATACTCAATGAAAACTATGCCAGTAGCTCTGCAATCATTCAATGCATGTGGCTGTATTGCTTTGTTGTGCATATTGAATGTGCACAATGTCACTAAATGTTTTCCTTCCATTGATTCTTCCAATATTTCCACCTTGCTACTTGAAAATTGCTACATTTCATACTATTACAAAATACTTAAATTAGAAACTTTTCTGGCAACTAAAGAGCAATGATTCTTCAATTGGCCTTGTACTTTTATCATGTTCTAGAAGACTCACATATATTACCAGTTGTCACTACTTCTGCCCCCATTACTCTCATTAGTTGTGTTTTCATCTTCATCATTCAGTATACTTCCCTGTTGTTGAACCCTCCACAGTATACACATTTTGCAACTGTAACCCTCAGGGCTTATTCTTTTAATGGCAACTTACTTTAATCTATGGTGAGATACATGAATACTTGATCTATATTCTTTGTCTTAGTGCCAGCAGAAGTGATTGGGTAGTTGTTCAAATAGAAGAGAGTTTGAGGGAATAGCAAAACTTGTTGTTCCTCCTATAGTCACCGCCTTCTCCACTTTGTATTGTCAAATCCGGTATTCTATCTCTTGGTACATCAGAATAAATCTTGGTAGGTTGTGTTACAGTGTCTCCCATAGCAGCAGTAATGATACATGACTGGATTGCAGCAAGTACATGTGACAATCGCACATGACTCATGTGCAAAACACCAACTTGTGGAACATCATCATGATTGTCAGTCAAGTGAGCCTTACCAGGATTACACTTCAGCCATGGGTCGATCAATTAGTGACGATCATGCTTGCGCTAGCGGATTCACTTATGATGATGCAATTATGTCGCCATTACTGGGAAGTGAAAAATCCTCAGCAGTGCACATAAATATTGGCCACCTTTACTATATCATATCTAGCGGGACATAAGACAGTTAGGTTGGGCTTACGCAGAATTACGTGAGCAGCAGACATAATGCAAGATGCAAGTCGGAGGGAGCTGCAAGCACATGCACTAAGTGGTGGGAACACCTTGCGGCACTCCCAGGTCTATGGAAGGTCGAGACCTAAGCATGCGGTGTCTGAGGGATCGTTGACATTCGCTGAAGAGAAGAGGCCAGAAGCAACCCTACTCATTGGTTGGGGTTAGTATGCATTGCAACATCATACTCGATTAATAATACGAGGTTGACGAGTCCTAATCTACGTTGGCTGAGTATGGGTTGGTCGCCGATTAAACTCAGTCGCAATTTCGAATAACCAGGTTGAGGCGAGGCAATGAATAGCGGAGAGCTATTTATATAAATTGCGATAAGCAGTGATAAGACTACCAGTCGTCAGATGATCCAACTACTGAACAGCTGGGAAGCAAGATGTCGAAGCTGAAGTTATGAGTTGTCATATGAGAGTGTTTGATATCATGACATCAGGATGGCCCTAGCGGTGGCGTAAAGCCTGAAAACCACTCATGCATGAACTTGATAACATTGACAAAATTTGTGGCACTGTCAATGAGTCACATAAATTGATCTCGGTGAGAAGCTATCACGCAAACCATTTGTCATCGTGGTAATCTCATGGCATGCTTCACCTGAGGATCTGACCATATAGGAAGTCACATTATCCCCAACAATGAGCAGAACAAAGCTCTAGCAGCAATCCACAGTCAGACATTACCAGCGAAGAACACCTTGAAATATTATTAGGAATTCTCTCTATTCAAACATAAAAATACTTCCCTATTTGACTTACATGAATATTCGCATTATGTCTTTGAAGACATTAACACAATCTCAATACACAGACCTGAAGGTTGTCGAGAGTTTCGGCAATCTCATTAAATACTACAATGAGTGGGGTTCAAACAAAATCCCCAGCATTATTTCCTACTCGACAGTTATCGAAGGTATCGGAGGCAATGTGCACAGATACTGTAACGGGCGGGGTCGGGCGTAGGTGATATTGGTAACACAAATGTGATATCGGGAAACAAGACAAGGTGTTCGAAATTCGTTTCAAGGAGATCAGGACAAGACAAGAGTCGAAGCTGTTTCAAAGTCGTAACTTGCTTTGCTATACAAGAGAACGAGTAAAGAGAGAAGAAAAGGAAATCCTCCAACGCCATCAA
>Ga0307512_10000159_pt1 | contig 89776 bp, 73 predicted proteins | sample 14_EM_MG_FD_200267 | JGI IMG/M metagenome (GOLD analysis project Ga0307512, IMG submission 200267) | Populus trichocarpa ectomycorrhiza microbial communities from riparian zone in the Pacific Northwest, United States - 14_EM | ecosystem: Host-associated > Plants > Roots > Unclassified | place...
TTAAAGAGCCATAATAGTGTAAAGGCATACGCCCGTGTATGGCCTCGTAGGAAGGTATATCAGTAGATACGGTTGCACAAGTGGATGTCAATATTGTAGAGTAGTATAAAGGTAAGATTATCGCTAGAGATCTAAGGCTCGTGGCGAGCCGACTATATATAAAGCTGGTGTTACCCGGCCCTGGACACGTAACGTGCAGCCGTGCCGTTACATCTTGACTCAGATATCGAAGTACATCCATCAAGATCGAAATCACTTCCTAAGCATCAAAACCATATAAAGACTAAATCAGACACTACTCGGTCCGGTCGGGTATTCAAGAATAGACCCAAATATCAAGAGCCGACATTATTAGAGCTAGAATCAAAATTCGGTAAAAAAAGCAAGAAGGAAAGGAGACGAACCCAATATCGCCTCCAAGCCGAACATCGAGATACATGATTCCACTGGTGAAATTGAAGAATTGGTGTGTAGACTTAGTACGTACAGTTGAGACTGAGTAGATGTGGACATTGAGGGAGATTACGCTTAGACGTAATATTCCTGATAGTATCTGAATGCCAGATTTATCAAGGATGATAAGAGGGATGTTGTGAAGATATGTGTCAATTGAGATTGCACTATCAGCGGGCAAAATGTTACCACCACCATAATAATTAATCACCGAGATTAATTATAATAATATACGTTACGATATTCATTAATCACCAAGATTCATAATAAGATTATAAATACGATCTTAATCACTGAGTTCAAGACTACGAGTTATATTTATTGTCAGTATTGCGTCACGCCACGATATGATTCAGTTGCTATTCCCTTGATAACATCAGACACAACTATACATATCTGTCCTCTTTGTGTATTCGCTCTGTACAGACTTCCAACACACTTTGTTTCGCAATACGCTTAAGAGTTACGATAGGAACTACGGCTGTGTACCCTGTACTTACTCATTGTATCTACTGATCCTTGTATATAAGTATAGTTACTTAGGCGGAATCACCCCCATAACAAGTATCAGACTTTTTTAAGCTGGTATATATAACTATATATTATTTGCTTGTATTGAGGTCTAGGTTGACTAAAATATCAGTGGTATATGCAAAGAAGCTATATCAATGTTAGTAGGAATTCTAAAGCATATCCAGCTATCTTACATCATCTAAGTAATAAATAATATGTATATTTGCACAAATTACTAACAGTAAAAATATAGTTCCATTAATCTTCATGTTGATGTCTCTGAACTGGATATAGTATAAAGGTCAACAGAATGACTTTTATACTCTAGCAGAGCATACAACTGAATTTAGTAGAGTCTTTGATAAATTTTAACTATTGTGGATGAATACTTAAATGTACCACTTTTATTTGAATCCATTCAATAGTTGATTCCTCCGGTTACAAATGAAATGACAATTATTTATTAGTCATATTCAGTAGTTACTTATGATTTGCATAAAGGATAAAAGAAAGGAAAATAACTTGATACTATGTTACTTTATTTTATAAGAAATTTTGTCAATACAATAGTTATCCTATTTGCTGATTCCTCAACTTCTCCAATCTAAGCTTTTACACATTGTAGAATAATGAGTATTGGTGAGTGAAAATAACTGCGGTTACAAAGTGAGTTTTTTTCTCTCGTTTCACCTGATAAGCAATCTAGTTGCTTTGTTCGGGACACAAACTCTCCGACATATACTAGCAGTTTTAATCATACTGCATTCACTCTATCTGTAGTATGACATCGCCCGATTTCCCCTCCTAATGGCCGGCTAGGTAGTAGAGATCCCTTCCATCTACCCTTCATCCCCTTTTTTCAGTGGCTGTGTTGGCGAACCATTTCGCAGATCTAATGCAGATCCTTCACAAGATGCCACAATGATAAAAGTTTATACAAAATAGTTACACCAGAGAGCAACAGACATGGTGACGAATAAAGCGAATAAGGAAGCAAAATAACATGCTAAAAAACAAAAGTAGCCTGCACTGTGTCGGAATTACGCTCCCCATCCGTGAATTCATCCACCACTGGCTTCTCTTGGTGGAAGAACATACAAAAAATAGGTCGGAAGGACTCATGTGAAAGAAAAAGTTCCCAGCATATTCTCAAATCGCATCACCCTTCACCGCCCTATACAAGCAAGTATCGTTCTAACCGATACAGACGCCTGCCGCACAATCAAATCTACGATATCCAGCATTAGCCTTCGCCACCGTCACAATGGAGAAAGTGAAAAGAAATGAATAACGCCAGAAAATGAATTGCACAACGATCCTTCAAAATAACCAAATGCTGAAGTAGGTTTCTCAACGAATCAAGAACAATGTAGTGGCTTGCATCAAACAAAGTCCTGAACATATGAGAATCCGCGGAACTCTTCTTGCATTGCCTGTGTAAGCACTGTAAATAATTGTCAGCTTTAATGCCAAAAATTTGGTTCAAGAATCATACCAGATTGAACTGGTGTAAGCACCGGCGTAACACTGGTAAACTCTGAATCGAAGTTCGAGGTATCTGTGGCATTTGTGATGCTTGGTTTGAATGGCGGCTCAATCCGTTTATTGTAGATATCACCCCAGTTAATATCCCTGAAAAAAGGATGTGCCATGACATCTTGAGCGTCGTTGGGTCCTGACCCAAGGCGCATCTCCGGTTCTCTTGTAAGAAGCTATAAATCCATCAGCAACGGCTATGAGTAATTTAAAGTCTTTAGATTCATGCCTTTTGCAAGATTGAAACAGAATCACGAGGCATATGGATGGGATACAATGGTTCGTCAGCCAGAATAGCGTCATAAATTTCATCCTCGTCTTCTCCGCGGAATGGACTCTGTTGAAGTAACATTTGGTATATCAAGACGCCAAATGCCCACCAATCGACAGCGCGCCCGTATCTTTTATCCATCAAGATTTCCGGTGCCATGAATTCTGGAGTACCGCAGAATGTACTTGTCGTGGACCCGTAGTGCATATCTTCCTTACAAAGACCATAATCGGCAATCTTGATGTGGCCATCGAGAGTGAGTAAAATGTTGTCCAGTTTCAAATCACGGTATATAACACCATTCTCATGGAAGTACTTAAGGGCCAAGCAGACTTCTGCGGCATAAAATCTGATACAATAAGCTTAAGAAAGTGGGTGGACCCTCAGAAACACTTACTGTGCTCTTTTAGACCCAAACTGCCCACGCTGAATGTGCAACATCAGATCACCTCCACTGATATACTCCATCACGAAGTACACTCTCGTCTCAGTTTGAAAACAAGCATGCAGATTGAGTAGGAACGGATGCCGTTCTTTATTGGCGATTAAGAACACCCGCTTCTCGGATCGTGTGCTCTCAACCTCATCGTTTTCAATAATAAATTCTTTTTTCAGTACCTTGATGGCATATAATTGTTTGCTTGCCTTGGTTTCAGCTAACATTACCTTGCCAAAGTTTCCTTTACCCAGAACCGCAAGGAAGTTAAAATGATCCAGCCCAATCTTTTGGGGTCGGGATTGTAGTCCTGGATAGGTGGTAGGATGGGTGACTCCTTGAGTCGGTGGTTGGCCAGGCGGCGGGGGTGGAACAGGTACCAACGGAGTCTGAGGTAGTTTATATTGAACTGCGGTAGATGGTTTTGCCCCATATGTTTCTTGCGGAGCTATTGGTTGATATGGAGCATTTGGCTGTGGAGTAGGGCCAGGAATCGGTCGTACGTTCTTGACTGGATAACCAGGTGCAGTCTGGCCAGGTGGGATACCCGCTGGGGGTTGATAGTAAGGGTAATGCCCAGCTGGAGGTCCCGAGGGGGGCCTTCCTCCCTGCGCGGCAAGTAGGGCCGCAGATGCAGCTGCAGAAGCAGTATCTGCTCTTAGCGGCGGTTGGGGCGTGTACGGTTGAGGAGGGGGATATTGTGGTGCCTGAGCCATATGAGTAGGTGACTGTGGTGTCGATGGTGCAGTTGAAGTGTATGCAGTAGATGCAGCTGTATTCGCTAAGTTTGACGGTATGGGTGAGGTGTAAGAGTGTCGGGCCTGGTTTAATGGCCGCTCTTCCCCGAGAGAGTGCGGGCGGCTGTCCTGTGGTGAAGGTCGCATACGCTCAGTCATGGTAGTCGACTTCTTCTGGACATGCTTCTTCGATCGGAGTTCCGCAAGGATAGTGTTGGCTGCCTCCATGGACATTCCACAGAAGTCGGGAACTAGATGCATACATTGGGTATGGCAAGTAAGGGCACATTCTGGCAAAGTCAGCAGGTTCGTGAATTGGGTACATTCGAGGTGTCTTGCCTGTACACTTCCGAGCATTCTTTTTGCCCACGGGAAGCATATACCCACAATGACAGCACCAGTTGGCGCCCAAGTTCGTGGTTGGCTCAAACCTGTGTGGAATGCGATGATTGAGTTTCTCTTCCTCCGGATCCGTTTCGGCATTTGATTTTGATATACACTTCGTAACCACTTTCTGATAGCATTTTTTGTGGCAGGTATACTTGCAATCAGAACATTGCATACCAGCAGAATATTTGAGAAGTTCGCCACAAAGTGCGCACCGCATGATGTTGTAAAACTGTTGCTGCACAAATTTATGGCCATACATTTCGTGAACTTCTTCTTTCTTTGCACGAACAGCACCTTTTCTTCCAAGACCCCCAAGATCTGGTTGTATTTTGCCTCGGTTGTACTTTGCTGTAATCATTTAGTACTATGTAACGCCGAGACAACAGGGATCCCCGCATACCAAAGTTTAACGATAGATGAATTTGCCCAACAGGTTCTAAAGCAAACCATGAATCCACGTTTGCGGTGCCCGGTCCTTGCGGCGTTTGCTGTGCAACAACACGCCCAGAAGCGCCCACGAACATCGCAGGAGACCCACCAGGTGTTTCAATAGACGCTGGAGGTATAATACTCCTAGTATTGTTTTGACCATCGCTTGTCCGTCCTTGAGCCCCATTTGCCATCTTTTCTGCACTGACCCATCCCGAGCTGGATATGTCCTGTTCAATTTTCTTCCTGCGTAATTCTTCTACCAAATCTGAGATGCGAATCCATAGCATTCCAACTGGTAAGGGGTGCTCTCCTGGCTTGTCGTACACCGTGATCTCAATTTCATTCGCCTTGTCCACATCTATGTCGTGACCTTCGTCTAACCATTTGTCGTTTCTCGTAGATTTCGTCCTGACTCTTGTCATATCTTCAACCTTGATTATTACAAAAGTTTCTGGGCCACGGGCGAATCGAGAGGTGCTTGCATGGTCAACATCCTTTACGGCCAGTACGCGGATCTGTAGACGGCCGGTCAGAGGGCGACGAATGTTGGGCGCATTGATGCTGTCGTCTGGGAATATTAGCTCAGACCTAGACGATGTATAATTAAAGACCCACCGTCAGCCTCGTCGCCGCCAAACTCCGTGTCCACATGTAAATCCTCATATCGTTTCAGTGCTTGTTTCAGTAGTTGTATCTTTTGGTTGCTCTCAATACGTTTACTCTCGGCGTCTTGCCTACTTCGACGATCTCCCTCAATCTGATATAGTTTGGCCATCTTCTCGATGCCTTCCTTGTACTGTTTCTCGACGCTCAACTTGAATTCCAGTTGGGACAGCATTAACTGGATCCGAGGACCGAGATGTGGGGTGTCATATTTAATCAAATCTAAGTATCATATTAGTGAGCGATACTTCTGGTTTGTGAACAACGTTGTCGAACCTAGCTTTGAGTAATTGGGTCGTGACTTTGGTTGCATCCCTGGCTCATGAGCAAACGGCTTTTGCGGTGGCATCATTTGCTGTCCTTGGTAGTTGCTATAGCCTGCAAAGGCAGACCATTAGCTTGCATTCTCAACATGAAGATTCAAGGGATGAACTACTATCGGATACTTGCATGTTCTCCATGCCTCGGAAGTTCTGACCCATTAACCGAGTCTGTAGCTCCTTGTACTTCCCTTCCAGATAACCCAGGTTCCTTTGCGACTCTCGTATCTGATTATCAAGACGTTGTTGGACTGCCTGGTTGTCGGTTGATTGTCTCATAGCCCGCGCGCCGTTGATAAGGACCTTTTCTCGCTCAATCTTGCGATAGACATCTTGCATTGTCTTTTCTGCCATTGTTGCAAACTAAATATACGGGAGTCCAAGTGCCTTTGAAAGCCACACAAACGAAGCCTGCAAGGTTGTTGCAAAGGTGCCGGTCAAGGTATTTCAGTTGAGGTTCACTCTCCCCCCGGATTGCAGAGGGGTGATGTAGATGGATAGACTACAGTGGGCGAGTCAACGAAGGGGCCGCTATGCGCGTGGTGCTTGCTCGGCTACGTCAAGCACGGAACGGAATGACGTCTGTTATTATTATTGTATAGTTGGTGCACCACAGCGGTCGTCGCGAAATTTGAACCCGGAGAGCGGATGGGAAAATACCAAGCGAACGTGAGCGTCGGTGTTGGTTGTCGAGGAGACTTGTCAATTTGGGGTTGTCTCGAAAGGAGGGAGGGGCAACGTACATGCGGGGGTGTCATTGTACGTTGATTGTTAATACCATTGGGCGGTATAACACTTAAAGTAGAGTATAAGCTCCGCACAGGCAAATTTATAATTGGTCTCTGGGGAGACTGAGACGGAAATGAAAGTAAACAAACCAGACAAGTTGGAAAGCTGAGGATCGGATATCTAGTATAGCTGCAGGTGGAACATTTTGTCATCTCGTTTCACTACAGACTGGAGACTAACTTCAAGTCGATCTGACCATGGATAGTGCAGGACACAAAGCTGGTTAATATAATAGATAGCCAAAGTCTTAATAGGTTCACTGATGTTTACCTCCACATACAAATTGGCACAACGCAAACCATCCGACCTTAAGTTAGAGATACTTAACTACTGCACACATCATGACATTCCAGGCAGCCGAACCATGAATCAACCCAGCCCATGAAACGCCAGCCCAATGCCTCAAATAACACAGTAAGGGAAACAGTCTTTCTAAAGCTTCACGCGATCATTTCTAGGACTCATGTCTAGATGTGTCAAGTTAGAATACAGGATGCGAATGAAAATTCAAGTATTGAGGTCTTACCACTGAGGCGCCGTACTGGAAGCATACTACTTACTGCCGCAAGAGATGGCGCAGTTGATGTCCCAGTCGTTGGACTTCCTGCACCCGATTGTCGTCGCAATGTCAGCAACTGCAGCCCATGGAGTTGAGACCGTAGGTTATTAACTGCCGCACCAATCATGGCAACCTCCTCTCTTGTTCTCATGTTGTCACTCATGTGCATCGTCAGCATGCTTTGTTTTATATCCATGTCAGTCAATACTGTAAATAGCCGCTCAAGATCAGATCGAATACGCTCTTGTTCGGTCAGGACTTGTATCGTTTGGCCATCCAGCAGATAGTTATTCGTATCGCAGCTTTCAGAGTGGCTCCGTGAAGGCATTAAAATATCAAGCTTTTTCCGCAGTGAATTGTTCTCCAGCTCTAACGCAGCTATCCGACTCGCATGTTCATGGAGAAATGGCCGAAGGTATGTAAATGCACACGATATAGTATGTTCGGAGACCTCCTTTCGACGTCCAGACCAAGGGCACCCAACCCTACATGCATCACAAACCACCATTGCCTCCCCACATGTCAACTGATGACTGCTGATGTCAGGCCGGGGAAATTCCTGCGAGCAATGCTGACACGACGAACTGAGTTGTGGGCATATATCATCGTGATGCTAAGACTGGTAAGCATTGTCTACAATACGTTGTTGCAGTGGTCTCGGACCTGAATCTCGAGCTGTCGAATCATAGCCAAACAGTGACTGCATTCAACCTCAGTGTGCATACATTCATCTTGCAGGTCTCTTCGCAGAATTTTCTCCTCGCAACCTGGACATTCCACTGTAACAAATCCACAGTCATCTTTGAGATGACTTTTAACCAGAGATCTCGGCTGCGTAACTGTGCAGCCCAGTCCTCCATTGGGGCATAAAACTGATAGATCGTTGACTATATTGGCGATCATAATGGGAGCAGCAGTGACATCCCTAGGGCCCAAGGGGCTGCGGTCGACAGGGCATGTTTGCGAAATTTGAAGAGCGCCGGCAATGCAGTCCGCGCAAAACGTGTGTCGACATTTTGTAGTTTCAGGGTCAATCAAGGGCGAGCGGCATATTGGACAACACAAATTGTCATCCACTTGGGCAAGATACGTCAGGGTACGAAGGTCGAGAGAAGACTCGGAGACTGGAGTTGTGGTCGTCATGGTGTGACAGTGGGTGGTAACCAATGTGAGCTACTTAGTTGATCCTAACCACGTGATCTACGATTCTTTCCTACTCGCCCGTACACAGTAGCCGATACCAACATTAGCGTCACTTCGTTTTGCCAATGGCCCAAAATTTACAACTGGGTTTGATATTACACGTACTTATACGGTGGTAATATATTCAGAAAGCAGATAGAAAAAAACAGAGCTCTAAGGAGAAGGGAGAAGGAGCAGAACAGGACAGAAACAAAAAGAAAAGGGAGAAGGTGAAGAGAAGATCACCCAGTCACTAAGACACTGTCACTAATATTATGTGGACAAACCTATAAAGTTTAATTTACTTTAACAAAACAAGATGTAACCTTCAGGTCTGGAGATATAGCAACAGATAAAGTCAATGGTAAAAAGGAACAACAATTTGTTACCATCACTTGCAAAAATATAATAATACTGCAAACAGACACATAATCATATTTAACTATATCCTCCACTCTGCTCGGTAAGTGCACAGAACAAGAAGAAACTGTAGGTTCTACTTTCTTTAATACTTTCATCATCACTATATGTATCTCAATGCAAAAAGACACCAGTGGACTAGAGTTGAGATAACTCTACTTATAATATATTTAGCTGATAGAAATGAAATAATATCAGGAAAAAAATCCTTACATCTGGTTTTAAGTACTGTATTTGGAAGTAATACATAGCTTTGCAAATGTAGAAAATAGGTAGTATCCAGAGAATCCTGTCATGCTCAATCTGTATCCATTTCAGTATTCAGTATTACTATCTTATATATTCTCCTTTTGGACTATACTTCCAGTACTACTTTGAGTCTCTAACTCAGATGTTATTTTCCATCTCTAATTTTCTTTATATACTTTACCCTATCTAATTCCAGCAAAGAATATTTTTGTCATCTTGAGCATTTGAAAGTAAATGGGAGCAATTGAATGAGAGATATGTTACAAGCTTGGTACCAGGTCAAATGGCAGTGGAGTAGAGTGTAAAAAACAATACATTCATTGAAAATGCTACTGGTATATCTGCATAATGTAGTTTCTGCTCATTGTTCAATAATATTAAAATATTTATTTATTTACATGTCTATGTATTTATGAATCTTGATATCTGTATATTTGTAGGTTTATAAATCCAGTAATATATACCTGTTTCTCTAGACAGACTGTAGAAGGTAGTTATGCACAATCTAAGTGGTATGTGGAGGTGGTACGTGAGTTGGGGTACGGATGTACAAGAAGGCTATGAATATATGGGCTAAACACAAAATTTGGAGAACAAGATCGGGTAAACTTATATAAGCAAGTGGAGAGTATAATTATGGAAACATAGAGATATACTGGAAGATTAAGATGCAGTAAGTTTAGTAATGCATATAAAGGCGGTAATAGAGTGAATAGTGATTGTATACTTTGCAGCAGTGACGAAGAAAGTATACAGAGACACTTGAAGATGATGATCAAGAGTGATTGGAGATATACTGGGAGGTTTTGCATCTAGCTTGGTGTGATCTGAAGGTGTCCCATTTGAAGGAAGGTGTGAAGGACTACTAAGATATTACACAATAGTAACATTTTGACTTTGTGAATGTGATAAAAGTTAATACCCCCTTGAAGCAACTGCTGAGCTAGCTAGAGGTAGTTCATCAGATGTGGTGTATACTGGAAACTGGCTATACTCCAGCATCAGCCCAAAATAGTGAAAATAATACAAAACTGTCAGGTAGTGTACATAAATTGACTATGAGTGGGCGTGGGACTTGGTTTTAACTTATGTTTAAAATCTGGAGATGTCTGGAGGAATAACCAAACTTCAAGTTCATTGGGAAAAGCGTTGGTATTACTGTAACCGAGATTTGTTATGGTGGTTAGCGCGGTACTACAATATGTTATTAATATTACTGCCGTGCCACGGCACATTGCACATGTATTACCATGAGTTATGGGATTGTATGGTATGTTTGGTTACATTTTCATTGTTTGCATGATATTATGGCATGTGGTGTGTCAGAGTCTCAACTAACACATATGATTTTTAATACCGATTTGCATACCAACAAGTTGGTGTTCACATACAATAATGATAAGGCAAAATTACATGTTATATCAGAGCAATCATGTCAGGAATCGAGATATATGCTACTTTTTTGGTGTAGAATTCGTTTAGTTAAATCTGTACACAAAGCCCGACTCTTCTGCCACTCCTGCAATAACTGTCACCACTCCAGCGAAGTGATCACAAATGTCAACCCGAATACACAGTCGAAGGTTCCAGTATATATAGGGAAACATCTTGGGTGTGACAGTAGTGGACACTCGACACATGTTCATCAACTAATTGCTTTGTGCTCATACAGAAGATAACATGGTTTAACTTATGTATCAGCAGTATGCGACCTTCCTGAGACGATCAATATCTTTCTCATGAGATTGGTAATTCAACCACGACCTGTTATTCGTCACCGCTCTACTGTGACAAGTGCGGCTCTGATATGGTCCCTGAAAATCATGGTCTGATTGATGGGGCTCTGACATAGTCCCTGATAATCCTGGCTATGAAAGTGCGCTGTGACATAGTCTCTGACAATTCCGGCTCTGATAAATGAGGCTCTGACAAGTGCAGCACTGACAAGGTCTCTGACAAGGTCTCTGACAAGGTCTCTGACAAGGTCTCTGACAATCCCAGCTCTGATATACATGGCTCTGATTGGCTCTGACAAGGTGCCAAAGGTGGCACTGGATACCAGGCATCCCTGTTGAGATCAACATATCCGATCGATCTAGTATATCATGTTATATGATTCCAATAATGTATACTGGTTGAGTACATCAGCAAAATGTATTTTAGTCACTGGGAGCCTCCAGGAGTGTCTGAGAGGATGTGGAGTGTAAACTTAGATGCGTCAATTTCAGGAGTGTATCAGACCCTCGAAGGGCATTCCAGCCGGCCTTTTGAGTGACAGAGATCTCTGATGACTGGTACAGGAGTACCATGAGAGTGATTGTGATAAGTTTGGGAGCACCTCGGAGCACCTGGAATCGCTGGCGACACGTCTGGGAGCACCTCAAATCACAGTAGAGCAGTCTGCAAAAAAACAACATCTTCTTTGGGAACGCTGCTGGTGAACCTGGAAATCATAGCTACTACTTATCGTTCAAAGATTGTTAAAACTCATGTATTCAGTCTCTATTCTAATCTATGTATCTCTGTATCAATGTATCTATGTATCTATATAGCTACCCATCTACACACGGTATATCTGGACTGGCTGCAGGCGGTGCGCTTGAGAGCAATTCGAGGTGCGCCTGAAAATGATAATCTAGTAAACTCAAGGATATACTCTGAGTCGGTGATCGAGCGGGTTTGCAGATGCACTCGGAGGTGGTAATCAAGCGTATTTGGAGATACACTTGGAGGCCCTGATTGAGAGAACTTTGTAATGCATTCCGAGATCGTGATCAAGCGAGTTGTGCGATGTACTTCGAGGCCATGCTCGTGAGAACTTGGAGGCCATAATGGGGCGAGTTAGGAGATACACTTGGAGGTTACAATCAAGCGAGTTTGGAGATGCCCTTGTAGGCCGTGATCAAGAGAGTTTGGAGATGCACTTGGAGGTCATGTTCGTGCCAACTTGGAGGCCATAATCAAGCAGCTCTAGAGATACACTTGGAGGTCGTGATTGAGCAAGTTTGGAGACACACTTGGAGGCCGTGAGGGAGCCAGTTTGGAGAAGAACATGGAGGCTATGATTGAGTGAACTTAGAGATGCACTGCGAGGCTGTGATTGAGCGAGTTTGGAGATGCACTTGCAGCCTGTAATCAAGTAAGATTAGAGGAGTACTTGGAGGTGTTCGATCTGGAGGTAGTCGATCTGGAGGTGGTCGATCTGGAGGTGGTCGATCTGGAGGTGGTCGATCTGGAGGTGGTCGATCTGGAGGTGGTCGATCTGGAGGTGGTCGATCTGGAGGTGGTCGATCTGGAGGTGGTCGATCTGGAGGTGGTCAATTGGAGGCGTGCCGGGTGCTGAGACTTCATTCATTGGCTAGTTAACTCAAATCTGTGGGAATGTGACGAGGTGACTTTACCTTTGAAGCTCTGATAGAGAATGGGCTGGTGGTTGTCGATCTGTGTAGGGAGGCATGCTGGAAGAGGAAGCTGCATTCAGGGGTCCACTCGTAATCGTGGGAACGAATGGACGACAGATAATCATAGGAGTATACTAGCCACGGTGTATGTTGCACTCTGTGTATACTGCACTCTGTGTTTACTGCACTCTGTGTATTCTTCACTCGGTGTATGATTCACTTGGTGTATGATGCACTTGGTGTATGCTGCACTTGGTGTATGCTGCACTTGGTGTATGCTGCACTTGGTGTATGCTACAACTCGGTGTAAACTCATGATCATGGCATGGAGATATTCAGAGGGATGACTTAAGTTTGTGTTCTGCATTGACGGTAGAGTTATGGATTGGAAAGAGGGAGATATTGGAAAAAGACGAGCACGATATGGATATGAGTGGATATGAGTAATCAGGAGTACAACTTGCCCGATTGGTGTTACAAGACCTCGTATCAGCGTTAATACCTGCCGGATTGCGACTCGTACCTGCTGTATCGGGCTTGGTATGTTGACTCACACACGAAATTCTCTTAAGTCCCAGTTCCTCATGATGATTTCCCCCATCTCCTCTCATTTCTCTCTTTCTTGTCCTCAACTCTACGATCACCTAAGAACACCAAGTTAAGTTATCCCTCGCTATCTCTCCATGACTTGATCACGAGTTGATACCGAGTACAGTATACACCAAGTACTGCATCATTCCATGATCAACTGTCTCCTGCTCCCAGCCAATTTCACATCTCTCGGCGGATGTGCTCGACTCTCCACATTCTCACAATTACGAATTAACCAATGAATAGAGTCTCAGCTTCCATCGCGCCTCCCTCCAGATCTACTACCTCCAAGTACTTCTCCAATCTTGATCGATCATGGCCTCCAAGTGTACCTGCCAACCTGCTCACCTACGGCTTCCAAGTGCATCTCTGAGTTCACTCGCTGTCGGCCTCCAAGTGCATCTCCAAACACACTTGATCACGGTCTCCAAGTGAATCTCTCACTTCACTCGATCGCGGTTTTGAAATGCATCTCCACACTTGCTTGATCCCGACCTCCATGTTCATCTCTGAGTTCACTCCATCACCATAATCTATTTTAGCCTCTGGAAGCCTCCAGGAGTGTCTGAGAGAATGTGGAGTGTAAACTTAGGAGTGTCGATTTTAGGAGAGTATCAGACCCTAGGAGGGCATTCTGGCCGGCTTTCGGAGTAACTGGGATATCTGATCACTGGTACATGAGTACCATGGGAGTAATTGTGATAAGTTTGGAAGCATGTCCAAGAGCCGGAGAGACCTTTGGGTGCACCAGGGAGTGTCGCCGAACCAACACAGGAATCACAAACAAACTCTGAGAAATCCTTGGGATCTTATGGATAATCATTTGGAGGACTGCAAGTGTTATCCGAGACTCTCAGGATGTACATGAGCAATCGATTTCTCTCAACGGCCAATCTGATGCATGGATTACTGTTCATTATCACTTCTGAATCATACTAGCTGTCATCTTCTTGAACATTGTATTTGTTGCCTCACTACATTAAGAAAATCAAAGAAAAAGGCGAGTGATTCAAATACGAATGCAGGTACACCAACACAATAACCCGATCAAGCAATCGAATGATATCAATCAAACATCATGTCGCTGTCATCCACTCTTTCTCCGTTCACATCAGGGCCAACGAAAGCAGGAACACTTAATTCATCAACAGTGCAAAGAAGTTGGAGGCGCTCCTTGTATCTGCTGATTATTTGTTCCTGGGGAGGTGATGAAATGGAATTCCAATGTCATTTGGCTCGATTTGTGATATTCAACAAAGGTGTCATTAGACGATAGCCAGCTGCGAATCTCAATGTGGGTATGAAAGGCAATATGATACATTCTGACAAAAAATGGGAACAACTACCAGGAATAGAGGAGCACCAGATGGGGAGCGCTGTGTACAAAGAAGGTGTTGGAGATGCGCAGAATGAAAATGAAGAGGGTCAAATCCAAGCTGAGGAGGGTCAAAAGGGGGGGTAAGGAATGTGGAATGAAATAGAGGAGCGCCAATCTAGGCAGAGGTGCACCGATTGGGATTGAGGAGTGCTATCCCACCGGAGGAGCACTGGAAAGGGGTTGGTAAGGAGTGCAGATTGCATTATAGGAGCGCAGGTGGGAATTTAGGAGCTCCCATCTGAGGCTAAGAAGCACGGAAAGGGGGGGATAGAGTGCGAAATAGGATAGAGAAGCGCTAATCCAGATATAGAGGATTAAGGAGCGCCGAAAGAGCAGGAATTGACTGCGGAATGAAATAGACGAGATTCAATCTAGGCTGGGCAGCGCCAATGAGGATTGAGGAGCACTGCCGAGGATCGAGAAGCACCGCATGGGGGTGTATGAAGTGGCCCTCTGATGTGTGATTGATATTGCATTGGCTTCCAGAGTAAAATTTATCATAGGGGATGGGCCAAATGTACCTCCATATTCATCTTGAGAAAACATAACTGTGGCCTTCTTTCCACTGGCATAGTCAGACAGCACACAATGAATAGGTGCGGCTGCCAGCGCTAAAGTCTGCAGAGCAAGAGGTTGGAATTACTGGGATGTTGTAGGCTGGCACCCAAAGCTATTGGCGGTGAAGAAGACTTGATGGTATATTAGATCAAGCACTTCTATTTGGGTGAACCATGATTTCTTATCATCGACAACCTTTGAGAGGTAAGCATCGTCAAACAGGAGGTCTTTAACCTTGATCTGAAGCTCATTCTCAGAACCCAATTCCAACCAGGAACTACCGACCACAGTTTGACATGCCCCATCTGCCAACCAGCCTCGAATGGTACTATAGTTCAGTTTGAACTATGAATATTGTTGGGGATAGTCAATATCCATAAGTCTGATAGAGGAGCATTAAACAGAATTCGGGACTTACAGCTTCTCATGTTTGCGGATCTATTGTGACAGATGGACCACATGGCAACTGACAAACAGCTGGTGTACCAACAGGAGAACCTGCTAATGCCCGCTGACAATTCTGGGCTTCAATGGCTAGTCTCCAAGCTTCTTCAAAAATCCAGTACTTGTCATCGGAAAATATTGGCCAACGATTCTTTGTGGATACGATTGCCTCCATCAGCCTTTTCGCTATCTCTAAAGTAGCCTTTTGGTGTTTCGGAACTTTCTGATCACTACTGGGCTTGGGTTGTGGAGCATACTAGTCCCCACTATACTTGTTGGGTAGTACCAGTGCCTGGGCGGATGGCGCACGGTCAGACTCCGATAATTTGTTGAAGAAGGTTGACTTTCGGTGTTTGAGCAGTGGTGGCGCCATTGACGCAGGTGGATTTCGGGAATTTGGAAGCAGAGGGTGTGCAATGACAATATCGGCACAGCTCCGTTTCTTTGGCAGTGGAACGATTGTAGTTTGTCACGACTTGCCCTGGGATGCCTGGCCTCGACGAAGGACCGCCTGTAGATGATCTAAATCGTCCTCTTCGATGTTAGATGATAGGGTGGACTATCTGGTGTCCTCAGTTTCGTGATCGCTGATCTTCTGATCGTTATCTTCATCCCAATTCATTAATGAAATCGGGGATATTCGTCATCCGTGATATGATGCACAAAGGTAGATAATTGGAAGGTAAACGTTTGATGGACAATGAAGATTGGTTGCTTTCTTGAATGCGAGTGCTCTCTCTAGGTGTGCTTCTTCATCCTTCCATGAATAGTGATTCCTTACCTGGCTGGGGGTAGGTTCCATTTGCTGTAATGAAGATAGAAAGTTGGGGAATGTAGGAGAGAGTGTATAACAAGTAAATATAAGAATAAGTGCAATAGAGTAATGGGAAAAATGGAGCAAGAATTTGCACAGAGCCGAGGTGGATGCAATTTGTGGTGCGCCTTGAATGGGTTCTGGAGAGATGACTTCAATCATGCATATTGTTATTGAGGATGGCAGTCCGGGGTTGCGATTTTGGATGTTGTCAGGTGCGCCAGAATAGATGGATTCCTTCTGCCGAATGTTAGCAACTCCTATCAACAACGCTCTGTAAGGATGCAACAATTGGAGGTTGGCTGAAGCCAATGTGCATAGACATTAAAACTTGCGACATTAACTAGCCCTTGGTGCTGGCCACAAATTGAGCACTGACATCCTGAATAAAGACATGAGCCCCTGCATATGACTCCTCTAAACGTAGTCATAATGTGTGAAAGTTCGAGCATTTGAGGTGACCACGTGGCATAGATATGGTGCAGCATTGGGAATCTGCAGAACTCGATAGATTTGCGACGTTCTGAGTAACGGCTGAGTTGGATGGGTTCATTCTTGTGTGTGGTATCATTCGAGGAGAAATATGAATCTCTGTATTTGGTATCTCCGTATGTGGTATATTTGCTGGAAGGACACATGTATTGTCACAATATTCTGTTATATTAGGATGCTGCAGCTATGTTAGCAGTCAATGAGGCAATATCGTTAGCATAACTTCCCTTTCATGCATTCATCTGGGCTGTGCCTGCAGAATAACCTTCACAACATGTTGCAGTTAATGGAGGAGTGAGAGAATTTCGTACACAAAGGAGAGATACAGACGTCAAGAAAGAATGGTAATGTACGATGGATGATTCAGGGGTAATCTTATTGATTCAAGCACTCGTCAATGCCAAGACTGCTAACAAATTGGTTATAAATACTCACTTACATTCTGATTTTGCATCTAAATATCTATACTACAATGGGATGAGTGTGTAGTGAGACATCAATCTCACGGCAGGCAGAGGAATAATGATTGCATGCATGCAGTTCCGGGGAATTGAGGTGCACCGAACTTTAAATGGTTATGCCTGGATTCAATGGCTGAGGATTGCAGGCTCACCTTACTCTGACAGTTAATTCCACACTTTGTAGCTGTCTTTTCATAACTTGAGTTTTGGAGATTTTCTCTCTTTGAACTTTTCTCGAAGGAATTCTGTTCATATAAACCATCTTCTGATACCACTTTTGGCAGCGCAAACATATCTTCAGTCAGAATACAGTCAAGTCTTGATTCTAGGCATTGAGAACTTGGTCCTCTTTGAGAAAGTGAGGTACATGGGTGAGCGGGGAAGTTGCCGGCTATCCTGCAGGGTCCCCTGAGCAGAATCAGTCTTTGGAGTTTCTCGCTCTTGAGCTGCAGCTCTTTTGACAGAGACCGAACTTGCAGAAACTATTATAGGATTTGGAGGCATTGGGCCAAACATACTACTTAGTCAATATTGAGTTGAGTGGGGTTACCAATTGGCCAGGTCGGTGCATTTATGGTTTAGTTGTGCAGAGACATCCTTCCTCCAACGGACAGTTGACACGGAGCTGACAGTTCACGGCATTTCACTGGTGGCCTTCACATACCAATGAAGCATAGATTCAAATATTAGCTGATGCGAAGTGGGATGAGCTGCCTGCATCTAATGGTGAAGTGTCTTGATACATCTGTGTGCACTGAGTCCACTGATTCAAAGTCGAACAAAACATGATGATAATGAAGCAATCTAAAATATAAAGTGCACTATGAACTGGGGTACATGTGCATCGGTGACTTATTTGTCGCCCTTGTGGCGTGCCTGGGCCTGAATGAGACACCCAGAATGAGTCGTAGCTTGCCAACATTGTGTTTATAAATATCCATGAAGCTCATTCTGGACTGGATTGGCAGATCTCAGTTGTGCCTGAACTTCAATCATAGGCCAGGACATACCCAGCAGCAAAAGCTGCAGCATACCCAAGAATACCCAAGCCATGCCTCAGCATCCGACTCTCTGGGATGTTGTTGAGAAGTGTGCCCGAACTTCAATGAAATGCCAGCAATAGCTACAGCTTTGCCACAAATACTTGAGCCAGTGTCTCATATTCTGACACAAGTACTCAATATCACCTAGTCTGTTTGAATTGCCAAACTGGATTGGCGAATATGCTGTGATAGATCTGTCACAATGATATTCCCAGGATTCGCCGGTGCACCAGAACATCGACCATAGGCCAGCAACTGCTGCGGCATTGCAACGAATATCCTGACAACGGACTAAATATCGCCTGCACTGTGGTGATGCCAAATGTGATAGGCAAATATGCAGGGATCGATCAGTCATCACGAGATGTGTCCAAGACCATGCGGTGCACCTGAATTTCGATTATATGCTAGCAAAGGCTCTGGCTTAGCCACAAATAAGCAAGCCGTGTCTCATACTCTGACAGGAGTACCGAATATAGCCTAGACTCTCTTATTGCCAAATGCGATTGGCAGATATGTAATATGCCGAAGAGACTCGGTGCACCTGAAAGTGGTTGAACTACGCATTGTCATGCTTTTTCATTCGAAATGCGTATGTAACTCCAGGCTTCCAGTGAACCTCAAAGTCACAACAGAGGAATTATTTGAAGACCTTTGCTGCATCATTCGCGAAATTCAACTCATACAATTTATCATGGGATAGGTTAGCCGCAGGAACTTGTAATGTAGCATATCAATTGACTTCATCTCATATTGCTCATTAATAATAATCAAGAATGCCAATGAAATCCCACTCCAGCCATATCTGATTCAAGACACAACAATTCTAACATCAGAACTTTTATTCTCTTCAAAATTGCAGAGAGAAAGATTAATTTATGCAGTATAGTGTGCCTTACAAATGACATTTTTGACTATTTGTATCAGTTAAGAAGATTATGTTGCTTGAATGTCTAAAGAGGCATACCTTGATGAAAGTGTCCTAACACTCTAAGATGGATGGTTCATCAGACTTCAATGTGTCTCCATTCTCTGTCAGCTGCTTGGTGTGGTTCTCACGAGACTCCAGATTCAGGTGAATCATCGATGTCCCGATCTTCAGTCGACTCATCAATCCATGTAGAACTCCTCTCATTCGGGCCACACCAGAGAGTTGGTGGAGATCACTCATGCAGTTATCGTAGCCACCAGGACCTGTGTTCAGAAACCATAGGTGTGGAACTCTGTCTTGCCCCAGCCGGACAACTTGTGCAAATGCCTGCCGCTGCTCATTCAATACCCAGGACTTCTGAGTTATTACTGCATGGTTTGCTGTTGTAAGATTTAGGACTGTGCAGTCCCACTTTGGGTGTTGTTATGAATACAGAGGGATTTCCTGAATCCTGGAATTTCAGCTGCATTTCTGTGCGTTCATCATTGCCCATTTCTGCAAACATGTGGAATATATCCACATGATCCGCAAAATACTTGATTAGCCACCACTTCAAATGACGAAATTGGCCAGGAACAGGACAAAATAGCACCACCATTGGTGGGCGGGGTGCGCTGGGGAGTGCATTTTCATTCCTCTCTTTGTGTAGGAGCGTTTCTCTTGATGCGTCGTCTTCCTCAGGTTTGGGATGCTCCGCAGGTTCGTTGACAAGCATTGGAAGAAATGTCTCTCTCAGCCGTGGGAAAATCGCAGAATTGACCCAAGTATGGAGTGGCCATTCATTGTATCATCGTCCACACAAGTCGCTGCAATCCTCTGTGTGTCCCAACATTAACGCAAAACATGCTAGCGGCCATCCATAAACCCTCCTTGCTCTCGAAGCACCCCGTGAAGTGTACCTCTCCACCGGGGTCTTCAGATCGGCTTGCTCTTCTTCAGTCCACTTGAGATCAATGAGGTGTGCATTCTCCTTTGGCATCCGGACAAGTGAGTTTCCATTGGCAAGTTTCGATTCCAACCACCGCTCCATCATCAAAGGCTTTGCAATCTGTTTCATCCAGCACATCGCATCTGGTTGAGCTTCTTCGTCTTCAGTCCGGATAGCATTCATCAATCTCTTCACTGTGGAATACAATGCCTCTGCACCATGCTTCTCCATCACAGTATCATCCTCTGGATCTTCTGGCGCACCTGAAAATGGCCACATCCTTTGATAACAGCAGTCATAGAGTGAATGGAATCCCGGCGTTGCAGTGACTTGAAGTTTGAATACAATTCCTGCATTCATCGCAAGTTGCCAGCCCATACTGTTTTCAGTCTTGTACCAATGGGACCCATCAAATATCCCAAAACTCCATGAACAGTATGAGAGTTGGCAGTGACTTGATGGTTTCGCTCTGGATATTAAGCTATTGTATGAAACAAGGTGGATATTCCATTGGTTTTCTGGCTTGTCAATACTGGTGTTCAGATCCTCGTAGGTGAGATTCAGATTCCCTGCATGCAACAAGTGTACAAGTTTCAATTGAGTTCCATATGTCATCTCCTTGTGGACAATCTTGAACGTCTGTGCCACTCTGGGCTTGTGACCACCAAGATTGGTTCGAGGGCTGATGTAAGCGCTGGATGCCCCTGCGGTGGAGTTGTCTGTATCTCTGAAAGGCGGCGGGGCACTGAATTCTGTCTGCACAATGGATACCACTCCCGTTCTTCACCGATTATGCTGGGAAAGTCGTTCTGAGCCATATTCACACACTCGTCAAGGGTATTCCCCCACAAAATCGTCAGCTGTACCCCCATTACAACATTCCCAGTCAGCAGTATACATATCATTGCTGCTGCCACCGAGGTGAAAGTCTTGCCAAGACCCATTTCATCCGCCAGCATTGCTCCTGGCATATTAGAATCCCAAACCCACCTCCTCACAATGAACCATATGGCCAAAACCTGGTGCACCAGAAACCTCGTTCTGGGCAGGCCTGGCACACGGTCATCTGTTGATTGGTGAATCTGATTGGTGTCCAGCAGCCTGACTGCCTCATCAAAACCCTCGCATTCAAATTTCGTTGTAGGTTGTAATGAGAACAGTATTCAATACTGAACTTGTAAATTCTGAATTGAGGACCTCTAAACTATTACTTTTAGCAAACGATCCAGACTGTCACTTCGGGTCCGGGTCAGGGTCCAAACCGAACCATTGCCAAATTGTCAATACAGGTTATGAATAAACTCGAAAGGTCAACTTGGGTCCGGTTCGATGGTAAACTCCTAACCTGTCCGAATTGAGTGGCTTGTCAGCGGGTTGCCTAGTGGGTCCATCTATAGATTCATTCAAGGCTCTTGTTTTTGCCTTTTTTTAATAGTCTCACGTCAAAATCGCGTTTTCAACAACCAATAATACTTTTCTGGATGTTTTGCAGTTTGACATATCTATCAAGTTGGAATCTGGGTTGTACAATTGATATAATGAATTTTCGCCTATCAGGGCGGTCAATGATTAGGTTATGTGCGCGAAGATCTGCGCGATGCCATCATTACGACAGATGCAGAACTGAAACTGTTGACGCTCTGTTGACGCTCATTTTCAGGATGCGGCAGGGAGCATGTTATTGTTGTTTTTCCCGTCAAAGGCTGCCAATATCTCATAAATGGATGTCTGCAACCAATTGGAACATAAAGTACCCAAGATGCGAAGCTAAAAATCATTGAAGCTCCGTTGACGCTAATTCTCAGAATGGGGCGGTGACCTTGTTGCTGCCTCTTTCGCCCACAAAAGCAACCAATACATCGGTTATGCATAACAGCAACCAGATCACTGTCCAGTGACCGTACTTCCATGACCACAAATAGTTGACGTTCCGTTGATGCTCATTCTCAGCATGGGGTGCTTACCGCGTTGCTGGCTCTTTTGCCTATAAAAGCTGCAAATAAGTCGGTTATGCATAACAGCAACCAGATCACTGTTCAATTCCCGTACTTTCAAGACCACAAATTGTTGACGCTCCGTTGATGCTCATTTCAATGTATTTTCCATTCAACATCTGCTGCCATTGATAATGGTTTTCATCATAATGTCAACTTGTTGATTGTCTTTCTGTCAGATTGAGACTCTGCCCTTTGGCAATGCCGAGCGCAGTGACTTTCTTGCACTGTTTGCTCTCACATGACGAAGATTTATATATCATGCCAAAAGATTCATTCCGCCTGCTATACATCTAAATATAAAGCGCTATTTACATGCTACTGCTCACCATTCGCCCATAATATATCTCTAACTGAAACTCTCACTCAAGCTACATAAAGAAGCTGGTGAAACATTGACTTATTCTGTCCTGCTTTTTCTTCACTCCCTTATTCCTTGACGTTTCTATTGAATTGTCCGTCAGGAACACATTTTTGGCCTGTATCCTAGAGTTCCGTGTTGGCAGAATTAATCTGCGAACATTAGGCGCGGAGCTCACATCCCGATGCCCTAGGCAATCTAGATCCTCTTAATCATTGCCTTGCTCTATGTCAGATTCCACGTCTGTCGCGCAATCATCTTCGGTGTCATTTGGACTATCCAAGTTACCATTCAAGTCTAGCCAATCTTCCATGTCCGAAAGGCTTTCAGGTGCACTATCCTCATCACATTCCACTGGATGACGGTTGATTGTTTGGATTCGGTGGACATTTAATCTTCGAGTTCGATCTCCTGGGAGGTCTTTTGCAGACAAAGCTGGTGGCCATGATGCTCTTTCTGATAGTTTAAATGTAGCCCCACCATCATGTTGAAAGAGTGTCCAGGATGCTTTGACGATCTGTTCCGTGTCCGAAATGTATCGTACGGCTGTCTTTTGCCTGTTTCGACCTTGAGATTCCTTCTGTGTAGCAGGTGGGTTTTGGCTGCCCTGCCACATCTCCAAAAAGTTGTGGACCTTGGCCATTCTGGGAAATGTCCTTTCCTCTACCTGTTTCTTGATTTCCGAGTTGCTTTCTGTGTTTGTCGTATCCAATGCTGGGTCATCGCCTGCCAAAATTCCATTATTGGCCCAAGTGAATAGCCATACAATGACTTTTTTGCGAAGGGTCTCACCAGTGGTTTTAGACTGCCTCCAGCCGATATCATCTTGCCAAAGGGAAAAACTTGACTCCACTCCGACACCAGGTGGTATGATAGACAATGTGTTGCGCACCACATTGGAGAGATCAGCATACAGTGAGTGCGTTTCCTCTTGCTGGCGCCACCAGTCGGTTATGTCCGGTATCGAAAAGGTGCTGCTGATCTCCATTGGGTTGGAGTGGTACTTTTTGAGATTTGAATCAATTTGCCCGCAGTTCTTAGGCGCTTCAGGCAGTGAATTCAGATGAAGCTTGGCGGCAATCACTGAGCGTGCTGCGCAATCGCTTCGTCCAGGTGTTGTTTCAGCCACACTGTCAGGTGATAAGAATTCTTCATCATCACTGGACAAATCATATGGATCAAAGCATGATTGACCGAATCCTGAAGCCATTCTGGAGGAGACGAGGTTGCTGCTTGGTCCGTTCTTGGGTATATCGACTGGCACACATCGATGTTTGGCACAATGTTCATTTTCTACATACTTCTATAACGCGATCCATATGATCGAACATGCCATTGTAGACTCTGATAGCATGATCCAATGTGACTGTATGCCTCTTCGACATCCACAGGGTCCAATATCTGAATCTCCTGAAAACTTCCATGACGTACTTAACAATGGTCCATTGATCCTGTGATGTGAAGAGTGCCCAGTAATCAGTGAATGTTGGATTTCGAAGCCACTTGCAGGTGAATTCTAGTAATCGGTAGCCTTGCTCAAGCCACTCCAGCGTCATGTTCCAACGTGTCTTCACAACCATAATAGGCAGTGCTACGATGCGGGCTGTGGCTTTTTTACAGTCCCTGAACTTGTTTTGTTGACCAGGTTTCAGCATAATCAATACAGCATGCATTCTTTGCTATATGAAGGTCAGTTTCAGGTCTTTCAAAATATTTTGAAATACGTACTTTCTCAATTATCTTTGCCAAACCTGGTCTCATGGCTGACACCGGATTGATTCTAGCATTGCCCTCTTTTGGAAGTCTTTGACTCTTTCGAAAGTCTATGCTTTCATTCTCTCCACATTGCTGATCGTGCCCATCGGCTTCCCAAGACTTGGTGCGGTCTTTCACACCCAGACTGCTCATGAATGCACCGAAAGCCAGCTGTATGACGTGCGCCCTGCATGGTATGTGGTTCCCCAATGCAGGCCACTCGATTCCGGAGGCCTCAAGGGTTGAATGCAGTTCATGTGTCATCGAGTACTCTGAGGAATCATAATCTGTTGTAATTCCAAACAAGTGGCTGTCAGTAAGTTCAAAATGATCCAACACGCCCATCAAATGTACGGCTAGCCTTGCTCCGGTGTGTTGGCCCGGGACCAATCATCCGTAATTAGCTTTCAAAGGCGGAAAAACATAGGCGATCAACCCCATCGATAGGGAGTTGAACCTCACACAATGACCGACGTTAGGGCGAGTTTGATTGTGGATGTCGATCTGTCTAAAGCTGAACTATCATTATTTCGTGATGGCAAATTGCTTTTTAATTGCATCCACAGTCAGTGCATATTCCCTTCGGCAAATGGTCTTTAGGGTGGTGGCGGAAGGCAGCACCAGTTCTCTTCGTAGTGCTTTACATGACCGTGGCAGCTCTTCATTGGATATAGCATTGCTTGGAATATGAGCCGAAACAAATCCCAACATGAGGTAGCGATTCCACGTATCTTGGTGACATTTGGAATTACCAATGTCCTCAGCTGCCTGTTTAGAGTGTGTTGTCTGTCAATTCGGTCAATATGCATCAACCTGGATGTCCAATATGAATTTCCTCTGCAATCTTACTTTTGTAATTCCTCGACTTTCTTGCCTCCACAGGATGGCCAAAGCTTTTTCATCGACTGTCAAACTAGTCAATTCAGTAAAGTCTGACTCTGTCAATTTGTTGAACCTTACGATGTGAGCTTTTGCCAGCAAGTGTTTCTCCATTGAGCTGGTGCCATGCCCTGATGGATGGCGAAGAACTTGATGACAGATGATAAATATGATTCCAGGGCTGCTGGTCGCCTCAATTCCGCATTGCAAACAAAATCACCATGAAGACGCATGTCTAGAATTATTCCAAGCAGCAGGGTGATTTGGGCCTGCATTTATTGAAGCTCACCAAGTGTCGAAGATGATTTGTGAAGGAGGGTTGCTCAAATCACGAATAGAGACACGTTCATTATCAGAAGAGATCATAACTTCCAGCATTGAGGTAGTTAATGATTCTAAATCTGACATGGCGGTAGGAATAAGAAGGCTTGGTAATCCGACTGGAGCGACTGCTGAAAATAACGTTATAGCACAGCAGAATGCGGGTTCTCAAATATTGACTCTAGAGATACAAACAAAAAATCAGATCTATGAGACATTGCATTCATATTTGTGAAGTTGTATTCAGGGACATAATGACAAGACTGACCGCATGAAACTCAATTTGCGAACAGCGCTATGCACTTCATTGCTGTATAGCTTACTGAGCCTCCACAGAAATGGTTGACACTCAGTGGGCTCTCAATTGTAGGAGGCGGATGCGATATCGTCACTAGTATTTTTGCCAACACAGGCTGCTGATAAGTTGATTGTGGGTTAGCTGCCTTCCATTGCCCTTACATTATCCAAGATTGAAGATCAAAAATCGTTGATGCTCTGTTGATGCTGCGTTGACGCTCATTTTAGGACATAGTTATGAATTTGTCGCAATCATTTTTGGCTAGAAAGGTATCTGAAAGTTACATTATGGAACAATCTGGTCGCACACCCTGTTGATTTTCGAATATGCAAGGCCTACAATTGCTTACGCTCCATTGACACTCATATTTAGGACATAGCAGCAATGTTTTTGCAACCATTTTTGCCTAGAAAGACATCTGATAGTACCATTATGGGTTTCTGTTGCTGCACAACCCTTGGATTTTCCAAGATGCAAGGCAAAAAGTAGTTCACGCTCTGTTGATGCTCATTTTCAGGTGATAGTAGCGATGTTGCTGCGACCATGTTGGCCTAGAAAGGGGGCCGATAGTTTGATTATGAGTTATTGTCGCCACTCAGCCCTTTGGATTTTCCAGGATGCAAGGCCAAAAATCATTGACACTCCATTGACGCTCATTTTTAGGATGGGGCAACGCCCGTGTCGTTTGCCTTTTGCGCTATAATGCAGCACAATAAATAAAGAATGTGACAATGCAGCCCTTTGATCACCGAGTGTGTAGAACTAAAAATCGTTGACGCTCTGTTGACGCTGACATTAATCACATCGAAACAGCCTTTGTACACTCAGTAATTGTATGCAACGAATCGTATTCTCATTATTGTCATCCAATGTTGCGTTTCTGAGTATTATCATCAGTATCCAGGAGCTTTGTTACCTCTCAATTTCTGATCGACCTCTATGCACATTATCTGAGCGAGAAATGACGTCGCCCTATTGCATTCCTGTTCTTTCGGCTAGTAATTTATGGTATGTAGATCATTTCACCAGATTTTGATAAATATAGGTCGACTTCCTCACCATTCCTCATCCAGCTCCTTTCTCTCGATTTCCATGACATACCTAGTGTTAGCAACGGTTCTAACCCAGTAGAATGGTTCCGGGTTAGGGTTGGGACCGGAACCTAACCGTTGCAACGGTTGTTACCACACAAAAACCTGGACCGTTGCAATTGGGCCGGTTTTACCATCAACAACCCGGCATTTCAACCTCACAACTTTGGCTCCAATTAAGTATTTGAATTCTGATCGTATTGTGACATAATCAGTACATAGATTGTGCACTGTCACGAGCTCTTTCACCTCCCGCTTTCAGATATGCGATCCGACCAATATTCGTGGAGTCGTGAACGAAAACCCGCGAATTTCGCTTAGAATTGGCCTTTTTTTCACAACCACTCAACGAATATCAGTCGGATCGCAAATCTGAATCCTGGAGGTGATAGAGCTCATATTTCTGCATGATCTACGTCCCGATCATGTCGCAGTACAATCAGAACTCACTTACCTAATGGGAGTCAAAGCTGTAGGAATGATAAATTTGGAACCGCGGGTCGGTTCCAACCCGGCCAGATACCCACGGTTCTATGTGCAGCACGGGTAACAACACGCCAAGACCAAAGTGGTTCGGGTGTTTGGCCGGTTCTGGAACCAAACCAAACCGAACCGCAGGTCACAACCCGGACCGCTGGTGGGTTACCCGGACCCATTGCTAACACTAGACATACCATAAGCAGTTTCGATCATCTCAACTGTGAGCACCAGGTCACTGCGGAGAGTTATGCAGTTAGATGCCTGAATGAATTCAGCATAACGGTTGTCATTTAGACCGGTTTGTATTGGGCAAGAACCACTACTCCTATGACTGGTATGACATCACTCACTAAAATTTTGTTTGTATATTTCGTCACCAATTTAGCTGTTGCTTTTTCACCTCACACTGACCTGCAAACAGAAATCGAACGTTTTGGCCATCTTACAGCCTGATTTATATTGTACAACATTTGGATGGTGTGTTTGACCCCTGCACATGCACAGGCGAATTATCATGTGTCACAATTTGGTCACTGCAATCAAGTAAAAGCTGACAGGTAGCAAAATTGGTACACACATTTCTATTCACCGAGATATGATGTCAAAAATACCAATTTGCCTCTCTATTCCTCCGCGGACTCAGGACCCGTCACTATGTCTTCGTCCTAATCCGATTTCTATATGGTGATTAGCTGGGGAGGCTATATGCAGGGGTAGAAGCTTGCAAGTTCAACAGGCTACGCATTCTGAATGAGTGATCAATCGGGCTTAGCGGCTGGCGCAAGACCGAATATACTCGTGTTCAACTGTGGCATCCCAGAACCTAGCCTATTATGACCACATCCCGGTCGAGAAGTCCCTCACAGCATTTGCTATATTCTGGGGATAATGTCAAGACACTCCATAAGCTCTCCAATCATTGCCGGTGCTGGTGCCGTCGCATCATCATCCATGTGCAGTTGAAAGACTGCCGGAACCTGCAATGCGGATGTGCCATACTGCTTATCTCTTTTACAGAAGTAATCGGCTGGGTCCTCCCAACCTGGTTGTGTCAATTTGTCAAGCTTCATCTGCTTCTGACGTAACCTCTCCATTTGCTGCTGCACCTTTTTGGTGATTGTGTCCATCACCCAGCCGGGTTCGTCATCTTCGCTCAGCTGGCTCTTTTCTGTCTCTTCATCATCATCATCTTCCCCATCCTGCCCATCGTCAGAACTTGCAAGATCACTCAGACTGTCTCTTATAGCAACCATCATCGACTGAAAAGGCTTTTTGGGCTCTCTGTTCGTCAATCCGGCGTTTTCAGCTTTCCTTATATCATCCTGCTTGTGCTGAACCGGTGCCTCTGCGTCCTCAACTAGATATCTTGCCCCAGCGGTCTCTCTCTCAACATGATCCTTGATCCATGATTGTTTCTCTTAATTGCTTAAGAAGTGAGTTTCTAGTCGTTTCTCGGCCGCAAAGTTCTATTTGGATTGCAAGCTGTGCAATGCCCCAAAGGTTTGGACTCTCACTGCTTCCAAGACACTCTTGCCTTCATTCACTTGATGACGTTGTTGGGTGGACCGCTTTGTCGAGTAGCCATATCTACCCCCCAGAAGTGGTGAAAAGTTCTGTTTTGGAGCATTGAACCTTGTAGTTTGCGTTGATTTTGTTGTTGGGAGAGATGTTGGATGTTGCAAGACATGGACAATATGGAGGCAAGCTGCGACGTTTATGTCAAGGTTGGTACATTTAATCCTCTTGAACAAAGTAAAAACTCTCTTTTGACTGTCAATAAGATGGGAATGGTTAGGGCAACCATACTACATGACTTGATTCCTGGCGTCAGTTTAATGTAATATCCCGGGGATTCTATGAGACAAACATCAGCATACGTCCTGTCCCTCGTACAATGTCCTATTAATGACTGACCACCACGCGATTTCGGCTGTCATACACCGCAATCTATCCCTGTTATCAAGCACACGACATCAGACCAACTTATTGCAGATCGCAGGGCCGTCGGAAACTGCTGCAACTTGCAGCCCTTTGCAGCAGCGTTCACCTTGTGTATATGGAACATCTTGGCTGCTACTTATTCCATTCTGACATGAAGCTAACTATCGAGTCCTCAGGACTTCCTACTTCTTTTCGTTATCATCTTCCTCTTCTATTCCAGATCAGCAAATAATGGTGACACAACCACCCCAGCCAGAAGAGAGCGGATCGAAATCAAGCCGATTGGCGGGCGCTACATCATATATGTCACCCTAGGCACACAGCAAGAATGCAGCCACCAGCTAGTCCACCGCTATGCTGCCAATGCAGCCACCAGAAATCTTACCCAGGACCCACATTCAAAAATCGTTCGTGAAACTGGAAGCAGAAAGAATAACTAGCAGTGTGAGGATGGATAACTGTATATGCATATCGTGCTAAACGGCCGTCGATTAACAGTAGAACGTACAGCGGGTGTAAGTAGAAAGCTACAGAAGCAATTTATTGGTGCCTTTATTCGGAAACCTCCATGGTCGACCAAGGTATTTATCCTCACTGTCTGCGAAATAGAACATCATGATGTTGTCAGCTCTGCGATATTCGCAGATGAATTCCCCGATAAGCATCCCCGTGAGTGGACAAAATAGGCTTAAATCACCTTGAAAAAAGCTACGGAAGCATATATGGTTGATGTAATCCCCTAATCTCATTGTCACAAGCAGCAATGAATTTCTTGTAGGTTTTCAACATGTCTGCTACTATGGCAAGGCAAGGAGGTTGGGTACAGCTTGAACAGTCCGATATGCAGCTGGCCTTGAATTTGGCAAAAATCGCCAATGGAGGGTTGTCGCCCACCACAATGGTGGAAACACAATTCTTAGTTTTGAAATCTCGTGCCAAGGTCCGAGAAGAGAAGAAGCGGGGTGTTGTGTTTTCTGGGCATAAAGAGGTGAAAGCTGCGATAGAAAGACACCAGGCTATGCTTTGTCAAAACCAGACAGCCGGATTCCTTCCTTGCCGAAATGGTACTATAAAGAATCCGCAGACATAATGGAGATGCCAAGGTTCAGGTGCACCTCCACCTGACCAATGCAGACAGCTGAGTCCAGAGCCGACGCCACATCTGCCTGGAATACCACCCACCCAAACAGGTCACAATTCCAGAGCTCAACGTTCCGAAATCGTCAATTTGCTGGCCAGATAAGCGTATTCGCATACATATCCTCCCTGTGCTAAATTTTTCACTCTGGATGCATCTGCCCAGGATAGCCAGCATGATACAGATTTTGATCCAGATATGCTGACTGATGAAGGAACATCCACTGGCTAGTACACTATCTGCTGTGTTGTAATGCAGCTGACATCAATTTTGAAGAGCAGAGCAGCCTATTGCACGAACCTGCAAGTGATGACAAGCATTTATCGAAAGGCACGTGATTTTGGAGATTATTATTATATATCGCGATGTATCATTAATGAACAATGTAGTGATCAAGAAGAAAGTAAATGAGAATGCTAGAAAGGCCACCACAACAATGTGAATGATGGACTATATTGAATCAAATGATTGCATAATGTGCATTCACCCGCGGCTAAATAAGTGTCAACGGAGCGTCAACAGTATCAGGCCATGAAAATCTGGTAATTGAATATTGATTTGGTCGTGGTTATACCTATTTCAAGTATTGGCTGCCTTCATTGGCAAAAATCATAGCGACACGCTCCCTACATCATCTTGAAAATCAGAGTCAATGGAGCGTCAACGATTATTGGTCATGCATCCTGGGTATTCACACCGCCGATAGGTTGCAGGCAGTCATAAAGGAATCATTGGCCGCCTTTATAGGCAAAACAGATTGCGATACCCTCCCTGCCCGATCTTCAAAATGAGTTTCAATGGAGTGTCAACGATTCTTGGTCGTTTATCTTGGGTAATTTGGGGTGCGACAGGTTGCAAACAGTCAGCAACAAATTATCGGCTGTCAGTATAGCCAAACGAGACAGAGAAACACTGCCCGCCCCATGTTGAAAGTATGCGTCAACGGAGCGTCAACGATTGTTGGTCATGTATGTTGGGTAATATGGGGTGCGACAGATTGCAAACAGTCATAATCCAATTATTGGCTGCCTGCATAGGCAAAAGAGAAAGAGAAACACTCCCTGCCCCATCTTAGAAATGTGCGTCAACGGAGCATCAACGATTGTTGGTCGTGTATCTTGGGTAATATGGGGTGTGACAGGTTCCAAACAGTGATAATCTAATTATTGGCTGCCTTTATAGGCAAAAGAGAAAGAGAAACGCTCCCTGCCCTATCTTGGAAATGTGTGTCAATCGAGCATCAACGATTGTTGGTCATGTATCTTGGGTAATATGGGGTGCGACAGGTTGCAATCAGTCATGAATAAATCATTCGCTGCCTTTATAGGCAAAATTAAAAGAGAAACGCTCCCTGCCCCATCTTGAAAATTGGCGTCAATGGAGGGTCAACAATTGTTGGTCGTGTATCTTGGGTAATATGGGGTGCAACAGGTTGCAAATAGTCATAAACGAATTAATGGCTACCTTTATAGGCAAAACAGCAAGTGAAACACTCGGTGCCCAATCTTGAAAATGTGCATCAATGGAGTGTCAAAGATTGTTGGCCTTCCATCATGGTTAATCACAGCGCAATATGGCCGTTATGGTCTATATACATCGTTTTGACTGCGTTTATACCCTAAAAGGCTCAAGAATACTTCGTGGTAGCTCTGTAGATGAAATAAGTTTTTACTGTCCTGGAGGATGTGTCGGGAATATCCCGTACATATCTGCCTATCAAGGCTGCAATCTCCTTGTGTATGCATGCATCAGCAAAATGTATTTTAGTCACTGGAAGCCTCCAGGAGTGTCTGAGAGGATGTGGAGTGCGAACTTATATGCGTCAATTTCAGGAGAGTATCAGACATTAGGAGTGCATTCTTGCCAACCTTCAGACTAACTGGGATCTCGGATGACTAGTACAGAAGTACCATCCGAGTGATTGTGATAGGTTTCGAAACACCTCGGAGTGCCAGAGAGAACTTTGGGTGCACATGGGAGCACGTGGGAGCGCCAGCAACGTGTCTCGGAGCACAGACGTCAAGCCTGAGAGCACCTGGGAGCGCTGCCGACAAGTCTGGAACCGCCAACGGCAAGCCAAGGAGCACCTGGGAGCGCGGGTGACAAGTCTGGGAGCACCTCGAATTACAGTAGAGCAGTCTGGGAAAAACATCTTCTTTGGGAATGGTGCAGGTGCACCTGGAAATCATAGCTACTACTTATCGTTGAACGATTATTAAAACTCATGTATTCAGTTTGTATTCTCATTGATGTACCTATATAGCTACCCATCTACACACGGTATATCTGGACTGGCTGCAGGCGGTGCTTGGTTGCAATTCGAGGTGCGCCAGAATATGATGATAGAGTCAACTCAGAGATACACTCTAAGGCCCTGATCGTGATAGTTTGGAAATGCACTTGGAGGCCATGTTTGTGTGAACTTGGAGGTCGTAATCGTGAGAGTTTACAGATAGACATGCAGGGTGTGATCGAGCAAGTTTGCGGATGCGCTTTGGAGGCCGTGATCGTGGGATCTTGCAGGCCATAATCGAGCGAGTTTGGTGATACCCTCGGAGGCCGTAGTCGATCTAGTTTTGAGATGCATTGGGAGGCCGTGACCGAGCGAACTTGCAGGATGTAATCGAGCGAGTTTGGAGATGCACTGGGAGGCTGTAATCATGCGAGTGTAGAGATACAGTTGGAGGCCGTGATCGAGTGAACTTGGAGGCCATAATTGAGGGGGTTTGGAGATGCACTTGGAGGCCATGATCAGGCAAACTTGCAGGCCATAATCGAGCGAGTTTGGAGATACACTTTGAGGCGGTAATTGGGCGGGTTTGGAGATGCACTGGGAGGCCGTAATCGAGCGAGTTTGGAGACTGATGGAGGCCATGATCGAGCGAGTTTGGTCGTGTACTTGGAGGTGGTCATTTGATGGCGCACAGGGCGCTGAGCCTCAATTCCTCAGTGAGTTAACTCGCAACTGTGGGCATGTGACAACGTGACCTTACGTTTCAGCTCTCATGGAGAGCTGCCTGATGGCGGTCGATCATGTAGGGAGGCACGCCAGAAGCTGAAGCTACATTCAGGGGTCAACTCGTAATTTTGAGAATGAAGGCAAGACACACAATCTTGGGTACTCAGTGTATGCTGTACTTGGTGTATGCTGTACTTGGTGTATGCTGTACTTGGTGTCAACTCATGATCATGACATGGAGAGATAGAGAGGGAAAACTTAACTTTGTGTTCTGTAATGATGTTAGAGTTGTGGATGAGAAAGAGAGAGATGGGGGATGAAGATGAGAACGATGTGGCGGATACGAGTCTCATGGCTCGTATTGCGAGTGATCGGTTGAGGGGTTCTAAGGAATAGTATCGGGTGGATGGAAGGATTTAGTGACCAGAGAGATGGAGACGCGGGTGGACGCGGGAACAGCTATGGAATGACAGGAGATGGTGGTGGTACAATTTGTTATGATAAGGAAGTGGTTTGAAGTGTTGTGACGTTGGATGTTATGGCATGGTTGTGTTGATAAGAGTTGTGCTGGTGGTGTGTAAAATCACGGCTGGATATTCGGATGGTACATTGGAGCATGAGGAATGATCCAAGGGTGGCGGACAAAGTGTATATAAAGAGTGGTTGTTTGGTGTTGGAGGAATTCCTTTTCTTCTCTCTTTACTCGTTCTCTTGAATAGCAAAGCAAGTACGACTTTGACCAAGCTTGATCTGTTATCTTGTCCCGATTCCCTCGATACAAACTTCGAAGCGTCATGTCCCGATTCTGATATCCGATTACTGTTACCAATGGCACTTACATTCGATCCCGCCCGTGACACTAGAACGAGTCCTTTACAACGTACCTGATATTGAATGTACTGTCAATATCGCTTGACCCCTTGTTTTGATCATGCTTGGTATTACTGTGAAGTCACAGACAGCTAGGTCTCGATTTGCTACTTGTGTAGCTACGATCGTGCGAACTCGGATGTGCCCGCACCCTTTGAACAGCTGTAAGTACTGCAACAAACCTTGCTCTGTTACCTGCTGGGTATACCTCGGACCGAACCATCGGTGGATTCACGTCTGCGACGTTTGCGTTCATGAGGTTCCATGACTTACCGGATGTGATATCCCCCAATATCCGCACTGATCCCTATAATCGAATGCAAGAGTACAACAGTAATTGTACCTCCCGGACGAACTGGTTCGACCTCGCCCGAACTCATTCATCCCTTTCGGAACCTGAACCTTTGAACGCCTTCGAGAGTATGGAAGGATTAACAAATACCGAGGTAGATACCCTCATCTTGCCTGTTTATTGTTGGGAACAATCAGACGTTCCCTCCCCTTGGAATACTTATTGGACAGAAGCCGCCGCATACAGAGGAGGCTTGGAATTGGACGATCCTGTGTTCGGAAGTAATTGGACCAAGTATTTGGGAGCCCACGCTGGGTGTGATTGTGACCCAGAAGTGCCTTGCGAGTGCGAAGGACATACCTGTTTAGGAACGCATTTGACAGAAGGACACGCACCAGCAGCAGCAGCAACAGCAAAGCCTGCGCCGGTGCCTCTAGTTGTTATTGAACCTCCAACTCCGACTCCCACCGACATTGACGCATATAATTGGCACTGGTAGATCTGCTTGACTCGCTGCGACGTCAGTATCAGAACAGCACGATCGGGTGGCTCTGGTGTCCGTGGACAACCAGGCCATCATAGGAGGAATCATACGCAGGAACCTGATGGAGGTCAATTTTGCGGAGAGACAGGCCATGCTGGAAGAAGCACAGCAGGTGCTGAGGAGGGTGGCGCAGTATACCAAACCGGTGGCCATGGTCCAGAGGTTGTGCGATCCCCCGGCTCAAATAATCGCGTTACAGAAGCAGATTACAGACCCACAGACACAGCAGTTCCTACCGCCAGAGTGCGATCACTCGACGTTTGAACATCCACTGTAGACATTGAGGTAGGAGCTGGAGGAAGCCAGGAGAACCTCAAGGATAGCGGGAACGGACAAAGACCTACGACAGGAGCTGGACGATATGACACGAGACGCCAGACATTCGGGAGAGGAAGTCTGACCTGTGAGGACGCAGTTAGCCAATGCGCTATCAGTAGCAGCCTGAGAAGCCAGGACTCCCCCCCAGCAACCCAAACATTGAGGCCAGAAGTTTCCCGACTCGCCAAACCTTTCAGGGTCAGATCGATCTCAGTTGAGAGGCTAGATTGCTCAACTCTGGATGGTCATACGACACAAACCTGCCAGCTTTCCCGACGAGCAGTCGAAGATGCGGTACACCTCCAATAGCCTGAGGGGGGTAGCCTTATGCCAGATTTTGCCACACGTCCGGGAGGACGGGGAGACAGGATTATAAGACCTGTCAGCTTTTATACAACTCCTGGAAGCAGCTTTTGGGGACCCCGACCGAGAAGCCACCACCAAACGGAAAATGCGGGAGATTGAACAAAAGAACCACAAGTTCTCACAGGATTATGCTGAGTTCCAAGTTATTGCTGCGGACCTGGATTGGAATTCTTCAGCTTTGTGGAATGCCCTATGGATGGGGTTGTCCAAGGAAATGAATATCAACTTTATGTAGAATGATATGCCAGAAGAACTTCCGGCGTTTGTGACGGTGTGTCTAAAATGAGATGATCAGATCGGACAATGACGTGCGGAAAATGGGGCACCGAATAAGGGTGGAGGGACAGGTTTTGCCTCTTCCCCCAGACGTCCGGCTTCCCCTAGGGATCCCGCCAGAACCCCCGCTGGAACAGTGGCTGGATATACTGGACCTGCACCTATGGATCTCAGCGCAGGCAGGAGGAGAATTTCCGCGGAAGAGAGGCCAAAGAGGTTCACTGATGGAAGATGTTTATATTGTGGTGGGTTCAACAACAGGGCTGCGGAATGTGCGGCAAGGAAGAAGGCTCAGAGGTTTAAGGCGGCTGGAGCGGAGGTAAAGGACGTAGAAACTGGGACAGGTTCCGAGGAATCGAGAAAAGAGTAGGTCAATTGATGAAGGATGGCTCTTCAGTTGACTGTAAAAGTTTTGTTCTAAATGCTTTGAAATGTTTTGGAATTTCGCGTCTTTCAGTTAGCGAGATGGAGATATTGGAAGGATCAATGGAAGGGAAACATTTAGTTATAACCTGCACATCAACCGTGAATAGTCGAGAAATAACCACACATGCGTTGATTGATTGTGGAGCTACAGGCATAGCATTTATGGATCAAGATTTTGCTTGCCATCATCAATTACCACTTCAAGAGTTGAAGGAGAAACGACAAGTCGAAGTTTTTGACGGAAGACCTATAGAATCAGGAGATATTACACATGTTTCCAAGGTCGGAATGATGGTTCAAGATCATAAGGAACAGTTACCTATGTTTGTTACAAAGGTGGGACATTATCCGATTGTTTTTGGAATTCCCTGGCTACCATTACATGACGTTGCAGTACGATTTGCATCCAATACGGTTACCTTCGGATCACAATACTGCACGACATATTGCCATGATGCACCCCTTACGGTGCAAGGAGTTACGGAGGAACCTCCCGAGCCAGTATATCCTCCCAGAGGGATATTTGAACCACCGATACGCCCTCAAAGACCAATTCGAGGAAATATTGTTATGCTTAACGGTTCTTCATTCTTCCGGACAGTCAAGAAAGGAAAACTTAAGGTGTTTAAAGCATCTCTTTATGATATTAATAAAGCGATTGAAACGAAGGATTTGAAGGAATGACTGCTCGAGGAAATCATCCCGGTTCAATATCATGAGTTTCTACCTCTGTTCAATTAGGTTTTAGCTGAGCGCCTCCCCCCACATCGACCAGGCATTGATCACGAAATAGGATTAAAAGATGAGGAAACACGAACAGGGGGCCCCCTCCATTCAATGTCTTGGACCGAGTTGGTAGTTCTTGAAGAATGGCTGGAGGAAAATATGTCGAAAGGATTCATTCGGCAGTCATCGTCACCTTTTGCGGCACCTGTTCTCTTCACGAAGAAACCGGACGCAGGGCTCCGATTTTGTATCGATTACCGAGATATCAATAGCAAGACGATAAAGAATCGATATACACTTCCCCTGATTACGGAGACACTGAACCTGTTAGGGGAAGCTCGGATATATACAAAGTTGGATGTACGAGGGGCCTATGATTTACTTCGAGTAAAGGATGGAGATGAACATAAGTTGGCGTTCCGGACAAGGTACGGGCTGTTTGAACCAACTGTAATGCAGTTCGGAACAACAAATGCACCAGCGGACTTCCAAGGCTATATTAATGATGGTATTCAAGAAGCATTGGATGAGTTTGCGTCAGCTTATCTGGATGATGTCCTCATATATAGTAACTCGGAGGAGGAACATGAAGGCCACGTTGAATGGATTATGCAATGACTGTGGGATGCAGGAATATATTTGAAGCCGGAGAAGTGCGAGTTCCATAAGGATACAGTGAAATACCTGGGATTGATTATATCAACAGAGGGAATTCCCATGGATGAAGATAAAGTGGAGACCGTATGGAACTTGAGTCGAGAGAAGAAGACGGCAAATGGACGGTTCAATAACCTGTTCAAAGTACAACAGTTTTTGGGGTTCTGTAATTATTATCGACGGTTTATTTCTAAATATGCTGAAAAGGCGCAACTGCTCACACTGCTAACTAAGAAGGATGAACCATTTGTATGGGAAGCAGAACAGCAGTTAGCTTTCGAGACGATGGTAGAGGCTTTCACTGCAGCTCCAGTGTTTCGACATTTCGATTATGATAGGGAGGTAATCATCGAAACCGATGCGTCCGATGATGTATCTCCGGGAGATCTCTCCCAGTATGATGATGGTGTAGTATTACATCCCGTAGCTTATTTTTCGAAGAAACACTCACCCGCAGAATGCAATTATGATTTATACAATAAGGAGCTCATGGCAATTATAAAGGCACTTGAGGAATGGAGACCAGAATGTGAAGGGGCTGCGTACCCCCTTGAGTTGATTACTGACCACAAAAATCTCGAGTACTTTATGACAACTAAGCTTTTGAATCGACCACAGGCACGGTGGTCAGAGTTTTTGACTAGGTTTGACTATGAAATAGTCTATAGACCAGGGAAATCGAATGGTAGAGCGGACGCTCTGACAAGGAGGCCAGGAGACCACCCTGAAGGGGGGGATGAATGAATAGAGAATATGGAACAGGTGGTTCTAAAGCCGCAGAATCTACCGATACAATTGCATTTGTTGGCGCACAGCCCGCCCGCCCAGGGCCGTCCCTCTATTTCCGATCTTATGACAAAAGCATATGAGACTGACCCGCTACCAGGGAAGATACTGGAAGCAATTTGGGCGAAGAATGGGTTACAAGAAATAACTATTGCAGAGTGCATTGAGGATGAGGGACGGATACGGTATAGAGATAGTTTATACGTACTGGATTGTGATGAGTTATGCCTACGTATTATACAGGAACATCATGATACGGCATTAGCAGGACATCCAGGACGGGCAATGACGTTCGACCTGCTCGATAGAAGTTATCACTGGAAGGAGATGCGTAACGATGTTGATCGGTACGTTCGAAATTGCCATGATTGCCAACAGTCCCGAAGCTGAAGGCATGCAACCTTCGGAGTCCTTCGACCCTTACCAGTACCAGAGAAACCATGGGAAGACATCCCGATGGATTTTGTGGTAGGGCTACCAGAGTGTGAAGGTTTTGATGCCATATGGGTAGTGGTAGATCGGCTGTCAAAAATGCGACATTTTATCCCTTGCCATACGACGATTGACGCTCTGGGGTTCGCAGAGTTGCTTTTACGAGAGGTGGTACGGCTTCATGGATTCCTGTTAACTATTGTTTCGGATCGGGGCCCGCAGTTTGCGTCAACCTTTTGACAACAAATGTGCAGCCAGTAGGGGATTGATTGGAGAATGTGGACAGCCTTTCACCCACAGACAGATGGACAGACGGAACATATCAATGCTAGCATGGAACAGTATCTGAGAGTGTTTGTAAACCATCAACAGGATGATTGGGTGAAGTGGCTTCCATTGGCTGAGGTTGCTGCGAATAACGGGATTTCCGAGACTACTAGTGTACCCAGATTTTTGCTGTACAAGGAATAGATCCCCGGATATCGTTTTCAGGAGAGCCGACAAGGGATCGAGATCAATGACGGGTTAGTGCTGATCAGGTTCAGGCAACAATGCGGCAGATCCATGAGCACCTCCGAGTGGAAATGAGACGGAGTCAAGCACTGCAGGAAGAAGGAGCAAACCGTGGACAAATTCCTGCTCCGAATATTCAGGAGGGGTCCCAAGTATGGCTCGACGCCCGACATGTACGATCAACGAGGCCTACGCGGATGTTGAACTGGAAGCAGCTGGGTTCTTTTACAGTGGTCCATAGAGTGTCTCCCTATGCATATACACTTGAGTTGCCTGCGTCAATACGAATTCATCGAGTTCAGCCTGTTTCCCTTTTAGATCAGGTAGTGAATGACCCCCTTGACAGACAACAAGTTAAACCTCCACCCCTGGTGGAAATGGATGGCGAGGAAGAGTATCAGGTATTGAGTGTGGAGGATAGTCGGATGTATCGAAGCCAGTTACAGTATCTTATACGGTGGACCGGATATGATTCTTTGACATGGGAACCAGTGAAGTTCGTTGATGGGCTGGAAGCAGTAGGTGAGTTCCATGAACGTTATCCTATGAAGCGAGGGCCATTGGAGAATGTTCTTGGAGGACCTCGAACCACGGAGGGGGATACTGTCACGGCTGATATTGGGTGTGATGGGTTGAGGGGTAGTAAGGAATAGTATCGGGTTTATGGAAGGGTTTGGTGTGCGGAGAGACGGAGACGTGGGTGGACGCGGGAACAGTGAAGGAATGACAGGAGATAGTGGCGGTATTGTTTGTTATGATAAGGAAGTGGTTTGAGGTGTTGCGACATCGGATGTTATGGCGTGGTTGTGTTGATAAGAGTTGTGCTGGTGGTGTGTAAGATCACGGCTGGATATTTGGATGGTACATTGGAGCATGAGGAATGATTCGTGGGTGGCGGACGAAGTGTATATAACGAGAGGTTGTTTGGTGTTGGAGGATTTCCTTTTCTTCTCTCTTTACTCGTTCTCTTGTATAGCAAAGCAAGTACGATTTTGACCAGGCTTGATCTTTTGTCTTGTCCTGATTCCCTCGATACGAACTTCAAAGCGTCTTGTCCTGATTCCGATATCCCATTACTTTTACCAATATCACCTACGTCCGATCCCGCCTGTTACACAAATACTCATTGATTCTAGTTTTAACTCTCTTCATTTGAATTACAATAATTAATAGTTCATTATACATATTCCGAATATTGCTACAGAGAGTTCCTCAGCATATTGAATTGTATACTCTAAATAATTCTGTATTGTTACCTTCTTCCTGGGTGTTAACAATACTTTCTAACTCTACATCTGTTTTATCTTAATTACATAAGACAGTTCAAAGTTGTTTGGAATTTGGTTATATTGGAATTTGGTTATATTGGAATTTGGTTATGACTAGGTCAGGTGTATATAATCATATCTGCTTTCTATTAATTTCTTCAAACTCTGCAATTCAATTATATTTCCCTGTCAGATGGAATAGTAGCTTACTTCAGCCATCGATTGCTTCCATACAATTAATAGACTTTTTCCTGCCCCTGGAAACTGTATCTAGAGCTTGAAGGTATATGCCATAATTTCAATTATAAATATCATTGCTTCTCACTGTACAAAATACATTCAAAAACATTGTGTTTTTGAAATCCGAGAAGATTGTGATTACCTTCTTGCCTCGATACTTTCTTTTATTATTTACTACCTACTGGTTGCCTTCCATTCTTTTCTTTTTGACATTCTCTATCTCACTTGAATGTATCTCTAAATTCATCCCTATCCAATATTTCCCTATGAGCTGCATTTGGGATTTGTTTGCCAATGCCAGCCAGAGTATATCAGTCTCCAAATATCCTGTTACTGTCATCACTTAATGCAAAGGTTTATTTATCTCTTCACACATTTTGACAGTTTTGTCTGCAGATATCACTACAATCATGATGTTCTCCATAATTCTGTTGCTACTCTATTAACCTACTTATTGGATACTCTGAGTGTCAACAGCTCCATTTTCATGGCAAACTACTACATGGAAGATTCCATTTGTTCTTGACTGGAATGGATATGTGCCTTTAATACTCTCCATGCAAGTTGAAATGTTACTCACACTATCTAAATAGTACACATTTTCAAAATACTGTACTTATTGGTGTCAACTCAAATTACCTTTGGTACAAGTTTTCTGTATTACCACTACCAGTGTAGAGGTATACACCCATGTATGACCTTGTCTGAAGGTATATAGGTGAATACAGTGGCAAATGTGGATATCAATATGGTTGAGTTGTATACATGTAAGACAATCACTAGAGATTGAAGGCTTATGGTAAGACCACTGTATTCAATAGCCAGTCAGTACCTGGCCGCATGTCATGTACCACTGTTACAACCTGCTATTATTGTTGAATTGAAAGGATGATAGGTATTCTGATAGGGGTATCATAAGGAGATTATTCTTAATCCAACACTACAGGTTAATGGCCAAATGACTGATATACTGCCTGGCAATAATAGGGGTACTCAATGTGGACCAAAGAATTTCTGCCCTTTTCTGGAGTACTGTTGAAAGGGAATAATATAAAATTCAGTACAACAACATCTAGGAAAGGTTTATTTGTACCACAGAAACCTCCAACAAAAAATTTATTCACTGTCATGTATACTGAATTGCGAATGTTATGACAAACATTATGTGTATTTGTGGTATAACTGGGGTATCTCTGCAAATCATTGCTGCAAAGATGAGTAATCATATCAATGTGGACAGTAAATGTGGCTCATGGGTTATACAAATATACCACCATCTGTCAAGAGAGTATATGTAAGGTTATTTAACAATGTCAAATTGTAGTCCAAGTATTGTTACAGGCCAGACTGTATACCAATTCAACTCATGTCATCTGTATTTATAATAAATTTATTGATCTATCTACTATGTGAAGATGACTTTAGTGTTAAACCCATAAAGAGGTGAATATTTGATACAGTATTAATGGTATATGTAATTGAATACATTGCAGATATCAGTAACCATACACAAAATAAAGATTTTCAATATATCTGAATGTTGTCCAGAATAGTGGTGTTTTACAATACCTTCAATCAATAAGATCCTGTTGAGAAAATACAACCAAAATATGAGTATACCTTGTATTGTGATATACTCAACTCAGTAAGTAATAATCTTCAATAGTGAAATTTCTTCTTGCAATTGGTCACTGCGAGCAGACTAATAGAAGGAATATAATATGGCATCTTCTGCAATTCAACAAGTAAATCAAGTTACTATGAATATACTAGAATTAATACTAGAGATTGAATACATATCTGCAACCTTGTAGCTTGATATATTTATTGGCTTCTGAGTGGACATGCACCAGTGTTAAATACAATTAAGCTGCTTTAATAAACTTGGATGTCTCTTTTCATTCCCTGTCCTAGTGAAGAAATGTTTCCATAGCAAATATCATACAAGGCAATTAGATCTCAATATATTTCAAACTGGTGAACAGCTACGAAGACTCCCAATATTGTGGTTCTACCAAACTCATCAGTCTGAATTATCAGCTAGTCAAAGTTCCAACCTTACTATTTCAAATAATACTTGATAGTCCCATAGACACTTATTGAAGTCAATGTTGTTAATTGCAATGAGGTGACTTCAACATTATTATTGAATTGTAGATGGCATTTTTGATCCAGGAAGTCTGCTCTTCTCTACCAATGATATTCAGAGCATGAAATTTTGAAGAGGAAATAGATTCATATTTGTATAGAAAATATCATTCCAAGGTGAGAGTATATACCTGCTCTCAAAGTTTTGGTGCAGTGTATTAATAGATTTAATACTGTGGAAGGGAATTGCTATCTCCATTTTGATTACTGCAAACTAACCATATTTTAAGTTCTTGTCTACAATAACTATCACTTCTAAACTACTATTGATACTGGCCAGAATCAGTCAATCTATCACTATTAATTTTTTGACCATTGTCAACACCCAGTACTGGAGAACTACATATGATGTTGTCAAAAAGAAGAAAATGAATAAGAACTCACTACAATCTCAGTGTATACGATATCTCTAAATATCAATTAAACAATTCCTCATCTCTCCTACAGGAATATCAAGTAACTGTGTACTAATACAGTATGCTTTTGGTTCCAATCAATTGCCTCAACTAACAGAGTAACCAATTGGATTATGTAAAAAAATATTCCCAATTTGTAGTAAAAATCATGATTGATTGTATGTCTAGATACATAAAAGGCAAGTTGGTTATCAGTCTCCTAAGATTTATACACTTGTCTATTACTGTCTACTTATACTGTATATAATATACATGTTAGTCTAGCTCTATTTCTACTTTCTAGAGAGACATACATCCATATAAATAGTACTATGATTCATATTCATATTACTTTGATTCAAAATGCCAGATGTATAGTAATGAATTGTGATCTGTAAAATAATAATTGATAAATCAGATATATACACAGTACCTACAATGGCATTGGAAATGTATTTCTTATTGTCATCCAAAGTGGATGTTTTAGCTGAATTAAAGTTGGTTAGATTGGTAGGGAGTATATAACTAACTATTCAGTATAGTTATATATTCATCATCAGAATCACCTAGATGGAATAACACCCTTCTCACTGAGGATTTTCCATCTCATGCAATCAATATGCCTACCAACATATATATATTCTAGTTAGTGACTGTGAAAGTATAAATTACATTTCCATTTAATAGAATCATACAATTGATGTTGGTATTGTAGGCAAACCAGGATAGTAATTATCACAACTTCGGTATACAGTATCAGGTGGAGTCAACAATACTTCATTATGGGCAAAAGGGTTGAATTGAGAACCGTTACTATACAATTATATGCTTTATCAAGGTAACACTACACTGTCGACTTGTTTTAAATTCCGGCAAATCGTTTCATACTTAACCCGGTCCACTGTGCTGATTGACTTCATTTGTCTAAACTCTCCCACTCTCTAACTGTCTTAATATGTGCACAAGAACTACATGACCTGTGGCTCTGCAACGCTCAACATTATTCAAACCCATGTCATGTCCAAACTCAAACTGTTGCCACACTCATCCAGGGTGGTATCTTGACCATTTATGCCAAACACTAAGGAATATGACAACAGAGGCTTGCCTAAAGCTTGGCCCAAAGGATCAACCATCCCTTGAGCTCCTCCAAAGCACTCAACTATTCCTAGAGCTCCTCCCAACTAGTTCGCCTCTCTGTTGATATCTCTTTCATGCACACTTCCCATCCAGCCTAAATTACCCTCCAATCTGGCATGCTACACCAACAACATTTCCTTCACCTTGACCTCAACCTTGAGCATTGTCTGTCCATGTTTTGGGGTATATCTTGATTCCGTATCCATTGACTGGGACAATCAATAGTCTGCAATTCATACACCATGAATGTGACAGTGCGTTGCGTGCTCCTTCGACATACAAGACATCTCTCACACCCACTTCATTCCTTCACTGTCTAGGCAACCGAAGCCTCGACCATACATCTCCATGCCAAATGGTGTTACCTTCTACTCTTCCAGCAAAATCAGGGATCTCAAGTTGTTCCTTCATAATATAGTCCATGTCTCATTTGCATGTTTGTCCATCTCCACAAATGTGAGTAGTGGTGGCTCAATCCATGTACCAGCTCTCCTTCGACAGGCCTTTTCTGTGCATAACTGTTACCTCGTAGTGCTCAATAACTGTCATCATCATCATCATTGCCACTGCCACTGTCTCTGTTGATGCTTCGCTCTCCACATGTACAGTGCTTTGATTATAACTTGCAATGTGCCCCATCTTATGGCTTGTGTAGAACTCCAAAGAGTATCTCCAATTGGTGCTGCAACTCACATGTTTCGTGTATTATGAACTGGTACCATCACATTCACTACCGCATTCACAGAACTGTGAGAACTTGTCAGTCTGCTTTGAATTCATGGAGATCCAAGACTTATACTCTGTTGTACTGTGTCTGCTATGCCGAATATCTTTGGTGGCCTTAGCTCACCAACTCTCTAAGTTGTATTGCCATGTACACAAGAGCCGAAGTAAAAGCAGCTCTGCCACACTCAACTCTAAACCAATGCACTTGATGATTGCACTGAAATCTTTCCTCTTCTTCAATACAACCATTTCCGCAGCGCACAATCAGTAGCAGATTGTTATCAGCATCATTTTGAACTTCAACACAGCATTCCCAATAAAGCTGGCAACTATCAACTGCTATATTATATATTTGAGACAAACCTTAATTATATGTCAACAACTATTGACCAAATACTGTAGACATTATACTGTGGTTGATACAGACTGGTAGTTCAAGTAGACCAATGGCAAAATCTCATTAATTCTCTGGGAGCATATAGTACCTAAAATCTAGAGGAAACATACCTGGGAAATATTCTAGAAACAAATATTCTTTGTTTTCCAGTATACAATATAAATCTCTAGTGTTTATTATTCTAAAATAGTTAGCAACCACTTTAACTGTCAGACTTTTCTATATAATTTACTTGAATGCTTCTAAACATCCAAAACATACATCAATTATCCTTTTCCACTGTTTCTGTAATTTATCTATGTATGATTTAAAACTCCAATCTAGTCCATTCAATTAATGAAAGATATTCTTCAAATATCAATCTATATCTACCAATGGAACCAATTGTTAGGTAAAGTCAGTATGAATAGCTATCTGAACAATCAATATTAATATAGAAAATGGCATCTACATTTTCAAACTCATCCAATATTTCCTATTCTCACCAATTGATAATGACATTTTGTCTTCTCTCTAGATAGACAATGTGTTTCAAAATTTCAAGCTCTTTACACAACCAATCCACTATCCAATGGAGTTTGACAACATGAATATAAGTTTGCCTGGACACAGTCCCTAATCAATATAATATACACCTTCATAAAATATATGGGATAGCCTCTATATTATAACAGTGCAAACAGTATTCTACTTGTACACACTTGCCATTGTTTATGGTGATAACACGCAGTTGGCTGGACTCTGAACATGTAATTAATACTATTTAATTCAGGTAATATTATAATACAATATCATCTGGCACTTGAAACATTCAAGCTGGGGAAACATGTTCTGCAGAATAATCTGAAATCCAGTGACCGGAATTTGTCTACTGTATTGATATACTCCAACCTATGTACTGTTTGAAGGAAAGGTAATCCTCCAAAATATAATAATTAATTATAAATGCTGTGTATATCTTACCTACATGAGAATAACAAAGCTTTATTGTACTATATACACCTTCTATTATAATGTTACACGCTACTAACAAATACACTATCAATACAACTACATAACATTACCTGATATTCCACTATCTTACACTACATTCCAAATAATAGGAAAAAATCATATGAGTGAGACTTGGCCGCAATGCAATACTCGAGCATCTCATACTGTTTTTCCTTGCTCTGTCCTCCAATCAAGATCCATAACTACTTACATATTTCATTCTATTACTACTTATATTTCATTGTTGTGCTACTCTTCTAACTGGGTTGGAGATCACTGGAGAATACATTTCCATAGTTTTGGCACAGATGGGTACACCTGGTGACATTATTCAAGGGCTTGGGTTCTATCTATATAGTTTGGCAGTTTCCATATATGTTTATTTTACCTCCATGTACATATATATTACTGTAGCAGATAGCAGTCCACTCTGAAATCTTGTACACCTCAATTCTGCCGCTCTTCCATACTGTAATCAGGTTTCTCTTACGTATCATTGGCTTCAAGTTGAGGCAGTGAAGGTGTTGATTGAGGTCATGGTGGTGAGGGTTAGCAACAGGTCCGGGTAACCTGCCAGTGGTTAGGGTTTAGATTGCAGAAATAGGTCGGTTCGGTTCCTGCCCCATCCCCAGACCTCACCCTTTGACTTTTGCCAGGCCAAACCCGGACCCGTACTGGTCAGCCCGCGGGTTATGCCAGGTGTGGGCAGACTTGTCGGTTACAATCTCCGGGTCTGCATGTCGGGTCTCACTATTTCTTGTCATATTCAGATATCGTACTGTTAATCACAAAATATTGACATTGGAATGTCACTGTTTGTTTTTGATGTATTGGCCGCCTTAATGATCGAAACAAACAGAGACATGTGCCCTACCACATCCTGACAATGAGCGTCAACCAAGAGTCAACAATTGTTGGTTGTGTATCTTGGGTAATCTGGGGTGCAAGAGGTTGCACAAAGTCATAAACAAAGTATTGGCCGCCTTGATAGCAAAAAGAGAAAGTGAAACACTCCCTACTGCATCTTGAAAATGAGCGTCAACGGAGCGTCAACGATTTTTGATCTTGCATCTTCGGTAATCTGAGTGGCACTTGATCACAACAATCCAAACACTGAGATATGGCAGCCATTATAGGCAAATATGTGCAGGATATTCCCGCCTCATCCTCCAGGACAGTAACCACTTATTTCATTCACAGAGCTACCACTCAGTGTTCTTGAGCCATTGGACATACAAAAACAGTCAAAATGATGTATGTAGACAATTACGGCAACATTGAGCTGTGATTGATGATGATGCAAAGCTGACAATCGTTGACGCTCCATTGAGGCTCATTTTCAAGATGGGGAAGGGAGCATGTTGCTTTCTCTTTTTCCTATATATCCACAAATACTTCGTTTCGACTGTCAGCAACCTGTCGCCCCCCTGATTGCCCACGATACACAATCAACAATCGTTGATGCTCAATTTCAAGATGGGGCAGGGAGGGTATCGCAATCTGTTTTTCCTATAATGGCAGCCAGAAATTCCTTTGTGACTGTCTGCAACCTATCAGTGGTCTGATCACCCAGGACGCAAGACTCAAAATCATTGAAGCTCCATTGGCACTCATTGTAAGGTATTATATAGTCAATATCTGCGGTCATCCATAATCGAATAAATAATAATGTTTCCTTATTGGTCGCCTTTCTGTCTGATTGAGACTCATCTTGTTGGCAAAGCCAAGCCCAGTAATATTCTCGCACGGGCCTCTCTCATTCTACCAAAATTGATATATCTAACTGAATAATACATGTTCGCGAGCTATACTTTTGTTTATGAACAATCATCGTCATGCGACTGCTCACAATTGTCCAATAATATTTCTCTAAGTGAAATTCTCAGTCAAGCAACATATAGAACCTGCTGAAAACATATTGACCCAATCTGTCCTACTTTTTCTTGGTTCCCTTATTCCTCCTTGTTTCCATTGCACCGACAGTCATGAACCCCTTTTCAGCCTGGTTCATAGACTTCCGTGTTGGCTGAATCAATCCAGGGACATTTGGTGTGGCACTCTCATCCAGGTGCTCTGGGCTTTCCGAAGCTTTGATGCCATCGCCTAGCTCTACATCAGATTCATGGTCTGCCTCACAGTCATGTTCACTCTGGTTTGGATTATTCAAATCACCATTCCAGTTAAGCCAATTTTCGGTGCTGGCAATGCTTTCTGGTGCGCTATCCTCATCACGTTCGACTGGATGACGGTCAATTCTTCTGATTTGGCAGACATTTAATACTTGAGTTCATCCTCAAGGGAGGTCCTTTGCAGACACAGCTGGTGGCAAACGTGATCATACTGACAATTTAAATGCAGCTGCACCATCATGTTGAAAATTTGAGCAGGATGTGTTGATGATCTCTTTGATATCTGAAATGTATTGTACGGCTGTCATTTGTTTATTTTGAGCGCAAGATTCTTTCTGTATAGCAGATACATTTTCACTACCCTGCCACGTCTCCAAACAGTCGTGGAGCAGGGCCATTCTGTTCGATTTTCTTTCCTCTGCCTCTGTTTTCAATTCCAAGTGGTTTCCAGTTTCTGTGATATCCAATGCTGCACAATCGCCCGCCAATATTCAGTAATTGGCTCAAGCAAACTGCCTTACTTCAACTGTTTCCCGAAGCGTTGTGCCAGTGGTTTGAGTCAGTCTCCACGCAATTCCATCTCACCCAAGGGAATAACTGGCCTCCAATCTGACACCATGTGGTATAATAGAAACTATCTCGTGTGCCACAATGAGGAGATTGGTGAACTTTGTGTGTGTTGCATATTGCTCGCGCCACTGGTCGGTGATATCTTGTAACCAAAATGTACTGCTAATCTCCATCAGGTCAGAGTGGTACTCATCAAGACTTGGAATACCTTGCACCCAATTCGTTGGAGATTCAGGCAGTGAATTCGAAAAGAGCCTTGTGGCAGTGAATCAGCATGCTGCACGATCACTTTGTCCGGGCGTCATTTCAGCCACATTTCTAGGCGTTGAGTATTGTTCATTGTCGCTGGAAAAATCATATGGATCAAAACACGCTTCACCAAATTCAGAACCCTTTGCAGTGGGGAAGATTTTGCTGTGCAGAACATTTTGGGGTTTAATGATGGACATTCATTGGTGTTTGGCGCAGTATTCGTTCTCCACAAACTTCAGAAAGGCCTCCTGGTATCAGGTAGTATAAGAAGTCTCGTCCTCAGGAGTAATATCCATCGCCTTGTCCCACTTCCTACATGATCGCAACTTCCAGCAAGAATCAAGGATAGGTGCTGAAATGAGTAGCAGACTGGGCATTGGAATGACTTCGGCATAATATTTGGACAGCTCTGGGCGCGGAACCTTCACAGTGAGGTGTACATCTTCCCTCCATTGTGTCTTCTGCTTAGCCAAAGGTCGCATAACACCATCCATGTGATCAAACATGTCATTGTAGACAGTCATGATGTTATGCAGAGTAACAGTATGCCTTTCAACATCCACGGGGTCCAGTATCAGAATGGTCTTAAAACTTCCTTGCTGTACTTGACGATGGTACATTCATCCTGAATTGTGAAGAGTGGCCAGTATTCACTGTATTTTGGATTCTTGAGCCTCTCGCGGGTGAATTCTCGTAATCGGTTGGCTTGCCCAACACAATCCAGTGTCGAATTCCACTGTGTTTTCATATCCATTCTAGGTAGAACTGCAATTCGTACTTTGGCTATTTGACAGTCAATGAATTCATTTCGATGACCAGGTGTCAGCATAATCAATACAGCAAGTGTTCTCTGCTATATGAAGGTCAGTTTCAGGTAATTCAAAATGTCTTGAAATACGTACTTTCTCAGTTATCTGTACCAAACCTGGTCGCATAGTCGACACTGTATTGATTCTAGAATTGCTCTCTTCTTGCAGTCTTTGACTCTTCCCAATGTCTGTGTATTCATTCTCTCCAAATTGCTCATCACGCTCATGGGCTTCCCAAGACTTGGTGCAGCCTTTAACACCAAGATTGGTCATGAACGCACCCAAAGCAAGCTGAATGACGTTCGCCATGCATGGTATGTGGTTCCACATTGCAGGCAACCCGAATCCGGAGGGCTCCAGGGTCGATTGAAGTTCCAGAGTCATCAAGTAATTGAATAAAGGATTATCAGTCGTAATTCCTAGTAAACGGCTGTCGGTAAGCTCGAAATGATCCAGAACTTCCTTCAAATATCTGGCAAGCTCTCCTCCAGTGTGTTAACCCTTGACCTATTATTTTTGTTTGGCATTCAAAATAGGGAAAGAACAGGTAATCAAGCTCGTGGAATGAGAGTTGTACTTCTCGCAATGCCCAATTTTGATCCATATAGTACGCTATGACATAGGTTATTGCTAATTTGTTCGTTGATGTCCACCCATCTAATGCTAAGCCACCCATATTTCTTGACGCCAATTGCTTCTTCATTGCATCCACTGCCAGTGAGTATACCAACCAGCAAATGTTGCTAACAGTGCTGGCGCGTTGAAGCACCAGCTCGCCGCTTGATGCATTAAATGACCGTCATATCTCGATGTTTGATATAGCATTCCATGGAGCATGAGCCGAACAAATGCTTAGATGAGATTGCGATTCCTGGTAACTTGTTGAAATTCGGTAGTTAGGTAGTCCTTTGCTGCCAGTTTAGAGTGTTGTGTCTGTCAATTGTGTTAATATAGGTAAGATCTAACTGTATAATATGAAATTTTTTTGCGAACTGTCTATTGTAATTCCGCGACTGCCGTGTCTCTTCAATATGGCAAAAGTAGTTTCATCAACAGTTGTACTTGTCAATTCTGAAACTTCCGACTCTGTTAATTAGTTTAACATTGCAATGTTCACTTTTGCCACTATGTGTTTCCCCATGGAGCTGGTCCCATGTTCTGATGGATGGTGAAGAGCTTGATGACACACCATATACATCGGCAAAAGCACAAATCGACTATGGTCTGCGCTATGTTGACACGCACACACGCGCAGCTCATAGCAAGCTTCCCGTGGACCCCTGCGCAACGCGCAGCCGATAGTCATCTATAGTCGATTCATAGAGATGTGCGCGTGGGCCTATGGAACTATATACAGCTGGTGGCCGGAGACGGACCTATACCAGTTTTCAGTGCGTACAGTCTTCGCTGCTATACCAGTACTGTGTACTATTGCTGAGAGTGCGCTTCAGATCCTGCTTGAGAGCCTGCTTGCGAGCCTGCTCGAGAGTCTGCTTGAAAGCCTGCTTGAAAGCCTGCTTGAGAGCCTTCTTGAGAGAGCCTCGCATCGGGAGGAGTAGAGTCTTCCACAAGAAGCCATTGGCCGATGGAAAACCCTGAGTTTGTGGAAGCTTTGGCTAACAGAAGGCTCCAAGTCTGTGGAAGATTTGGCTACTAGAACGCTCTAAGTCTGTGGAAGCTTTGGGTACTAGAAGGCTCCAAGTCTGTGGGAAGCGAGCAGTAGATTCCACTGGACAATCTGAGTCGGAGATCTGCTCTCACCAAGATCCAATTGTCCACCTTTCTTGTTGAATCTCAACCTGCAATTGTCAACACCATGACCGTGAGGCATCGTGAGATCTTGTCACAGTGGCCGCGCTGAAAATAAGGTTCAGACTATGATATTGACCGATGTCACGATTTCGGCCGCCGCCACCAGCCACCCACCACCCGCCACCCGCCACCCAGCTCCCGCCACCCCCTTCCCACCTCCAGCTTCCCGCCACCTGCCTCCCGGTTCCTGGTGCCTGCAACTCAACAAGTCTCTGGATCGAGCATGCAGGAGCATATTCGGAAGGAGTAGAGTCTTCCACAGGAAGCTTTTGGCTGTTGGAAAACTCTGAGTTTGTGGAAGCTTTGTCTAATAGAAGGCTCTAGGTCTGTGGAAGCTTTGGCTAGTAGAAGGCTCTGAGTCTGTAGAAGCTTTGATGCTGACATTGACGTAGCCAACCTACTTGTCTAAGTACTTCTGATACTATGATCACTATTACTGTCACCAACACCATTGCCATTGCCATTGCCATTGCCATTGCCATCTCCATCAGCCCCAGACTGAATGCGCACACATACGCCCACAATTGATGGGAAGCAGGTACAAGTTTCTGCTGGAAAATCTGAGTCGGAGATCAGCTCACCTCAAGATTGCATTGTCCACCTTTGTTGCAGAATCTAAGGTTGCGATTGTCAACACCATGACCGTGAGGCATCATGAGATCTGGTCGCAGTGTCCATGCTGAGGATACGGATCAAACCATGATATCGACTGACGTCATGATTTCGGCCACCATACGCCGCCAGTCACCCTCCACCGGCGACCGGCCACCGGCTACCAGCCTTACGCCTCCCGGTGCCTGGCGCGTGCAACTCTGCAAATCTCTGGATCGAGCACACAGCAGCATACATGGGAGCATATAGTCAAGTGAGATTGGGAGTGTCTTGCCTCTTGAGAGTGTATTTGGGAGCGTAAAGCCAAGTAGGCTGGGAGTGTCATCGAGTGCAATTGGGAGTGTACTTGAAAGTGTGCTCGGGAGTGTGCTTGAGAGCGTCTTGAGAGCTTTCTTGGGAGCATACAGTGAAGCAAGCTGGGAGTGTGCCTTCGAGTGTGATTAGGAGGGTCTTGAGAGGTTACTTGGGAACGTACAGTCAGGCAGGCTGGGAGTGTGCCATCGAGTGCGATTGGGAGCATCTTGAGAGTGTACTTGGGAATGTACAGTCGAGCAGGCTGGGAGTGTGCCATCGAGTGCAATTGAGAGCTTCCTGAGAGCTTAGTTGGGAGCGTACAGTCAAGCAGGCTGGGAGTATGCCATCAAGTGCGATTGGGAGCGTCTTGAGAGCTAACTTGGGAATGTACAGTCAAGCAGGCTAGGAGTGTGTCATCGAGTGCAATTGGGAATGTACTTGACAGCGTGCTCGGGAGTGTGCTTGAGAGCATTTTGTGAGCTTACTTGGGAGCGTATTGTCAAGCAGGCTGGGAGGGTGCCATTGAGTGCAATTGGGAGCGTCCTTGAGAGCATGCCCGGGAGTGTACTTGGGAGTGTCTTGAGAGCTTAATTGGGAGCTTAAGTCAAGCAGGCAGGGAGTGTGCAATCGATTGCAGTCAGGAGTGTACTTCAGAGTGTATTTGGGAGTGTGCAATGAAGTGCATTTGGCAGTTGTATTGAATGCAGCATGATGTATAGTATCAAGCACACATAATCACATGTGTATCATAGTAATCTAGTCAACTTGCAGGTCCATAGGACCTCATAGTGCCTCGCATCAATTACTATGGATTACCGGCTGAAAAACAGCTTCTCAATGAGTTACGCGTCACGTAAGGTCATTTTTCCCGGTGCATATGATGCCATGGCTGCCGGTCACCTCAATTTCTCAGTGCAAATAGAAACACCATGAAGGCGCATGTTTAGAATTATCCCGAGGAATAGGACGCTTTGAGCCCACATTCGTTGAAGCCCACCAACCATCGAATATGATGTGTAAAGTAAGGTTGCTCAAATCGCAAATAAAGACACCTTCATTGTTGGAACATGTCATAACCTCTAGCAACGGGGTATTTATAGATTGGGAATCTGGTATAGTTGTAGGAATTTGGAAGCTGTGTAATTCCAGTTGAGAGACTGTCAAAAGTTACATTATTGTTGAGTAGAATGCTGGTGCTTAAATATTGACTCTTGAGCTACATGCAAGACAAAAGTAAGACCTGTGAGACATTGCATGCATAGTTGTGAAGTTGTATACAGGGTCATACTGACCAGAAATACTGTTAAAAACACCGTTTAGGAATGATGCACGGCATTTCGTTGCCACTCTGCTGACACATAATATTTGGAGGCAGTAGCAGATGTGTTAGACGCATTTTTCCCCACAAAGGTGTCCAATTATGTGATTATGGGTTTATATCAATGGCCAACCATTGGATTATAGAAGTTGCATGACCAAAAATCAATGACACATCATTGACGCTCCATTGATGCTCAGTTTTATGACATAGTAGCCATGTTGTCGAAAGTATTTTTGCCAAGAAAGGTGGCCAATTGTTCGACTATGAGTTAATGTCGCCGCACCACACTTGGATTTGCCATGATGCAAGGACAAAAATTGTTGACGCTCCGTTGCCACTCAATTTTGGGACATAGTAGGGATGTTGTTGCAAGCATTATTGACTAGAACGGCGACCGATAAATTGATTATGAGTCAATCTCGCCTAATGCTAGCGATGGTTCCATTTTGGGACCGATTCTAGTATACGGGGTCGAAGAAAACCCAGAACCGGCCATTTCGGTTCCGGTTTTTGCCAAACTGTTCCCTTGATTAAGTCTACCAATATCAATCAGAGAATTTAGAGCTTGGTATGTGAATTATGCAGCTTTGCATGGCGCATCGTTTGGTGGTCTCCGATTTTTGATAGCATCGAATCCCAGCAAGCTGCTTTGACAATACCATGATTGTTCACCCAAAAACCATGTGTTTGCACCATCGGTTGCCCAATTTTGAAGATATCAAAAATTGGAGACCACCAAAAGATGCGCTATGCAAAGGTGCATAATTCACTTACCAAGCTCTAAATTCTCTGATCAATATTGGTGGACTTAATTGGGCATTTTGCTTAAAAGATCGTCGGTTTTTGTTGTGGTAAGGCCGTTTCCACGCAGACCTATAAAACCGGCCGGTTACAAATATGGAACCGTTGCTAACACTGATCTTGCCGCACAGCCCTTGGATTTCCTGAGAAGCAAAGGCAAGAAAGGGTTGTCACTCCGATGACGCTCATTTCTTGGACTGGGCAACGAGCGTGTCATTTGCGTTTTCAGCTACAACGCTGTCCAATATATTTACTTTGCCAGCAGGGGACAATGCAGCCCTTTGATTGTCGAATATGTAAAACTGAAAATTTTTGATGCTGCGCTGATGCTCATTTCCAGAATTGGGCAACGAGGATATCGTTTATCTTGTCGGCTATCACACCGAACAATACATTCCATTTGGAGGGATGTGACAATGGAGCTCTTTGATTGTCAAATGCATAACACTAATAATCGTTGACACTCTGTTGACGCTCGCATTGAACAAATCAAAATGCCGTTCGTACAGCCAATTATTGTATGCAATGAATCTCATTCTCATTATTGACATCCAATATTGCGCTTCTAAGTATTATCATTTGCATTCAAAAGCTTTGTGGCTTCTCACTTTCTGATCAACCTCTATCCACGTTATCTGAGTGAGAGATGAGGTGGCCCTATCACATGCCTTCGCTTTTGGCCGGCAATTTACAGCATTTGGAACATTTCACTAGTGTTTGATTAACATAGCTCGGCTTCCTAATCTTTCTCCATCGATCTCCTTCTTCTCGATTTCCATGATGTACTGTAAGCAATTTTAACTGTCTCAACAATGTCGACCAGGACTGTGCAGGGAGTTATGCAGTTCAATGCATGGTTGACTACAGCATGACGGTCGTCATTCAGGCAGATTCTCGTTGAGCACTGACCGCTCCTTCTATAACTTGTATGTCATCACTCACTTGAATGTTGTTAGTATATGTTGTCACTAATATAGCTTTTGTTTCCTCACCTAGCAGTATTTGGCAAACAGAAATCGAGCTTATTGGCCGTCTTAAAACCTGATTTGCATTCTGGATCTTTCACACGGTGCGTTCGAACCATGCACATGCACAGACCAATTATCATGTCTCACACTTTGGTCACTGAAATCAAGACAAAGCTGACACATAGCAAAATTATTACTCAAATCGCTTTTCACCATGATATGACGACAAAAATTACAATTTGCCTAGCTGTTCCACTGATGACGCAGGAGACGTCACCATGTCTTCGAGTGAATCTGATTTCTGTATGCTGATTAGCTGGGGAGGCTATATGCAGCTGTAAACGCTTACGGATTCAACAGGCTTCGCTTTCTGAATAGGTGATGAAATGCGCTCTGCGGCGGGCGCAAGACCGGCTTTACCTTTGTTCAATTGTGGCTTCCTAGAACCTAGTCTAATATGACTACTTCCCAGATTGGAAGGCACTTGTGGTATTTGCAATATTCCTTTGACAATGTCAAGACACCCCACAAGCTATCAAAATGTTGTGGGTACAGGTGTAGCTGTATCATGATTCATTTGCGGTTTAACAACTGCCAGAACCCTCAATCCAGATGTGCCGTGCTTTTTGTCTCCTCCACACAAGTAGTAGGCTGTGTCCCCCCATCGCAGTTGTGCCAATTTGCCGAGCTTCATCTATTTCTGCCGTAACCTCTCCATGCACTGCTGTACCATTTTGGAGATTGGGCCCTTCACCCAGCCAGGTTTGTCATCTTTGCTCAGCTTGTTCTGTGCTGTCTCTTTATAATTCTCATCATCCCCATGCTCCCCATTGTCGGAACTTGCATGATTGCTCAGACTGTCTCCATTCGCAATCATTCTCTCCTGAAATGTTTCTTCGGGCTCCCTGGTAGTCAATCCCACATTTTCAGCTGTCCATGTATGTTCATGCACCTGCTTAATTCCTATCTCTGCATCTTCAACTCGCTTTCTTACCTCAGGGGTTTCTATCTCAACATAATCCATGATTCATTTCTCTTTCACTTCATTGCATAAGGAGTGCATGTGTCGTCGGTTCTTGGCCACGAGCTTCTTTCGGGATAGCAAGCTGCACGATGCCCCAAGGGATTGGACTCTTTCTGCTTCCAAAACGCTCCTGTCTTGATTTGCTTGATGATGTTGCCATGTGGACCTCTCTGTCAATTTGCCATATTTGTCCACCAGAAGTAGTGAAAAGTACTTTTTCAGAGCATTGACCATTGAGGTTTTTGTTAACTTTGTTGTTGGATGAGACGTTGGATGTTGCAACATGTAGACAATATGGCGGCAAGCTGCATCTTTGAGGACCATGTTGGTACATTCAATCATCTTGAATGAAGCAAAATCTGCATTTTAACTGTCAATTCAATAGGAATAGTTAGGCTAACCATACAACATGACACAGTGTTTGGTGTCAGTCTCATGTAATATCCCGGGGATTTTTTGAGAAAAACATCAGCAGACATCTTTTCCCTCGAAGAATGTCCCATTGATATTTGACAATCCTGAGATTTCGACTGTTATACACCTCAATATATCCTACTAAACAAACAAACAAAATCGGACTGACATACTGCAAATCGTGGGATGGTGGGAAACCCCTGCAACTTGCATCCATACGCAGCAGGATTCATCTTGAGTATAACGTACAAGTTGGCTGCTGTTTATTTCATCCTGACATGAAACTAACTATATCTTCCTCAGGACTTCCCACTTCTTTTCATTACCATCATCCTCTCCAATTCCAAACCACCAAATCATGGCTGCATAAACATCTAAGCCAGATAACAGCGGATCCGAATCGAGCTGAACAATGGGTGCATCATCCTATAGGTCACTCAATGGCACACAACGAGAATGCAGACACCAGTTAGTCCACCGCGACGCTGCCAATGCATCCACCAATAGTAAGACCCAGGATGCACATTACAAATTCGTCCGCAAGACCGGAAGTAGCAACAATAAGACGCAACATGCAATCGGTTCTGAGTATATACATATCGTTGTAAACTGCCATCATCTAACTGTATAACGGACTGCTGGTGTACCTTAAGAGCTACGTGACCAATTTCTCACTGCCCATAACGGGAAACCTCCAAGGGTGACCAAGGCATTTGTCCGCACATTCCGCGAAATCAATCAATCTGATGTTGTCAGTTCTGGTATGTTTGGCGATGAATCCAGTGATCAGCATCCCCGGGAGTGGATGAAACTGGTTTCAATTTGCTTGGAGCAGGTTACTGCAGCATCAATGGTTGCGGTACTAGCCCAATTTTATTTTTTGAAGCAGCAACTAATTTCTTGTAGGTTTTCAACATGTTTGCTACTATAGCAAGGCAATGAGGTCGGGTACAGCTGGAACTGTACGACATGCGCCTGGCCATGAATATGACCAACATGGCCATCGGAGGGTTTTTGTGCACTGCGATTGATGAAGCACAACATCCGAGCAAGAGACTTTGCGCTGAAGTCCACGAAGAGAAGAAGGGGGGAGTTGAGTTTGCAGGGCATAACAAGGTGGAGGCTGTAATAGAAAGACAACCGGCAATGCTTCGTCAGAACTACCTGCACGGATGCCTTCATTGCCAAAATGTCACCGCATAGACACAGCAGCCAAGCTGGAGACTCAACGGAACCGGTGCACCTCCCCCCGACTGAAGCAGACAGCTGACTGCAGAGCCGACGCCACCCGGCATCAATGCCAGAGCTCAACGGTCCCAAAGCGCTGAATTACCCACGGGATATGTATATTCACATACTTCCCTTCGCAGCGCTGAATTTTTCACTCTTGATGTGTATGCCCAGGATAGCCAGCATAATGCAGATTTCAATCCAGATATGCTGACTGATGAAGGAACATCCACTGGTTAGTACAATATCTGCTTTGTGGTAATGCAGCTAACATCCATTGTGAACATGGGAGCTGCCTATTGAGTGAACCTGGAAGTGATAACGAGCATTGATCAAAAGAAATGGGATTGTGGAGGGTATTATTATCTACAAATAGCGGACACTGTAAAGTATATTTTAAAGGATATATTTATATGTATTATTAAAGAACAATGTAGTGATCAAGGAGAAAGTAAATGAAAATGCTAGAAAGGCTGCCAAAACAATGTGAATGATGGACTACACCAAATCAAATGATTGCATATTGCGGATTGGCCCATGGCATGTGGAGAATCCACTGAGCATCAACAATTTTAGGACATGTAAGTCTGGTAATTAAAAATTGATTTGGTCAAGCATATACATAATCAATGTATTGGCTGCCATTATACGCAAAAATTATAGTGACACGCTCTTTACCCCATCTTGAATATGAGCATCAATGGAGCGTCAACAATTTTTGGTCTTGTAAGCAAGGTAATTGTAAAGTGATTCAATCACTGTGTAGCATAACCGCTGTATTGGTTGCCTTTATAGGCAAAACACCAAGTGACAAGGTCACTGCCCCATTCTGAAAATGAGCATCAACCGAGCGTCAACGATTTTTGGCTTTGCATCATAGGTCATACAAGTATTGATTTGTGGAAATAATTCATAGTGGATGTATTGGTGGCATTTTCAGGCAAAACAATCCATGAGATGTTTGTTACCCCATCATGAACATGAGCCTCGATGGAGCGTCAACGATTGTTAGTCTTCTAAGTCAGCTAATTTCAATGTGATCTGGTAGTGGTTAGGCATAATGGATGTAATTGCTGCATTGTAGGTGATAAAGACAGCGACTCAGTCATTGCCCCATTCTGAAAGTGAGCGTCCACTGAGCGCCAAAGATTTTTGGCTCTGCATCGTGGGTTATCAAAGTGTTGATTTGTGGTAATAATTTATATACAATGTATTGGCGGCCTTTTCAGGCATAACAATGTGTGACATGTTTGTTACCCCCTCATGAAGATGAGCGTCAATGGAGCATCAATGATTATTAGTCTTCTGAGTCAGCTAACTACAAAGTGATCTGGTTTGGTTAGGCATAATGGATGTAATGGCTGCCGTTATAGGCAAAAATGACAGTGGCACGGTCATTGCCCCATTCTGAAGATATGTGTCAACTGAGTGTGAACGATATTTTGACTTTGCATCTTGGGTTATCTAAGTGGTGATTGGTTGCAGACATCAATAAATGAGGTATTAGCCACCATTAGCGTCAAAAGCAACAGCGGCACGCTCCCTGCCCCATCCTGAAAATGGCTGTCAACCGAGCCTCAAAGATTTTTGGTCTTGCGTCTTTAGTAATCTAAGTCTAGCTTTATGGCAATAATTCATATATCATGAAATCGCAGCTTTTTCAACTGAAACAGTGCAAGATATCTTCCTTACCGCATTTTCAAAATGAGCATCATCCGCAAGTCAACAATTTTCAGTCTTGTATATTGGGTAATGAAGGCATTGCACAGATATACGAAATCATAACAGAACAATGGACCGCATTAGTACTCCTAAATACCCAACACAAAAGGAAAAACATTGATTCCAAAATAACCAATGTCGCGACGTGCAAAGTGATCAAAAAGGTATTCCTCCATGTTCATTACGTGATTTTGATAAAATACAATTATCAAATGGCAAAAGCAAGAGCATTATATGAATCTCCAGACGGACCCACTGGACAACCCGCTGACAACCCGCCCAATTCAGACAGGTAGGTAGATATCCATCTAATCATACCCGAGTTGACACTTCAGGTGTCTGGATGAACAGAACCTCGTATATGGTGACGATTCGGTTCCGACCCGGACCTGGACCCGAAGCTGTGGTCCAGAACCGTTGCAAACACTAGTTGTGGTGGTAGTGATAGTAGTTGATGTCATGGCGGTAGTGGTAGTGGTAGTGGTAGTAGCAGCAGAAATTGTGATACTCGTAGTGGTAGTAGTGATGTGGATTATTCAAGTCATCAATCGTCAGGAATAGCTGTGAAAAGGAATACTGGCTGTACTCTATGGATCTGAACTGTTGCAGATAAATTATTTAACTATGTATGAGATTGGTTCTTACATAACAGGATATGAAATCTGAATAAGTCCCATTTGGGCGTTTTGGGTGACTATACGATACAAATATTCCACTTGTTAAGCAGGATCAAACTTCCTGGAATGGAGTTGAATTTGTGTAGTCGAGATTCAGTACAATTTCCAATATGGATTATATAATTTTGATGGATTTTGTGCGAAAAATATTTATCCCCTTGATGTATCTGTTGTAGATTTGCATTGACATTCAACTTTATAAGTTTAGATTGTTATGGGTGTACTCTTAGCAGTGTTAATGATACAGGGTGGATTGCTGCATACACATGTGACGTTCTCACGAGAACTCATATCCAAAACACCTACTTGCATGAAGCAACATCATGTTTGTCAGCCGAGCAGTTCTTAGTGGAATTACACTTGGAATGCATGTCGATTAATTAGTGACGGGTAAGCTCACACTAGAAAATTCAAATATGATGATGCAATTATGTCGCAATTACTGGGAAGTGAAAAACCCTCAGCAGTGTGCATAATCAGTGGCCACACCTCCTATAACATGTCAGGTGGGCATCACACAGTCAAGTTGCGATTACGCAGAATTATCTGGGCAACAGACATGAATGCAATATGCAGGAAAGAGGGATCTGCAAGCTCATGCGCCAATCGATGGGAACACCATGCGGCACTCCCTGGTCTATGGGAGGTCGAGACCTACGCATGCAGTGTCTGAGGGATTCATAACATTGGCTGAAGATAAGAGGCCAGAAGTAACCCTGCTCATTGAGTTGAAATAGTATGCATCGCAACCTCGAGAGCATGTCATAATGTGCATTGGCAGCATACCGGTTGGTCGCGGATTGAAAATCCCTGAGGCAATGCCGAATTGGCGAGTTGAAGGCGAGGCATTTAATAACAAAGAGTTATTAAAACATATAGTGATCAAGCTTTGATCAAACCATAGGTTGTTTTTATTCCAACTACTGAACAAATCGGAACGCAATGTGTCAAAGTTGAAGTTATGAGTTGTCAGTTTGTGCATTTGATATCATAATCATGAAGATTGCCCGATGGGGGGCGTAATGGCTTGAAACCATTCATGCATGAATACAATAACCCAAGGGAACTCGTGGCACTATCAATGAGTCACTTAAGATGATTTCAGTGATAAGGTATCAAGCAATCAATGTGTCATAGTGAGATTCCAAATTTAAGAATGAACTGAGGGTCCAACTATAAGGAGCTCACATTGTTGCGGCAATGAAAAGGATAAGCTCTAGCAGCGAACTGTCAGAAACCTACCAGCGAAGAAAGATTCTAAAATATTATTGCATTTTCATGATATCTATATCTATATTATTATTATAAAATATTATTAGCTTTTTGAAGCTGCAGCCCTGCACCATAGACAAGTATCACCTTTGAGAACAAAGCCGACGTACTACTGATGACTATTGCAAAACTATTAATTACATTCGAGCAGTGCCAATACCTATTTGCCAGCTCAGTGTATTTGGTGGTTGGTTACATTTGTTCAGTTAGATCTGGCATTACGATACATCATTGATCATTGGACGTTCCCCTTTGAAACGTCGAATTCAATGACACCTGAAGCAGAGTAAATCGCATTACCCGGTAGAAAGATATCTTTGATGCCTTGAGATATCCAGCGATGATCAGCTCCAGTCGAGTTTGAAAGTCCAGTTATGAATCATTATCAGGCTGATCCCTTGAGATGTACTCAGAAGGGAAGAGTTAATCTTTTACCATGAACGAAGAAACAACTGAAGGGTGAAAGACAGAGATCAGTGAGGCTTCAAAAAGACAGGAACTTTGATAAGGGTTAAAAGTTTTCCCTACGAAATTAAGGAAACACATGTACTGTCAATATTGTTTGACACCACAATTGGATCTGGTTATCATCCTTCTTGAGGCATCGGATATAACGATAACCATTTGTTCCCTTTGCATATTTGATCTTTATCAATTGCCAATTCAGGTTGGTTGGAGATATGCTTAAAACAGGATATAAGATCTTGGGTCGTGCATAAGTCACTGTACTTGAGAGATAACCACACCCCTAACATACAGCGGATATCCACAGTACTAATCGATCACATTCTGCAGTTAGATATAAAGACCAAAAACAATTATTTCTATTTTGTATGATCTGTCAAATGTATAGTAGTAGTAAATGATGCTGCTTAACACCTCAAAATGCAATAATCCCACTATAACTCATTGAAGATGTGGATGTACAGTGCCATTCAATGATGAAGAAGTTCTGTCAATTGCTCTCTTTCAGAAAGAAATGCCAATGATAGTTTAATTCATATTCAAGCGATAGATATAACAATTTCCATTGTCATGAATCATCTATAGTCTATTGTGAGATATATGATTCCATTAGAGTCGTTATATTTGAAGTACTTTACCAGTCACTTAGTTTGCCTGCTACTCTGCATCTACTGTGGAAATATATATGGCAAAAGCTTAGATATATCAGTTCTGGTTGACAAATATGCTTGTGCTATTGGGCCGCTTGGATTCTTGTAGTCTGACAATTAAATCACTCAATCATTCCACTCAATACTTCTTCACTATGGAAGGGGATTATATTATACTACATATTGTATATTATATACTGTGTATTCAGTAATATAAGTATTAGTTTCAAACATACCTTTCAGTATTCATTATTATGCCTTTCTGACTGTACTCTCTATAGCTAATATCAAATGTTGGCATTTACCCAAGATCTCCAGTAAGGGTAGTTATATTATATTTGAAATTAATTCTGTATTACAATTTATTGTACTACAATATGTAACATTTCTAACTGTATATACCTGACTATTATATACTTGATGCTTAGTTGTTGGAAGATTCTTTGATAATTATTTCATCTCAATAGTATCTATACTATCTAATGGCACTCGGTCAGTCTGGTACATATGCTTAAATAATCAAGTGATAATTTGACAGCTCCAAATCAATGGACAATACATCTACAATGCTGAGTTATTCATCTAGATTTTTACCTTAAGAATAATCTGCTTGATATTTGCAGTGTTTTACCTCTCTTTACCCCTACCAGAAAGGTCATCCAACCACTTCACTTATACTTTGACCATTTAATTAAATTTCCCACATAACGATACAATTCTATACACAAAACTGGTTAATTACTCTGACTACTATTACACCTAATATCCAACAACAAGTATATCTTTCATAAAATACTGTATGTACTGATAGTTTGTAAAGAGCTACATGGGTGAAATATAAAATGGTTCCAAACCTATTTACAGATCTTCCAGATTCTCCTGTTAATGTCATTGGTAGTCCATGGATATTCCACATACTGCAGGCCCCCCACTGATATTAACCATAGTGCTCACAAATCCTGGAAAAACATTGTCTAGTACACGTGAGAGTACCTATGGTTCTGGATGAGTATTCGAGATGTTAAAAAGTTGCACTAAGAGGATATCAAAATTGTGAAGTATTTGGGACCTTTCTATAGGTCTGTGGATGATCTTTCATAAAGTGCTGCGATCTTGTAGCCATGCTTCTGACAGTTGCAGAGTCTATATAAAGCCATTTCATCTATCATATTTATCTTTGTTAGACATTTGGGTCTCACAACTACGGGATGATCAATAGCAGTATCACAAAGCATGGGTTTTCAAACCATGTCTATTTATATACATTCATGTGGTCGATCTGGCTGCAGTGTGTAATTCAGAGTGCCGAAAGATGCACCTGGAGACAGTATTTCAGTGACTCAAGAAGTGCACATGAAGGCAATAATTTTACAGACTTGAAGGCTATAGCTAAGTGAAGTTAGAAATTCACATGGTGGCTGTTTTTGAATGAGTTTGGAGATGCACTTGGAGGCCATCAATATGTGAACATGGAGGTCATGATCAGGAGAACATACAGATGCACATTGATTGCATAATTAGGCAAGATTTAAAGTGCACTTAGGAGCCATAATTTGGTAATCTAAAAGATTGACATGGTGGCAACAATCAAGTGAAAGCAAAGAGGTATTTGTAAGTGGTGCATATAGCAGTGGTATATCATGAGTGAGGTATAATAAAAGCTGAGACTCGATGTATTTGTTTACTCCTATTGGTAAAACCATAGTGTGGACAGTACAATACAATACACCAACAGATGAGAGATGACAGATCAATGACTGGCTGGGAGCAGGAGATAGTCAATCTTGGGTTTATATTTTATTCAGCATTTGCTCATGATCATGGCAAGGAGACATGGATGAATTTGCTTTATATTGTCAGGGGTTGGTCAAAAAGTCCAAGGCAATGGGCGATGGGAGAGTGAGATGAGAGGATATCTAGAAATGATTATGAAAACCAGAACTAACAGAATTTCATATGTAGATCATCTTACAGTACTTGGTATCAATGGTACAACTTTCATTCCCTCAGGCAGCAATACTGATACAGGGTTATCTAGATTCGATGAGCTAGAATGTACCTCTGAATTTGAAAATGCCCTCATAACCTCTCACATTCTTCCCATCTTTATCTTCCACCTCTCTCTTTCTGCAGCCTGTGTCAACCATCAGTGCAGAATACATAGTTAAGTTGCCTCTCTCAATGTTTCCCTGTCATTGTTGGGAGTTATCATCAACCACAGCATCCACCGAAGATTAGCTATCTCCCATCCAGTGTTTATTCATTCTCAGGATTGCAGGGTCATTCCTGACTGCAGTCTCAGTTCCTGGCAAACTCCCTACAAATTGACTGCCTTTAGCCAACTCTCCATAAGCTGCAAAGTAAGAGGTAAAGTCAACTCATCACACTCTCACAGTTGTGAGTGGACCACTATAGTGCATCTCTGTATGTGGTGTTGCCCCCCATTCAATCGACCACCTCCAAGTGTACCTCCAATTTCATTTAATCACTGCCTCAATAGTAAATTTTTAAGTTCACCTCATCATGGTCTTCACAGTTGTGCAATTGTGGCCTTCCAGATTATCTCCAAACACACATCATAAGGACCTCAAACTGTGTCTCTCAGTTCCCTCGATCTCAAATGCCAAGGTCAGTAGATTATTGGCTCTATGTACATCTTTCAACTCATATAAAGTCAGTGTCAGAGTGTCTGTCCATGTTCACTCAATTATGCCTACAAACTCAATCAATTATTACCTTCAAATATATTGCAAAACTTGCCCAATTGAAGCCTCACAGTGCAGGTTGAAGTTTGCACAATTCTGTTATGCCTTTGTTGTTACAGGTATATTTCCGGGATCATACAGAATCACTCAATTATCCGTATATAGATACTTGAACCGAAATCACGAACTATCATTCGGATTTCCATGTTGGATCTACCTTCCGGATTTGTTCACCTATTAGTCATATCTATATTACCTGCCCTTTGCATCAACTGATCCACGACAATCATCAAGTCAAGTATGAATAAGATCTGAATCATCTTTGAATCAGTATTGGTCGCAATTTCTCCATTCTTAACGGTCACTCCTTATCAGCAGGAAAGCTTATTCCTGGTCGCCGACCAAATGACTATTCACTCATGCTCCAATGGTTCATTCCTAGGCAGATGAGGTGTCATCAATATCAGACTATCATGGTATCTTGAGATATGCAGGGTCATATGAGGGATAAGTCATCAAACAATAGTCAATATATCAGAGTCCTGTCCACGATATGGACATATACGAATCAACCCATAGTTCGGCCACACCCTTTGTGTCTGGGCGAATAGAAAGTGTCATTCATATGTCCTGAGTGGCGTGGGATACTCTCCGTTTAATATATGTCAAAACTGCTCAGTTGCAGATCACTGTATATCTGGCTCCAATAATGAGCAGTCAAATTAAGTGTTCTGATGTTTGCCACAATTGCTAAACCGTTACGTACCCAGTGGGTATATGGGAAGGCACTCCCACTGGCTCTTGGTGACACAAACCAATTCATTGATAATTGGCTTCAGATAAGCTCGTATCTGTTCAAGTTATCGCCAATAGCAATAGTGTCGCAAGATGAGCATTGTACCTTGATGACGTAGATAATACTCTTGTGAGTTAGAACTCAACTATCAATGGTAGAGGCAAAGGATGATACGGAAGTTACGTATGTGAACTCCGAAGCAGGCTTTAGCTGTCTTAGAATTGGTAAGGGTGTGGATCGTCTGATATATAGTCAGCGATACCGACATAGAGAATGGACATCAATAACAATATCTACAACAAGATGAATCTACGGATACCTGTTGACCTTCTCGACCGGGAGGTTAAGTCCTAACTTTATTCATGTGTATTATCAATTACTTCTGCATTGAAGTCAATGAGGATACTTCTCCTCCGAAGTCCAGAGTTGTACTTTCAGTATTCAGTTCTATATCACTGATATATCGATCACCTCTTTCTCAATAGTCATTCTTAGTACCTTCGTCAAAGCAAGTCATTGATCGGAAAGTGACCAAGACAATACTTTGGAGTCTAAAAGAAGTCTGAGGACCAGCCCGATAGCGTGGTAGTTCAGCGGATACTTCTGGTCGGATACTCCTGAGTCAGCACTACTCCTTCTGCTGAGGCGAAACTACTTTGCTGTGTCTTGTAGACAAGTCGATACTTGGAGTCGTTTCATTCTTGGACAGTTGGTCCTCGAATATAAGAGCCGGTTGTTAGGACACTACTTTGGCATCCGTTAGAAGTCCTAGAGTCATCATGATAGTATGGTGGTTCACAGGATACTTCTCTCAGGCTCTCCTAAAGTCAAGAACATCAGCCCACTGATAGTGTTGGACGTTACACCTCAGTCGATAATATCTATCGGGAACAGAGAACTGAACAGTCACCTTGTGTCCTTTGGGTGTTAATCCTTATACGCATCCTGAGTGATACCTTATTCAACTTCTTCTTTATCAGTCCGGAATTCATTAGGGGCTTTTACTCATTAGTACCTAGTGTGAATCTCCCGGTTTTACAAATTCCCTCATTCAAAGGAATCTCTGAGTTCACTCAATGTGGTTCTACAAGTGCAAACTTCATGTTTACAAGATCATCCCTACCAAGTACATCTTCAAATTCACTTCATAATCACCCCTAAGTACATCTCCAAGTTCACACATTTGCAATCTGCAGATGTCCATTCACTTGCACTGAAGTACCAGCTGCGAACTGTCCTAAAACACATGTGTAGATGAAGCAATATATAGATATATGGATGCAGAGGTGCATACATATGTTGATATATAAATATGCATACTAATTGCATAAATATTTCAAAATTGATTAACAGCAGGAAGTAACTGTGATTGCCAGATATACTGGTAATATTCCTAATGAATATATTGTTGTGAATACTCTTCTCTTCCACGATTCATCAATCTCTTAAGCTTGATATGTACATTTCTAGCTGGTCCCAGAATTGTTGCCAGGTTTTCTGTATCAGCTGAGATGTATTGACCATGGTCCCAGGTTAAACAAAAGGCCACTGCATTTGTTCACCCAAGTTCATATTATGTTGCCAGTTTTTCTGAGTACATCTAAAGGGCACTGCAGTTGTCCAGTCAACTTGGAGATTTGACTATGCTGGGATTCTGGTCTGACAACTCTGAGAGGCTCCCAGAGACTAAAATTCATTTTGATAATAAACAGAATATGTATAACATATTGATACTATAGTCTTACCTTCTACAGAGTCTAAGTATAAGCTTGATGTTTCTTACTGTACATGTAATACTTGCATTCAACAGGAGGAATTATCTTTCTATAATGTACTTATAGTGTAGTATTCAATTATAATTGTATTATAATAACACTCTACCAAAAATGAATTGCGTCAATTGGTCTGTACATTAGCTTGTTGGATTGGATTCATTTATCAAACTTCAAATCCAGATCTGAATGTATTCATACTGTACGCCCTTCTTCACAAGCTACTCTAATTCAAATGTTGCTAATAACAATCTTTTCATAGACATTTCTGCTTTCCTGAATTGTAATATTAAATTAATATCTGGTGACCAAAGCAGAAGTTGATCTACAAATTACAAGCAATACATTAGTTGAAATCTGTGATACTAATTAACAATAAATGTGTTTATGGGATATAACTTATGATCCTTATGGTTATTCAACAGATTTATGCTATATAGTGATATTTAGAATATTGGAAGCAGTTCTTGATAGACTAATCTGAGGAATCATAATCAAAAATAACCATCTTCTACTCCCACAGTTAAGGTACCTGAATCTGCAAACACAATATTTTACATAGTATTTAGCATAACAGTTTTGGTAGAGTGACTGATATGTCTGGTACTGAAATCGATCTGTCATGTAAATAAGTCATATAGTATTGCAATTCAAGTACAACCGTTATATACAAGATTTGTATTATGATGGGTTTAACTTTAGTTATCACGGTCCAAAAGTTGTTGAATAGTATTCTACCGGGGCAACTGATATTGGTCATTGCATTATATTATGTTATAATATTAGTTCACTTCTTCGTAAGAGATATTGCTAAATTTCAAGCATTCTTTATCAATTGCAATTACTGGTTTGTTTTCTTAAGTTTACTATAGGGTATTAATAATAATATGCAAATTTGGAGTAATAAAAATAATACCTATTGCTCAACAATTACTCAATTGATGTGTCTATATCACTTCAAATCTTGTAGTTAATATATAGATTATTACTAAAGTTTTGCTTTTCATTAACTCATCCAAAATATTCACTTTGCTCATTAAATATTAAGTATGTCCAAAAAATTTCGAAAAATTACTCTCAAAAACTTATCAAGCTACCTATGTAACATCTCACATCCATTGATCTATTTACCAGGAATATTACTTGAAAATGAATATTTCCTATCTATTTCCTTTGCCTTTCTATACTTGTTCACATTATCTGATCTTTCATTCATATCATATAATATACTATCCAGTAATTGCATCTACTATAATATAAATATGGTCTATTTCAATCTCTTTATTTCACATAATTTGTACTTACTTTCACATTTCTACACTTGAATTTTCAAATATCACTCTATTATATCCTGTAACAATACCAGTGGCAACCTTGAATATTTCTATTCAGGGAATTGAACACTTGGTGTATATAGTACAATATGCTATAACTGCATCAGTAGCTGTCTATTCCCCTTTTTATTATAATATCTGATGTTTTCACTTTTTCCTAAGAAATTACAACTGGCTGCAGGTTCACAGAGCTTCAAGTATATTTGAATTGATCATGTTTCTATTTCAGATGGATTTAGGTTAATGATCTTTTTTTCAGCCATCCGATTTCTATCTCTGACACCTTTAATCATTTCAAAAACCACATACTATTGACATTCTATACAGTTCTGTTTTTCAATATCCCAGATTTGCCGTTGAGCTGTTGGTAGTTTAGTGGTGTTTATTTAAGATGCTTCCAGATAATATCTGATTTCTATTCAACACTTTAGTATATTATACTATCCACTCATACATGCTGTAGAATATGTACCAATCCCAAGTTTTCATATTAACCTGTAGCGTACTGTATTGTTTACAGTTCATTGGAAAAGCTTTGGAGATCTAGGCACCAAGATATTGGAACTTAGATACCAATTCATTATCTTCTTCTAGTTCTGTTGATTCACAGCAGGGGAGTGTGTGTACTTCTGCTCCAGATATTGGTACTGCTTCTGGAAGATCCACTTCAGCCACTCTGGCTCTAAGGTTTAATTTATTACTTGGTTGCTTTCATATAGACTTCACTTTTCTGGGTAATTATTGCTCATCATAAGTAATATGCTTCCACACATCTGAATTTATTGCAGTTGTTTATCTGTTATTAGATTTCATTGTACTCTAACAAAGTATCACTATAGGGTCATTCATATATATTATGTTGTTGAATGTATACATGTCAGAATAGAGACTGTTAGATATTTAACTAAGTAATCTTCCTCTGGAGAAGTTGAATCACAACAAGGTATTGGTGGCTAAGCCTACATTTAAACAACTATAACGTACTAGACAATCTGGATGAGCACCTCCTATGCTTGTACGTATTCTTGGATAAGAGTTTTCGGCTTCAGTATTGTTATTTATAAGATACAACACCTTATACCTCAGTATCAAAGTTAATCAAGAGTACTACTCAGTTTCAAATGTAACACACATTATCTGGCATCAGATTCTGTATTTGCTATTATACTCTGCATTATAAGTTATACTGAACATTTCAGATACTGGCCAATTTTAGTTTTCAAAGAATCTTATTAAGCCAATGCCTATATAGCTTGTAGTATAGTTACTATACTAATTAAGCTTCTATATAATATCTCTGACACCTCTCTCAAACTCAAAATTAACTTCTATTCTCCCACTCTGATATATTTTTATCTTTTCACTCTTACAAATTTGTTATACTCAGTAGGTAATACTCTTTATACCACTCACTATGTTCATTCCAAAGTTTTTACACAATCTGCTTCTTAACATATAGCAGCAACTGACTGATAGGTACATCAACATATTTCTGAGCTGTATACAGCAGTATATTATCTCTAATCCACTCTCAGCACCTTATCACTCACTGTCTGCAGCTCTCTTTTAGCATATCCAGTTACTGCTATACGAAAATTAATGTTGCAATGTCCAGACTGATCCTCCATAGAGTACTCTGTGTCTCTCCCAACTGACAATGTGTACCCTTCAACCAGTATAACCAATGTCAATTATCTGAAGCTAACCCAATTTGGGTCCAAACTGATATACTGCAATCTACTCCCAGTACATTCTGTTACAATTACATCAGTCTCATTCAGACTGACCATTTCTATCAAACACTCTGAATACTCTGTCACTCTCACCAGAAATTGACATTGAATATTTTCAGACTAATCATTTGCAGCCGGAGTTCAGATATTCCAGTCACTATCACATCAAGCTAACTCTCATTAAATTGAGTCAGATGGTATACAGCACAATATCTTTGTATCTAGACTGGCAAGTTGCAGTCTACACCCAGAGAATTCTATTACTATCATATCAAGCCAACTTACAAGCCATCTAGACTAACGCTCTGTAGTTTATTCTCAGCATATCCCATCACCAATCTCAAGTCCACTCCTAATACATCCATATTAACCATCTGCCATGTATACTCATTTAGTTCTGGCAGACTCTCAGTAGCCCTCTGCCAATGTGTTGGTTACAGGTGATAAAGCTGAAAACATAGACATCTCAAGTACATATTTATATCTTGTAGACTAAGCATTTGTAGTATACTTTCATTGATTGTCATCTCTACCATCTCCACCGCACTCTGGTTTTGCCTTTACTAACCATTCACAGCATACTCTCTTCTTCACACACAGACTGTCTGCCATCTTCTCATTTATATTCTACCACTTACATCTTCAACCAACTCCAAATCAATTTGAACCAACTATTTCAACTTCTTCCAATATGTAACCAATATCTGTCAGCTCCCAGTCACACTGTCTCTACAATCTCCATGTGCACCTACGTGTGTGGCCCAGTGCTATCTCCAAACTAAAGTTGTGTATAACCTTTCTATATACCTCCAAGTTAACCTCCAAGTAATCTTTAAACTGTACCAGTTATAACGGCGGCACGTGACCCAGGTCCGGGTAACAGCTGTTCTATATAGTCAGCTCGCCACGAGACTTAGATCTCTAGCGATAATCTTACCTATACACCTATATTTACAATTACTGGGGTTCAAGTTTGCAACCGTATACCATAATTACCATACGTATGCCTATAAGGCCAAACGCTGGCGTACGTGGCCTTACACTATTATCGCTTTTCTGTAAACGGATATGTTTAGCTCATGGGATTTCACGAGTTTTACCCCTATTCTACGTGTCGCATACGAGTTCGCCAGAATCGACTCCGAATGGAACCAATGGTCGAAAGAGTTAATTGCATACGGTCGATTGAGACGAGTTCAAATACCGACAGCTGCATTGAGCACCCATTGTCGAAGTCTACATGATCGCCGTACCCCTAAACGCGCCACATCATCAAGTCAACAATTGAGATTACTGCCTTCAAAACGACATATCGAAGCATGATTACTGCAAGCACGGATATCGATCGTTTCATCATTCAATTGGGCACCCTGATGGCAGCGGGGAAGAGTTCAGAGACCAACTCTCGCACGAGATGCGTCACCGGCGATGAGGACAATTATCACGACTAGAGGCCGCGACTATTCGATTCGGCCAATGATAGAAACCGAATACGATAGAGATACTGAGTCGAACACCATTCCTACAAGTCAATTGAGCGCGATCATCAGTCGGAGCACCTACAATCGATGACGTGATCTTACCCCTGAATCGGCTGTACGAAGAACCGAAGGCGGAGTCGAAAGACGATTGCGAATCAGCCCAGTTGCGACTACATCCCTTCGAATTGAGTAAAGTGCATCGACTTCAATTGGCGTGTACACCTACAACTCTAGCAACCTCGAGGAAGCTCGGAGGACAGCAACACCAAAGCCATTTCTGATAATTCCAACAATCCCGATCCCGGGAATTAAAATCGGTCAAGTCCAATATGCCCAGTGGAGGCAGCCGTGCCAACTGATCACCAGCGCCGTGGCTTTCAAAGGAAGTCTACGAAAGCCAAAAGCCAAACCGGTAATGCACTCACTGCGGCTGCGGAGACCACAAAACCTACCTTGTACCAAATATACAGGGCAACAGGCAGCGAGTCAAAGCACAAATCGACTGCGGTGCAATGAGCATCATTTTATCGCCGAGCCTACGTAGGAAACTCGAGCTACCATACGAACCAGCATTCACCTCCACCCTGGCCTGGTGATGATGTATGTAAAGAGTCGAATGGCCAGTCTCTTGGTGCAGTATTTTGAACACCTTAAACCGGTTGATGAATCGGAGATTTCAGTCGTCCCAATGAAGGTATACGACCCAGTTTTGGGCTTGCAATGATTTATGGCGAGAAACCCGGAAATCGACTGCAGCAACGGTCGATTGACAGCCCTGCGAGCGCCAGATGGAGCGCAACGGGCGAAGATTCCAGAAGCAGATTGGATAAGTCCTCTGCCGGAACCCGGTGAGGCAACCAACATGGTGAGCCTTCTCAGGGTATACAACTACTCGGGGCTACCACATTCGATCATCTCTGAGCTAGTGAGGAGGTGGTCAAGGCATTCGCCATATGACTTGGAGAATGTCAAGGGTTGCTCGGAGCATGACTGGAAGGCATCACCGAATGTGAGAGCAACCCCAGGATGCTGAATGCGCAAGCAGGAGCAGCGGCGGTAGTTGCGGCAAAAGAGTGACACAGTGACGGTGCTTGAATGACTCCTACCGGCTCGCCGAGACACGAAGGGAGAAACTGGTCAACGGGGCTTGGTCCTATTGTGACGAACAGTCTGATCCAGCTATCCCGGGACCCCTACCCATCTCCACTCCGCCAAGTATGCTACAATGCAGAATGCAGAAAAGGCTAATGAGAATAGGAACAGACATAGTTAATGTGGAGATGGTCACAGATGATGGGGTCGCATACCAGCACAACATCAAGATTCGTCGTATCCTCGTAAGATACAAGGACTATGTGGACGTATGCAGCAAAAGATATGGCAACTCTCGCACCACACCTTTCAAGACATCCAAAGGGAATTCGTGAGGAAGAGCGGTTCTGGCTGAAGAGGGTGAGAAGAAATGACAGGGTACCCGGCCATGAGGAACCACACAAATTGCGTGGATCTACGAAATCTCGGAAGAGCGAAAGAAGGACGGCGGACTACGGCTGTGTGTGGACAACCGAGCTCTCAATCAAGCCCCGGTGAAGAACTAAAATCCTCTCCCACTGATCCCGGAGATGCTCGACAGGACCTCAGGAATGCCTATCACCTAATCCAAATCAAGGAAGGCGACGAGTACAAAACCACGTTTCGCACCCGGGACAGGAAGTTCAAGCACCCAGTCATACCGTTCGGGTTGACGAACGCAGCAGCTACCATATTACGAAGCTACAATACCAATCAGAAGAGATAAGTCGTCGGCAGAGCAACGACCTTTAAAGAGAGGGATGACCCTACCAGAACCGAAATCCCCATATACTATGACCCTATCAGAGGTGCCGGAATGAAGACAGAGTGCACTAAAAAAAAAAAAAGTCCAGCGGCACCCAGAGAGCGGCGATAAATGCACCCAGAGAGCGGGGATAAGCGTACCAGAAGAATCAACATACGCACCTAGCATCCGGAAGATGATCAGCTCACCTAGAGAATTCACGGCCAAAGCTCAAAGTCAGAGATGACGAGAACAGACCAAGCGAAGTCCGAAAAGGCGAAAAGCAAGTCGAAACACGAAGCAAGTCAACAATCAAAGCAAGTCAAAGAAAGGACAAAGCAAGTGGAAAAATGAGACGAAGCAAGCCAAGAGACAAGCGAAGTCGAAGACCTCTGAAGTCCAGAGACAAAGCCCGCCGAAAGACGCGTTGATCAACAAGATCACCAAACGTCTACCGAGCTACGATGGCAATCAACAATCGATATGATGAAGTCGTCGATGGAGCAACGAATTTTCAAAAAGGGGGAGATAACCGTGTCCATACGATCAAGTCCTACAGACAAGTAAACAAGCTCTCCTGGAGACAGTCTACCGAGACACACACTGAGAAGTCGACCGAGAAGTCTACCGAGAAGTCGACCAGTCAAGTCCTACCGACAAGCCAAAAGCCCACCTGGATGCAATCTACTGAGACACACCGAGAAGTTGACCGAGAAGTCGACCAGTCAAGCCCTACCGACAAGCCAAAAGCCCACCGGGATGCAATCTACTGAGACCCACCGAGAAGTCGACCGAGGAGTCTACCAGAAGTCTACCAGAAGTCGACCGTAAAGTCTACCAAGTCGATCAAGATTCAACTGAAGCCTCCTTTCGAGAGCACAACCATGAAGTCGACCTGATGGTCACCGAAGCGGACTTCCAAAGATGACTACCTAGTCAACCAGCATCTGGAAGTCAATGCCACTTACCGATGACTACAGCTTGAGAGATATTCGACGAAGCACTGCACGAAGGCTCAAGAGAGCGCAGGCACGCTTGAATTTGGTAAGTATAACCATCTTTAGAAAGGCTCACTTGTTAGATGTCCATTAATGCGACGTGACAACACATGATGCAATTGACCTATATGATCGACGGCTACGACCGATGCCGGCAGCGGAAGATCCATCGATGCCAAGTCATGAGCGGAAGCTCTACCACCCTGACGAATTCCGACAATGACCTACGCCGAGATATACGAGCTACGGGAATGATGGTCGTTGGAGCATAGGTTAGGAAGTCAAGATATGGAGATGGGATCACTTTTGGATGTTTTTTTGTTTCCTCTCTTCTTCTCTTCTTTGGATCGCGGCCCGGTACAAATGGCGTCGGCATGGGTTTTTACCACCAGCCAATGGAGGTGGAGTTTCCCCGTGCGCCAGACCTGCCGGAAGGTCGCCATTGAGCTGTACCGATCAGTAGTGGGACTTATGGGTTCGTACGATTGCGTATATAGGATGATTGTTTCATTCTTTGTTTCCCTTTCCTTTCCGTTTCTCTTGTACGGTTTATGCAGCCCAGGAGGTCTGCGCCTAAAGAGAGGGATAATGTAAGGGCGGCACGTAACCCAGGTCCGGGTAACAGCCGTTCAATATAGTCAGCTTGCCACAAGACTTAGATCCCTAGCGATAATCTTACCTATACACCTATATTTACTATCACTCGAGTCCACATTTGCAACCGTATACCATAATTACCATACGTATGCCTATATGACCGAACGCTGGCGTACGTGCCCTTACACCAGTATGCTAACTATGTTCCACATTCCAGTTAAACTTAAGGATTGGGTACAGTAGCAATGAACAATTTTGGTTGTAGATAGATAGCTAAATGGAGGTTATAACAAAAATACATTCACAATGTAAATATATAATGAAAGTTATCTATTTAATCTACAGTCTATTATAAGTGCAGCAATTAAAAAATATACTGTATCTACGAAATGTTGAGGTATCTGTAACTGTATACTGCTTTGTAGATTTCATGATGTCATTGAAATGCCCTACCACCCTCATGCGAAGAAGATGCTATTTGAAGTATCTCAAAAGGCTAAGCGTTTAGAAGTGTGAATTCCAACTTGAGTTATGACCTGATGATCTCAGGTAAACTGGTTGCTATATACGACCATTGTACACCAGCAAAAAAAAAATCCGTCCAGGCAAAATGGCTCCATCTGGGTGGACGCGCTCTCTCGAAGCCGTCAGAGACACCATGGTGGTGGATCACTCCGTGCCCGGTGTCAAAGCAACACTTCATGTTGCATATCGCCCCCCGATCACTGTTTCACCGTTTCTTCTCATCCCGTCGGTCTCCTATTTAAAACGATCACTCTGGCATTGAGCCCAACTGTGACCACACGTTGCAATGAGTTCATTGGGGACACACTTGCATCGGGTTTGCATTTCGATGGGTGACGCTGGGATAATCTCTCCTCGCATTCCTTCTACCTGCGCACAAAATGCAATTCTCTCTTCACTAATTACATACATCATTCCAGGTCACCAGAGCTATGTGGCAATTGACAATCCATCGCTCGTTCCGTCCATCTGCTGTCATACTACTGACAGCTATCTCTGGAATCACATGCACCCAGTCGACAATGTGTCCCATGCTGAAAACATGCAAAGCAATGGCTGTTGGTCTGTTTCTCAGTTGTACAAAATCCGAGACGGGAATCTGGTTACCTGAGTTTTCTGGTATTGTGATGAGCGCCAGGGCTAACCAGTACTCAACGAAAGCTCTATTCTCGTTTAGGAGTTTGATTTTGAATAGTCGTTGCAGTTGCCACGGGAGACGCCCATTGAGCGTGCCATGACACCTCTCCGGGCGTAGCTTTACCCACTCCAAGTCGCTCCGTCGATCCCCTCCGCTCTGGCTCTGGCTTCTTGTGCATCGTCACATCTCCGAGATGTGTTCACGATCTCAACCCTCAACTTGAACTTTAATACCATGGTGAGGACAGAGCTCCATTGCGCGCAGTTGTTCGTCCGATATATACATCCTGTTACGACTCATATGCTTGATAAACTCCTGCGTGCCGCTGTAAATTGCTACATCATGCATTGCGTTTTGCGTATTTTCGAGTAATGCTCCGAGGGCTTTAATCATAGTGTCAGGATGCTGTCCATAATGGCGGTTTTGGGGTCCCATCAATTCGGGCTTCGCACATGACTGGGAGCTCAGGGGGCCAGCCAGATCAGCCCCGGAAGGGAAGACTTTGCAGGCGACAGCACTGTTCTCCGGACAGTGAGTGAGGGCTGGGAGATTGAGCTCTCTGATTTCGAAGCAGAGAATGCGACACTGAGAGGTGATTACTTGCGGCAGGTAGTTGAGATTCTGATTGGAGCCTTTCCAACTGTCCTTCAGGTTCAGTTTATGTGCTTGTTCATGTGACTCGGCAGAATCCTGTTGCAAGGCTCCGTATCAACGAATCTTGTAGACCCAATGAGACATCAAGTGGATTTTCGGAAAGTTGAATTTGGCATCCAACTCCTTAGAAACATCTATCCTGTGGCTGATGTAATCCCACCAGGCGTTCATTTCGCGCCGCTTCTTTGATGGCATGCAAGGTTAATCATTGGTTTCCTCATCTACCTTTCACATCTTCATGAGTTCCATTCTGAGGGAATTGGCTTTGGCCTTTACCTTTTTGCCCGCTTGCCCAAGTAAGAAAACATCTTTCAAGCTGTGCAAACGATGCAAAGCGTCATCCATGTAGCTCAATGTTGCATCATCGTGAGATTTATATCGAGCATACATATAGAACTCCAGCAATGCCCATATGCACTCAATTGCGTGATTGAATATGGGACACTAAGCAGGGTTTCCGCCTCGTAGAGACTGGGTCATAACTCCAAGCAGGTACCTGCTCATTTCCTTCATCTCCTTCCCATTCCATTGAAAAACTTCCTCATATGACATATTTTTTGGTGTGAGGTCATGGTAAGCAGGCTCGGATAACCAGATTGCATTTTACCTGTTCAGCCGTTCGTGCATCTTCATGAAGTGGAAAATACACTTCTGGCGATGGTCAAGCATGCCGATCTGCATTGTATGGAGGAGGTCAGGTTTTGGGAGGTTGCTCACGACACAGGGAATATGTCAAAACACATTGGATCCATGGTGAACATTGCACGATGAGAGTTCGGCATCGGCTGCCTTGGTGTTGGCATCACCGAGCGTTCTATCTAGGTCGTGATCCCGCCAGGGGTGTTGCTCGTCAGAAGGGACATAATCTCCAAGTTTGTGCTTTGGACACTCGCACCGAAAACAGACATGCCGCTCTAGATGATATAGGTCACTATACCCAGGGCAATCTGCAAGCCATGCTGCTCAACCCGGTTTGCAACGCCTGAACTCACCGTCTGCACATAGAACCTTGTAATACCTGCTCTCGGTGGTGGGAGTGTGTTTAAAAGTGATTGGCTGGAGTACCCACCGGAGTACTTAGTTCAGCACCTCTCTGTTCGTTTGCCACTGCTTATCCAGCCGCTTGTGAGGAATATGGTGGTTCTTGATTGGAATCAGCAGGAGAGCAACCATTACAATGCTGTGCGTTGAGAGCATCTGGCGGATCATCGACGATAGATCGCAAGTTGTCATGGACACAGGCCACTCTTTCTTGGCGCCAGCAAGATTCGAGAGATGTGTTCCATCGGACACGAAGATCAAGCTACACAGTGTATCCCCCACTCTGAGCTTTGCCTTACCTTCAATTAGCACGTTATTATCCTCGAGTATCTCTGCTTTCCTGTGTCTCCCACCACCAGTCCGCAGTGTGCATTTCAATATAGAGGAGTTTCGGTGGCATATCGCTGTTGACGCAACGCGGACAGAGGTAAATGAGATGCTCGGCGTGGGCTGGCGGCCGCATCAACCATCTCATGCTTCTGATGATGTCTGGAATACAGTATTTTATAGTGTGTTGGTGATTGTCATTCCATCTCATATCCTCGAGAGTGTGTAGTTCCCACTCCCCGACAGCGTGATCATCTGGCATGCTAGCCACGAGCTCCTGGACGCCACCCCTGTTTTGGATGCTTCGGAAACTCAGAGAGGTGTTTTATTCCTTCAGCACGTTGTCATATTACGTCTACAGACCCTTCTTCTTGATGCCAAACTGGATATATTTGGACACTTCATGTGTTGTGAACGGGTAGTAGGGATTGTTCTGTAGGTTTTTCTCAAGGCAACCCCAAGCGTCACATTCCCATGGCTCAGCAATGTAATCACTCAGCAGAGTGCTGGCGCCAGGGGATGTTTCCGTCGGTGACGGAGGAGGTGGCGGTGGTGGAGACTCCGACTCTGCAATGTGTTCACCCTATTCGAGATAGCAAAACGCATCCAAGTCTTCGACTCAATCATTGGTAGCGGTGAATCGACATCACTGTGCGGGTCAAACGCGTTGGGGGACGCTGCAAATGGTCAGATTCTTCTTGCATGCAACTTGAAGGTGTTCAGCATGGTGTAATCTGATATGTTCAAGTCGCCAGCTGTCTGAGGTGAACCTCCATTGGCATGAAAATTCAGGGCAATGGAAAGGGGTCTTCTCTGGCATTCTCGACGACACGCGAGGAGTGGAGTATTCACTGTATTCAGGGACGATCATTGATGCTGGGCCTTAGCTGCCTGGTGTGAAAGCTCACGATATTTTCAGCTAACCTGAGAGAGTTATTGAGCCTCAACACCATCCAAAGGAGGTTCCTTACACGCCAGGAGTTGCAAAAACACTGCATGCGCAATGTCCCATAATACTATGAATAAAATAATGCCAATACAAAACCCATGAATGAAATAAACCCTGAGCAATCAAAACACCTTGCGACGTGTGTAACAATCAATGCCTGAGATAACAATAGTAGAACAAAGAAAACGAACAAGACAAGAACCTGACCCTAACCCGAACACTACAACCATCGCCTCCTCTGCAACCCAAGGACTTCTTCACTCCTCACCTACCGAGCCTTAAGGGCACGGCTCAGGGAGAGCAACAGTGGGGAGAAGGATGTCGGGGAGAGCGACATCGGGGAGACTGTCACCACCTGCCGATTTGCTGAGCAGCTGCTGACCCACATCCACATCCGAGCTGTTTCCAGTTGCCTCAGCTTCTCACAGGTTTGGCACCACCCAGCGAAGTTTTTGCGGTGTCACAAGCCCCAAATCCTCCAGACCACTGAGGGGATGAGTCTCCGGCGTTCATGGTCGTGAGCGAGGCTCCGTGGTGTGCGGAGGTGGGGCAGGGGCCGGAGGTTGTGGCAGTGGAGTATGCTCGTGCATCTCCTCACCTTGCTCAGGTAGCACAATTGGCTGATTGTCTACCATGGTATCTACATCATCAGCCGATGTATTTGTCATCTCTTCCTGGCCAATCATCTGAGGTTCTTTTCCATCATCGTCATCCTCATCATCCTCCTCTTGATCTTCCTCCTCTTCATCGTCACCGTACCTTTCCTTATCAACATCGCCATCTAAAGCAACGCCATCTGTTGCGTCCGCATCAACCTCCATGCACATCTCCACATCAGAATCATGTTCTCAGTCATATTCACCATCTGACTCCTTGGTAAAGTTGGTATCATCATCTGAGGAAATTAACATGATGGGTGATGCTTCCAGCTATAAATATACCCACTCTAGTCAGCTCTCCGTGCCCAAATCTGGCTCATACATTTCCTTCTGCAACTGCAAAGCAACAGCACAAGAGATATCATCCCCCCCTGCTGTTCATTCAACAATATCTTTCCCTTTACCGTTTCCCTTCCCCTTCCCCTTCCCTTTCCCCTTCCCATCCTCAGTTGCTTTCCCACTCCCGCTCCAGTCCTTTGTTCCCTTCCCTATCTCGGTCCCTATCTCACCGCCATACATGACCTCCTCACCCTCGCTGTCACCATTGTGATTGCCATCGCCTGGAAGGCTCCTTCCACCGCTCGGAGCTCTGGGATCCGCCCAGTTCTCATCATCATCTTCCTCGTTGATTGCTACATCCCAAATCAGTGGTCTAACGGGCAGGAAGTCACCTGGCGTGTACTGCTGGCTGCTTCGTTGCTCAATCATGACTCTGAGATCATCGCTACCATACCAAGAGAAATGCTCGCTGGTGCATTTTAACTTTCCCAAGCTGGTTGTCTGAGGATTGGAGCGATCGACATGTTCCCCGAAGGCATGGGGGTTGTCCCACCTCCAATTGTTCATTTGGTCGGGGGTTTTGTCAGACATTTGCTCCATATCAGAGCGGCTGGCTGCCCACCACTCCCGACAAGGTGAACTCCCGCTCCTGCTCTGTGGCTACTTTGGCTGGAATTGTGAAAAGTGGCCAGTCGTGACTGGAGCAAGAAAGATTATATCATAAACGAGGTCCCATGCCCTCTCATCCTTGACACCCCAAACATTGTATATCCGTATGAACCGACAGATGTGTTCTGAGATGAATCCCTTTATACAGGCCCGAGCCAACCACAGGCATTGATTTATAACCGATGTCGGCATTGTTGCCCCAACAGTTGCCTTCCCCTTTCCTTTGCGGCTGCCCTTTGGTGGCATCGCGGCGAGTGGAAAATGAATCTACATCCAAGCAGTTACCATTATGATGCAGTTGAACATAGCGGAAGGAAGCCCAGAGGGAATGTACCAAGTCGTGTAGGTTATAGGGTGTGTTTTGGAATGAGAGGTGTTGTGTTGTGCAAGTTACATGATGTCGAGATAGTTCAGGATGCTGGCGGTGTGTTTAATACGGGAGGCTAAGAGAATGGAGGTGTAGAAGGGAAGAAGGGATATGTATACTCGAGTTCCTGCGATTAATTGGTTCGACTTGTGAGATATGATATCTTTGATTCATATCCTGCGTTTTGTTGGTTGATGAACACAAAACGGCCCAGCCTTCAACTAGCACGACGGCCAGGTACCTCATGAATGATGAGCCGCGAAACGAGGTTTCGCATGCACAGTGAGGACAGTCTACAATGCCTGGCGTTGCGTTGGGATCACATACCACTGTTACAGCTCAGATCTCATGCGTCTCGGAGCAAACTGAGTTGTTCTCAGAGTATCCCAACTGTGCAACCATCCAACACAGCTACAAATGCCTAGAGGTAGAAAAAGCACATGCAACTGATGTCATAGGATAGAGAATATGTCATTGTTCGCTTTGTGATGCTTGTAGCTCTACTAAGGGGGGATTTCCACGAGGAAGCTGAAGATATACACAATCGATCGTTCGAAGTACTGTGTGAAGAACTGGTGCAATACAATCATAATTGCACCAACTAGGCATAAACACCCTTCAAGCTGTGCAAATAGACCTTCAGACGTTGCGGAAACAGTGAATATCAATGCTGAGTTCAATCTGAGTTTAATCTGACGGCGGCTAACACTAATATTGAATGCTGTTCAATGGATCACGTCCCCGAGTATTGTCATGGTTTAGAGTCTAGCGCGGTCTATACTGCCCCTCCCTTTCTTGTTCAATCCCTCCATGGTCGCTCGAATGGGAGTCTACCTCTCCTGCCATTGCAACTGAATGCAGAGGAATTTATTCCTACAGTCATAACGTCGAACATCAATATCGGACTATGCCTTCCCAAAGCCCTCACCCTGACACTACTCCAGTCATACGAAATGTTCAAAGTCTTGCTAATTGTCAGAATGAACAAAAGTTTAGGCTATTGGGGAATTCTCAACTTCCCCCTGCTAAGAGATGCATTTCCGTACCGGCGGTGAGAGGGATTCGGTTCAAGGAGGGAGTTCGGTAGCATCTACCACCAAAGGTCAGAACTCCACCCCGTCATCTTCGCTGAACAATTAACGCTTTGCAGATATCACTGAACGTGTGACTTCCACCACGTCCGCTACACTGCGACGTGCAATACATACTCCAACCACCACCACGCCAGGTACACCAGCACCCGGAGCAACCTCACAGAGAGACTCACCGCGTCGCCTTGTATCCAGCCCCGCATCTGGCATTAGTTGCACTGCCACTACTCTCAGCGGTCTTGAAAACCTGCCTACACCCATCCCTAATCCAGAAGCCCGTTTGATCATTACAAATCCACTGGGAACATGAGCTGCAGAAACGAAATCAGAGACAGAGGCAGTGGAAATCGCAACTGCAGGTGGTGTCTACACCTCGATCTGTGGTCTCCGTTATTCACTGCATCCCTTGATTTGGTCCCTCAGACATGACTCGTCTTGTATTTGCAACGGGCCGACTCCTGCAGCTCTACATGTGGAACAGATGGCCGGTTATGAGCACAAGTGACTTGGAGATGGTAAGTTATGCAACGCGATGCATTGCAAAAGCATCAGTTGAAGCCCCACACTGGTAGATAATAGAGACATGCTGGAACACCACAATGCAGCAAAACAACATTTGGTCCCTTGCATGTGAGGCACGCACAAAGGAGATCTTGAAAGAGATATGCTGAAGCAACGGCCCACGTTGGATATTACATGCTCAGACAGGTACGAGGTTTGAGCACAAGTCGATCAGGTTAAATCCCATTATAATCAATCTGCAAGGGACAAAGTAGCACAGCTTTACAATCTCCACTGCTTTGTAACTGACGCAGAGCATTTGGAAGTCATCGCCTCCCTTCTGGCAGACATTAAGTATCTTGTTCCTGTAGCAGAGCTTGTGGAAGGTGGTGTACACGGGCCAAATCCAACGCAGAGAGAGTCGAAAGCGGCTAACGAATGGCCAGCATCCACTTTACCTCCTAGCAGAAGCAACCTCACGGTGTATTTACATCAAATTTTATCATTGGGCGAATAACCGCAGTATGGATGCTGATGGATATTATCATTCCATGATTGACGACAAGGATGGTCATATACCCTCACCACTGATCATGTGTACCTGCACCATGTTGCACCATGCTCTCCCGGAGTGGCAAATGAACAAAGGTGTTCATCTGACAGCTTCTAAGTCAAAGCAGAAAGAGGACAGACCTGATCGCCCAAACTACTTCAATTGCAAGAATGACAGTGGTAAGAACGCATCCTGCTGTGCTGCAACGGGTCGCAAGTTGTTAACCTCGCCTGGCGTTGCAGACACATATACATTCTTGATGAATACCTGGAAAACACTACCGGAGAGCTACCAACAGAGGGTGTATACAAACACCCTAGCTACAGTCAAGCGTCAGATCCAACAGGCGGAGAACCCAATGCCTGCCGTGGTCGTTAGTGTGGAAGCAGCACCAGTTGACAATGCTATTCTTCTTGACAATTTGATCTCCAAAGTGGCGCTTGAGGAGCCTGAGATCGGAAGCACTGACCCAAACATCCAGATAGACAACAATTGCACCGATGACGAACTGCATTTCTGGATTCCAAGGGCCGCTGGGGATTACAAAGGTAATGGTGACATCAGCGACATGCGCAATTCCATCCCCACCGCCAGCCGACCACGACGGCTCACGACGGAACTTGCAAGGTTTCACTTGGGACCCAGTGACCTCGACTGCTATGAGGGTGAGGATGGCGACGATGCGGATGCAGATGAGGAGGAAGAAGCATCGCAAGCCGATGATGGATCTACACAGAATGTGGAAGACTGAGGGCATAGTACTAGAGAGTGTGAAGATTGGACAGTATATTTCAGCCCTGTAAAATTCGATAATGGCGAAGCAAATGCAACAGCAAACGATTTTTCCAAAGCGAAGACGGTGTTGCAATATGTGACAAAATCTCAAAGGTTAACATACATTGGGAGAGCGCAGCATCCGATATGGAGCAATACCAGAGACATACAATGTGGCTATCGGCCGAAGAAAGGCATCAACCTCGCCAGGGATCGTCTAAACGGCTACAGTATAACTGCAACCCCTGCGAAGAGTGTGAAACACATGTCGTTTGGATGGTGCATATACATCACCACATTGCGGGCACAAAGTAAAGGAGGGAAGTATGCAATGTAACCACTTGCCTGGGCGACGGGAAGCATGTAATTCTCCATCAGAGGGTACGATGTTCTGTCAGAGCTGTCAGAGGTGTCCAGAACACCTGGGTGTTTCTGACGGAAACCAGGGTTGTTGCTGATTTATAAGTTTCGCAAATAATAGATTGTACCTAAATTTCAAATTTTAAATTTGCAGTATTATTTCAATTAGTTCAAAACAGTATTAATACTCTCCAATCCATTGGCAGATTTGATATCAAATATAGAGCAATCGATATCAGTAAAATAATATTAGTTTTCCGCACAATTATAATGCAAGTTTAAATTATGAGTTGATATATAAAGATGATTGTTGACAACAATGAATATCATATCTTGTGAGTCAGTATCTAATCTGGATATAGTAGCCCCAAATATTACATTATCTGCAATTTGGAGCCAAATTAAGCTACTTAATTACAAAATAAGATTTTGAACAAATGCCATATCTTTTGGATACATATATCGAGATGCAATATCTAAATACAAATTACAAAAGGTATTATAGTATAACAGATAAAGTTAGATTCAGGTAATATCATAAGACATGTGATTGAGTATTCACTATAATCCACATCTGTTGTAATAGTTTCAAAGGTAAAATTGAAAGTTTGAAACTCCAAAGCAGTCAGTTGTTTCTCATAACAAGAGAGTAAATCAAAGGTGAGGAAAACAACATTCTTTTAAAGTCAAAGAATATTCTAATATGTAAACTTCATATATTGCTTTTTACATATTCTCCACTCTTTATATAAATATATTACTCTTCAATTGTAGTAATATATACCAACAACTATAGTTGTATCAATACAAATACATTACACCATACCAGGTTGTAATATATTAAACCATATTTAATTTTATACTACTATATTACACCTCTATTGGTTATTGGTATCTGCACACCTTCAGATAAAGGGTTGCCTTTGTAATTTCCGGACTCTATTAGTGTCCAGTAGTTGATTATATACTGTGTTATGTTATTTATAAGTTTAAGCTTTAATTGGATAGAAGTACCTGGTAGCTTATTTACACAGAGATTATCTAATTAAATTTACAGTACAAGTTAAACAATCGATTTTCCACTACTGTAAAAGCTGACATGTGACACTATTAAAATAACTTATGTATAATTGTTCATGTTGAATCTCTGAAACAGTATAACACTCTGATTCAGTTGGCAGAAAGATATATTCCTCTGCTTATTACTGGCAAAAGTCACTCTGCTATTAGCACTTTAGATATTAGAACTTAACATGTTACTACCAGCTGTAGTAATTTGATTGTAGCTATGAAGATGCTTCCAGAAACCAATACTACATACTCTATTACCATCAACTCGTTAGCACTATAAATCTCATTTTGACATTGACTATATTACTTTATGAACCTTCAATATTATATGGTAAATTTTATAAATATATACCATTTTCCACTGCGAACTGACTCATTCAGAAGTTGTTTATAGTGAGTAGCCAACTTAAACAGTCTTACAGTTTGTTAGAAATGAAGATACTTTGCATTAAGAGCTATAGTTTATTTCATGGTTGATTGTGTTATGGGGGTGCTTAATTCCTGAAACGAATATAATATTTATTGAATTCAGTACAGCTGCCTATCTAAGAAACTCTTTCTTTCCTTGTCTTTCCCAAGACTCAACCTCTCATCCTGAGTATAGGAGCTCACCACTCTACCTCATCGACCCATGGTCGCTCTTCTGAATATGCTGCATGGGGTAACAACCCTGAAGATATGTTCTGAAGTATGGCATAGTAGATCCCTTCCATATTGACTGAGTATCAACAGATTTGAGAGACGTGGGTTGAACCCCACTTGTTGTTGGAGTACACAAGATCGCCAAAGATTGATACAACCTTCGGGTGTGCAAATTGATATTGTGTCAACTGGGGTGAGCATGTAAAGCGAATAATCACGGAGGTGAAATAAATAAGTAATGTTAAACGTATTTATACGATAGAATGCTTAATGATCTTTTAAAATCGTCTTCAGTGCTTCTGAATGTTAACTCAGGATTGCTGCTTCAGCTTGTTCATCTCCGTGAAGGAACAATGCCATCCCTTTATAGTTGAGTGCGAGGGTTTGTACACCCATACTTCAACACTATGTCTTCGATGCTCATGCGAGCGTTATCGCTGTCACATCTTTCTGTTTCTGCATTGACCTGGTGATAACAGCCATGCTTTCCGATAGGTTATTGTGTTCATGTAGTGTGGTTTCAAAGTGTTACATTCATGATAAGAATCAGGCCATCCATCGCATTATATCATTTCAGACAATGTGACTTATCAAACTTGAACTTAGACGTCTCGCATTCTGTTTGGAACAGTAGTTGCAACAACTGCTGATCATAGTCGGTCATGCTTATCACAAATTATTTCTTCACCCTCCGGGCTATTCGCCGTGTGTCATTGATTTTATCAGCGACCAACTGATACTATGGGACTGTAGAATACAACACGTCAGCTTGTATTCATTCCAAGTCAAACATTGCGATCCGGAATACATCAAATCAATGAACAGGGTTGCTTACAGCCTCATATCTTCAGCAGCGATCATTATTCCCTCAGTCGCATCATGCTTAGGCCGAGACCATTCTCTCTGGCCAGGGAGAACCCAGATAACTCTCATTGCCTGAGGCAATGATTCAGAAGTCCCACATACTTGCATACCTACTAACAACTACTGTGTCCGGGAGTTGGAGTATTCTCCAGTTCAATGAGGCATCCTCAGCAACGACCCTAATTTCTGTCTGAAACACCCGGGTGTTCCGGACGGCTCTGACGGCTCTGACGGAACGTGGTACGCTCTGACGGAGAATTACACTCTGCACGTCGCCCAGGCGATGGGTCGCGCTGCATACGTACCTCCTTTACTTTGTGGTGACGTATACGCATCATCAGAACAACACATGTGTTACATTCTTCCCAGGGGCTGCAGTTATGCTGAAGCCGTTTTTCAGGAGAGTATCAGACCATAGGAGGGCATTCCTGCCGGCCTTCAGAGTAACTGGGAGCGCTAGCGACAAGCCTGGGAGCGCCGACGACAAACCTGGGAGCACCTGGGAGCGCCAGCGACATGTCTGGGAGCACCTTGAATCACAGTCATGTATTCAGTTTGTATTCTCATCTATGTATCTATGCATCTATATAGCTACCCATCTACACGCGCTATGTCTGGACTGGCTGCAGGCGGTTATACTCCAACGCCGTGATCGTATACTCCCCGTCACTCTGTCCACCTCCGTTACCCCTGCATCTCCGTACAACCGCTGTCGCTCCTTGAAGATGTACTTGATCGAGCGTGTTTGAGATGCACTTGGAGACGTAGATCGAGTGAACTCAGAGATGCACTTGGAGGCCGTGATTGAGCGAGTTTGGATATGCACTTGGAGACTGAG
>Ga0307512_10000160_pt1 | contig 89684 bp, 110 predicted proteins | sample 14_EM_MG_FD_200267 | JGI IMG/M metagenome (GOLD analysis project Ga0307512, IMG submission 200267) | Populus trichocarpa ectomycorrhiza microbial communities from riparian zone in the Pacific Northwest, United States - 14_EM | ecosystem: Host-associated > Plants > Roots > Unclassified | place...
CGCGGCGGGGTGTGCCGCTCGTCCCTTTGGTTTCTTCCATAGCTCGTCTGCTCTTGGAAATATTTACCCTGCCCGTACGATGATTCGACACCTCCAGAGTCTGCAAACGTAGGGTTCATCATGTATTCCATTACCCAATAGAGACCGGCGAACCTTGTTGGTAACGAGACGTCTGCGCTTTGTATTTCTCGCCTTGTGAAGGGACATTTGCAAGTCCACCAAGGGGCTGTTCATAGGTCACTGGGCGACGTGAGCTTTCCGAATGTGACCCAGGATGAGCGACAGGCGCGTCGTTGCTGGAACCTTCGCGTTTATTCTTTCCACATCTTACGCTTTCCTGATGTCAGAGCGTGAAGTCAATATCAGCACGAGTTAAGTGTACGATAGGGGCTGACCTTAGTTAAAGCCCCTATGATTTGCTCGCGGTCCTCGAGTTCGTTGACCCAACGCCCCAAGGTTTTGAACATATCGTCTTGAATGCGGGAACGTCCAACGTTGAAATACGGATGATGAAATGCCTCCAGCACCTAATCAACCCCCAGTAAACCTCTGACAACCGAGGTTATAGAAGTACATCATATACCTGACTTATGGTCTCGTCGGGATTGACCCGATCGTCATCCCAAGCTTGGACGATAAGCTTGACGGCGTATTGAACCATCACTTGTGCAACCCTTCCGGCCTGTGAAGGAGGTTTAGTCAAACCATTCGCTGTATATGCCTTGGACATACTGGTTCGTTTAGGATCAGCGTAAAGTGGTCCTACACAACAGGTTCGTCAGCATTGAGACTGGTCGCGAAGAGCCCGAGAGCCCGTCGGGAACGGACCTTGGACAAGAGACTGTGCGTAGGATCGGAGGCGTTGGGATGGTTAAACACCTCGTATTGATCAGAGGAGTCGATGGCGGCTTTGCTTGCGTCACACAAGGTGGATGTAACCTCTTTCAATATAGGCTGAGGGTTGTCAGAAGGAATTGATGCTATTGTGGTCTGGAATCACGCTCACCGTGAGCCATGGAGTCAGAATCGTGTAGACGTCTATGAGTTGAGTAAGCTCATTTGCGAAGGCCAGGTGTAACATGGACTTACAGGTATTGAGCGCTTCTGACGTGTTATCAATAAGCGACTCTAGTCCTGGGACTGCCTCGATTTTATTGAGAACGCTTCTGTAAACATTGTCGTGCCATGCCAGTAACGCCCGAAGTCGTTCCTGAACCTCCGGAGGTGCTACATTCTTTGGATCGAAATGATAGGCCTTTGACTCGGCTTCCAGGGCCTGTCCTTCGTTCATTTGCGAGGAACCACCGCCAAGGGGGATTTTTGCCAGTACGGATTTCAGCGTCGACATCGCAGATGATTGTTGGTCGGCACCGGACGCCTGGGTTATGATCAGCGCGGAGTAGACTTGAAAGTAACACCTGTACTCACGGCATTCATCTTCTCCGACAGATCAGTGACTGATGCTTGGCTGAGTTTGTCAGTTGCCTCGCCCATGAGGGAGTGCAGAAAGTCTGCGCCTCCAAAAGTACCAGTAACGAGGGGCGGGGCGGGGCCATTAGGAGTGTTGATTATCACTAATCCAGCAGTCAAGAGGAATTCTATACTAGCCACAAGCGAGCTTACCTCGATCGCCGACATGGCAGAACACCTGTGAATGACCCATCTTCCGGAGTGCAACCTCGCACCAGTTGCTGTGAGCTAGCAGGTCCTCGAGAGTGTGCAGGGCAGATCCAAGTAAGCGGTATGCCTCCCAGCACTCGGGACCTGCATTCCCTCCTGATCGTCTACCGTGCTCGATGCACCTTCGCAGGGTACGACGGATGTGAGCCGTTGAAGTATCCCAGCCGCGGTTTTCCGCTGCCATATAGTTCTGTAAGATAGGCCGACCCAGGAAGCTGAACTACTGTAATCAACCAGGGACAAGCCGACTGACCTTCATCCCAGTTGCCGGGTCAATTTCAAGTTCTTGGGGGTTAATTGGGGGTCGAAGCTTTGGATGGACACGGCGTGCATCACCGCCCACTTCTGCGGCATACCCTCTTTGCGAAGGCCATGAATCACAACACATAGGGGTAGAACACGGACCACTCACCTCGGGTTGTCTATGTGTTCCTATCAACGTTTCGAAGTTAATCAGGCGAACACACAACATTTCTAGGAAATTTCGCACCACGGGTAGATACACTCCCAGCCTTTCGGCCGTGACTTCAAATTCTTCGGTTGCAAAGCCGAAAGACTGAATATGGGCAAGCTTAGCGCAAATTCAGAAAAAAGGTATGTATGCTCGTACCATGAAGCCCAAAATTGAGACGATAAGGATAAGAGATTCCTTTGACAGCTTCGCGAGACCGCTAATATCCATAGCCTAGCCGAGGAGAGTTATTCCCCGCGAGAACCACAAGAGGTTGTACTCACCTGGGAGTAGTCTCTCAACCAGTTGCCCTACGAAGGTGAGCACCTTGTCATCATGGTGGTAGGCGGGGCGATCAAAAGGCAACCCACAAAATACACTTTCTTGATATCTGCTTTACTGAACTTGGAACCGCCTGATCCGGATGCGAGTACTGACTGAGCAAATTGAAGTATTCCGCCACCTGCGGCTGACTTTGCGACCTCTGTCAGGATGTTCTCGATATCCCCATGACGGAATGCTCTGTCTATGAGATGGTTCTCGCTCAAGGTTGAGTTACAATATAGATAGTAATGACGAACTATTGAGATAGGAGAACTCCGGAATGTCACCTGCCCCGAAGGCACTTACTTGCAGCGGGAGGAGTGAAATAAACGTGACCAGAAAGAGTAGGTTCGAGGCTGTGAGAGCCATGACATGGAAAGGACGGAGTGAGGTGTTGGACTGGTGGTGGTCTTTAAACTTGGAGCACTTGGAGCACCTGGGGGGCCAAGCCACTGCCAAGCCCCCATCAATCAGCAAATTTCGGCGGCTAGGTACTGTACAGTAGTATTCGTATCTTATCTTATCATAGATAGCGTAATGTACCCGACAAAAAAAAAACACCGGAACCAATTCAACTTAACTTGGCCTTCTTTGCCACTGGCTGTTGCTGGTCCCCTCCAGGCCGTTCGCTCTCCCTCCGTTTCTTCAGCCCTTGTTGTGCCCGCAGCTCTTTGATACGATTGCCGAATGCCACCGCAATCTGACCCACTTCAGATTCTTCACCATTAAAGTGGATGGCATTATGGATCATCAAGTCTATGTCCGCTTCCCAGGCTTCGGGCGCCTCATACTTGTCGGCATCTAATTTTTGCCGTATCGTCCTGAGGTCCCGTGCATCCTTGCGGGGTATTATCTCATGATACTGCGGAATCCCGAGAGCGATTGGGTCTACGGGCTCCCGGAAAACAAATGACCTTGTTTGATCGGGCAGGGGTCAGCGCAACAGAATCATGCTGCTGGGTGATGACGTACAGAGGGTCTTTCACGAGTGTTGTCATCACGGATTGCAAGCTTCGCTTCTCAGACCAAGCCATTTTCTTTTCTGCGGCCCTTGTCCATTCCTTCTTGAAGGCCCGCTCTACGACGTCTGCGCACTGCACAGGGTACGTCGTTGGCGGGTTGAAGAGTCTACAATTGCTGAAAACCAATTCGATATCTCGAGTAAATTCCTCCATCGTCGAGTATTTGCCCGAACTGAGGTTCTGCATCATCGTGCCAAAGTCCATAGGGTTCTTGATCTCATCAAAGTAACTGTGAGTAGAGTTGCGTTAGGTAAAACCATCACGTGGTCGAAAAAAAAGAGATACGTTGGACAGCCATCCTGTATTGGATCCACAGGTCTCGAGAATATAGCAGCTTCCGGCATTTTCAGTAAGTTCTTCAGTACTTCACGAGCTTTGACCTTATTGATAGGCGTTTCTGGGGCAGCAGAAGGTTTAGTCGGAGCCGGAGGGGGCACCTCCTTCTCCTTACCCTTGGTCGACGGTTGGCGACTTTCCGCAGGGGGCCTAACTTCCGGGTTCGCAGCAGGCTCCGGGACGGTAATAGTGGGTCTCTTTATTTTGATTGATCCAGGAAGCTTTCCGGGAGATGCCACCCGTGCCTCTTTCTCCGTGGAGCGCGGCTGTGGACTTTTGCTGGGCTTCTTGCTAGGCGAAGCTAATGCGAGGATCTCTTCATCTTCCTCCAGCTCGTCCAACAGGTCCTTCTTCCTTTTTCCAGGAGCAACAGCTTCTGGTCCTGCCGTCATTTGACGCTGTTTCTTTGACGCAACCAATTTTTCTTTCTCTTTTTCAATGGCGATCACTTCTTCCAATAGGTCAAATGAACCATCGTCTACAACCGGGGCGGGTGTTGTTTCTACAGGCTTGGGTTTCCGTCCTTTGGGCTTGACAGTAATAACCGTTTTTGGTGTAGTTGACTTGTCTGAGGGTGCGGGGGGCGTGGCGCGTGGGACGAGGTTCCCGCCTATTTTCAGCTTCAGAGTTGGTGTGGATGCTGTGCCACCTGTAGAAGGAGGCGCAGGTGTGGTGGGTACTTTCGGCGGTGCCGCCGCGGCCTTTGCCGGAATTGGGACTGGAGGAGGGGGCATTGGCTTGGGTTGATTTGCAGACTTCAGGTCAATGGTGTTATTGATGCGTGCCCAGCCTGTTAAAATAATGAGAACAAAGGATCTCCGGGCACGAATGGGACATACTTTTGTCGAAGACGGATTCCAGAGCAAGCGTCTCATTATAAGCGAATGTACTAGGCATATTGTAAGTTTTTGCGTTACGGGTCATGAGACGAAAGTCTGCTTCAAATGCAAAGCGTTCTTTATACATTCCGGCCTCGAGCTTCGCATTCATAGTACTGATGTCCATCGGGTTCTTGATGATTTCAAAATAGCTATGGCACCCATCAGTTAAACGGGAATGTGTAAGCACATGCGATCATACTTGGGTGCACGATCTCTGACCGGATCGACAGGTTGAAGAAACAGATTGGAGTGTTTACTGGACTTCAGCTTCTGCAAAGCTGTTCGGCAAGCTTTGAGATCAAAGGACGCCATTCCGCCACTTTGTGCCTTCGGCACGGCCTTTGCTTCCTTATTTTTTGCCTTTAGCTTGATCTTCGTTTCGGCAGGCGTCTTGGGGGCGGATCCTTGTTTGGTAATGTGAGGCTGCCCAACGGCTGGAGTAGAGGGAGAGAATATATTGCCTGCTTCCGCTTGGGCAGTTGGAAGGAGACGAATCTTCGGAGTCACCGGGGTAGAAACAGGTGTGTTCCTTGGGCCCCCGGACTTGAAAGTTCGTGACGGCTTCGGCGGAACGGGAATCTTGACAAGAGGTAGGGGAGGGGCTGTCTCGGTGATGGGCGTAGGGGGAGGGAGGTGGATAGAGAGTTTTGGAGGAGCCTCTTCAGCGCCGCGGACAAGGACATCCGCCAATTTGAGTATAGACCACCGTACATCCTGGTCTGTGTCGGGTGAACTGAATCACATGAGTTTCGACAACTACCTACAGTTTCGTAGAAATGTTCGACTTACAGGGCAATAGACAAGAGAAACTCTCGGACCATCTCATTCTTGCCAACCTCCTTATCCTTCCTGAGGGTTCTGACAAGAGAGTCCACTTCACTCTTTTTTGCCTCCTTAGTCTTGTCCTGGGCCGAACCATCCTCTTCAATAAGGAGTGACTCTGATTCCTTTGCAGAGTTTTTTAACTCTCCCATAGACACCAGTAACGCAAGAGACTGGCAGGCATTACGTGCTACGTGGCGGCGTACTGCGCGAGAAAAATCACCGGCAGCGACGGCCAGAACATAACGCATGATTTTCGGGGTGTACCACTTAGTGAGGAATAACGCATCAAAAGCCGCTATGCGAACTTGGGTGTAATTACCCTCACTACAGAAAAAGTGAGACAAGTTCAGGGCATACAATATAGTAAACGTTAGCTACCGCGTGAGTGGGAAGTATACACGAGGGTCGTTTGGTATCAACCCTGCAACACTCAGGATAAGGCGAAACTGGACAACAAGTCAACTCAAAATATACGAAGCAGAGAAATCGAGCTCACCTCGAGCGTTGCTATAGTTACAACATTATGGGGAGAGGGAATAAGTCTGTCCATGCTGCGGTATCTATCCACCTCGGATAACGATTGCTTCAGGAGGTTGGCTTCCTCGGATGTCTGGTCGCTCTTAACCTCTGTTGGGAATAGTTCACCACGCTCGGGGGGAACAGTGGAGACACTCGCGCACGCCAAAGCCGATATTATTGTGCAAATATAGAACGCATCCGTATACTGAGAAAAGTAAGCTTAGCACGTCGAAGTGATTGTACAACACGCACGGAATTAGCGGTATTGTCATTGTACTTTAACTGGTCTATCAAGAACTGCCGGACAATCGTTGGGCATTTGCCATTTGCGAATCTGACTTGCGAGATGGCTTTAACAATGGTCTTGTGAAAGGAGGGATCAGCGGGGTCATAGCCGCGTGTGCTCTGTAAAGGTGCTCACCCTCCGTACGAAGTACTCCGCAATGTCAGAGAAGTTGTTGGGCCTTGGCACATACGAGTGGGTAAAAAGATCTTGTTGAGGGTCGTCCGGATCATAACAGTATCGGAGAAAGAGCTTAAATAGATGGAACAAGCCCAGGAAATCAAGTTGTTGGTAGGCGCACTACACAGGTATGAGCAGATACACATAAACGAGACAGCGAGACACACCGTCACAAGCGCGAGGGCAGCTTCGCAACGCACTCTATAGAAGTAGTTCGTCACTAGCAAAGTCTTTGTAAATGTGCTTGAAACAATAGCATTCGGCGTCTTTGACAGCGCCCTGACTGCCTGAAGGATCGAGTGAATCCAGATAGTAGGTGGTGTCAATAGTCAATAGTGTACCTACCTCCAGTTGGGCGACAACATCCCTATCTCTCTGTAATTGTGAGACCCACATGAAATCGGGTTGGGTGAATTCGATAGTCGCAATCCACTCGAAGTCTGCGTCCATTCGTATCCATTCATAGGTAGCCCCGCTCATGACTTGCTCATCATCTTCAGTCCAGTCGGCTACTTTCCAGTTCTCCCGCTCTTTCTCCTTCTCCCAAATATCCAACCCGAAACCCATGTCAATCATGCCCATGGCCTCTGCGGCTTCCGCGTCCCCCTCCGCCGCTGCTTGTGCAGCGGCTTGGCGGGCAAGATAACGCTTCGTATTACGGCGGACTCGCTTGTATTTTGTATTGAATGGGACTTCGTATCGCTTGAATGGTGTACGGATATCGAGGACGTGTTCGTATGGCGTCCCATCGGCTTCATGAATGCGAATAGTCATTTGACCCTAGAGATAAAACGACCGATAAGTCATCCGTAACGCAAGAATGATGAACAGTGGTGAACAACCATACCTCGAAGAATGATACTGGGTTGAGAAGGGTCCTACGAATTTCATCGTGTTCATAGCCTTTCCAAGCTGGTGCGTCTTGCCGCATCGTAATTTCTACGGCCATTTTTTTCCTGTTGAAACTAGCTGAAAATCCGAAGGTGGGGCAGCCGCTTCCGTATATCCACTGGTCTGCGAATGATGTAAGGTCGGCGCCACTGACTTTCCTGCATGTCCTAAGAAAGTGGGACGTTGACAATGTGTTATTTTGTAGCTCTCCTGAGATCGCGGAAAGGAAAAGCTTGGGAAGAACACGGGACAGTCCCAGTGATGTGCCGAACTTGCATAGACGACGATCCAGGATGTGAAGGACAAGAGGGGATTTGAGATTGATGAACGGAAGGACGGCAGAGTCAGGTGGATCTTGTATCTGAGGTTGGCATACAGGGGGCATCGCACCCTGATCCCACTCCACCACCCGTTCCATATCCTTCTTGAGGCGGAATCGATACTCGTTATTTCCTAGGAGTTTGCGTAGAAATAATCCCGTAATGTATAAACCTAGTCCATTGACAAGCCACAAGTCTGACCAAGTTTTTGGAAGGATATTGATTCCGACCCATTGGCAAGCCAATGCATGGCTCAAAGACTGCCTGGTCTCATAAACTTGGTCGATGGCGTCCTCGCCATGTAGCAGGTCCACCGAGGCTATTGTTATACCGGAAGTGTCGAAGCGGAGCATTGAGAGTTCATCCACGAACACGAACTTGTGGGATCCGAATGGGTACGACCCAAACTCTGTTGTGAAAAAGGTCATGGCTTGTCGGACAAAGGGGACAGAAGCAGCGAGCTGTGTCTCGCGTCCAGGCAGACAAAAAGCGTGCATCAACGGTTGCAAGGAATTGCCCGGGTCATCCCCAGTCACATCGCCAGCGGAAATTGGCAGCACATGAAACGGACCGGCTGCAAAACCAATATGTTGTACAGAGGTGGGTGTTGCCTGAGAGAAAGTGAAGATGGTTTTATTGGAGTTATATGGGTGGGCCACCTTCAGTTCCGCGGGACTCAGTAATCGTGCGAGTGGACGCAGTATATCGCCGTACCTGTTCAACAAGCTCTCCGCTGCATATCACCAGAGTAGGATGTTCACTTTGAGCGTCTTCATCCAACGTAGCTGGGGAGTCCTCGAGGCTACGTGGAACTACGAACTCGAAGTCCCAGGTACACCGCTCCCAGAGGCTGTCAATGCATGGAACCCAGCATCGTGCTGCATCCGGAGAAGAGGGGGTTGTATATACTTGGGGTACGCGCTGTGGTCAATTAGTAAGATAGGATAATGCAAGGGGCTCGACATACGTAGGGATATGCTTCTGAAGGCCGGACGAATGTCAGTCCATCGGCAGGGTTCCGGACACTGTACTCGATGTGAACAGTGAGAGGTGCAAACTCGAGGGTAGGGAGTGTTGATGCCCCAGGGGTTTGTGGCTCGGGTGTAGCAGCTGGAATCAATCAGTTGTCGCTCAGGCGATGGTAAGGTAGGATAATTACCCTCGCTCGTGGCGATACCTGCATGAAAACTTCCAGACACTTTCAGTGGCACCTCCTTCGGAATCGCAATTGACAGTTCGCCTTCGTCGCCCTCAGCCAAAGCTGAGTATAGTTTTCGCTTCAGTTCGGGATGTGTGTGCACATCCTGAGGATTTGAGATTGCCAGATTTGCAAGAGGGTCATATTGCACAAATTCCGCACGATGAGATGATACGGTCACGCTATGGACGGCTATGGCGACGCGTCAGACGGTGAAAACAACAGTCTTATGGTTTGACGTACTGCACTGGCGGCAATGGAGATGAAGGGTTCGGAGGGCCTTGTCATTTGGCACAATAAGTATATCCGTGTAACCCTGAGGAATATTAAGGAAGGAAATAGGTCACAGAGAGAAGGAAAGCGCACCCAGATTGCCCCGGCGAAGTCGATTTCAAGAACGACATTCTGATGGCTAGTAAAGACAGAAAGAGGGTAAGTCGGAAGAAATACAAGCGATATAAATTGACACGTATATCGAAAAGCCTCGACGTAGGTCTTCTCGATGCATGTTTTGAGGGGTTGTATGATGGTGCTTGTAAGTGCGGTGAGCGAACGTTGTGTGGACTGAGTCACGCTGGCGTATTGGTCACGTGCATGGCCTCCCCGGGCCGGGCAAATCCTTTCCTCCTCATCGATCTCATCACTTGTTTCCGTGCCATGCGCGTGCATAGATAATATGCCATCAAAATCAAAGTCGATATTCAGACAACCGGGAGCTCAACACTTTCAACTTGTTCATCGTTCCCAACGAGACCCTCTCATAAACGACCCCGATGCAAGCCAGCATGTCCTCAAACCGGTTGTTCGGGAAAATGCAAAGGTCATTCATCTTCGAAACTACTGTCTCCATCTAGTGACCCTTCCTCCAGGGAAAGTCGAGAGCAGATTTGGAGGTTTTACTTTCACCCTCAGATATCGCATCTGGGCGGTCGAATATGGGCGAAGCCTCTCTCTACGGTGTCTACTTTGATGACACAGAGTACGACTACATGCAGCATCTGCGACCCGTGGGAGGGAAAGAGGAAGGCTTCGAATCTATTATAGTTGAAGCACCGAAGAGACGGACGACCTCAAAAAGGCCTAATGACTTGCCCATCTCCCTTCACGATATACCCCCCGAAGCCCTACCGTCCGCAACAGAGCTCCCCCGCGATTTTGAGAGCCAGGCAGCTATTCAGAGTTCGATATCTGGGCTGAAACCAGACATGGACCCTCACCTGAGGCAAGCTTTGGAAGCCTTAGAAGATGATGCCTATGTGGATGATGACTTGGATGACGATCTCTTTGGCGAACTCATCAAGGATGGTGAACGTGATGCCGACGACCCTTACGAGTATGAATTCCGGGAAGACGGATTGCCTGCCGATGACGGTGACGAAGACGACGAAGTGCACAAAAAGGATGGTAGAGAAGAAGCGGAATGGGTGGCTAGATTCGCCGCATTTAAGAGGGAGCAAGGCCGCAAGCCAGCAGGTACTACGCTGTCTGACAGCGAGTCAGAGGATGCAGACACTGTTGGACAGATGCCAGAATTTCCGGCCCCAGGTAGCAGACGCAGACGACGGGACACCTCGGACGCGTCAGGTTTCAGTATGAGTAGCGCGTCAATACTTCGGTCTGAAGGCCTAAGAGACCTCGACGACCGATTTGATCAAGTAAATGTTCTGGAATCAATTGCTGAGATATGTGCTAACGAAGGTTGTAGATCGAGAAGGAGTACATCGAGGATGAAGGGAGCGAAGATGGGCCCCCGACCTCAAACGATTCAGACTCGGCACCGGACCTTATCACCTCCAGAGAAGATTTTGACTCTCTCATGGACGATTTCCTACACAATTATGATGTGTCTGGTGGCAAGATGAAACCATCACTCCCTGGTTCAGGCCCAGAGAAACTGCAATTATTGCGTCTCGCAATGGGCCGTGACGAATGCTTATTGGTTGAAGACTCGGACAAAGAAGGACATGAAGACGATGACATCTACGCTGTGACCGAGGAGAAGCGGAAACGAGAGCGTTGGGATGTGGAGACGGTTCTGAGTGAGTCGTGTCACACTCGGAGGATCAGACTCTCAATGTTACTCAAGCGACTTACACGAACCTTGAAAACCATCCACGGTTGATCAAAGCCCGCGAAGAACGAAAAGTACCGAAGATATTATTGGATCCCAAGTCTGGTTTCCCCCTAGTTGAAGGCAAATCTACTGCAAGGTCCAATGATTCCAAATCTTCGCCGGGAAAGGAGGTTGCCGGTGCGTCTTGATTTGATCAATCGTCTCAGCTACTAGACACAACAGTAGTTCCCCGTGTTACGACACGTCGGCCACGCGAAGAAACTGCAGATGAGAGAAGGGAGCGCAAACGCGGAGTAAAGGCGGAAAGACAGACTCGTCGTGCTGAGAAGAAAGAGAAAAAGGAGCAATTTTCGGCTGCCCTTAAACAGCAATCGCAGGTGCTGGCACGAAAGGATGCACAACTTCGTAAATTATGACCTGTACCCTAAGCTCGATCCTCGTTGGCAGATGTTTGGGTATCATGACTAGTGTAGGTATAGAAAGCTGTGTTCGACCAATGAAATAGAATTATACTGTGTGACGAATGGAGCAAAAGCACGAAATTAACACCATCAATAATCCCTCATCACCAGTCTGGCCAGAGGTCGAGCAGGGTATTTCCTTCCTCTTCTGGAGCATCCTTTTGCTTCATCCATCGATCGGGAACCTAAGAGTACGATCAGATCCAAACCCAGTCTGCCTGAGAGTCTTGGCATTACCAATGGGAAATAGCGCTCCATAGCGCTGACGAATCGCTGACGATACAATTTTGGTGTCACAACTGTGGGCTCGCCCTTGCCTACGCCACCAAGGAACCCAGTCTCCTTGAACAAAGTCTCCAGTTTCTTGTCCAAGGTGTAGGTGCGAACGTAATCTAACGGGCGTTAGTGTCGTGAGGTCGAGGTGGGAAATTGCTTACCAACAATGCCCACAACCAGCTCATTCTTCTGGCTATCGACACCGACCACTAGTGAATAATCCATCACGTTGATGTCCGACAGGAACTTGCTATCATTGTATAACGCTCCCCGCAGGATACGTTTGGAGTGTTCACGTAGATAGAATGGCGCTAAGTGAGCAGCTGTGCGGTTGCGGGGGACCAGTGAGTTGGATGTGACGTCAACTTTGGCCATCTCGGACTTACTCTGAACAAGATTCTCGTCTAGTAAGACTTCATTTTCCCTCCCAGTTGATTTTACGTGTCTGTTTCGCGTGGAGCCTTTTAAATCATATATCTTGAACAGAAATTTTCAGGAAACGTTTTGGAGGAAATGTAATTTAGCTGACAAACCTTGGAAAATCGACGGTCATAGAATAAGTTTTCCATGACCATGAGGTTCATCTGTGTGGATTTCCATCTGCCCTGGGGTCTATCCTTGCCAGATTTTTTAAATGAAATTTTATAGCAGCCAAATACTTTCGCGAGAAGTGTTGGACGCTGCGTGATTGAATTAGCGAGAGCTAGCAGCAACGTGAAGCAAACCAGACTGACATTCGCTGAGACTGCGGAAGACATGTACGCGAAGTAAGCCGGTGCAAACGATTCCATCGTTTGAAACTCCGTCCTGGACATTTCTTTCGCGATGAAGCGATCATCTGGAAAAACGCCTTGACTCAGTGATCACTTTGGGTGCCATATTGTTTGCTTGTTACCTAGTGTCTTCAAGAACGCAGATCCTGACTTTCCACCGCTTGCGTTCCACTTGACACAGCGGGCTAGAGAGTCGATCATACTTTTATCACAATCGTATGTCCGTCGCAAAGCGTCGAACTGTTCAGGGAAGAGGACGGTACAGCTAATTGTTAGCCCGCCACTCTCGAAGGCTGTGATACAGTTAGCTTGCGAGAGTGTGGACAAACGATGAAACATACTGATGGCCCATGGGAATTTAGATGATGGAGCTCTTAACTCATCCGTGGGATCCCCGTTCTCGAATGAATCAAAATGAACAACTCCCCAGGTCGAAGTCGACCCAGCAACAGAACGGTCATCTGGCATAAAGGCTTCGCCACCTTCGGTTAATCTAGGCTCTCTCGATTGACGTTTCTCAGCTCGTGATCCGGCGAGCATTTCACGATATTGCTGAGAACTGTCGTGGAATGGGACCCGTCAATGGCGTCACGTCACTAAATATTCCGATGTACAGTACCTTAAAGCAAGAGCGATAATGGACGTGGGCTCGTCTGTACGCACTACCATCGAGGAATCTCTGAAGATATGTTCGGGATCCCTTATAGGGTCATCTGTTTCATCGTCAACACGACTAGGATGAGGTAAGTTCTGAGGCCAGAAACCGGAGAGGGCTTTGAGCAACGAGTGGCGCTCTGGACCTGAAGAACCGAGATCGAGGTCGTAGAGAGGTGAAGGGATGGGAGCTTTCAAATCTGCAGTAGACGAAAGATATGGGGATGGTGGCACTGAAGTCAAGGTGCTTTTTCGTGAAATCAATGGAGACTCCGAAGGTGCTCCTTGACTGTTTCCTGGACTTGGCGAAGCGTTTTGCTCTGTTCGTGGAGCTGTGGAATCCTCTGCTGCATTATCTGTACTTTGCGTCGCGAGGGAGCCAGATGCTTCCAGTGACATCTTATTTTTATACGATGGCTTGTGCGTGTCCTCATCATCGTCACATTCGTCGTCGGCTTCACTTGAGTCCGAACTCTCTGATTCATCCTGTATGGCATCTTTCACACTGTCCAATATTTCGACCGTGGCTAAAGAGGAAGCAACAGGGCGGGCACGTCGACCACGAATGACCGCGTATCGACGATTGGCACGGTCGTTGTCCTTGCTGATGCGCTCAAAGTGTCTGGTGATGTTGGAGACCTTGTTACCTGGAGGGACCAGACCACGACGCACCGCGACACCCTTGCCCATGGTACCAGAAGCAGTACGGGATGCGGCTCTATCTTTCCCTAAGCTACGGCCCTGTCTTGTGTTAGTGTTTCGTCCAATAACGCTGGAGGCCAGCCCCTTGCCCTGGAGGCTAGGTTTTGTTGGTGCATCTGAGTCCGCAGATAGAAGAGATTTTTCGGGAGACTGTTGACGAGAAGTATAGCTAGACGAATAAACTGGCCCAGGTATTCGGCTAGATAGTGAAGATTGTCGCACATGTCTTCGGTTACGCGTTAGATACCTCGGCGCAACGTTCGCTGCATAGCTAGATTCAAAATCGGAGGTGGAAGGTCTTCTTGGTAAGGATCGTTTCAACCTGTTCTTGCCTGCAGGAGGCTTAGGCATGCGAGTTGCCGACTCTTGCTCACTCTCTGCTGTGTCGAGGTGAGGAGATAGTGCCGTTTTCGCCAGCTCCTCTACACCCTGCGGGGGTAAAAATTCCGAGTACTTTTTGACCAATTCCGCTACGGTTGGGCGTTTGACTTGGCGTCTGGGAAGCTTCGAACCTGGCATTACATCAGGGAGCAAATTGGGATCTGATGCCTGAGGATCCTGAAAGGTGTTAGGCTCGATAATTGCTCTCAAGTAAATGCACTAACTGAGACAGAAGCTTCAGGAGCACCGCTTGTAGTAACTGTACCGGCCTTGGGAGCTCCGATGGTGGAATCACTATCTGGGTCCGACTTCGTTGACGGCGCGGGCATAGGCTCCGTTACAGGCTCCATGGACACCTCCAACTCCTGCGATCCATTGGTCTTGGTTTTTTCTTTTGTTCCTTCGGTCTCTGATGCCGACGCAGAAGAAGCCGATACGAACGAATCTCCCGTCGCCCGTCGCAAGCCAGCAGACGGTGTTGCCTCTTCTGCTTCTGAAAGACTAGAAGATGGGACCGCATTGTCGTACGTCCCGGCCAAGTCAAAACTTCTGGGCCAAATAGCCCGAACAGTTCCAAACCTGGAGTCTCGTCTTCCACTCTTGTCGGCGCGCAGTCCTTTCGGCTTTGGCAACCTATCAAAGTCCGCCTGCCAAGCGACTATCTTATCCTGGAGGTGAGATCGGACTTGATTAAGAGCAAGTGTGTCCGTAGGTGATGATTCACGGTATATCTCGTTTACTATGCAAACCACTTCGGCCTTCTCCGACTCGGCCCTAAGGATGAGTTGATTAAGCCAAGTGGTAAGCTTTGCATCGGCTTCCTCGTCTCCTGTTGCCGCGTCCATCCTGGTCAGATTTAAGTCGTGGACTAGCGCAGCATACCAGCGCGAATTACGGTTCATCAGCCGTTCGTAGTCGGCATTCTTAAGACTGAGCTGAGTCTCCGGCCGAACCCGGATACGCATGGGAGGGAACACGATCTCGTGGAGCGTAATGTTGTCTGACTGGAACCGAACAGTCATCCCGCGCTTGGCGAAATAGCGGATGTGATGTCGATAGATGTTATGTTCGCACCCAGCACCCTGGACCAGTTGTACATCGGCCGGATAAAAGTGAAGTTCGAGGAATTTAGCAAACGAGTAGCGTTGCATCTCTTCAGAAACAGGAATGAATGGGGTGGCCGACCCACAGATACGACAGGCACTCCATGTGGTCGTGAGCTCAGGCGTTGGACCGAGACCAACGATCAGACCATCCCACTGCTCGACCGCCACGAAGATTCTGGACTGGTTGTGGACATATACCTTGCAGTGTCGTGCTAGCGGTTGACTACATCCTTTACCCGTGCAAACTGGTTGCTTGGGATTTATTGACCAGGACAAGGCATCCGCTATGGACGACTCGATGAACTGACCAAGCGTGCAATCGTTTTCTCCGTAATATGTGATATAGCGGAGCGATGGAGGAAAACATGCAGCATGGCGACCGTACTCCTCGATCGGCAGAGTGTACTCTTGTAAGCTGATGCACTGATATTTGTCCACAGCGAAATCGTCCGCGTTCTTCCTGAGGTACCATTCCCACACGCGTTGTTGTTCTTGATGTTGCCATTTTAAGAGGTTGCATCGACTTTCCAAGGCGATGTCGTCAGGAGTCTTGAGGATCACCGCAGGCTCTTCGGCGGGCGTCGGGAGAATGGTGGACGGCGTAATTTGGGAAATGGTAGAACTTGGTTTGTAGTCGAAGTACCCTTGTTCATCTTCGGTAGACGAATTTTCACAGAGTGAGGGCGTCATAACAAAATCTGGGCTGGATAGAGCCTCGATTTGGGCTCTAACATCGTCATTGTCGACGGGCTTAGGAATAAGGCTCGGTTTCTGGATTGGTGTCGCTGGTTGCTTCTCCTCACGCCTGACGACTTCATCTTCCCATGCACATTTAGCGGCTGTGAGCTCGTCGTCTAACTCTTTCATGCGATGCAAGGGATACGGGGATGAGAAGCGAAGGGCCGCCGATACAGAGATGAACGTGGTGAGGTATGGATCCAAAGTTTGTTGAATACGGCGTGAAAGGCGTACTTGTTCGGCGTCCTCGTGTGGTAGATCAGGGTCCGTGGGGCTATGATCTATGTTGGAATCCACGGGATCCATGGAAGTCGACTCCGAGGAATGGAGAGGAAATACATTATCACCAGCACGACACGGGTGATTCGGCGGTACCGTATCTTGTGGGAGTGCGGGTGCAGCAATGACGAAATCCTTCCAAAGATGAGTCTCGAGCTTAAGACTGCGAACGACGAATGTCAAGAACCGGGTTACATGTTTAATGCGACGTAGAGTTTCCTTGTCGCCTCCTCTTAAGATGATTGTACATCCCATCTCGCGATTGCATCCCTCGAAACGCATATATGTCTTTCGACGCCCAGGAATTAAAGGATGGTCAAATGTCTGGATACGGAAATGGGAGCAGTGACCAAGACGAGGTTCCAAAGCTAGTTTGTCCATCGACGAAAAGACGTCTGCCTGAGTCATGCGCGCGACGAATTGTATGGCAGACGGTTTGACAGACCGTGCGACGGCAATCCCTTGCTTTGCGAGCGCATCGAGGGCTAATCTTGAAACAGACTTCTCGGCTAGGACCACGTGGGGACGATAGGCTGCGATGCGGCTGACGAGATTACCCATGTACTCCTTCTCTTGTCGAACTATTTGACCAAAGGGTATGTACTGGCCCTCAACACGGGTGAACTCCAGTGGAAACGTTACTAACATGACTCTAGGATGTCGTTGTTGTCGTGTCATGCTCTTGTGGGAGAGATTCTTCGTGATGACAGCACCGTCTACGTATTCAGAATCTTTAGGGGCACCCCCGGGAATCTTCTTAATTTTGACATAGCGCCGAACGTCCATATCCGGACCCTGGCGGTGAGGGTGTGCAGTAAACGTTAGTTCGCGGGCGATCCTTAGAGCTAATTTCAGAAGTGCGTCCTCCCATTCCAAGACATTGGGGATATTCTCCTTCGTCAGCATCTGTCGGAGCATTAATTGCAGATGGGACATGGAAACCATGTTAAGATCGTGGGCGTATCTGGAAGAGCACTATTTAGTTCAAGAATAAAGGTAGATATGATGTGGACACACGCTGTACTTTCGCGCCTAGTGCGCCATCCCGGTTCTCCAACCATCAAGAAGTCTGTGAGCCGACTTTGTACTCGACTTCGAATGAATGGTGCAGAGGAATCAAAATCAATATAGGAGTTGTAGCGAGACCGTGGCATGCTCTGCGACCCAGGGCTGTCGGGTTGACGCTCTGGGGAGCTCAATGGGAATTGTATGGTGCTCATCGCACCATTAGGGATGGGAATAGTCGCTGGAAAGTCGAGTGGTGTTTTGGCCCCGGAACCAACAGGTGGACTATCCCGGGGGAATACGTTCGTGATAATGCTGAGCTCCTTATCATCATCTACGAGGCCGCGCCGGAAAGGAGCAATGGGTTGGGATGTCTGGGGCCCCCAAGAATCCTCCTGAAAGTGACCTTGTGGTGTCGATGGTCTGGACGCGAAACTGCCTTCATCTGATCCCGAAATTAGCCTCCTGGGCTCCGCGATGGAAAACAAATTGAACGGTTCGTCTGTGCGACCAAATAACTGAGATGCCGCGAAAGGAGACTGTGGGTACCGCGCAAGACCCATGTCCAAGGAATCATTTCCAAACTGGTGCGCTTCGAACGGAGAAATGACGCTCGAAATAGATCGCCTATCGTCGTCATCATCTTCATCTACGCTCGCCAGCTTCTCCAAGCATAAGTTGCATACTCGGATCATACCATCGTGGCCGAATCGAGAACCCTTGATGACGTTGGAGGCACAGCGAGAGCAAAATATTTGACCTGCCAGGCGTGAATCGGAGTCACGTACTATTACAAATTACATGGACGAACCGCATATTCGGCAGTGGTGCTTCCGCCGCCAGGCCGTGAAAACACTTTTGCAATCGTAGCACTCCTTGCATGTTTTATCATCCATCCAATAATCCCTTGACAGACCTAAACGATGTGAAATCTTGACATGCACATGGTCTTTATGGGGGCATACCTTCACCTCTAATTCTCCGGATAACTTTGGACACTGACGCGGAGCGCTTGACGCTGACGGACGTTCTGATGCTCCTGGCATCTTCGGGGATTGAAAATCCTGGAATGGTAGTTCCATACAAGCCACCATCCATGTTCTCAGATACAGATGTGTTAATAAACACTCTGCGGGGAAGAGGTAGGTCAAGGTCAGTGTTAAAGGAAAGTTCTTCGGACACGACGGGTGTCAGAGATACGAGGGGAGGCGCGGCATGAGATGGGACGACAGTCAGTGATGGAGGGCGGTCGGTAGAAGAGGAGCGTGAAGATTCGTTAGAGGAATGATTCTGTGCAACCAATGCGGATGAACGCTTCCGTTCGACAGGGGAAGAATTGGAAGGGCCTGCAGCGCCGGGTCCGGCTGTTGAGGGAGGAGCTGAAGACAGAGGTGTGGTGAATGTGTTCTTCACTCTAGAGAAAAGAGAGGTCATGAGAGCGTAAGAGGAATGGTCGTTCTCGTCCTCTTCAGAGAACGGATTGAATGATGTCAAGCTGGCGACATCCTCCGCCAGCGGTCTGCCGCTAACCTGAGAGGCAGATGATGCATCAGATGGTGGCTCCGATATGAACGTGATTGCTGAGGGAGAGTCCATCGCATGATTTTGCTCAGGTGTTCGCTGGCAGGAAAGGCGGATTGGACATGGCCATACTAACTGTGGACACACAAAGTGGAGCCCGGAATTCGGTAGACGAACGCTGACTAATAATAGCCAACGTGCGAGTTGATAATGGCAATGATGATCCAAAATCTCAGAGGGAAAAACGCCAACAAAATATGGATGAAATGTTACAAACTTCGCCATTCTCCTCTGTATGAACGAATGATTTTTGTCTCAATCGAAGTTGTGAAAGGGAGGAAAGAACGTAACGATTTACTTCCGTGCACCGCTTGTACACGTGACTGACTGTCCGTGATAAGTGGGACATGCGGCCTTGCTTGCGTACTAGACGTGCGAACCGTACCACCACTTACGTTGTTACCTGGTCAAGTTAACAGTATCATAAAGAGCCATGGACGACGAGGATGCCGAGTACATGCAAGGCAGCGATGATGAGGTTCGTGCATTGTCACAGTGGCTTGATGCATATTCTCCATTAAAGAGCAGGACTACGGGTTTGACTACTCAGATGGAGACGGCGCCGACGATGCTGTGAGTGTAGACGTCGAAAACATGTACTACACCGCCAAATGTTTGCACTTGCTATTCTTTATCGTTGTCACACCACTCATCCAGGAATTATAGCAAAAAAAGAAGAGTCCCCTGAACAGGCATTGAAGGAGTTCGCCGCGATCGTGGATCAAGATGAGCCCATGAGTGACTGGTATGTCTCCTAGACGTATTCGTAGCTATCCAACTCAACTAGATGACGGCTACTAGGGGTTTCAAAGCACTCAAACAGTCGACCAAATTACTGTTTCTTGTTCTGCACCGGCCCAACGATGCGCTCAAATCTTACACGCGCCTGTTGGCGTATACAAAGTCTACGATAACCCGTAACTACGCTGAGAAGACGATCAATGGTATTCTTGATTACGTGGGCGGTGGCAAGGGTGGACCGGTCGAGGTCACAATACTTGAGAAGTTTTATCAAGCCACGAAGGATGCGCTCCAGGAAGCAAGGAATGAGGTATCTGCCCTTGGCCCACTCGCTGTCTTTCGCATCTGCTGACGCTTCGATAAGCGATTATCTGCGAAAACCAATCTGAAGTTGGCAAAACTTTGGTTAGATCGCGGGGAGTTCGCACGATTGTCGAAGGTAGGTCCCTATGATCCTGTGTGCTTGAGCTAGTTCCAATATCCTATTACGCTCAGTTGATTCGGGAGCTCCACTCTGTGACGGAAGCCAGCGCTAGTGGGGAAGATCAATCTCAAAAAGGCACTCAACTACTTGAGATTTATGCGTTGGAGATCCAGATGCATAATGAAACGAGGAACTACAAAAAGCTGAAGGTATGTGTTCTGTCGACATCTACACAACACGGAGGGGCATGACCCCGAGCCTTCAGGAAATCTACAACGCCTCGAATAGTATCCGCTCTGCGATCCCGCACCCGCGTATCATGGGTATCATCAAAGAGTGCGGCGGGAAAATGTGGATGGGTGAACGTTGGTACTCCCATCCGTTATGAGGTTGGGTTTGATGAGCTCCTCATTGTAGGTCAATGGAACCGAGCGAGTGAAGACTTCTTCGAATCTTTCCGCAATTACGACGAGGCTGGTTTACCGCAGCGCATTCAAGTGCTCAAGTATCTTGTGCTAGCGAACATGCTCACAGGGAGCGAAGTCAACCCTTTTGATAGCCAGGAAACCAAACCGTGAGTTTGATGTTCTTTCTATGATTCAATTTCACTGAGCCTGGCAAAATCAGGTACAAGAATGACCCGCAAATCAAAGCAATGACAGATCTTGTCGATGCTTATCAGCGTCGCGAGGTCCATACGGCCGAGAAGATCATTCGAGGTATGTCCTCGATGCTTGAACAATAAGCCCATCTTCAAACGACTCCCACCCCGTTAAGATAACCGCTCTACGATCATGGACGACAGCTTCATCCGCTCGCACATTGGCGACCTTCTCCGCAGTCTTAGGACCCAATATCTCATCGATCTCATCAAACCTTACACCCGACTCGAGCTCTCGTTCCTTGCGAAGGTTTGTTACTCGACGCAGCTTAAATGGACAACGGATTACTCATGTCCTATGAAGCAATTGAACGTTGGTGCAAACGAAGTGGAGGAGCTACTGATCGATCTCATTCTCGAGGGCAAGATAGACGGAAAGATCGATCAAGTCAATATGCGTCTAGAATTAGACAAACAGTATGTTTTCCCTCGTGGCTGAGCCAATGCGCCTTCTAACTTCTCAATAGCCAGAGTCTCGAGAGGCGGCGATACACAGCCCTCGATAAATGGACTGGGGCACTTGGTCGAGTCCATGGAGCCGTCGTGGGGAAATCATCGACAAGCAATGGTAGAGACGCACCAGAGACCTGATGGCATACCACCAGTCATTAGATCCTTATCATGTACGAGTCTGTTCATCTCGCACTGCCCAGAATGCAGTTTGTATCACTATTCGAGGGCATAATCTGGCGTTGCGTCTATATGTGAATATGATGTAGTGTATAATAAGGGCCGAACTACATGCTAAAAAGGGAGGACGACGGTGTTAGCATTTCTTCGCCTGGGGGTGAATTCGCCACTTACCAGTCAAGTTTTGCGAACGAATGGCGTCCATTCATATTTCCAACCATCCCTTGCTGGTGTATCGGTCGGCACGCGCAACTCCCTCGGGAACAATCCCTGTAGACGCGATTCTAACGCCTTCTTCTCAATCCCACGAAGGTTTTTCGACATATCGGTCTGGGCGACGCTGCGTTGTCTAGGGTCTTCCAGTCGATTCGCCTCTCTGAAAAGGCGGGGATCGATTTTCTCCAGTTCGTCCATCGCTTCCTTCATGCATTCGTACTTCCTGGCCAGTTCTTCCTCGCGCTTCCAGCGCTGGTGGCGCTGGTACAGTAGCCAGGCGCGCTCAATGGTTTCGTGAGCTTGTTTTGATGGGACGGCGATCTGGATGGCACGAGCGACGTCAGGACGCCATGCGCCCGTTGGAGTCGGCTTGTTGGCAAGATTCGGAGGGTAGAGAGCCTTGCGTATGGTTTCTTTGACGTGGTCCGTAGCGGTTTCGCGTCTGGTGGAATGTCGAACTGAGATTCTTGAGATGCGGAGAGGAAATTTGGGGGGGGTCAACACCAGACGAGAGGACGCCATTGGGGACGCGGAATAGTGTGCGACTGATGTATGTGTTCAAGCGCGGTTATGGTTTTACTCTTTCTCTTTACTCTTCGGTCCGAGCCAAGTCGCGTCTCGCGGTCATGTCTTTCCTTCAGCATTGTGTCCCTCGTTCAGCAGTCACTTTGGTCAACTCTCCCATCCGCGTTCGTGTCTCTATAAAATCACCAACAGAGTTTGGACACCCCCCTCACCCTTTTCTAGAGTTCGTTTTCCACCCGTAGCTTCTCCACCAGCCATGCTGTCCTCGCCCGTCAGGCTAAGAAGGCAGCGGGCACCATACGCAAGCCTCGGACGTTAAAAAAAAGAGCAAAGACAAGTATATACGACTCGGAGAAAATGACCCTTTTGGACGCGGTACATGTCCTGCGAGTATGTTTAAGATTTGCGTGCATCCGTGTCCATTCAAATTATCGTTATGTAGTCCGTCGAGGTTGGCTCTCCAACTGCCACATACGAACTCACCGTAAAGACTGCGATGCCGAGGGGCTCGACCATCCCCAAAGGACGCATCTGCCTCCCCAGGGAACCCAAGCCTAAGCCTAAAGACAAAGTGCTCGTCTTTGCTGACGGAAAGGCCGCAGAGGAAGCCAAGAAGGCTGGTGCTGACATAGTCGGCGGAGCGGAGCTTGTTGAAGGGGTGGGTGAACTTATTTATACAGTGCAGCTTTGAGATTGACTTTGACCTGCTCTAGGTTGCGAGCGGCAGGATTCAAGCGACGTTGTTTCTATCAACTCCCACTCTCATCAAGGCCATTTCTCAACGTCTTGGACGTGTTCTCGGCCCACGTGGCCTCATGCCTTCTGAACGCCGAGGGACTGTCACGGATGACGTTGCAGGATACATTCGGCGCCTGCAGGGGACTACGGAATGGAAAGGCGATAAGGCAGGGACTATTAGAACGCCGATTGCGAAAGTGAGACTACTCCCATATCATTCATTTGGCACGTATTTCACTACCTGCGATAGTTGGATTATCCGATTGAGGATGTTGTGAAGAACGTTCGCCATTTCATCAACGTCGTAAAGCGTGCGACCGGCAATCAACCACAATCCTCGGATAAGGATCAGAGCTCAAGACCCGGTAGGTCATTCCTGTTCTGTTCATTCGTGTGACCCATTTCGGCCTCGATATAGTGAACGCAATAACGAAAATAATCCTCAGTTCACGGCAGGGCCCGGGGATCCAGATTGCGGATTTATAATATACCAGAACTCACAACTCATAGGCAACTCATAGGTTACCGGTGGGCTTGTGTAATCGAACGTGGAGGGCGTGGGAGCCCAACACGTCTTGGTTTCGCTTTCGTTCTCTCAAAAGTACCACCTTCGCTTCCTTAGTTTACACGAGTAGCATTCCATTAAGTAGAGGCGTGTGTAGATCGAGTTCTAATGAACCTTCTTGTGCCTGTCATGGCATGCGATGAGCTCTAGTTTCGACTTTTGCCAACTTGATCTTGACATTGAGGATACCGGACTTGTGGTGGGTTCTTAGGCTCGTGAGGGAAAATATCGCCCCAGCCAGACTTGCGGGCATCATAGTACGGTTGCTTGCCCTGTGACTTCGGCACAGTCATACGCAAGATTTTGCCTGTAATCCGGAGTTAATAGAACGGCCACATGTAACAATGATGACAAACCTGATGGACTACAAACATCCATCACCACATGTCCGCTCTTTTTCAGAGGGGGGGAGATCAGGCGAGGCCAATGAAAAGCCTCCGCCTTAATTAGGTCTTCCATGTCTGCTGGGCTGTGGCCTTGAGGTTCTATCGATTTATCTGGAATTTTACTTGAGACGGTAGGTGTAGGTATGGCCTGCAGACTCCCATCATCCGGCTCTAACTCGAGTGGAGGGCGCTTAGCTTCTTCGAGCTGCAGCTGTTGTCTCCCTACTTCTCCTAACCGACCAACCTTAACATCCGGGATACTTGGCCTTGGGCCTCTTCTGATGACGACATACGAGTACCCAATATCTTCATGACCAACTCCAGAGTGCTTGGTACGACGGACGAAAGGCGGTCGTTCAATTCGCTGAGAGAATGCGCACACGTGCTTTGCAACATTGGATTGATGAATGGGACAAGCGCCATCATGGGGGCACTAGGCTACTATCAACACGAAAGCACAAACGAATTTACGGCGTAAAAGGGAACATACCGGTGCTAATACGTGCGATCCAAAAATCGAGTTTTCGCGCTTCTCTGCTTCCTTCTGGCCAAGGTCCAATAAAAGCTCCCTAGCCTCGGCAATGTTTTTGAAGCCAGTTGGGCTGTTGTGATCCAGAAGGACCTATATACGAGGATTTAGGGGCAAAAGAATTGAAGGTGACGAAAATATTTACTATAGTTCCGGCATCACTCTCCCACATTTCCTTTATTAACCTCCTCCTCTTCAAAGAAGTTTGTAATGTTGATAGAAAGAATGCCGAAATCGCAACGGTATGACTTCCGTCATGAGGCTGAGGATTACTATCGTGGTGAAATACTCTCTGCAAGGATATGTGTGTATTGTCGTGTGGTATATCTGAGGACACCTGTGAGCGAAGGAATCTAGGGGCTCGAAATTCTACCACCTTCAAGGAGTCGCCTTCCGACGCTAACAAGACCATCGCGCTTCTCAATGCCAACATACTTGAGAATGGCAGAAGAAGACAAAGTCACCTGATGACCGTCATCCTCATCACTGGGAGGATTCGGCTTCTGGAACGCGTAGCTGGCCGCCCTAGAAAAAGTAAACGTACAGGTCAGGTTTTATCTCGTAGATGTCCGTGTACAATCACCAAAGAGCGCTGCCGGTCCCGGCACCCCAATCAATAACATTCTGTATAGACCATCGTGGGCCTAACCTCGACTTGACGTGATGTAATACGGCGTAGATGGCGGCGTAGTAGGCAGGCAGCACCACAGAAGCAAAAGCGATACCGTCCCGCTCTGCGTGGTGACGCTCTTGCTTGTAGGACTTGTAATGGACGTTCAACGCGGGAACCCAATCATTGTCGTCACCATGCTCATTGAAGAGGCGCTTTGCGTCACGTCGTAGGAGACGTCTGTCAGAGTCTAGACATTGTAAGTATCCAAGGGGATCCACGAGGGCGATGGTAGTTTCACCGGATATTAAGGCAGATATGCTTTGTCGTAGCTCCTGGGGAATGACAACGGCACCAAGTTGCTGACTTCCGAAGTGCGCCGCTGGAGATTTGCGCTCCGCCCGAGCACTCCCTTCATCATCAAGATGCGCGAGCTCGGTTGATTGGGAGACCGTGGGGTAGACAGACAGTTCGTGTATGTCAGGAGAAAGGTGATGACGTTTTAGTTTTTGCTCTGAGATAGAATCGCCAACATCCTGAAGGATGGCTCTGAAGGAATTGTCGAGGTCAAGAGGTGCATTTGGCTGATGGGAAGAGAATGATGAGAAACGCAAGAAAGGTAATGTGCGCAGTGTTCTACTTGAGCGCACGCATATCATCGCCAGTATTGTAGCTTCGACTAAGGCTAAGAACGCGCTACTTGGTCATTTGACACGCGCGGCGCGTCTACTTATGTAAGGTCATGAGGGACCGAGGTCCGCGACTTCCTCCCACACCTGTAGCAGACCCCAATGGATCGCGGCACAGAAAATGAACGGCCAGCAAAAAGGGCCAAAACAGACAAGGAAGAGAGTTCCCTGATCACTCCCCCAATCGACCACGCAAACGAGGACTCTGACGCGGAGGAACCAGGCTTTGTCGCAGACAATGGCGCTGCTCATGGATCTGACCTCTATTTGGACACGGTACGAGATACGCCATCAATGTGCTCGCGAAATCTCAAACATTCGTCAGGTTAATCGCGCCGCTCTCGACTTTGACTTTGAGAAAGTTTGCTCTGTGTCTCTGTCAAATATCAATGTGTATGGCTGTCTCGTCTGCGGGAAATACTTTCAAGGGCGGGGACGTAGTTCTTATGCGTATGCCCACTCTATTCACGACGATCATCACGTTTTTATCAACCTTGCAACAACCAAGGTATGCCACATATGGTGAATTCGACAAGGATGAAAGTGACTTCTGTGCCTCGTAGGTGTACGTACTGCCAGACGGCTACGCGGTCTCGGACCCTTCGTTAGAAGATATCGCCTTCGTTCTCTCGCCGTCGTTCACGCGTTCTGGTGTCTCCTCGCTTTCGATCTCTGCCCACCTCCTGAAACCCTCCTATGACCTATCTTCAAAACCATACATCCCAGGATACATAGGTCTGAATAATATCAAGAGGAACGACCACATGAATGTGATCATCCATTCCCTCCTTCACGTGCCACCTCTTCGTGATTTCCTTTTACTCTCACGGTTTGATGGAAAACAGCCGGAGTTGGTGAAGCGATTTGCGGCCCTGGCTAAGAAGTTATGGAACCCTCGGTTATTTAAGAGTCAGGTCAGCCCCCACGAATTCTTGCAGGAAGTCGGTAGAGCTAGCGGCGGCAAATTCAGACTGGAAACTCAAGGAGACCCGGTAGAATTTCTCAGATGGCTTCTCAATGATCTGCACCGCGAGCTTGGGGGTGGCAAGAAGAAAAATTCCAGTTAGTCCCTGTATTTTGGAGCTTTTGGGCACTTATGAACGTGTTATTGAACAGGCATTATCTTCTCCACCTTTCAGGGACAGGTCCGAACGGAGACTCAACAAGTCGTCGTCCGTCCTGATGCATCGGAAAGCCAGAAACCAGTATTTGACATTGACAGAGGCATGCTCCTGCGCCTCCTTTCTGCATGGCAACCAACAACACCTTATACTTTTGCTTTGCAGAAATAAAGGCCACGACGTCGCCCTTCTTATTCCTCGCGGTCGATTTACCGCCGCCTCCCCTTTTCCAAGACGCTGTGGAGAAAAACATCATTCCTCAAGTCGGCATCCATTCCGTTCTGGCGAAATACGACGGGATCCAAACCCAGGTTGGCTTAATTCACCTGCATGGTTTTTTCTTGACTTTGTACTCACATCTATTATTTATCGCGCACTTAGGAATCAAGAGGTCAACTACGTCGGTTCAATTGCGAACAACTTCCGCCATATCTCATTATTCACTACAAAAGATTCACAAAAAACAACTTCGTAGAAGAGAAAAATCCAACTATTGTAAACTTCCCCTTGAAAGGCGTTGATTTTCGCGACTGTCAGTTTTGATGAGACCCATGCTTAAAAAATGCTCACCACTCCTCATAGATTTGAGTTCCATAGAGCAGCATCCCTCCACTGCCTATGATCTTATCGCAAACGTGATCCATGAGTCGGTAGCTGGTACCACCCGGGATAAGGAAAACACTGTGTGGAAAGTGCAGCTACGTGCCGGCAGTGGCACCGGTGAGAATGAAAAATGGTTCCAAATCCAAGATCTCATAGTAGAGGAAATACGCAAAGAAATGATATTCCTCGGCGAGACCGTTATACAGGTGCCAATCTCTCCATGTGACCGCCGTACTGATGTTGTTGATCATTTCGATTCTAGATCTGGGAACGTCGACAATCCGTGACGGAGGGATGAAGGGGATAGCACCCGCCGTTAGCGTCTGCTGTACCAAGAAGGATGGTTACTCAATACATGGTATAAGACATACTGTGATACTAGTGGCATCTGGATTTCTTTTCCAGTCCAACGCTAATACATGTGCTTGATAGACACGTGATGCATTTTGAGGGTTTTGAACCCACAACCCGGCGCCAGCGCCAAGCTATGATCATGCATGTCCCGGCTGCACGGCGTGATCAGCAACTTGAAATGCAGGCCCACACGCCACCCAACGACGATACCGCATGAAAGTGTCCTAATCCACCGCGTCTTGACAAGAACACGTTCTTCTACTCATTTACCGGAGGATAAGAATGTACAAAAGTCAAATTTAGTATGAGAAGGTGATAACCCTACAACAACACGAGACAACAAAACCTAGACCTAGGCTAGTCGAAACCAGATAGAGCAAAGCCCATGGGGGCTTTCGTTGGTATGAAGTTAGGAAGATTTCTCACTCCTGGTCGAGACGCTTCAGGGCCTGTTTTGCGGCTTCTTCTTTAGCGTCGGCCTTGCGCTTGGCATTGTACGACCCCATCACCTCGCCATCAACTAGACGCCAAATTTAATGACAACACGAAACGTGGAAAACATACGCTTACTCTTTACCGTGATGAACCATCTCCTCTCAGGCTCGACATTAGGCCCACGGTCCTCCTCAAGATAACTAATCGACTTCACTCGGTCCCGACTTTGGAGATCTGCGTAGATGAGATGAGCGTAGTCCACGAGGTTTGGCCGGCCACCCACAGTTGTTGAGACGGACAGTGAAGGCTATGAAATGAAAAGGGTGTGTCAATGATGAGCACAAGCCTTGCCGAAGTATTCCAATACGTACGAATATCAGCAGACATGTGTATGAATAACTATTCGTGCAGTGTAGTCGATATGGTCTTTGCGCTTGCCTTGACTTGTGCCATGAGAGACGGAAAACGGGTACGAATTTATAGTGAAAAACCCGTCGAAAAAAACGGTCATACGATAGGTCATGTCAGGCTTCGGTGTTCACTTGTGCTTCCCCTCGGCATAGCACTATAAAAGGACAATCCAACCATCTGTATCGGTGGTACGCCACCAAGCCACGGTCCGTATGAAAGGTCAATGCCATTGATAGGTGATCAGGGCGGTGCCAACAACCCCGGGGATGTTGATAAACCGGAAAGCCGCGGTGAGTGAATGCTGGGGCTTACACGGGAAACATATTTTTCCAATTTTGAATCGCGGTTGTTTTCCAGGACAATAACACCACGGGGCCATCAACTTGAAGTGGGCGAGGCGGTGATTTGTGTGCCCTCCAGCTTCCGACGCCATCCGCCGCGTACATTTTTGGACAAGTTGTTTGAACGGCTAGTGCTGAGATTAGCAAGTGGCGCCACCGGTTCCTGCGTACCCCGTGGCGATGCAGGTCCCATGTCCCATGTAAAATCAGATGGAAATGTGATAGTCCTATGGCGCTTCCATCAATACGACCATACCGTCAGTCGGGGCGTCAAGTGTCCCAGACAGACTGAGCTGTCGCTAAGCGCCCCCTTGCGCGCTGAACTCTACCAAAGTAGTCCTCGACGGTGGATGTTTCATGCTGTATACTTATGGATTTTACCGGATTCAGATAAAACCGGCAAACAATCAACCGAACAACAAACCACGGCGGTATTCATTATTTTCATCCGTCTTGATAGGGCTGACTCGTGCCTGTACGGATGCCGGATCATCAGAGAGCTCCGCGGCCGCAAAGAATGATACTGGTACTGAGCAAGCAGCACCTCTGAAATGTCTCACGGTCGACCAGTGCGGGCAAATCTTCTGTGCCCGCCTGTAGTGGTGGGAAAATGAAGGGTTTACATAAGTACGACGTAGAAATGACAAAGCTGACGAAATCTCAATGAAAACGAGTATGGGAAACACGCAAATAAATACGGAAACACTGAAAAATTAAAGGTGTAATAAAGCAGGGCAAAGGGGGGGTGTAGCAACAGGGCCGTGTCAGGGATCTTCCGCCATTAGAATGACTAGTGCCCGCTCAGCTGCGGCGTCGCGGGCGTGGTGTTTGTTTGCTCCCTTTCCAGACGCGATCACTTCACCATCAACTACAGAAGTGATGATGATATTTTCTGATAGTTAGATGGCGGTACATTACGTACTTTTGCAGTCCGATGTCCATTCGGGCTTGTGTGCAGGCCCCGACGAGGTATCGTACCAACTCAGAGAGGCTGCCCTCCCCTTTGGCTGAAGATCTAAGACTATAATCAGTCGAGTAGTACTCGCTTTGTTCTGGTCCCGTACAATTGTTGAGCGCAATGGTACCCGTAGCTTCACGATTTGTCAACACAGGAAGAGGGCCCATAGTGGAAAACTTACCGGGAGTCATGTTGTTGGATTCGTATGCAGCCTACCAGCAGGGCTCATTGCGACTACTTTTATAAGGAATCAAATGTGAAAGCAAATGTCGGTGTCCCCAGTCGAAAATGCACGAACAGGGATGTCTGTGCACATCGATCCAGGGTGCAGTCTGATGTCAAGGGATCTCTTCGTGCCGCCCGGTCTCGGAGCCACGACCAAAGTCCAGACTGCCGACCTAGCGATACCCAGGAGGAACGCAAGCACAATGCCCCTAACTGTACGAGGTGATGAATGGTGATGTGAACGATGGCCAGGGTACTGTTAAAAGAGCACGTTCAGATGTCATAACCTGAAATTTCAATCTTGTTGAACTGCACTATGGAAATAAGCCGGCATACAGACCCCGCAGCTGCACCAGATTGATCTTGAACGGTGGTGGGAAGAGAAGCAAGGCCTCACAGTTTGGCGCGTGTACCGCAGGCCTCGCATGTTACGGACGCTAGATGTGACGTCGGAGCCAGGAATAGCGATCGTAAATGCGGGGCAGTGACTGACCTCGAGGCGTCGTGGCATATATTTGATCATTTTCTTGCTCCTTGCAGGCTGTCTGAGCGCAAAGGCAGTAGACAGAGGATTGAGGGATTTCAAGGGCCGGGTGCCATAACTGACGATGCCTCCACACATATCAGCGTGTTACTCGGAGTTTCAAAGCAAGCGCAGGGCAAATCCACGCAAAGTTGCGCTTTGATGCGGCAGGGACGCGACAAGGTGGTTGGCTAGCTGGTCCATCATGGTTCAAGTGAGTCAAAGAGAGCCGTCTTGGTGGAGACCCTCCTTGCTGCTTAACCGTACTGTTGGGAGCGCAGTTTAAAAACGTGTATCTCGGACGGTGGCATGTAGAGAGGAAAGAGATACTGACGAGTATCATGAATGGTGGAGTGAGGCGGCAGGGGTGAAGCTGAAACACGTTCCCGCAGGCGGACGGGTAGGAGCGCAGTTCTGAGTCATATCGCCCATCTGTAGAACTCCTACAACAAGTTCTACACGGTGTGGGCAGGACACAGCAAACCGGCTGCACGCTCAGGTTTGCTCAGCCAACAGGCCAAGGGTGGACCCCGTGGCCCAAACCCCCGGTCACGGTGATTCCATTTCAAATTTTGTTAAGCGCGGTGAGCGCTCAGCAGCCTTAATCGGAACGAACTTAAATGCTGTTCGAGGCTGTTCGTTTTGCAACGCGTCATAAGTACGAATACGCTGTCCCTTGTCCATCTGCCAGTCCGGCAAAAAAACTCTTTTATGCGCGATAAATGATCTGATAAGACGCTCGGTGTATTCGAGTCAGTGATGGTCGGTGCGAGTTCCGGAAAATTCATATTTTGACAGTCCATAAATCCAAATCACTTCAGTTCCGCAAGCACTGAGTTTAGAAGCCATAGCATTATCGACCGTAGGTCCTAGTATTGGTACACGCAGACATCCTATTCACCCCTATTACCAAGAAGCAAACACCCAGTTCTAACGATCCTACGTTCTCTCATACAGTATCTATTTGCGGTCTAGGTATTAGGGTAAAGACGTAGGGCTTGTGTGGTGCAAACGCAGGAAAAGAGGGACCAAGGACTGAGTCACTATACGGTGCGATTGACGTGAGAGAGGCAGCGGTAGGAGAATAATCAGCTTCCATCTGTGTGGGAATAACATACATACTAACCCTTAAGCATATCAGATTTGTCTTCTTTGTTTGAGGAAGTGGTACGAAGCAATTTGCCTTGCAACGGCTCTGGTCGTGGCGCTACCCTGGCTTACAGGATAACCCCTCACTGCGAGCGGTTAGGACGACAACAATCTCAGCCTAGCTGTGATAAAGTGAACACACGTTTTGCAACTGCGGTATGGGTCGTTTGATGTTCAGGTCCAATCTGGCTAAACTCCCAGCTAAGCAGATGAACTTCGCCGGTGCTCTGCAGGTAGTTGTTCAACATAAGGATATAATCTAGGCAGCAGTGGTGAGGACGCGAGATGCGAGCGTTCGGAGGTTGCCTACCAGGGTTTGACGACATGAGGGCAGCTTATGGGGGAGTGTGGATGTGTTTCGAGGAGTGAGAGATATTGAGAGAAAAGTCCGGCGTAGATCAGGGTTTTTATAGTTTCTACAAACACAGTCCCACAAGAGGTTGCCGCGAGAGCGGTGAGCCGATGGAATAGGCGAGAAGGACTGCCGCATCGAAATGGAGCCAAAAATGAGAGATGGAGATATACGGCTCGAGTCAAGCGATCCTTGGGATTCCAGAGGGGTGTGTGTCCTGGCAATGACTTTGCTCCCAACAAAGAGGAAAGTACGGCAATACGCAATGTGACAGATCAAAGGGGATAAGATGATAAGTTTAAAGGTAACGGACTTGATCAGTACAGTTCTCCAGCAAGATCCGGTATTCGAGGGTAAGATTTGCAACGATGAGAGACCTTAGTTCCGTTGAGATAAAATGCCGACACGACTAAGACGGATATTTGGATAATATTATAGGGGCTAGAAGCTCCGGACACAGACCAAGAAAAGACTTCTGAATCATTGTCGAAAGCAGATTCACCGGAGGTATCGTTGGGTGTAGTCGTTGTATATGTTTCAGTGACTCGAGTATGCTGGCGCCTATTCGTCGCGTTGACACCGGGCGCCCCAGAGAATGCTGCGAACGAGAGTAAACGAACTACGTGGTACGGATGACAAATAGAATATATTATGTGCGGTTGTGGGAAGACAAATACACCGTACGAGGTTGACCATTTGAGTTGGCATATGGAGTGAACTGGTCCAATAAGGGTCCACAGTGGGCGCTGATCAACATCGGTGCAATGGCGATGTCAGAAACAAAACATTACATCGGACCTTTATTGTTAGTACGCCGACGGGTCGTATGTGGCAAGCATAAGCGATGCGATCCTATTGCGTGTTGGAGTGGCCGAGACTGATCATGAAGCAGGTTTTGTTCCTCGATGGGTAGTTAGATGACGCCGCATTTTATCGATTTATCGGCGTTAAAAGACCGTAAAGAATAATTTCAGATGAATGCAAGAATGCAACAATAGCGGGTTTGGGGCTGGGGGAGCGCCGGCGTGTAACTAGAGTCGAGATAGACTTAACCACGGTGAATTTTGAGTCGACCTCACTGATGAGCACGTGGTGGAATGACAATCGGAGGGCGAATTGATAAACGGGAATTGCCGGGAGTGGGTGTGCGGTCGACGATTTGTTGGTCGCCTCAGCGCTCTGCTCTGGCCATCCTCGTAGCCATCTCCTCTCTTTTCTCTTCCCTTCCCAGCAGAACTTCTCTCTATTGTCATCTTTTCTCACATCTGCCCCTCTTCCCCCTTTCCTCTCCCACCGCTTGCTCTTAGACCTGCCTTACTTGGCAGGTGAAATCAATTTGGAAACGTACCCCTCACATTTGCGGTTCGTGATATCTTTCGGATTTCTTATTCCTCATCTTATCTTACATCCCGTAGCAAAACACTGTCTGATTACCCCCGTCCTCCCTTACTTTCGAAGTCATGTCTCAAGCTCAAAGTGACGTTCAGGAGAGAATTGCGGCTGCTCGTCGCGAAGCAGATAGCTTAAAGGAGAGAATTCGGGCTAAGCGAGAGTCGTCAGCAGATACGAGTCGTCAGTATTCATACCATCTTCTTTTCTTACTTATTGAAGTTCATTACCCCCCCCCCCCCCCAGTCCGAGCCATGGCTGCCGAGGTTGACCCCTTGCCGCGCATCGTCATGAGGCCACGGCGCGCTTTGAGGGGTCACCTTGCTAAAATATACGCAATGCATTGGGCTACCGACAAACGACATCTCGTCTCAGCATCTCAGGATGGAAAACTAATTGTTTGGGATGCATATACCACTAACAAAGTCCATGCTATTCCACTTCGATCCAGCTGGGTCATGACTTGCGCTTATTCTCCATCTGGAAGTTTCGTCGCTTGCGGTGGTCTCGATAACATATGCTCTATCTACAATTTGCACAGCAAAGAGGGTACCAATATCAGGGGTGCTCGCGAATTGAGCGCACATTCCGGTTACCTCAGTTGCTGTCGGTTTATAAATGATCGTCAAATCGTCACTAGCTCCGGCGATATGACTTGCATGTTGTGGGACATCGAGACTGGTTCTCGTAGTGTGGAATTCAGCGACCACACCGGTGATGTTATGAGGTGGGTACCGAGGCTACTACGAGGGGATGTCCATTCTCATATGACCCAGCCTGTCACTGAGCCCGGACCCAAACTTATTTGTTTCGGGCGCATGCGATGCTACCGCCAAGCTTTGGGACATTCGCACAGGCAAGGCCACACAGACTTTCACTGGCCACGAGTCCGACATCAATGCGGTCCAGTATGTTACTTATCCAGCTAGATTTTCACTCTCCCTGAACCCCATTGTTTTCCCAGGTTCTTCCCGAACGGAGATGCGTTTGCAACGGGCTCCGACGATGCCTCGTGTCGTTTATTCGATATACGCGCAGACCGGGAGCTAAATACCTACACGCACGACAACATCCTTTGTGGCATCACCTCTGTTGCGTTCTCCATCTCTGGTCGTATCCTCTTCGGTGGTTACGATGACTGGACCTGCAACGTGTGGGATACACTAAAGGGTGAACGTGTCGGTGTTCTCACGGGCCATGAAAATCGCGTTAGTTGCTTGGGCGTGAGCGTGGATGGCATGGCCCTTTGTACGGGAAGTTGGGACAGTACTCTTAAGGTGACAAGAGGATTACCCGTAAAAGTGTCGTGGTTGCTAACAACCTCTTCAGGTCTGGGCTTAAATCAAATGCGACGGGCCAAGTTGGCGGTGCACTTTTGTCATACCCTCTGGACCATGCGCTGCGCTCGTGCTCAGTTTTATTTGTTTGCTATTTTGTGGTTGTCATATCTTGTGTTGTTCACTATATCTCGTCACCTGTCCACGAAGGGGCTTCTCTCATACAGAGCAGCTTTGCGTCTGTCATTACCGCGATGCCGTAGTGCCACCGTTACCGTTACGTGTCAGGTTCATCGTCGGTAGACATTCCTTGTGCTTGAGAATATGTTTTTTTTGCAGTCGTTGCCATAGTTTTCTCGAGCCCATGATATTTCCTGTGAATAAATTAACGGATTGGAATCACGTGAGCATATACTCGACTCGCAAGCAAACTCGATTCGGTGTTCGCTTACCTCTCATACAACAATGTCTGACGATGACCGTGCAGCCAAGGCTGCCCGTGCTAAAGCTCTCGTTCGTCTCTCTCTTACTCAGAAGGTCAACAACTAACCTCTCCTTCACTCAGCTCAACAAAAAGAGGCAGCAAAAGAAACCTGGTCCTGTTTCGAACACAGGCACAGGAGCTGGCCCGTCAGTGACACCAACACCGGGCTCGCCGTTGATCAGAGCGATTTCCCCTCCCATTTTGGACTCCTCGGAGGATGCCAAGATCGACGTGACGGAGATGTGGGTGTCAAATATGTCGTCGCACGCGATTTTCAATTCATAGCGAGAACATATCAGACTGGGCTCAAATTCACCAAGACAGGATGCGTCAGAACCGGAATGGCTAACATCGCTCCCTCGAGTGGGGACACCATCTATTGTATCCCCACATGAGCATTCCTCGCCGGTGATTTCAGCGTCGTCCGTTGCGCGCTCGCAGTCACCAGCCCAACCAAGTCAACCAGACCATTCCGTACTACCCGAATCTATATCACGCGCTCGCGGAGAAGAGTCAGAAAGTCTGCGCATCGAGGTGCAGAATCAACGCCAAACTATCGCGTTACTGGTCTCGGAGAAGATGTCGTTGAACGAGTCTCTCGAGCGTCTATCTGGCGTCTCAGCAAGTACGTCAGGTTACTCCCAAATCTGCGGTGATTCAAGACGACATTGTTTTGATGATAGGAGCTAGTAAATTGGAAGCCTCTTTCAAAGACGAACAGGCTGCTTCTGAACGCTTTCGAGAACGGATACTACACTTAGAAAATGAAACACAGCAGCGTTCTGCCACGATTGGGAAGCTATCCCGAAGAGAGAAGGAGCTTGAAGAAAGGTGTCGAGAACAAGTAAGGAGTGACAATTCGTAACGGATACGACCGCTCACAGTATTGGGTAGGAACGGGAGTTACAGCTTAACAGAAGCAATGTAGAAGGGCTGAAAGTCGAGCTCGAGCAGTCTCAAGTGCTCATCCGCGAATTGCAGGAGCGCATTCAGAGCGATGACCGCATTGGCGAACTCGAAGACTCGCTTCAGAACGTTCGAGACAGGGCTAGTGAACTCGAGTTCCAGCTTTCCAAGTCTAAACAGGTATGTCGTCTATTCTTTTCGGAGAGTTAGAGACTTATTTTTTTGTGGGGACAGGTCATTGTTTCACTCAGGGCTGACCATGACAGAGTTGAGACTGCGCTAAAGGAGCAAACTGCCCTTGCTACTTCTTTGAAGACAAAAAATTCTGATGTAGAGGGGCGAAGTGCGGCCGCTCAGAAGCAGCTGGCATCTCTTACTGCAGAACACCAAGCTTTGCGTGTGGACAATGGCTCCCTGCGGTCTCAGATTGACAGCCATCTCGGTACCATAGCCGGTTTACGCAAAGCAGCCTCTCAATCTACCGCTAACCAGGAAGCCCTTAACCGTCAGCTGCAGTCGTCTCAGGCTGAGCTGCGTAATGCCATCCGGCGTGCTGAGGAGGCTGACCGTATCCAGCGGGAACTCCAAAATGAAAGTTCATCCTTGATGCATTCTCTGGATGAAATGCGTCCGAAGATGGTCGAACTCACAAACACGAAACTTGAGCTGAGCGAGAAGCTAAATATCTCAGAGCAGGCCGTCAGGGACCGAGACGACGTCATCGTTCAGCTGGAAACCTCACTTCAAGCTGCGCAAGAACAAAACGAATTATCAGTTACGAAGCTTTTGGACGCAGAAGCAGCCCGTGAGAGGGACCGATCGACTGTGCAAGAGACGCAAGACGAACTCCAGAGGGGATATGCTAACCTCGAGACGGAGTTGTCTGATGCCCTCGCAAGTATCCGGGAATTAGAGGTGGAGCGTGCAGGACAACGACAGCTTACGAGCAGGCAAGTGGAAGAGCTTGACCGTATGGCTGCTGCTTCCCAGACCCTGAAGGAGGAGATCGCGTCTCTCCACCAGGAGGTTGAAGAACGAACGTTGGCCGAAGTAGAGCAACAGGAGTTCTTGGAGCGCGCCCGCACGGACATCGAGGTTCTCCGCGCCGATCTGGTGGTGAAGGTTCAGGAGATCGAAGAACTTCGCGCCGAGCTGTCCGTCGCAGCTGTGAACACGGCCTCGCCGTCACTAGACAAGGAGATGGTGAATGCGCTCAAACAGCAGCACCGTCTCGAATTGTCTGCCGCGCAGTCCCAGATCCGCGCGCTCCAAACGAGCGTCTTCGAGGCCGAGGCGCGCGCGCATTCATTCCAAAGACAACTAAGCCAATCCGAGGACCAGCTGGCGCAGCTCCGCGCGTCATCATCTCCATCGGTCCTATCACCACCGCTACCACCGCCGTCGTCATCGGCTTCCCATGCAATCCAACGCCCGTTCAGCCCATCGGAGGGCCCCTCTCGACCGTCCAGTAGGGCACGGAACCATTCCGATGATTTGCGCCGCAAATCTCTGACTCAACGCAGGGGGAGCAATAACAACGGCATTCCACTTGGCGCTGCGCACCCCGCATTTGGCGCGAATCTCTCTCCTGAAACGCGACACAAGCGTAAAGTCAGTCTCGGCATGCTCAAGGCCCGGATCGACAGCGAGATGGCTGCGGCTGGTTCGATCCCTTCTTCGCGTGCGGCCTCACCCTTGCCCTCGCAAGCTGTCGGTGCTGGTGCCGAAATGGCGTCCCCTCGGTTGGAGCCACATGCAACCAATAGCATACAGAACTCACACACGCGACCGCAGTTCTTGGACGAGTCTCACATCTTCTGGTGTCACTCATGTAGAGGTGAACTAGTAGTCCTGTAGTACACCCCCGTTTCGCACACAGTCAGCATGTCTCCCGACGTATTGGATATGGGTATATGCATCATATGAGATCGCATTGTTTGGATACCAACTAAAGGACTATAATCGTACATCGTTATTCACAGTAAGGCCATCAAAAACATGTCGTTAGATAATTCATCTCGCCGTCGTGCGTTTCGTTCTCAGGTTGCGCAACTTGACCATAAGGTCCTACAAACGTGCATTTAATTCAGCCAGCCAATCATTAAACAACAAACGACAAACCTGGATCTCCTCGGGTCGAAGGCTGCCCCTGTGACTCTCTTCTTCTACGTAGTGCTCAATGCTCTCGAGAATATCGCCGATAAGAACACGGTAGTCCACGCCAAAGAAGTGTGTAAGCTTCGCGGCCTGCCTCCTGCGGGCTTGGAATGAAGTCATTTCGGGGGAGGGACTGCTACAACTGAATTGTGAGGCAAGGGAGAGTGAAGACGATCGACTGGGTAACGAAAGTCGACGCTCGAAGCGAACGGTCTTTGGGTCATCGTCACGCGTGGAAGTGATGGGAACTTCGGTTCCCGACTGATCGTTCGTTAAGATTGAATGGAGCTCAGCCAAGGATTCCCTATCGTTCTATGGCCAGGAGGTGAATATGTCAACATCCATACCCTTAAACGGAATGGACAATGCTCACACGCTCGATGATGTCGCCGAGAGTGTCCAGGGAATACCTGTAGTGCATATAGACAGCGGACGTGTCCTTGCCCGACGACTGGCTAGCCCCAGAATCGAGTAAGGGCAGAACCGATTCCGAACGGCTGTGTGCGCGATGTCTGCTTTGCTTGCCACCTTTGTTCAGATATGAACTCTGATTAACGTTTCGATTAGGAGATGGCACCGTCTCGCGCTCGGAATAAGTGAGATGCTCAGTCGAAGGAACCCTGTCTTTTGGCCTGGGAGACAGCCGGGTGTGATACAATGTCTGCGGGGGTTGTACGCCAAACATCTGGGAAAACAATGACCCTTAGCCAAGGTTCTTCAGAAAGGAGGCGCCATGATGGATTACCTTCTCCATCTTGACCGCCCTGCGGACGTTGATTGCTTTCTCGCGTTCATCCAGCTCCTCTTTCACCCGATCGTCTGGGCCAAACCAATTGGACTTGAACTCAGCTGCCGAGCTGCTCCGGCGCCTGCCAGGCTGAAGGGTGTGGATGTTGCCAGTGGTGTGATCAAGAGCTGGCAGGACGTCATCTGCATCACTGAGACCGAGGACCAGGGAGGTCGGAACACGAGAACCGAGGAACCTGTGGAGTTTGGCTATTTTCTCCCTCCCGCGCCTGCGGTTTTCTTCTGGGGGATGGGCGTGTCGCATGGTCCCTTGGGAGTCTGAGGGGAGAGAGGGGAGAGAATATGAAGAGGGAATGCGGATGGATTGACTGTCGTCGTCATCCGACAGATCAATAAATGAAGCCGAGTCATTAACATTTGTTGCTGCAGCACTCTTGTCTCTTGCCTTCTTACCCTCTATTGCTCCTGCTCCCTCCCCCTCCCCCATCAACGACCGCTCTGAAATGGAGAGTGCATCCATGGGGGTCGACAACATAAAATGGCTCTGGATAGCATCAACAGGGTCGGTATTTCGCACGTTTGGCCGAAATGCCCAGTTAGGACGGGGCCAAAAGCGCTCTGCCCGGTAGGGAGGCTCATCCCCGGAAACTCTTCCCGGTCCTCCCGAGTGGGTGACAGCCAGCGGAGACGGCGTCTCGCCCAGTAACTGCGTCAACTTTCGAGACTTTCTTACGAGTTCCGCCCGCTCTTGCGGGAGAAGATAATTTGTTGTCGGGGGACGGTCCAGCAAGAGACCAGAGTCGCCGGGCCTTTCGCGCGGACTTGATTCGACAGCTGTCACTGGAGCGGAGATGGACGTGTAACGTGGGTGCGATGATGCCACACCTGCGGGACGCCGCAAGTCGGGTTTTGGTGTTGCAGGCAGTGGCGGTTTTCCGCGTGGGGGCTAAAGAGGGAAGGACCCGGACGTCAGGTTGATAAGCGGGCGTTGGAAAAAGGCTATTTGACACGCATATACGCACCATCAAGTTGGTATTAATTCGTATGCTGGAACGTTGTGGGTGGAGGGTTGCTGTGGGGTCTTCTGAGCCAAGTGACCCAGACCTGGTACGAGAATGGCGGGTATGGGTATGATAATTAGAAGATGGCGAAAGATCGACGAAAGATTGGTAGCGAGTTGAGGCGACAGAGTGAGTAGCGTCGTCAAAGTCGTGAGCTGAGAAACTGGAGGACATCATGAGGCGAAATAAAGATAAAGAGAGAGAGCAGTCAAAGCTCCAACTCTCCTTTTCCTCGCTCGTTTCGTTTGGATTTGAAAAACCGGTCTAGGGAATATGAAAAAGTCGAACTCCCTGCCGAGCCGAGCCGATCCACCCGGTGATCGGTGAATTTGCAGGGTGTGTGTTTGATGGATCGTTCACCAGCTCGGAGGGCAGCCAGCTTTCATCCCACTCCGCATCTTCATCCATTCATTCATATTTGCGCTTAACCTCGTGTCTTTGTACTTTTCACAGCATCCGTAGTTAATTCTTGTTTTTTACGTACAGCCCTAGTGCACGACTTGCTCATCTCAATGAGGCGGTGCTTGTGCATGCTAGACTGCGACGAGCCGTCGGCATGTATCCACATTCATACACCGCTCATATTGCGGACTGCTTTTTTTTTCCTCCTTCGCGAAAAAAAATATATATCACTGATACATCAAGAAAACTGACCGTGCACGTGGATCAGAAATGTGCTTCTTGACAACGCCATAATAAGAGTATCATCGAAGACAGCGGCATAATCTGGCCTCCGAAGCTGATCCACGCAAGAAGTGTTCGGTCCGCTTCTTGAAAATAAAAAAACAATTACCCAACCCCATGTTCGTCTCAACTGGTAACCTACGGGTTCTCTCTGCGCACAGAATACCAGGCCCTCCCTGAACGAGGCCTCGAGCTTCAAGCACCGTGTGCATCCCCCCTCCGCAGGCGGTTAAACTTTGGCAGGGTCTCTCGGAGGTACTCGGCGTGCTTCCGACGAAGATCCACCTCTTGCACCCTCCCACGCCCGCTCCAAACGCGCCGCTCGGCAGAGGGCCCATAAATGACTGTGTACTCGTCCAGGATCTCATCATCCGTGGGCACCACGAGGCAACCTGCGCCGACAACGCAGTATGAGGATATCCGCACAGTGTGATGAACGCGCGCGCGCGTCGAGATCGTGTTGAAGTTGCCCACGCTCGGAGATTCGACGCCTGTGTAAAAATGATAGATGGGGACGGAAATGAGATCGAACGTCCAGAAGGTGGGTCATACAACAAAACAGTTGGTAGGACGCACGGCAGCCGATCTCGAATAAATTGTCATCGCCTATTCGCATGACCTCCTTGCGCCTGCGTGCGAGAATTAACGAACGGCAGATGATGAGAGGCAATGCTGCGTCCACACTGTCATGCGCATACAACCGACCTGTTCACGATGATGGCAGCTTCCTCGATGATGCAGTTGGTCCCAATCACGATGGGACCCGCGATGGCAAAAATGGTTGCCTTTGGATGTACGATAGTTCCTGTTAACATTAGCGATGAATGCAGGCCCAGCTGAGCATTTTCAACAAACAATACCTGAGCCGATGGTAATGTCGCCTTTGAGCTCAACATCCTGACATACCACCGCCTTGGAGTGGATTGTGAATTTATCTCGGCTGAAAGCGTTGTGTTTCAAAAGGAATTATTTCGGAAAAGTGTGTGTTGAAAGCTTACATCGGGGGCATGCACTCGGTGTAGCAGCAGCTTAACCGGTCAACCAATCAAGTAAGGTTTGGTAAGTGATCAAGGCAGGGACCACGCGTGTGACAGACACAAACAGGAAAATGTGATTACCAAAAACAGTCGTGTTGGTTTATTCTGACATGTGAGGGAGCGTGTACTATAGTAGAATAAGGTGTCAAGAAACTATGCCTAGCAATTGTACATCGTGATCATAAATAGATACGTGTATGGGACGAAGGAAGCCAAAATGATGGTTATGCGGAGGCCTGAATCTTCCGTGGTGGTAATGGGGGTTTTGGACTAACTGGAGCAGGGGGATCTGATGCAGTTGCCTCAACTCCCTCACCTTCTTTTTCACGAGACCCACCATCGCGTGACACTATCGACTTGAGAGCCGCAGAAGCGGGAGACACGCTCGGCGAATCGCCCGGAACTGGTAACGTATGTGGTGTCCGTGGAGGTAGTGGGGGAGCTTGAGGTCGGGGAGTCATGGTATCCGAAGGGGAAGGTTCTGACAAGGTCTCCGCGCTGTCCGCACCCAGAACGGGGGAGGAACGTGAGCCCGTGCGTTCCATACCACCATCAGCGTGTTCAGACTGGGTAGTAGGCGAATGCTTCCAGAGACGGTAAACGCTGGAGACGGGGGACTTCGCTTCTGGTACCGGAGGGTCTGGCGGGACGTAGCCCATGGACATGACCTCGCCGCGGTGACGTGCGTGAATTCCAGGTATTGTCATTGTCTTCCCCTGCGAAGGTTGAGACTGGATTGGACGTGGGGGCAGTGGTGTCGGGGGGGAGAGTATCGTGATTGGCGGAGGCACGATCCCATCAAGGCCTTCAGAGTCTGCTTGCGTCCCGTCTACGTCAATCACTGGTGGCCCTGTGGACGACAACTCGGAAGGTGTCTCCGCAAACCACCCAGCGGACGATGATGATGCAGAGGATGGCTCGCCTTGTGACTCATGTGTCGACGATACACTGTCGGCTCGTTCTTCATGTCCACGGTCGGGTATGGGTATGGGCATAGATGAAACATCGGAATTTCGCCGCTCCCTTTCTCTGCGCTCGTCTACCGCCGCCCGGATTTCTGCAAAACTCGATTTCACCTTCTGCGACGCAGAACGAGGTTTGGAATCTCGGCCGTCCTGTGCATCCTCAGAGGATGTCGCGCCTGAGTCACGATCTTTTTTCAAACCACCCCAATTCACAGTCCACTTGCGCATCGTCTCCCTTGCGGTGTTGCTCAAGGCCTGCCGGTCGCCAGCGCGGGACTTTAGAGTGGAAAGCAGCGAAGGCTGGCCAGACGAACTGGGCGACTTCGTTGACCGTACATCTGAGTGGGTGCTTGTCCTACTTAGTGGCTCGGGACTCGGCGTCCTAAAATTATCCAGTGATGGAGCAGGGGATGGTGAACGAGACGAGGAACGGGAGCCGAGGCCCGGAGAAGGTGAAAGGCTAGTTCGCCGTAGGCCGAGAAACCGGTTCTTACTCTTCTCGCTGCTGCTGGAAGCCTTGTGACGCAGGCGGGGATGTTGGACTTCGAGCTGCGCCGCCTCCGTCAATGAATCGAGGTCCTCAATAGGTGTGCCATGTTCGCGCGGATTCAAAAGGTCCTGATGCGAGGGTTCGGGGATCGGAGATGAACCTCTACTGGGTAGTAGAGTCGCAGAGTGCTGATAAGACGGTTGAGGTGACGTGGGCTGAGAGCCAGCATCTACTCTAACGCTAAAGTTGCCCTCCGAATTGGGGGGCTTCGCATTAGGGTCAAGATCACCCGAGGTAGAGGTATGAGATGATGAATCGAAGTCAGGAGGGGCGGTTACGGTGGACACGTCATCATCAGCGGCAGAAGGCATGTTCGAGACATCCGGTACATTCGGCCTCTCGCGACGGCCAGCTTCGGGCCAGATGCCTCCTCGATTGGTGTATGACGAACTATCGAAGAAGGAAATGTCATCCATGTTCGGGAGAACAATGGACTCGAGGATCTATCGCGACACGTATCAGCATCACAGCTCTACGAGAAATCAACCTGGTTACTTGCAATCTCCTTCAGTTTTGATTCAATGGTGTTCAAAATCATGCCCCATGTGATTTGGCGGTCGCTCACGACGGGTTCCACATTGAGGACCATCTTTGGCATGTGCGTGAAAGCATACCAGATGCGATTGCTGGGCGGACGTTTGACTCGAACCACCAGATTGCCTTCGAGCTCTCGCAAAACGACTGCGAGGACGAGCTTGACCGTGTATGGTTTGAAACCGAAGGATATCGTGGCGACCGCCTTGATAGTGATCCGCAACTCCCCCTTGTATTGGACGCGCAACTCGAGGGCTGCGTCCCCCTCCTTGGTGAGTTCCTTTAGCATAGGCTTGCTGAACATCACCGGCTTGTTCCCCATATTTGCCTCGGTAACGACAATCTCGGAGAGGATATTCGGCCGCTTCACCTTGGCCAGCTTCTTCATGAGACGCCCGATAATATACGATTCTAATGCGTCTGTGTTGTAATAGCTGAAAAAGATGCGACCTAGGAGAGCATTTAGCCAGCGCATGGGGATGATGTCTGGCTGTTCGTCGAGAGTGGCCACAAGGTGATTCATGTCCGTCGGAGAAAAAACCGATTGTAACGGAGTGAGCGTCGACGAATTTGCAGGGTTGTTTGATGCGTGTAACAACGACAGGTACCAATCCTCCATATCGACGCTGGACCGCATGAAGATGAACCATGGCGTAGACGGGTCAGATGCTTCCTCCCGCGCCAGTTCGCGTTGCTTTTCGAGCTCGACGAGCCGCTCCTTCTCCTTCTCCTTCTGCTTTCCTTTCGAGTTGAGGCCATGACGTTCCTCCGCCTTCTCGTCCACGTTCGGCGAAGAGAGTCGCATATCGCGCGTGACGCTCGGCATGCCCTTTTCCAGCTTTGGTCTGAGACAGATGGCATTGCGCTTGGTAAAGAGCTCGCCATCAGGTAAGCCTTCGGGGTAGATCGTGACTTCGTGGCTGCCGAGCTCGATGACGGCTTCGCATTCGGTCATGCCTTCGTCTTCGTATAGGTAGAGGACCTTCCCCTTGAGTACCGCGTACCACATATCCCGCGGGCGCGAGCGCTTGGGGTCCTTGGAGCGCGAATCCAAGATGGACCTCATGAGGGTAACGTATGAGCCGTCGAAGGCAACTTCCAGGAACGTGCGCCGCATTGTGAGCCAACCCCTACGTGTCTTCGGGAGGTCATTCAGATCGAGGGGTGTGTTTGGTGAAGTGGGCTCTTCCGTCTGTGCAATGCTGCCATCTTGCAGCTCTGCCTTTTGCCCCGGGTTTGTCGCGCCTGAATCGTCGACTGGGACTGAGGTATAGAGGGTGAGTGCAATTAGGCCGAGGATGAGTAAGGGGATGAAGGTGAGACCGCCAATGACATAGGCATATACCAGGGACTTGAACGACATAGGAGAGGAGAGAGACAATGGCACACCTGTCAGGCGGGACAAGTGTGATGCTGTGCAGTGAAGCGAAAGAAATGCGGCGGAACGGCGATGGCCGCCTTTCTTGTCCGTTGTCTCTCCACCTCTCCACTCCAATCTACAACTTGATTGTCAAAAAATATTTCGCACCCGGCCCCCATTCATGACTACCAAGTCCACCAAGAGAGCCCTTTTAATATGGTAGAAACTTAGCAGCACCGCAACTAATGTAACCACGCCTCTCATTAACGAAATAGTGGGCATGATATCCGATTCAGATCGAGGAATTTGCCTTTTCATTCAATAGGTGACATAAATTCCCCTGTCAAGCGTTCGTTCGCTATCTTTCGTTTCCCCATCTGTTCAGCAAGTCAAGCCCTGTCTGAGTCGGCACCAAGTAACGTTGCACGTTGCGCGGGCCTCAGGGTTGTACTTGTGAAGAGAAGAAGGGAAGGGAAGAGTGAGCGGAACATTTCGTCATGGATCCCACACTCAATCATTCAATATGCCGTGGCATCCATCATCTCATCATCTGCGTGCAGTAAGTGCGTCACTTTATATTCTTCCCCGCAATTGTAAGCAGTTAGAATGGATATACAGTATATCGAAAGAATCGGGCATGGCTTATTTTGCTAACCAGAAAACCTTTTGACGTTTCACGACGACTCGGAGGTTCGGAAAAACCATGCGATGGTATATCTAAGTAAACGCGGTCAGCAAGGACCTCGAGCAGGCCCAGCTGTGATCCAGTCCGACAGACATCGATGGATGTCCGCGGCCATACTTCGATACTTGCTGTGAATCTTCAAGGCTTGCCTACCTTTTCTGGTCTCTTGCCAGCATTTTTCCATTGCGGCGTCGAATGGAGAGCGCATACATTCTTCGGTTCTTTACCGCGTGTATGTTACAAGGAATACCCGATACGTCGACACCGATTCCAAGTAAGAGGTTAGTCTGGTTTGATTTAATGCGCCTACCTTTGTGATATTACAGTGGTCAGCTTCGAGTTCAGACTCGGGCATATGTATGAAGTGCGGTTTGGATAGTCACATCACTGACAGACTCGATAAAAGAGAGTTACAAATGAACGGATGCAGTCGACGTACTGTATATACGGCTAGTAAGCTGGGATGAAGAAGAAATACACAAAACACACGGAAAAAACCTAACCTAGAGGAACAGGGACATAGTGAACATGTCGGGGCAGGCTCAAAAAATACCCCTTCACAACACAGAAAAGTAGTGGCGGCAGAAACAACATCACGACTAAACGAATGAACGAGACCACCCTCAAGGGGCTGACTTGGGTTCATCCCCCTTATTCTGCGACCGTCAACCCACCCATCGCCCGCTGAATTTCCTTCATGGCGTGGTCTGCGTTGCCCACTTGACGCGGCGGCAGCCCTGGGTGACGCACTCCCAGTGCCGCACCAAGCATGCGTTTTCCTGGGTCGCCAATTCTGGGGCCAGAGGTCTGGGGGCTCATTGCGAGGATAGCCGGATCATTGGGGGGTACAGGCCCATCACCCAGGGACGAGTTGATCAGTGCATCTAGCGTCGGGTGTGAGGGCAGAGTCGGCAATGAAGGCGAGCCCTCCCGTCCGATAGGTGAGATGGGACCAGGTAGTGCATGCGCCTGTAGGTCCGAGGGGCTGTTTCCGTTTGTCCCCACCGCAAGACCGCCAAGGTTGGCAACACTCCCGTTACTCCGTGTGCGCTGACTCGGAACCGCGAGGGATGCCGAACGTGCGTTGTGTCCACGGGTCGGGTTTTGTCCCCGTGAGTTTACATTCTGGATGATCGCTTGAGCATCCGGTCCGTCATAGGGACGAATGACGGCGGAGGAATCTGATGTAGGAGATGAAAATATCGCAGGTGGGTTTGCAATGATGGAGAGGTATGCTCGCTTAGCTGTTCGTACACGATGCTCGTTAGCGGGCCCATAAAAAAAAAAAAAAAACGTGTTGGACGGGGAGTACTCACCGACCATAGCGTCACCAAATACCACAAGAAGGCTGGTGTCGTCTATCCACTTTATTTTAAAGCCCCCGGTTGCGTTCTCCCATTCTGAAAAAGCAAGTTGAATGTCGCGCGTCTTGAGCTCCTTGGGAAAACCAGTTAAAGATAGGATGCGCGTGACTGATGCGGAAATTTGAGAGAGTGACGAAGCCATGAGAGTGTGAAAAGGCAGTGATTAGGAACGTTGTAAGAACGACCAAACACACGATAAGAGTTTGAAGCTGTGAGAATAAAGGTGTAGCAAAAGGGGGATGGGGTTTGACCAGTGAAAGAGGAAAAGGGAGCGGATAAAGATGTGCAAAGGCGGTGCGTCTCGCAACCTGGCCTATTGCAATTGCTAATTGCTATTGTACACCACCGACATCCCCTCACAGACGACCATCTGTCAACCACATCTCCCCACTCATACCGTAATTACTCGTACCTATCTGCCATCCTTCCGCACATGAAGAATTCTCTATAGGATCTTCCTTGACTTCCCTAGCTCTCCCACGCCGGCGCCACTAGCAATCCACAAACACCTGCGGCGTCCAATTCCGCATTCTGCTGTTCACGCGTTGCACGATGTACGGCAACGACGTCGAGGGCGACTTTTTCCTCAGAGCATGGCAAATCATCAGCGAAATCAGCGACCAGCTCGCTCACAACAAAAAATTCACCACCTCCCTCCTCTCTCAGACGGAATCACTCAAGGTGCGCTTGCGAGAACTTGTTCGCCCTTGTTCCTTTCACCGATGCGCCCCGCCTCATAAAGGATGAAGCGGGAGGCTTGAAGTCCGATTTTACGCTGAGAAGATTCAATGTAGATATATCCAAGGGTGCGTGCCATGGTGTCACCAAGCGCGTTCAGTCCTCATTAATCTAGGGTCACCCTCTAGAAACTCTCGAATCTGAACTGGAGCGTACCAACGCCCAGATTATCATTGAGAACCATACACTCCAGCAGGAGAACAAACAACTGAGTTTACTACTCAAAGAGTATGAACAGACTATGGAGACTATTATGTCCAAATTTCGTAGCCACAGCGTGCGTTTTACGCCCCTTTCTCAAATTTCTGACTCACAGTGTGTGTGTACACAGGTCGCAGCACAGCAGCACCAAGCCAACCTTACAGAACACTACGATACCCTACTGGCTCGGGAGCCATCACCTCCATCTGAATCAGCTGCAAACCAGAACATGAATCAATCACTTCATCGCCTTAGTCAAGCGTTACAGGCTGCTTTACTTTCTCTCACAGGTCAGGATCCAGCGGAGTCTTTATCAGAAGATGCGAACATAAATGCCGATGAGGGTGATTCGGACCAGCTTCCTGGCGCGCGGCCTCCGTCCAAGCCAAGAGAAGGAGAAGGACAAGCTAGTGACGCGCCACTTTTACAACCACAGCCTGGACTTGCGGAATCCCCGCAGCCCAACACCGCAGCCAGCCACTCTGCGCAAGTGGAATCCGATCCGCAGGCGCAGCCATCCGGGTCAGAACCCTCGCTCTCCCACGATGGCGCTGTCGATGTCGTTCCAGCCACCGCCACCGCCACAGCTGATGCCGCCACTACTGCCACCACTACCATCACCACCACCCCCGCGAACCCAACCAGAACCGGAAGCAGGGATCCTTCTCCCACAACACGCTCCGAGACGGCGGACGCCCAGCCAGACATAGACTGGTCGGAGGTGCGCGAGGACGAAATCGCGCGTCTCGAGTCCGAGAACGCGCACCTCCGCGCCCTCCTCGGCATCGATCCGAGCGGCCTCGCCACGGCGGGCATCCCGGACATCGACCCGGAGCCACCGTTCGTGACGTCCTCCTTCCACGGCGCGCCCCATCCCTCCGCAGCCGGCTCCTCGGCGTGGGCCAACGCCAGCGCGGAAACGGCCAACCCGTTCACGCACGGTTTCCGCGGCGAGGACCCCAGCGTACTCGGGCTCGCCGCGACGTCCGGCCGTCTGCACACGCTCACGCCGCCCAACGCGCCACACGCGATCATGACCGCCAATACGTCCGCTTCCGCCACGCCCAACACCGCCGGCGGTACGCCGCTCACCGGTCGTGGCGCCGGCGTGTTCGTGAGCGCGTCCTGGGGCGCGTCTCCTGCTAATGGTAACGGTAATGGAGCCGGCGCTGGTATGGGACCGGGACAGGTAGGGGTTCCTCAGTTGCAGCAGCAAAGGTCATCGCCACCCCCGCTTGGGATCGCCGGCCTCGCGCGCATGGAACTGCAGGGTCCGGGTATTGGCGTGCCCAACTCGGGTCCTGGCGGTGCAGGGCGTGGAAGGGGAGTATTGTTTGGGGGACGGGGAAGGAGCGTCGGTTGGTAGCGAGGCGTTTCATGTACCGTATATTCATCGTATCCATTCACGATCCTTATGTCCATGGCAGCGTTTTTCTGGCAGATGTGATCGTCAAGTAGCCATTATTTCATTCCCGGTATACGAAGGCGTTAACCACATTACCATAAACATACAAAGCGTGGTATCTGTAAGTCATTAAGCCGAAAGGTAGCTACGGTGCAGCGATCTGATGCACAATACAGAGGGCATAAAAGTCCGTGACGGTGTTACAAGTAACGTACAGACGAACATTGATACAATACAAGAATGCAAGAGCCACGATGCAAAAACACGGTGAAATGAAAACGAAAAGACCATTATTATCGTATAGGTTTAAAGGGGTAGGGAAGCAGAACATAATTAGGATTTAGCATTCCATGCGGTCATCGGTGTCCCAGACGACTCGCCAACCCCACTTGAGAGGGCTGCCACCTTTGGTCTCCCGAGGGGGACCGCCAGCGGGTTCGAGCCGGTAGAAAAGCTCGGGACGAGAGTATACGCGAGGAGGCATGGCACCCGACGTACCGCGGAACCTCCAAGAATTAATTTGGGCCCGAGACAGCAGGTGTAACGGGTTTGCATTGAAGATATGCCGGTCTGCATCATAATAGGTAGAAGGTATATTCGTAGAGGGGGATGTCGGAGGATGTGGAGGTATGCAGTCGAGAGCCGGAAGATTCCCTGGCGCTTGCGGCATAGAATGGGAGGATCGGCGTATGCCCTCAGTCTCGATGAGGTGAAATACGAGGTATGGAACGGCAACCCTGTCAGCGTGAAATATCGACGAAGTGAACTTGGTTATATCACTCCGCCGGGCACGCCAACCACTGGGAGGGCGTCCTGCATACCCTGAGAATGTCTCGGAGGACGAACAGACGAATGTCGGCACGTCATGGGTGTGAATTGGAGCAGTGTGCGTCGCGCTTTTCCTCGATACACGCACGGGTTGGAGGAGCGCAGCTGCTGACAACACGGCCGTCACAGAGGACTGCATTGCGAGCCATGTTCGCACCGAGAAGCTGGCTTTCCGCGCTCGTTGGTTGGCTGGTCCGCGGTTTGCGTGCACGCCTGCTGCGGAATGTGCTGGCACTGGAAATCGCTCAGCCGTAGCACCTAGAGGACTATCACCGAGGTCAACGGCCACGAAGCTTTGTCCCCGAGTACAACCATATGAGTGCCGCGGTGTAAGACGATCTGGGGAAGACGGGGGGTGGGTGACCTGTGCCGTATCGATCGAGGACGCGGACTTGCGTGAACCGAAGGACAGCCATGAGATTGGCCGAGATGTGATCGATGTTGAGGTAGATACGGAAGCAGCAGATGGGAACAATGGTGTCTGGGGGGAGGGAGCCGAGAACCCGTCCAAAGATAGTGTCGCTGACGCGCAAGCTTCGCATCCAGGAACTGTTTCCGGCACTCGCGACGCCCTTGCAATGACTCGACCTCTCTGATACCATCGCTCGCCTTCCTCCCAACGAACGGGTTCCAGTAACGCCCCGAGTAACTCGGATTCGCGTCGCGTCTTTCCCGACACTGACTCTCCATGAGCGAGAGGAAAGAGGGAATTTGCCATACTTGCACGGATGTCGTCGAAAGAAACGCCGCGTGTATGTGGGGAATTGGAGTTCGACAAAGCTGAGTGGCCCGAGCGCGTCCTCATACCCCCTCGATGCCGGCTCATCGGTGTTGAGTTCGTGGGGGACGTCGAGGGGACAGGAAACGTGTAAAAAAACCGATCGGGTGGCTGTCGCGGTTGAGATGTGGAAATTGGAGGTGGCACACGCGAGAGGACGCGGAAACCAGAGCGTTGGGCGTGCGAGACGTAATTGATGGAACGACGACGGTCTTGCTCGTGTTCCAGCTTTTCAAAGACGCGCAGGGCACGCTCATGCCCCTTCAACTCAACTTCCTGCTGCGTGCGCAGTAGAAGAGCTGCAAGACGCTCACGTCGCGAACGTTCGAGGATGGTAGCAAAGACCTGCTCTGCACGAGCCAGAGTTTCATATCGACACTTTGCTCGGGCTTGTTCGCGCGCACGATGCACCGCCTCGACTTCAAGAGCGGATTTCTCCACCAAGGGACCCGAAGAAAGTGGTGGTGACAATCGGGATTGAGCGGGATAGTGAAGGGGCTGCGGGTTAATTATTTGTGCCTTGAATGGAGGTTCGCGGGGATCTATAGGCGCGTGGGAGCTATCCAGGCGTACAACACGAGCGGGAGGATGGGTACGAAGCGGGGCGGGATCGGGCGGGGTGAGGGCGAGGGGGGTAAGAGCGGGAGATGACGAAAGGGAAGACGGGGAAAGGTAGAAATGACCGAGAGTGTGCTTCTCTGGGTCGCTTGGCAGAGGATAACAACTCATGATAGAGGTCTTATTGCGGCGTCGTTCCTCGGAAGCTTGACGAGCTAGCGCAACGGAAGAAACGTCTCTTGAGCGGCCACGCGGGTGCATGTTCAGTGGAGAGGGAGAGATGGGATACGTGTACCGCACGATGTTGTGATGACTAGCATGAGAGAGGGATAAATGTTGCGGAAGGTGGACAAAGGGTTTATTAGAACTGGAAGTTACCTTTTCAAGGTGGCGAGGCTGTAAACAAAGACGATTGAGGAGTCAAGGACACCGCCCTTGTTTGTTGACTTGACAAGCGCTTTTTGTTTGATTCGATCGAACCCAAAATCTGAGAGAGCAAGAACGTGGAACGCGCAACAAAAAAAGAGAGAACAAAGACAAGAGACAAAAACAAGGAGGAGAAACGGGAAGAGTCTGTCCAAGACAGCGAAGAGCGCGTCCGAGGCCACTTAAACTTGTTTGTTCGGCACTGAACCACCCATACAATATATTTCCTTATTCAAAACTATTAATTTTGTTAACACCCTTATCCAATCCAGCCACTCGTCCCCTCCTTGCCCGATCAGCTCTGATTGTCCGCTACTCCATCAGATGCTGTATCATTTCCGTTGGCACTTCGTCATATGCTTTCTTTGCATGTGCACCTCACTTGGTGTGCTGAGCGGCACTGATGTCCCAGCGATGACGTGAACTTCCTTTCGTGTGTCCTGCCCCCGGGACTCTCGCAAACGCGACCACTAAAATCTCCGACCAATTCCAAGAACATGTTTTCGATGGGCCGCTCCCCAGATCGTTCCGGAACGCGCGCGCCTTTCCGTGACTACGTTACTTCCTCCCTGTACAAGCATCGACCCAACCTGTCGGACCTGATCGATGCCTCATCGATCACCTCGTTGCATCATCCAAGCACAGTCTTTAGGTACCCTGTTTCTTGGCTGCGTTATTCCCACACACCTCTAACACAGACGATACTATGCAGTACCGTATCCACTGTATCTACGACGATATACCCTTCCCGTCACTCATAACACGACTCTTTGTCCTTGTCCGCTCTCATTCGCCGAGGTTCACTTTCGTTCTTCAAGCCGTACACCCGTTCTCTCCATGGAGAAGGAACACGTTACAGATGCACGCATAGAGTGCCCGCATTGTCTCCCACATCTGACAATAATGCTGTCAGGTGTACTCGGCATGTCAACACCTACAACAGACGACTTGGTCCTCATTATGAATGTCACACCAGTGTACTGGTGCTGGCGTCACCTTTGCCCGGATGTTTGCTCACTTCGATCCCTTTTGGCTACCCTGTTCCCCTTGGACTACGACCTTCCTGTGTTGCGCCCGTGAAAAGTCGTTCACTTTTGTCATTCTTTTCACTTCAACACTTACAGCGCCAGAAGCACACACCTCCTTTTACGTTTTCATTGTCGAGAGTGCTAGACCGGCCATCTTGATGGGAATTCGTGCCCACAGAAAGAGATGACAAGCCTGTTCGAAAACCATTTTCAATATCATCTCGGCATCCATCGGACCTCAAGGCAGGAGTGGTCTAAAAGGACTGTTGCTTCCACAAACGCGTTTAAGTTTTCAGGCCTGCATGCCTGCAGCAGGAACCATAGAAGCATTTTCTGGAAACGGGAACGAATAATGGACTGGGTCCGGACCTGCCAATCGCGACACGCAGGTGAAACTTGCTGCTCACGTTATGCAGTCCTTCCTGGTTACAACACACCTACAACCGTGCCTCATGTTCCCCGCCCTGGGCTAACGGTGATTGGTTGGGATGAGGTTTTCATCTCGTTTGGTTCGGGTCGCGCACCGAAGATTGTCATAGGGAGATGCTATTGTCATGCCACCAGCTGCGTTGTTTTCTCTCGTACTGGCGTATAAAGGCATTATCTTGATACACACCGGCACGTTCAGTAACACTTACACTACCGAGAGTGCTAACACTACTGCTTCTTCCCATGACATTGGTGTGAGAATGATTGGGCCAGCCATGTGCTTCGCTGAAAGTATGCCGAGCAGCTTGTGTCCCGTCTTCGTGTGCAAGGAGATCACGGAAGTAATCACACAGCCAGGAACACCGATCTACTAGAATTGTGTCCGCTTCCCCCGCAAAATTGCACATCTCGACGTGGTTCGCGAGGATGCGGTTGAGTTTGCCGTCACGGAGAATGCACGATGGTCCCGTGCATGCCAGTGTTTCAATATGCACGCTATCGGTGGGGCGCCTACAGTATTTTATTTTTACGCCGATAGCAAGTTCGCGTGTATACATTATCCTTGGACTTCGACCCATATCAGGTTATTCAGCCGTGGGCGCATTGTTTTGTCAACTGGCGTCACCACCCGTGCCTGCGTGCCTTGAGTTTTACCTGTCTCAGGTTATCTCAAGCAAGCATTGGCCAGTTGAGCGCTGCCATGCGGCTTCCATCGGAATGGCCCCCCCCTCTCAATACCGTCTTCTTCGTCGCAAGTCCCTTGTCATCCAGCGCCTTCCTCGGATTGCCGTTATCAAATTTTCCTCTTCCAAACGGCCTCGAGCGCAAGCCACCACCGCGTGGTCCAAACGTGTGACCGCATATCGCCCATACTATTCAAACAACACGTCCAGATGATCGTGACGGTCGTAGCGCGGCCATCACCCAGACTTCTTTCAGCACTCGTTCTCGGAAATCGCGCCGGACCCGTTGGCATCCCGCCATCCATCTTCACCTATCCGACGCTCACGACTCGGACAGGGCATGCTTTGACGCGCAAGTGTATCATCGCTCCACCAGGTTCCTTTCTCGCAACTGGGTTACATGTCACGTTATCTCAACGGGACGACCTATGGTTCGCGATGCGAGCCCGACATGATAAACGCACAATTCCCAGACTCAATTCATATACATATATTGCAGCCACGTTGCAGTCTTTCATGCGAGGAAACAACGTGCGCCTCCATCTACCGCTCTCTGCAGCATCCGTCAATAGACACCCCTTGCTTGTGACCCAGAATTATCAAAAATGCGGTCGAGCATCCAATCATCATGATACTTTCGCAATACATCACCCTCCTTGGCGTCCCCTTGACGGAACGTATGGTCCCATTCCCGCGGATACACATCCTCCCCATCCACTCCACAGTGGTCAAAGTCGATGAATTTGACGTTACCGTCCTCGGAAACGAGAATATTGGGGCATCGAACGTCACCGTGCACAAGGTTGCAACCATGAATGATGCGTAAGGCCTCCTTGAGCCTTTCTTTGTATATCTGTCGCTCTTTGCAGGGCTTCTCTTGCAACATCACCCAGCCCGACAAATACTCCATGACTACCATCTTCCAGCCACCCACGAGGTCTTCCACTGCAAGAAGCTCCGGCGCAAATCCCTTACCAGCCAACAAGTTGTGCACGACCTTCGAGTAAGTCCGCGTGAACTTGACCACGATCGGGTTTGCATTTGCTTCGGGTTCCGTACGTTCAGCGATGAATACGAGAGCACCTTGCCTCAGGCGCGACTTGTATTTGAAAGCGCACTCGATACCCTCTTTATCCGTATACGAATTCTTATAAGGGAAGCAGCGATCAATCGACTCGGCATCTTTGTGAGATCGATATCCATGGAGGTCAGGGATAGGACCGGAAGGGGACTTGTAAAACTCCTTCAGTTCTTCAAAGGTGTTCCTTAACGCCCGAACGAACCCAGCGAGCAAGTTACGTTGGCGATCATCGCGGAAATCGCAATCGACTCGAAGCGCAGGTGTCAGTGCTTCCACTTGCACCGATCCGTCGGGACAAATAATAGCTCCAGATGCGTCGATACATGGACCTGAAATGCTTCGGCAGCGAGCACTCTCGCCAAAGGGACGAACATACCATAGTATGCAATGAGAATTGCTGGCAGGCAGGACTGACCAACACGATAGGAGCATCGCTTTTGCATATAATACGCTCGAACATATGACATCAACTGCCAATGAGGGTTCGTAGACCCCTCGCCAAGCTCGGGACCGCCTTCCATTACGAGAAGGAGATTATCTCCCAACTCCACATGGCCATCTGTCGCATAATCATATCTGTTGTCCCTGTGTTCTCCCTTTATGATCACGGTTGAAAGCTTTGGCCGAACCTCCTCATGCAGTTGCAAGGGCGCATGATTCGGGGACCCCTTTCTTTCTATACCTGGGAGCGTTTTAAGCAGCCAATCGAGGAAAGCTTTATTTCGCGGTGCCTCAGCTTTTTCCAGCTCTGACAACATGTTGGCAAGATATCGAGCTGGAGCGAAGTCTTCCGATCGAAGATCTTTCTCGCGCATGAACAGATCATCCGATAGGCGACCAAAAATCGGTGAAATAAGGGTGACCGGGACTGACTCAAAGTCAATCGGCCTGTTGAGGATGTAGGCTTCACGCCCAAAATCATCCTCCTCCATTGCCTTTCGAAAATTCACTGGCTTTGCGAATACGGAAGGCGAAGTATTGATATTTTTGTACTCGGACGCGCCATAATCCAACTTTCGCTTTTTGTGTGGTCGTTCTGCAGCTGGTGCGAGATAAGGCGAAGGTGAAGTTAGTGGAAGGAATATGCAAGGAAAGGTTAGAGTGACAACGACCATAATGGTGTCCGTCAGATGTCCTGAGTCGGGGAAAAGAGACGGGAGTACTCACCAGTTGGGCTGACCACCGAAAATGTATACATGATTCGGCGTCTTGACTGTAATTAGGCTTCGTTTATCGCCCTTGCTGTCACAATTGAAGTCCCCTAAGCTATACCCAAACCCGAGTAGGCAGACGAGGACGGTCGACTTGGGGTCGCCATGGGTAGTGGTACGATGACAGTGGAGATCATGCCTACGGCTGAAGCGACAGTGGTAGCTGCTACACTTGAGCCACTTTGATTCTTATCATGAGTGCCGACGTGGGTTTTGAGGTTATACTTGCGCTTTGAGGATAGTAAGAAGAGTGGGCCAATTGTGAATCCTCGGAATTGCCTGACCGAGTCGCCACAGACGGCACCGGAAAGGCTCGGTAGATACCATACGGCGTGTCTAAGTATCTGGCGTCATCAAGACTCACAGTGGTGTTTGGGGGGGAGCATGATGAACCGTAAAGGCCAAGGCGAAGGGTGGAAGTACTGAGCTTGAGGTGAAAGCATGCAAACGCAAAGGAGGCGAAAAGGGGCTATGATGCCCTGCTTGGCTGAGGCCAGGCGAGGGGGAATATATTCACAACAACTATGCTATGTCCAGTCAAGTAGAGGGTGGAAGGGAGAGGGCGAGGGTGGCTGCGCAGCAACGACGACGAAGGAAAATTTACTGAGCTGTTTCTAGGTGCGCGATAGGGGTGACGCGGCGACGTATGATGGTAAAAGGCTAAAGTAAAAGAAGAGTAGAACGGAGAGTTAAAGTCTAATGCGAAAGGAGGGAATGAAACGTACGAAAACAGCCCTGAGTAAACCTATATACAGTGTGGATCCTTCCAAACAGTGACAAGGCACTGACAAGGCCCAGACTGAGCGAGGGGTCATGTACGATGTGTGCGATGCAATGGGGATTTTAAGGTGCTTGTGTCATCAGCCGCCAATGTGGGCGATCCGCGAGACTTCGGCTGTAAGAGTTGGGGTGCAACGAGATGGGACACTTGACCATGAAGGGGAAGGGGTTGGTTGTGTGGAAACGAGGGTGGAAAATGAAGACAAGACGAGCGAGGCATGGAGGGTGAGACAGAACGAGTGACTACTTTTATTGTTCGGTGGCAATTGGCTCGAGTAGCGCGGTGGCGGCGGCGGGTGTAGTCATAGAGTGAATGGTAGTGACAGATATTGTAATTAATGTACGTACCGTAGAAAAAGAGGAAGATGAGATCACAGCAAGGAAAGGACAAGCAGAAGCCAAGGCAGAACCGCAGAAGCACGAGCAGAGGACGTGATGCACTCGGAAATACATTTGAAAATTAAAACCAGAAATCTGGAAATCGTTGGCATTACACGTACATACACCTCAAGTCTAAACATCATTCTTTGAATATATTCAACCCCAATACATGTTGCTGCACCCAACTAGCCCAATGGCCCTCTTCTTTGCCAACCAACGTTTGCTTTTTGAAATTCGACGCCTGGCTTGGCGGCACAACAAATATGAAACGCCACGGCATCACTTTTGAAGGGCGGAGAGACTTAAGTATATCAGTTTTGAGCCAGTTTCGAAGAGTGGTGAGACCCGCGACACGGATAGGGTGTTCTTCACTGATCGTGCACTGAATCAAGGTGAGCACATCACCTCGGGTGTAGAGGATCGAATCAACAGCTTTGAAATTGGGAACTGAAGGTACCAAATGCAGCGAGTCTTTCCCGTCTTCAATCGCTTTGGTGAGTCCGTGGACGAAGTCCTCCCCCTGCAGAAAGGTGAAGCGTGGAATGGGACCACCACACGTCCATGGTACCGTCCCGGGGCCCTGGGGGGACAACCTACGTATCCCAAAGTTGCATCCGCAGACATCAATGTGATTTAATACCTTCGCTTCGAACACATGGCCCCAAAGCGACGCTGCCCGAGGCGATGTTGAAATTTGACGGTAGAAGCTAATGGCCTCATGAGCGTCGTGACATTCGTATACTTCTGCAAAATGTTTGAAGGCCCATTGCGAGACAGTGTTAAACTTGCATTCTGCGAGGTTCCGTGATTTGTCTTTTGGAGAAATTTGAAAAATTGAATGTGAGACGGTGAGGTCACCCGTCTGAGACGCGTTGAGCATTTGCACCATGTTGCTCTTCTTGAAATCAGCTCTGGTGATCCGCGACTCGACATCCGCCTTTGTCATTTTCAATTTAGCCACGGAGCAGGCAGATGAAAAGCATAATCGAGGGTTGTAGCCGAAATACGATGTTGACTCCCAGAGTAGCTTGAGTGAGATATCGAAGGGATACAAGAATACCCTAATAAAACGGATCAGTCGAGCATTGAAAGAAATAACCCTAAGACAAACCCAGCCATGAAAAGCTCAATTTCCGACCATAGTTCAGTTGCAATTATCTTGATGTCAGGTCGTTTTTGCTTTACCCATGATGTCTGTGTACCTTTTGGGGATGATGCCAGAATAACCCGCACATTGTTCTGCCAGAGTATAGAGCGGGGCTCGGCACCACTCTTGTCGGCGTCAACAAAGGCCATAATATTTATACTTGACGGCCAGGTACTGTTCGTCTGAACACCCTCCTCATTGATATAATAGACAGTTCCTTCCCGGCCCTGGTATAGGAATGGGCGGCCTTCGATCATAGACTGGATGACCCTGAGGTGGAGATACGCGGTCTTGCCTTGATATCGGTAAGCTGGTTAGATCCTGTGAGAGAGGGAGACAAGAACCTCACCCGTCCCAGGTTGGCCACTGACTACCACCGGATCATTCTCGGATCCGTACTCGATCAGCGCCGTGATGTCGTCGTATTCTTGACGAACAAAAAGCGGAGAAGGCATGCGTGACGACACGTTCTTGAGACCCAATGGTGTCAAATCCAAGAATTTGAGAGTGGATGGGAAGGGAGATTCGATTCCATAACGGTCCTTGTCGCTTGCCTCCGGACTATCGACATCCATCTCAGCGTCGCTTGCCTCCGGGTCGATGATGCCGGGATATCGCGGTGGGATCAAGACACCAAGCTTGACACTTCGGACATCATGAACCTTGCCATTGTATCCCGGAGAGTCACGATCCAGATGTCGGTCAACCAGGCGCTCTTGCAATTTAGTAAAATGCGCTCGAGTGACTTGCACCTCTCGGAAAAGAACCTGCTGGAGTTCCTTCTTCTTGTTCCAAATCTTTGAGTGGACTTCCGCTAACCAGGGGTAATCAGGTGAATCCGCTACCGAGAGAGGGGATCCATACTGTGAAGCTGATACAAGTGTTCGTCAGATGTCCTGAGCCGGGGTAACGTGACGGGAGTACTCACTAGATGGGCTGATCAAGTCAGATGATTTACTGATATAAATATGCAGTTGCGTTTGGAGTGGTGGCTGAAGCCAAAATTCAGAAACTTTGTTGGTAACTCGCAATGGTCTTTGGTCTCCGGGATTGAATTGATATTTGGCATTCTCTATATCATCTATTATTCCATTCAAGTCCACATTGACCTATGAGTAGAGTGGTGTCACCATAGTGTCAGAACAAATCACTGGAAATAACGCACCTTCCAGAGTTTGAGGGATGACGCATCGACCCTTTGAAGGGCATTTTCTTTCTTGGCTTTAATCACCTCTTTCAACTCGCTAATAGATATATTCGAGTGGGCAGTAACAGAAAAGGGGGACTCTTCCCCTTCAACGAGACACCAAAGCTTGTAGGATGTATCAGACATTTGTTGCGTGCGTTAGGTGGTGTTGGGGTGATGGTTAGACAGAGTCAAACGGTGGATTGTGGCAAACGGCGGACTGTGGCTAAACGGACGGACTTGTGTGGGGCTAGCCACCGCTTCACATTCCGATTAGGTCCACACTGGTAACTTATATTAATGTGTTTTTTTATGCCTTGCCTATATATACAAGTGCATTCGCACTGTCTTAGGGGCATGGCACATTAGTAATCTATCCTGCAAAGTACTACGGTGTAAGGCGCTCAGCGCCAACGCCTCTGTGGGGACTGGAGTTTTGAGCACCCAGCCAAGCCACCGAGGAATGTAGGGAAAAAATGCTGATTCTGCATTTTTTGTATTTTGGGCGCTTAATTTCAAATCAGAATTAAATTTTGTACTTAAGTACCCATTAATTAATCAAGATAGAAATGTGTAATGTGCACACGGTTGATCCCGAGATACTGGATCGCTGATCTAAGTAGCCTATTGCGGTATTGTCATCAGAGAGTCAAAGATCCGCTTGTCATCATTGGCAGCTGGTCATATATCATTAAAGGGAATAACGATGGTAGAGCTAATGGTGTGGTGGTTAATCAAGTTTTGCTTACATGAGTGAGCACGACAGGGCTGTTGTTGCCTCATGCAAAGCCCACCGTCGGATGGTGGTAATACCGGTCAGTAGGCCAGAAGGAGGAGAGCCAAGGTATGGGGGACAATGTTGTGATAATGCGCTGTCCGGGTTAGCAAGGAACCTTGGAACTGTCACCATGGAAAGGCCATAGGGGTTCCGAGCTGCAGATGCAGCAGTTAGTCGATCGGCAGGATGTGAGGATCTAGGATGGATGAGATGATCAGCGCCCATCTCCCGTTGTCAAAGCTCGTGTGCATGCAGGTGAAGGCTTCGCAACTGCAGTGGAAATTCCGGTTAGATGTCCTCAAGGTGCGGATGCTGCATGGCTGAGAGACGAGTAAAAACGTCCCAACTCACAAGTTTGGGGCAAAAACAATTCCATTGTGACTATTAAATAGTGAGTACAAGCACACCTAGAACATACTAGAAGGGTTTGAAAGTGGGATGTTGAATAGCGCAAGCCCCAAGGGTGACAATCGTGGGCACCAGTTGAACGGCATTAAAGAACCTCGTCGAAGTCGATGGAAGGATGTAGTATTGTTGGGTGAGGAATGAGATGGTTGTCGCCAAAGGAGTGTTGCCTGGTGAGACACTCATCACAACAGATAATCACACACATTTGACGGACAAAGGAGGAGGGAAACCCAGTGTGATTGCATCGATGTTGTATTGTGAACGCGGGGACGACAACGTCAAGGGCGTCAACCTGTCGTATTGTTTGGGCTAGTGTGGTTCCGAACCATATGTGGTAACCGCCATCCGAATGCGGTAACCACAACTGGTGTGAGTGAGTTGCACCAGGTGCAACTCAGTTGCCAATTTGGGCAACTCAACTCAACTCAGGCAGATTTAACTCAACTCTCCGGCAACACTATTTATACAGTAGCGCACACTTCTTTCATGTGCACGCCTTCGGTTATTGGCAACTTACGTCAGAGGATTCGAGACATTTATATTCAATGGTGTAATCACCAAATGCCAGAGAGGATGTGGCGGCCTCGTTATCCTCAGGAAGTATGTAATATACCGTCACGCGGCGCAATGTGTCATAAACGGGTATCGCTACGAGAGGGGTAGACAGGTGGCGGGGGATGGGGGGTATAAACGATCTGGTTTTAACACTGAATTATTGGTATCGGGATATTGGAGACGATGTAAGGAACGAGGACGGGAACGGGGACTCGAAGAATGTTGATCGAGAAATTGTCAGCAAAGGGCCACAAGAAAAAAAAAAGGGAGGGATAAACGTCACATGTCTCCTGTAGCTGAGAAGGTCCGTCGCCGGGGATGTCGCGTCCATTCAGGAATCGGGCAGGGGAGACGAGTAGTACCCAGCTGTGGCACGGGCACGGAAACGGCTTCCGCCACTGGCATCGCTTGAGTCTTTGAGTACCGACAAGTGTCCACGTCCGTACGCACAGGCAGACTAGAACCCGGGGATGGGCAACAGTTAGAGGCCGAGGGGGTGGTAGCCAGTCTAGTAAACTTAAACTCTAATTGAGGAGCGGTAACAACGGACGACGGTGACCAATGCACTGGTGGCATTCCGGAGGTATGTGTGCTCCTTACCCAGGATATGAACTCGTTCCCAGCTCGGCGGGACGCCGCCACTTTGGAGGGTTGTTCAGCCATGAGAAGAAGTCGATCATAATAGACCTCCCGCTGATGTTCCATGAAAGCTTTGTATGTGCCCATGCTTTCCTGGATTCCGGAAGCAGGTCCTATGATCCCATCTAACCATGCGTAGTGCGCCTGCCTCTCCTGTGATGACAATGGAACAGCTCTTGGTCGGAGGTCCGTGGTTTCGCATGTTGAAGAAAGAGTGGACGACATCGAGGAAGAGGGTGAAAGCGTCGATGTCGAGACCGAAGAGCTCAAATCCGGCAGTGACAGGACAGAGTGACAAGGGGAGAGATCCGGTTCTGTTTCTTCTTCTTCAGAGACAAAGGTAGAGAACTGCTCAAGAAAGTGTGAGCAGCTGACATCGGACATCCAAGAGGAGGCGTCTGCGTCCGAGGAAGGGAGTGATTCCTGGGCCATCTCGGCCATTCGACTGTCGACGTCAGGTATCTCGGGTTCAGGTTCGAGAAGAAAGTGGTTTTCATGGGGATATGTACTATCAAGTCCTGATGGAGATGGCGGACGTTCCGGTCGCTTTTGCCTGCCTCTTGGTTTTCGGGGAGGGTGCATGTATTTCAAAGATGCCGCTTCTGATGCCGCAGCAGCAGCTCTACGTTTCCTGGGCTCCGGAAAGGTTGGTGGAGGGGCAATAGTATTTCGGGCGGGTCGCTGGGATTTGGTCTATAGTCCATGAGAACCAAAACGTGTGACTAATACGCATGAGTTGGTGACTTACTTCCAGATAGCTGTTCCGCATAGTCTTCTCGTTCAAACACCGGAGCCCCCGACTATGGAAAAAATCGTAAATGTGTCGTCTGTCGATACCGAACTTGATTTGTATGTCGCGACGAACACTGAACGGTGGCATCTCAATACTTCCTGGAATGATATGTTTTTCCATTTCGGCAACAAGCTCGGGTCCAAGGCGAGCGGCGAGACTCTCAGGGTTGACGCGACGGCGCTGAGGAGGGCCTAGTTCTAAGTGGTGCTGAGGCGGATTGGATGGAGCGGGTGGCACGTTGCAAGAATCATCATCATCATCATAAGGATTGGTTCGTCTGGTCGGATAGGTTGGCTGATCTGGGGTTACAGGGAAGGACATATTGTACAAGGTGACGCGGGCTGATTATTGAGGGGGAGAAAGAACACTCTTGATCGAATTCCAAAGTTCAACAATGCGAATGGTATGTGATGACGTCACAAAACACCTCTCAAAATTTTTAGAAATACAGACTAGCAGCAAATACAACTGCGTGGCAGCGGGTCATTAAAGGATATGCTTAACAAAATGTCCGACACTCACTGTCTCTCTTGATTTTCATCTGGGCATCTTCCATTTTCTTCATCAACACGGCATCTCCGATGACGCGGGCAGCATCTCGGACTTCCCTACAGGTTTCGTCGAGCCGAGTAATGACGCGAACGATCGTCCCCTCTGCCACATCAGTGAGAGCCGTCAGCTGGTCGAAGGGCTAAGACAGGCCATCAACGCATAATCAACTAAAGACGTTGACAAATACCAACCATCCCTTTTGCCCATTCATGGACTGCCTCCATCAGCCCGAATTTCAGCTTCCATCGATGCTCATCGGCCGCGACCGCGTGTCTGTCCTGTACGCTTGACACTCGTTCCATAATGGCTACCAATGCATCACGTCCGTTCTCAAGCCTCGGTGTAAACACAGGTTCGACGTCTGTTTTCTCTTGGAAGACGAAAGCGGAGAGAAGCGCGACCACTTCCTCGGGCTCGTAGGCCGCCAACGTATTGTCCAGAATGAGCTCTGTGAGAACGAGTTCATTGACAGAATTGATCTGAGAGTGACGTGAAGCACGAAATGTCTGAAAAACTGGCTGACAACTAACCTCACATGCGACTCGGCCCTTCAGCGAGACAGTGGAATTTGCCTCGAGAAATTTGAGCTCCTTCAGAACCTCAACACGTTGCTCGTAGTCAGGGACTAGCTCGAGGTTTTCGTCCGAAATCGCCAGTTTAAGATTTTCGATGTTGTTTCGCAGGACGCGTTCGACATGTAGGGTTTTGTACTAAAGACACATATTTGACGCCGCGCCATTGAAGAGCGCGGGAGGACATACATGTGGTTCGAACTCTTTGCAGAGGGCGCATGCTGAGCCCTCAAGGCGCTTGACCAGTGTGTTTCTTCTGTTTAGACGCTCTTGGAACTCCAATGCACGCATACGCGCCCAACCCACTTCTGGAACCTGATTATTCCTAACCCATTCGCTTGTGAGGTCCCCAAGTTGTGCAATCGCATTATTCATGTGAGATTTCAACTTGCGTTCTAATATTGCATCGGTGTCGATCTATGCTCATTGATGAGGGGGCGTCATCAGATTGGCCATGATCGTCACCTTGAGTATTCGAGGAGTAACAAGTGCGATACTCGTCACTGGAACGACAGTTAAGTCGTACACGCCCCCTCCGACCATGAGACTTTGTGCCGACGGAGGCCACTGGGGGGGTACAGCCTGCACGTCGACGTCTGGTAAAAGAATAAAAAGGTCCTTTATCTTGTCGGGAGGTCATTGCAACGAAGCGCACCATTCTTTCCCTCTTTCGTATCGGGGTCTACCAGGGAAAGGACGAAAAAGTATTTGACTTGCTCGCGTGCGGGTGCAGGCTTGAGTATCAGGGCAACAGCCCAATTGACGTGCTACATGACTTGAGGAAATGAGGTACTCCAAGATATAGAGGGCAGCGTACACCATCACGAAGCACGATAACCCTGCCAGCAGACAAGAATTTTGAACTTTGCACATGGGCGGATGCCAGTTCCAATAATTGTTGGTTGATGTTCACGATCTCAGCTGAAAGGTCATAGTATTTATTGATGTCTTCCAAGCAGATTTCGCACTCGAGTTTGTGCAATGTTGATAGGGAATTCTCGTTCTAAATAGATAGGTGAGAAAATAGGGGAGTCAAGAACAACGGAGCATACCTCGAGTATTTTTTTCTGTTGGTCAGGTAGCAACTGTTGTGAGGCGTTCTCCGAGAAGCTACGTTTGATCATCTCTTCGACCTTGAGCGTTTCGACCCGTAGAAGATTGAGGATCATATTATACGTTAACCGAAATTGCGACGCCAGTTTTCCAGGTTTTCCAGTGATCATGTTGCTTAAGGTAGATTGCTTTAGGATAAGAACGTAAGTTTCTCGGGATCGCAAGACTGTCCGCCTCAATGGGAACGTACTTCGGGAAATTCCTCGTTGGTTATAATGATCACCGTTCCGGTGGGGTCAAGTCCTCTACGACCAGCACGCCCTGCCATTTGGGTGTACTCCCCAGGCAGGATCTCCCGAAAACTACGCCCATCATGCTTCCGAATTCCAGAGAAGACCACAGACTTTGCTGGCATGTTGACACCCTAGAGGTGAACCATTGAATATGCTATACGCAGTGGAGATTTAAATCACCACCCACCATCGCAAAGGTTTCTGTTGCGAAAAGAACTTTGACCAGTCCGCGGGCAAATAGAATTTCGACCACCTAAACGAAAATGGATGACGGTTGCGTCATGGAAATAAGAAAATAACGGACTTCTTTCACAAGAGGAAGCAGTCCGCCGTGATGTACACCAATGCCTCTCGACAACAGGTCCCGCATTCGACCAATCTGTGGCAACTTCTTGTCTGAACCTAACGAAGAAATAGACCCCTCAGAATTTTTTGTTAGAAAGCGGGTAAGTACCTTTGAGGCGCATCACCGACTTCTCGATCATGACATGTATCTCACTCTTCTCGACTGAAGAAGAGAGGTCCAGGTTAGTTAAAGTCGCTGCATTCTGCTCGCATTTTTTCTTCGAAAAGGTGAAGCTCACGACAGGGAGAAGGGCATTCTTGCGGAGAAGGCCGATGAGGTGGATATATACACTTTGGTCTGCCTGACGAAGAGGTCGGGAGGGGCCGCCACCTCGGTTTACAGGGGCCGCCCTGGCCGGAGCACCTCTCTGCCCACCGCGGCTGGCAGGACCGCCACGTTGACCGCGCTGCGGGGCTGCTGCTCTCGCCCCTAACCGTTGAAGAGGTGGAAGACCTGCAGCTTCACGTTCTTTTTCTTGCTTTCGCTTCAAAGCTTCCCCAGCATCCTTATACCTGTAATGTACTCTGAGTATCACAGGCCTGAAATCTGTGCAGGGAACGAACCCTTGGCCAATGAATAATCCTCCTGCGTTAACGATCTTATGCATCTCACGACCGGCGTAGAGATAATGTTCCAATGGGACCGGCCGCCTAGCGGTGTAGATGACATATATATCCTTCTTCTTTGTCCGCCTGAAAAGTAATGAGAGGGTGGAAAGATTCTTGGGAAGATAAGTACTCACCCAACCCAATCTGCGAATTCTTTGGCATTCGGGACAGTCGCAGATAACAAAATGATGTTGACGTGATCAGGAAGCATGATAATGACCTCCTCCCAGACGACGCCTCTCTGTCGCAACACGATCAGCGGTAGTAAATCCGCAGAAGTATGAAACGAACTTCCGCGTCGTTCACATAATGTACTTCGTCAAATATCACAAACTCGACATCACGAATCAGATCAGCGCCCTTATAAAGCATGCTTCGCAAAATTTCCGTTGTCATGATCAGGCAATTGGCTTCGGGATTGATTTGTACGTCGCCAGTTAATATTCCCACAGAGTTTGAAGAAAAGGTCTGTTTGAAATCACGGAACTTTTGATTTGACAGTGCCTTGATTGGTGATGTGTATATAGCACTATGTTTTACTAAGGAGGTGTCAATGGGATTTCACAAATGCACCCACCGTGTCATATGTTTTTCGGCGAGTGCGATAGCATACTCCGCAACGACAGTCTTGCCAGCCGATGTATGCGCCGCAACAAAGACAGAGTCACCCAATTCTAGATGGTAGACCGCCTCCTTTTGGAAAGTATCGAGTTCAAACGGATACTAAAGGCGCATCACCGAGTTTCAGGAAAGTGAAAACACATCGGAAAGGTGACTGACCTTGCGCGCAAGATTCGGCACAAGCGTGTGAAAATTCTTCATTGGCTTGTTGACATCGACGACATGAGCCCAATCTCGTTTTTGAACTGTGACACGTTTGGTTGTTTTAGTAGATGTCACTGGTAGTAATTGTGACCTCTGCCACGACGTTAGTTCCGTTGCTTGGTTCGATAGATTATAGGTGTGATGGGTACCGTGACGGGTAGTAGGTGATCAACGTCGGCGGGTTGGCCTGACAAAGCTTCCGGCAAATGCTGTTTTTCCGGTGCGTCGGACAGCACGTCGGGCTATTGTAAATCCGTGAGTCAACAGCAATCCCCAAGGAACAAGGGCCATTACTGTAACTTCGCTTTCATCCCCATCCAAGTCAAACAGATCCGAGGAGGTGGTGTCGCGATTCTTATCTGTGGACAATCGGATGCCGCGCTTCAAGCCGGGTGGAACGGTTCCCAGCCGTTTGGTCTCCGTGACACCGTCTTGGGAGCCCGCGTGATTTGATCTCTCAGCCAACGAATCCAGCCCCCCAGGCCAAAATGGAGCGTAGCCTGACTTTCCTCGTACAAAGTTCGAGCTTGGTGCAGGCCGCCTGTCAGAAGATGTTGAAGTCAAGCCGGTCTGAATAGGGGGGTTCACGAGCTGTCATTCAATGTGAGAATCGGTGTCATGGGATGAAGTGAGAAAAGGCCTGCCTCTGAATGCCCAGTCACATGTCCGCTGAGGCCAGACCTGATAAACGATATACTGGTCGGGGGCGGAGAGGGCTTGGTCGACAGTAGTGAAGGTATTGAAATCTGTTCATCCCAGTATCTTGACGGAAGATCAGACCAATGACGAAGAGGAGTAGTATGTTTTACCTACACCTGATACTTAGAAAGCCAGTCCTCTGGGAGCCTTTCTTTCGGCAAAAGAAGTCTTTCCTCTATTTCACGATAGGTCTGCTCGCGCGACGGTACGGAATCCCACCCAAGAGAAGCTAAAAGCTGCCGAGTGTCCTCTGGGAAGAGGTCTGAGAGCTCCCACAGGTGAGCAGATGTTTGCTCAACCATTTCTGGGGCGACTTCGAGCTAACTGGGTAAGGTAATCGAAAGCAAGCTCGAGATTCGTGGGCGTTAAGACCACGTGACAACATACAACGGCTGCAGATCAGCTGAAATTGCAATCGCAGTGCTTTAATAAACCCGTTGGGAAAGTAGTGATAATAAGACCACGCCATCACACCCACGGTCAGCATCCACTTTACAAATTAATTGGCAAGTGTGAAATAGCGGAGTATCATTCGTTCAATTCGTTAACGTACAAATCCAATAGCCAGCACAATAGCAAGTATAATGTAGTGAGGGAGGGGGTGAGAAGACGCCTAGGACCTTTTGCGAGCGTATACCCGCTCTAGGCGGATATAAGTCTCCGTGCGTGCTTCCTTAGTCTCTAACTCTGCGCGACGCTGGAGTTCGTCCAAGAAAGATTCCGGGACCCCGCTTCCCAGTAAAAGTGGCCGACCGGCTCGAAGAAAGGCCTGAGCAAAAGGTGCGAACGGTGAGTCAGCGGTAAATCTCGGATATCCGTAGTCACGCACTAGCATGTCTTCTCGCAAATATTCGGCGATGGTCCGCAAGACACGATAATTGGGTTCCCCAGGGGATATGAAGGGTGCTGTTGGGACAAAGTAATCTTCATAAACGACGTCTTCAAAGGCCGAGTGTTGTAGCGTCCAATTATGGAGCATGTTAGCTGCATCAGGACTTCCGCCTCGTTGACGCACGGCCATATTAAGGAGTGAAATCCACTGAGCGAAATATGGGGGGTGCAGGACACTAGAAGGTAAAGAGAAAGGCTTTCCACTGCCATCGTATATCTTAAAATCATAGTCGACAAGTTCCATGAGCCCACCGGGACGAAGACTTTGGCTGATATGGTCGATCAGTGTCGGGTAGTCCTGGATCTGAGAAGTATGGGGTCAATAAGGCGTCCCGCAACGCAGAGTCCGTAACGAGGTGTCTTGAGTGGTGCTTACACCAGATGCAATGAGACGAGCATGCACGACGTTGAATTGACCATAGAAATGCTGCAATCCGATATTGATGTCGTCAACTTCGCTCCTATAAAGCTGGCGATCTAACTCGATGTCGATAAATGAGAAGGGAAACCATACCTGCAATTTGGTGGCATATCACTGCGGAGATCAATTCATTCGAAACGGGAATCTTTCCAAGTAAACATCAGGTCCACTCACATAGATTGCATGGGGACCAAATCTACGGCAACAGCCTGACAGTGTGGAAAGTCACGAGCCACCTCCATTATCCTGTAACGTTGTCAGGCTAATCCGAGTGACGCGGAGAGTCAAGAAAAAAACACCCTGACCAACTTCCACTCCCACAGCCCAGGTCGAGGACGGCTTTGGTTTCGCCCGGGGTGTCATCTGCCATTACCACTGCCATAGGCTCGGGGTATGCACCCATTATCATTTTGAACATTTCATGCTGCTTATCTGAAAAACTCAGCCCGAGATATAACAAGCCAGGACTTGATGGAGGCATTACCGAGTCTGTCAAGCTCCTCATCATCAGCTGGGAGTTGGTACACATCCGAGTAGTTGTTTATGCCCCTCCCGTATTCTTGGCGATAAGAGGCGGACCTTATGGAAGTGGTGACGGAGTACATGGAAGGGGCAGGGGAGCCAGAGCGCATGGATACGTCGTATGAAGTTGCAGAGGTTTCCGCACTGCGAGTCGAGAAGATGTCTGAACCGACATCTGAAAACGAATCATCGGGATGATCGTCCATGTTAGGAGAAGGGGGGAAGATAGTGAAGCTTGGAATGTGGGTAGCATATAAAGGACGGTCATGAACGCATGTACGACTCGGACCCGCGAAGGTCTCGGTACGAGTGCCGGCCATGGGCGGGCGAGTGACCACTGGTCCTGACAACCTCCGGCGGACATTCTCCAGAAAGCCGAACTTTTCCGACAAATTCCTCCCATCGGCGGGTCCTGATTTCACCGCCGTACCGGCCTCGAGGTCGCTCTCCAACCTCGATCCGGCTCTGCGCCCACGCCAATGACGCTCACATCGGGTCATTTTTCCGCACCACTTTGTCTTCTATTTCCCTTTTTTTTTTTACCCTCTTCCTTACACACTGCGTTATCTGACAAGACGGAGGGTGAAGCTCCACCGATGAATGGGTCCATTTTCCCGGTCTTCGGACAACCAACTTCCTGGCTTTTTCGCAGAGCCAAGCGGATCGCCTCAGATGTTACCCAAATCGGGGCTAACGATCCCACCACCGCTTCACTGTACGTCTTGGCAAGGTCTTGCTAAAGAACCTACTGGCAGCCGAGACAGGGGTTCAATTTAGCCACATTATTGGCCATCCCCGCGGTATTACTGTCGGATGATATCAAGTTGCGTGCCCCCAAAACGTGTTCAATTCACATTAATTACTCCTTACACCACATTTCTAACCACGGACGCCGATTAGTCGCCCACACCATCACGTGTGAGGAGTCTTTGAGCTTGGCTGTCATGTCATCATCATAACGAAAGTCGTCATCCTCGGGCAGCACCGTTCCAAAGTAGGACTACTTAGTGTGCACTAATGATCAGGCGACATATTACCCGACCTCGAGTACAGCGTGTATATGACAACCGTTTCATCTCTTCTTGAGTGCTTCGAATCTCCTGGCTAACATGGCAAAGTCATCTTCCGGAGGAGAGGGCTTAGGTACAGCTCCATTGTTATTTCCGCCTTTCCCATCGTCGTCTTCTGTCGGCGGAATATCTGGGAGCCTCGGCGTCCCTTTCCCATCTTTGGCAGCGAATTTCCCACTGTCGAGTGGGATGTCCACGTCTCCTGCAGGTTGCGATCCCGTGTCCTAGCAAGAATGAGCGAACAGGCAAACAGTAGAGAGTGTTAAAGAATGACTGACAACGAGATCCTGAACATCGCAGTGTTGATCATCACCGACTTGATTCGAGTTAGAAGTCCACCGGACACTATAACCTCGGGCTATCTCTGTCAGGTAGCCCTCCACAAGATTGGGGGATGGCATGTCGTTGGCGAGCTTTTTCATCACCTGAAGCGTAGAATGTCCTGTTAGGCTGTCAAAGATGGGATAACTTCCTGGGTCGCACCCTCTCGCTAACACAGCTGTCGCGGTTCTCCATCACCGCTGCCGAAAATTCCCTGCCATACTTGTGCATGAGGAGATCTCGTAGAACATGTAGCTCTGAAATCAAATGGGCTCGATATTGAATACACAACACTCTGAGTGCACACCTTTCAGCTCGGTACGAGGTGCCGCATAGATGATGCTACAGACTCCTTCGCTGATTGCTGGGTCTGGTTCTCGTGCACTGAATATGATTCATTGGGATGTAGAACATCATAAATCACTGGGAGCCCAACTTACTTCACTTCCACAAGGCCGAAACGCGCGATGAGCAGTTCACAATACAACTCCAAAAGCTCCAAAAGCTCGAGATAGATATCCTCATTAATTACTACAAGAAAAGGGTTGTAAGAATCGGGGAAACAAAGCGTAAGATGAAATACGAATTACTGCTTTCTACTTTGACACGCGCCGTCTCTACCTTGCCTCTCTCTAGTAGCGTTGCGATGTCGCGACGTGACGCTTTGGCCTGCGCTTCTTTCTTCTCTTGCAGCGTCCGCAGACGCTGCACCGACAAGCTGTATACGTATACTATTCATTATCGTGCCATAAGAATAATAAGCGAGGTTTGGATGACGTACCGCAACTGAACCTGAGAAAACGTGGGTCAGAAAGAGCCAACGCCGTTGAAGAACAATCGAACCTTAGCCTTAGTGGGATTCCAAGGTGCCATCGCCGATACACTCTCCTCCAGACTCTCACCAGGGTTCAAGTCATGGCGCAGGGCACCGCCTCACCGCATTCGGTTGTTTGTGTTTGCGTCTGATGGATGACTCAATCCCGTGGTCCACTCGGCACAGCAGAGCTACAGTACGTCTCTAGTCAGAGACGCTTGAGGGACTGAAATCATTCAAACATGATACAACCATTCATTTTCTCACAACAGGTCATGATAAGTTGATAGCAACAAACGATGGGGAAGACGCTCTCCAAAGTGAAGTGATTCTCAACAAGACGCCGTCACTGGTGCCATCAATCAAATCAGACGACCTCCTTGCAAGGCATCAATTAAGAGTTGCCCATCCATCAACGCATCAAACGACCTCCAAGCCCGCCCCCGACTCCTGCGCGTAATACAGGAGTGCATTACTATGATGGTCACCAGGGGCCCCGATGTCCGGAGTGACGTGACGGAAACACCTTCCTGTTCCATAATGCAGGCCCCTGTCAGCTAATCCCTTTCTTGATCCGTCACGTTCATCTGTGCCATGCCACACTTGCCTGGCTCTGGCATCATACGCCCCCGATCCGATTCCACAGCTGTGTAACGCTTATTTGTGTCCTCATGAGCGTTTCCCGAGCCCCGTTTCTCCCTTCGTCTCCCAACCTATCGATGTCCATGTCCGTTCCGCCTGCAACAAACCGCCCTCACTCCCTCCGCCTTCAAATAGGATCATCTCCGAACGTCCGAGGCTCCACCCCCGTTACGCCCTCCCCGTTTTCCTCCTCCATCGCACGAAGGGAGCCGTGGGGGTTCGAATCCCCATCAGGCGAATGCTACGAGCGAATCTGCTCTGTTATTGGCCTCTATGATTTCTTTTCTACCGATCCTGACCGTCTTTCATTTCGGAAACACGAGGTTCTAGAAATTGTCCGGCAGGATGAGTCGGGGTGGTGGGGTGCTGTCCGAGGCGATGGATCCGAAGTAGGCTGGATTCCTGCTAGATTCGTTCACACGCTCTCGGACGATGCTGCTCAAAGAGTGTACGACATACGAGTCCGAACGCGAATACCCGGGTACAGGGCCGAGCCAGGAGGTGTCAAGTCCGCTCCCCCGCTTTCAAGACCTGTCGAGATCCCGTCCCCACTGGTTCCCAACAACGAGCCTTCCGACACAGCCCAAATGGGACCTCCGCCATCCAGCAGGTCCGATCTTCCGGTCGTTACTGAACCACCCCGTGAACCTTCGATCTCGATCTCCGAGATAGAAAGCCCACGCGACTCGCCACCAGATTCAGGGCTTGGTGATTCACCAACCTCCTCAACACATATTCCCCCACTGCCCCAGAAGCCAAACCCTTTTCTTAGACTCGACAAATCTCTACCTGCATCACCCGATGTAACGACAACTCCTAATCCACCTTGGGTTGAGCCCAAGATTGCCACTCATGGTCGTGGTGCCTCTGATAGTGCCATCAATTTACAGGTGCGTACGTCACGACGACCTTCATCCTCGACGGCTCATCTTCTCTCTAGAAACTACCCAACATCGCGCGAGTGCAGACTTCTTCTGATCAATTATCAACATTCGTCAACCCGATAGGTTCCCCTCCTTCGCCGTTAACCCATTCCTTCCCGCCGCACGCGCGTCCACGCCCTGGCAAGGTTTTGCAACTAACCGGAGATGATAGTGCACAGGCGTTTCACAACGCCAGGCAAGCACAAGCGAATCTTCCCTGGTTTCTCAAAAATCGCCACGGGGAGGAAGAAATCAAACTCGACTTTGATGGCGCAGTCAAAGCCGGGACTTTACCCGCCCTTGTGGAACACTTGGTAGTGGATCCTCTGCGTGAGAGTTGATTCGTCCATCACAAGTATCATCTTCTGATCCCATTGCTTTGCTTTAGGGGCATCCCAACAGGAAATCTTTCGCCGCGCTTTCCTTGTCACGTTCCGTACTTTTGCGACAGCCACCGAAGTCTTTGATTTCCTTATATCGCAGTACGAGTTAGACGTGCCTCCGAATCTCTCCGAGGAACAATTTGAGCAATGGAAGAAGGAAAAGCTTCGGCCAACTCAAAAGCGCGTGTTGATCGTTTTGACGATGTGGCTTGAGGAGTATGACCTACTCAACCAAGACGCGGAAGTTGCGCCGAAACTGCAAGATTTCCTGGGCCTTGTTATCAGCCCACCGACGCTTGCACTAACGGCGAAGCATATGTTGAAGTCGCTGGAACGCTTGGTGAGCTACGAACGTTTTGCCATCGTCTCACCATAGTTTCTGACCTCCTTCCAGACGTTTGCTGAACCGACTGCACCTGAGGCAGTTGTCATGTCTTCAAAAAAATGGAAGAAGGTGAAGAAGGGAGATGGCCTCGAGCTAGTCCGTATGGACCCACTGGAGTTGGCTCAGCACCTCTCTCTGTTCGAATATGAGTTGTACCGCAAAATTCGCCCGCAAGAGTGTTTTCTCTGGTCAAAGATCAAGGAAGGCGAGGCCGTCAAGAACATCCAGGCTTTCTGCGCCACGCATGACAGGTTGGCCGATTGGGTGAAATGTAGCATTCTCGAGGTCCCTGCGTTAGGGAAGCGTGCAAATGTGGTGGACTTTTGGATCCGTGTTGCCGAGGTGCGTCGAGAGACACAACTATACCAAAGGCTCGTCTGATCTGCCCCCGTCTACAGAAGTGTCGATCCCTCAATAATTTCTCTTCTATGAGTTCTATTGTGGCGGCACTATCGAGCGTGTTGGTCTCGCGCTTGCATTTCACATGGGTCAACTCGAACCGGGAACACTCCTTGGACCCTCTCCGCAAGATCATCCATCCGGCCTCGAACTACGGTTATCATCGCAGCATACTAGAGGCCATCGACGGCCCTTGCATTCCATTCGTAGGATCGTTCCTGAAAAGCATCATCTATGCGCAAGAGCAGCACGCGGACAACGTTTTTGTCCAATCTGCGACCAACCCAGAGAGGCAGTTCACCCTCATCCACTTCGTAAAGCGACAGAAGTGGTACGACATAACATTGCAAATGCTTCGCTTTCAGACGAAGCCCTATCACATCGCTGAGATTCCCGAGATGACAAGCTTCATCGTGGGACAGATGGAAAGGGCGGCCGCACTGGGCGAGCCTTGGTACTGGCAACGAAGTGACGAGCTACAGCACGCCGAACTCGTGCATGCCGACATCAGAAAAGGGCTCGAAGCTGCTGGATTTTAACTGGTTCCTTAATTCACATGATACTGTATCCTTACCGCTCACTCACTCATGAAAACGCGACGATTTATGCCATTTCACCCCCTTCATAGCAACTTACTCCACTTATTAATATGTACTCATAGCTGGTTGGTCATCCACGGGGACGATTTGAATATTAATGATTGTGTTCAAAGTCCAGGTAGTGAACCGTGCATCATTATGCGAGCCAACACAGCAACGGACAGGAGAACTAATAAAATACTACAATGGTATGGGGTACCGAACGGCTGGCTGTTGGTTGAGTAAGAACACATGACAAGGGCGTGTCGACAGGATCTAAGGCGACGTCCATCAGGCAATTGACCGTAAAGTAGCATACGATAGCGAATGGCGATGGATGAAAGTGAGGCGCTCAGCAGTTGCACGGTTCCCCGGAGGTTGTGGTCCTCTGTTGCTTATTCAAGTCCACGCCTGTCCTACCGCCTGCCGTACCCGCACGACCAGGACCACTTCTTGATGCAGGTGGTGCAGTGGTGGGAAGTTTCTTGGCTGCAACGAATGGTCGTCCGTTAATGTCAATGACGAACACTCAGAGAAGAGACTGACCAATACGGGTGAAGATATCTGTAACACCGTCACCAGACTTGGCACTAGTCTCGGCCCACATCAAGCCTTCTTCTTCCGCATACTTCTGAGCTTCTTCCTGCGTCACTTGCCGTCGGGCAGACAAATCTGACTTGTTTCCGCAAAGAGCGATAACGATAGATGGGTCCGCTTGACGTTGAAGTTCACGGATCCAGTTACGAGCCTTTTCTAAGGAGGCTGACTGTGTGATATCATAAACCACGACGGCACAGTTCGCGTTGCGATAGTACATGGGTGCCTTTACGAAGATCAGAGCAACGAAGCGGGAAGGGAGGAGTGCATACCAGAGACTATAGCGAGATGATGGTCCGGAAGATGGTATAGGCTTCAGCACCCGTATGCAACTGCCGAGAAGGTGAACCGACCTTGTAGCGCTCCTGACCTGCAGTGTCCCTATGGAATAATCAGATCGCGCGCACAACCCTGTGAAGTAGTAGGCCATGCGTACCAGATCTCGAATTTAACGGTGGTACCGTCTTCGAGGTTTACCGTTTGTGTGAGGAATGCGGCTGTTCAGTAAGCAACTAAATTAAGTGGCGCTTCTAGGGGAGGCAGAGAAGACGAGCCTCCGATTGTGCTCTCCCGATAATCATCAAATTGGTCTTTCACGAAACGCAAGACTAGACTAGGAAGGGGATATAAGGGTCAAGACGGTTGAAATATGGTGAAGAGGAGCATACCTGGATTTGCCAACGGCAGATTCACCTGTGGGTCATAGTGAATATCGAATTAGTTACGTAGATGAGTTGGCACATACCTAGTAGAACGAGTTTGAATTGGAATTGTTTGGACATGAGCGGATGGAGGAGTGGAGAAGCAAGTGCGTTAGGTCCGAGGAGGAGTAGGAGCGGAGGGCACAGCGTGTAGGAGCGCAGCGACACATGACACTTCGGCCAATTCCGTGAATGGTGGGAATATATGACTTTATTCGGCATCACATGCCTTTTTTTTTCAACTCCCTTCCGCTCCGACTTTTTTTGATCTCTTCACTGTACCTTCACGTCGTCGTGGCGTCCGTGTTGCAGAGTACACCGTTGTCTCTCCCTCCCCTCTCAGCCCCGCTCCCAGCCCTAAGCCCCGGCTATCTGAGTCACAGCCATCCTTTCTCCGTTGATTGCGCCACCCATCATTCTTCCGCTTCGCCGGTTCAACTCGCAACGTTCTGATTGAGTTCGGAAGAGAAACAGACAACGTTATGAGTCGACATCATCCGTACGGCCCTCCATACGACAATTTTGGTCCCCGCAGAGGTGGCGCCCCATCCGGTCCCGGTCCTGATAGATACCATCGCTTTGACGGTCCTCCGCGTGGAAGGGGTTTTGGTCGTGGAAGAGGTCGCGGTTCCTTTGGAGGGGCCAGTCAGGATTTTGCAAGTAGCCCTCCAATATATGATCAAGCACCTCCCCAAGGAAACATGGGTGGATATAACAATTACAATTCTGGACCCAATCAGGATTCGTTCTATCAGAACGATGGTTTTGCGAATCAGTTCAGTGACTCAGATGCCCCTGGCGGGTATGATCAGAATTATGGGAATGGAAATTTCCAAGGTACGCTAAGTTGCTGAATCAGTTTGAATTTGTGAACTGCAGGCAGCGGACATTTTTTCGTTCATCCTGGATGTTGATGTTCCTCGACGGCCCGTGGGCTTGCACACCCCACCCGCTTCTAACGTTTGAACCTAATTGCTCGTCATCACGTTCCCTACGTGTGTGGTCGACTCGGCCAGTGCTTAAGAGACCAAACGTGTCCTCGGAGTCCGCCGGCTTTAATTGGCTTTACGCGCGAAATCGTCGTGCTTTGTGGTGTCAATGTGATCCATCATCGACCTGGTAAACCGCGGATCAGCACATGCTGTGCCACTCTTCTTTTTTTCAGTTTTCTGGCATCTTTCACGACGTGAAACGGCTCACCTCACACCAAATATTCCTGTTAGATGGTACTGGTCCCGGTTACGGTGGTCCTGGAGGCTATGGCGCTCGACTGCCCAAACGTGGTCCAAAACGTGAAAGAGACGATAAGGTGCACGAGTCTATTATTGAAGAACGTATTCAGCGCGAGCGTCCATGCCGCACTCTATTCATCCGCAACATTAAGGCGAGTGTCATGTCGAATTGAGCACCATCATCTACAGCGAGATACACACCCAGTACAATGAGCTGACTCATGCGGTTACGCATTCTTTTAGTATGAGACAAATAGTGACGAAGTTCGTCGACAATTTGAAGAGCATGGTGAGATCAAGACATTCTTCGATCTGATCGCAAACCGTGGGATGGTGTTTGTAACCTTTGTAAGTGTTCGACATACTTCCACTTCAAGTTGGATGATTCAGCCATAGGGTAGTATGATCTCCGTGCTGCTGAAAGAGCTCGAGATCGGTTACAGGGATCCGAAATCAGCGGGAGACCTGTCAGTCGCCCTCTACTGTTCAAGTGATTTATGTAATTCATACGGGGTTTCAGATCGATGTTCACTATTCGCTGCCACGGGACGATAACCTGGCGAAGGGTGGTGACAAAAATCAGGTGTGAAAGGTTCTGTGTCATTGATTCATGTGCTCACCATTCATGTGCAAGGAGCTGCAAGGAACGTTGCTTGTGACCTTGCGTGGCTCTAATCAAACAATAGATGACGGTGAAGTCCGGCGCAAGTTCCAACAATTTGGAGACGTTAAGTCTGTCCGCCCAGCTGGAGACCGTCATGAGTTGGTCTCAGTTCTGTGTGATGAGACCAGAGAGCTTATTCGGTCCGTTTCTAGCCAGCGTTACGTTGAGTTCTATGACACGAGGGTAAGCAATGTGTTTTATCATCGTCATGACATGGATTTGATGGTGAGTTTAGTCTGCTGAGGAGGCATTCGATCGTCTGCGTCATCAAGGACTACAAGATGGCGTTATGGATATTGTACTAGCGTGGGAGGACACTCCCGGTCCACCAATTCGGTATACCAACATCTCCAAACCAATTTTGACCATGCTGATTGTTTTACTGGAACATTCAGCAGCCGCGAGGAACGCGAACCCTATCGAGATTGGGATGAGACTCCACGTCCGGCACCCTTCCGGGGGAAATGGCGTGGCCGTGGCCGTGGTCGAGGTTTCGCTGGACATGATGACGACCGGCGGCCCCACTGGGATCGGGATCGGGATCGCCCAAGGCGTTATGAGGATGACCATAGTTCCGGACCCGGACGAGGTGGTGGCCGCGGATCCTACAATGACCGATTTGATGGTAACAGGGAGGGCGGTTACAGCAACACACCTCAAACTAGTTATGCACTGCCTGCCCAGCAGCAGTATAATGAGCCTTCTGCAGCAGCCGCACCTGTGGGTGACCACTTGCACAACCATCATTCTGGTTCTGACGTAATTATCTCGTAGCGAGTCGAAGAACGTATTGACCAAGCCCGAAAAGTCCAACAGGTGGGCTCGAACTTCTGGGAGTGACCACGAATTTACCTATTAGTTTTGTACAGTTGTTGGCTGCGCTCAAGCAACCGCAGGGGGCACCATCAGGAGCTCAACCAACGCAGGTACAAGCCCAGCCACCTGCCCCAGTGCCGCCGGTGCCACAGAATTCGTTCTACCCTCCTGCTCCGGTTGTTCAACAGCATCCACCTATCTATGGTGGTGGTGCCCCGCCAACAACCCCTAGCTTCTCCCAGATGTCTCAGCCCAGTCTCCCCCAAGGCGGACCACCGCCCGCTCAGGCCAATCCCCTAGCCAATCTCCCATCCAACATACTTGCACTTTTGCAAAATGTACAAGGCCAACAACAACCATCGAGTGCCTCACAGCAGCCTCAAAGCCCAGCACCTTTGCCGGGCGCGTACGGCGCTGTCCCTTCATCACTGCCTCCGCCTCCAGGCCAGATGCGTCCCTCCATGCCACCGCATTTGTCAGGGCCACCACCACCCTCAGTACCGATGCAACCCATGGGAGGCGATTATCCAGGGCAAATGATGAATTACTATGTAAGTTTTATGTCTCGCCCGTCGTGACTTGCTGACGTTCGACATACATTACTGTCTCAGGCTGGCAAAAGGACGTGATACAGGAAGGAGGCTGAGATGGCGTCGTTCCCGTATTTATTCATCTCCTATGTCGTTATGTTTTGTTTTTTAATTATGGGTCGTAATTCACTTGGTTTGTGAGGCACCCACGTTTACTAACTCCCTCCTACTCTCACCTTGCATCGCCGTGATATGAAAAGTGGGACGGAATTATAATGCCACACCATGTTGATATCTTATGTTACTCCACCACTTACGACGAAGGATGCCGTTTGCTGCTCATCTCAAGCGTGTGACAACGAAGCAAGTAGACGCGTTCTAGTTCTATTTATATAAGATGTAGACTATGCAGACGTTAGTTTTTATGTGTGTACATGATCGATATGCGGTATGGGAAGAGTAATGCAGTCATTATGTCCGATGTACTATTACTAATACCCAACGGGCGAAGAATCAATATCAGCGGCTAGAGACTCTCCGAGTGCCTTGAGGGCATGGTCGTCAAGGGGCGACATCCGGGCATCCCTTTGCAGGCGTGAAATCGCATCATATGCGACGGCAACAGCAGAAGGGGGCATGCCTGCCAGCTGGGCCACTTTGATTCCATGACTTTCCCTGTTCACACCTGGCCGCAGACGGTGTGAGTACGCGAAGGAACCGAGCTGCAAAAAATAAAATAAAATAAATTGTAGCTGGCAAAATCGAAAATCGAAACCAGTCGATCTCACCTCCGTCTCCTGTACGTCGGTGCAGAAAAATCCGACCTTTCGAAACGCCCCTGCGCCTTTGTAGTCCGAGGTGCACCCGAGCATGTCGGTCAGCTCGTGAAAATGTGTGGCGAAAAGGGCCCGAGATTTGTTCTTGAAGTAGAGGTGATGCACCACCGCGAAAGCTATGGCCAACCCATCTCTGACTGAAGTCCCTCTGCCAACTTCGTCCATGATGACCTTGAAAGGTTATAGCTTCATGAGCCCTTGTTTCCGCAGGAAAAAAAAAAGCTGGTTGGCTTACTAGGCTGTTCGGAGTCGCCTTCTTCAAGATATCCGCCGTTTCGAGCATCTCGACCATGAAAGTGCTCCGATCGCGAAACACGTCATCTTTTGCGCCGACTCTCGAGAACAGACGGTCCACGATCCCAACTTCGGCATAGTCTGCCGGTACGAATGAGCCCGATTGCGCAAGGATTGCGATGAGGGCAGTTTGCCGAAGAAGCGTCGACTTTCCAGCCATGTTGGGGCCAGTGATGACATGTAGTTGTGAGTCCGGACAAAGGGACACTGTGTTCGGCATGAAAACCCTCCCGGACGATAGCAAGCCGACCTCGACGGTGGGGTGACGACCGTTGACAACGTGGAAAGAGCAACTGAAGGATGGATTCAGCAACATCGACAAGTGCCACCACAAACCGACCCACTTGTCCTTCATAATTGGTCTCGTGAAGTGCATGTCAGTGGCAAGAGTAGCAAAACCAAGCGCCACGTCCAGATTGTCGATCACTTGAATGTTTCGTCGCAGCTGAGCCTCATGCATTTTCACCTAAGAATACACTAAACCCACTTGAAAATCAAGATTTTCTCGAGATTGTACTGTACCTCATTCCTCAGCGCTTCAAATGCCGCTTTCTCAGCTGAAGCGATGCTTTGTGACGTCTCCAAAAGTTCGCTTCCAAGTTGTGCCCATCCCTAGTGCCATATCGTTCAGCTCAAGCCGAAGACATATAATGGATGGAATCAGCTCACTTGGTGAAACAAGTAGCAAGTTGAGTTGCTCTGGGAGATGATGGTAAAGGTAGGTGAAGCCTTAGCCTTCGCAGCATCGCGCTTTGACTTCGCGATATGAACGTGGAAACCTTGCAGCGAAGACGAACGCAAAGTCAAGGACGGCGCGCCTGAAGTGAATAAATCAAGTTGTGACAGCCTCCGGTTGGAAAATTCACTTACTATATTCACGCTGCAGATCGTTTTCCAGGTCCTCTCTCAACTTCAGGAGCCGCTGAAACTTGACATGTAAGGACGATAGCTCTTTAGAAAACCTAAGTGACGGCTCATCAGTCATCGATTCAGGGTTTGCAACTCGTCTGATTCACTCAGGGTTGATAGACCATCGGTATCCCTGTTGCCATTTATCATCAGCGGATAGCCCATCACCTGTGATGGCATCCTCATCAACTGTTTCTATTGAACCCCCGAGTCGAGTCGGGGGACCATCAATAGAAGCCTGGATTTTTCTGTCTAATTCAGGCAAATCCTGCATCCGCGAGATCAACGCATTAATGCTTGTCCAATCTCTTTCCGAGTCGCAATTCTCCTCTGTGAAGTGCAGCTCTCGCTCCAACGAAACTCGGTTCTTTACGATGGACCAGACCGAGATTGCTGTACTGATAGTTGCGACGTCGTCGGTATTCGCACGCCCCAGAAGAAACCTCTGTACCACACGCGAAACATCGTCAATGCCACGCAAGTGGTCACGAAGGTCGCGCCGAAGGTGAGGGCGGGCATGGAAGAAGGCAACGATAGACTGTCGAGCATTTATTTCCGACAAAGATGCGCTCGGTGAAGCTGTGAGCATGCCGTCAGCTTTGAACAGAGGGACAGGCTTAGTTGGGAGAAGTACATAACCAGCGAGAAAGAAGCCTTGTGCCACCACTAGTCACGGTCCGCTTGACGCAGCTCAGGAGCGTACCGGTTGACCCGCCTTCATGCACTCCTTCCCGAATCTCCAATGACTTGAGCGTATGGGCGTCTATCTCCATGCGGGCTTCAGCGACCTCCTTACTAGGAGCAGAGAGACTTGGCATGTAGTCCAAAAGGTTGGCCCGAAGGTAACGTGTTAGAAGGCTGACAGCTGAACTCTCTTGGGGAGAAAGGGCGGATGTTGTGAGACCTCTCGCGTTTATTGGGACGTCAGGTACGGGTAGAGGACGAGACGGAGATTGCAAGTGTGCGGGGCTGGCTATGTCCAAGTATGAGACGACGATACTCTCGCCCCGTACGATTGCGCGGATAGGGCACTCGTCGACCGATTCCATCTTTCTTGGCAAGACGACTTCGCGTGGACGAATTCGGACGATATCGTCGAACAGGCTTTCGATGGGGGTGGATTTCGTGAAGAACTCGCCCGTTGATACATCAATCCATGCCAAGCCCAAATCACCGTCCTCTTTCGATGAGGGGGATGCAACGGGGGTGATTGCCATGAGGTAGTTGTTTTCACAGCAATTCAGGAATGGTTCGTCAATCAAAGTTCCCGGTGTCACGACGCGAGCGACCCGTCGATCGTATGAGGGCTTGGTTCCAGATAACGTAGGCACCGCAAATTCTTCACACAACGCAACGAAACGGTTGTTTTGTTGAACAAGTGTTTTCAAGTGCTTCTGCAGATGCATGACTGGGAATCCACACATAAGGACAGTCTGCTTGTCCCATTTCCGTGATGTCAGTTTGATATTTAGGAGGCTCGCCACTTCAGTCGCTTGGTCAAAATATGACTGCGTAAACCATTAGGAGGGTCACAGAAATGATGTGGGGGACCGACCTCGTAAAATTGCCCGACGCGCGTGAGTAGAATGCAATGGGGAAATTTGGATAAATTGTTCAGTATCTCTATTGCAAGCTGAGTTCGAGGTTGATGTCCAGTCGGACTAACTAGAAATTAAAGCATTGAGGAGCTGAGGTACGTTGCCATTCACATGACTCACCCGTTGGAGTTGGTGGTAATGCCTCCCTACGTCTCTTTGTCCTGGCCGCAGCATTCTCAGCTTCTCCAGTTGACTTCGATTGCTCCACTGGTTCAGGTACACCCGAGGCCTCGGCGGCTTTGACGCGTCGGACGCGTCTTCTGCGGGCGATCTGCGTTGGAGGTGATTCTACAGGTATTGGTTCGATCTCAGACCGTGACAACTGCTGAGATGCAGTCAAAGGTGGGTTCAAAATGGCCGCTATGAAGCATGAAGGGGTGATAACCATGTTAACAGACGGCCATAGACGTTCGTTGTAAGCGAAAGGCGCACATTCAGGTGTGTGAGGGGCAAGGTGGGTATGCGATATGCCTTGAGAGCCAGGTACCGCATCGGTTGAGTGTCCACATGGTGCATTAAGAGTAGGCAGTTCCGAGTACTTCTTTTTCGTTTTCGTAATGGTTGGTTTTGGGACGGTGCTTGTCGTCGCGGATTTAGCACGAAGTGATTTGCACGAGCTCTGAGGTAATGACTGATCAAGCAGGGAACGAGCAACAAGATATTTCAAGCGATGGCGGTTTGTTGAAACCAAACCGAGCATGCGAAAAGACAATGTATGACAAGCGAAATGTGCCGAGGCAGCGCCAACACTGTCCGAGTTGGGCCATAGAGCGTCTCGGCAGACCCCGCATCCGTCGCTAAAATCATTCAGTCGGAGCCTGAATCGGTTTCAACTGCCCGTGAACGGTCAATTCCTCTTCCACTAGACCACACTCGTACCATAATGTCGTTCGCCGGAAGACGCAGAGGCAACAAGGTCAAAAAGGGTGTTCAATTCACGGTCATGGTCGTCGGTCAGTCTTCCTTTGTACACACTTCATTTTGGCTCTTCAACGTCTTTAACTTGTGCACTTTTAGGCGCCTCTGGCACCGGACGTACCACTTTCGTGAATACCCTCTGCGAGTCAGAGGTTCTGTCCCACAAGATTTCCGACAGCCCAGAGACTGCGCACGTGGAGGAAGGCATCAGGATCAAGCCTGTCAACGTCGGTGCGTTGCAGCCCCTCCGTCACCAAAAACACGGTTTTTCGGGGCTCACCTGTTACCATTTTAGAGTTGGAGGAGGATGGCGTACGCATCGCTCTGACAATTGTAGATACCCCCGGTTTTGGTGACAACATTGACAACGAGTTCGCGTACGTTTGGTTATTTTTACACCTGAGTAACTCACTCAAGCACCTACGTCAGTTTCCAAGAGATTGTTGGCTACCTGGAACGTCAATACGATGATATTCTCGCGGAGGAATCACGCATTAAGCGTAATCCTCGCTTCAGGGATAACCGTGTCCATGCACTTCTCTACTTTATTCCCCCAACCGGCCACGCGTAAGATTTTATCAAAATGTGTCAAAGGTACTTGAGGCTGATACCATGGTGTCATAGCCTACGTGAAATGGACATTGAACTGATGCGCCGTCTCTCACCCCGCGTGAATGTTATCCCCGTCATTGGCAAGGCTGATGCCTTGACTCCAAGCGAGCTGCGTGGTTTCAAGAAGCGGGTGAGCATATCAACTAGTTCCGTGTCTTTTGTTTGTATTAAGACTTGGATGCAGATCATGGAGGATATCGAGCACTATGACATCCCCGTGTACAACTTCCCATATGATGTGGAGGAAGATGATGAAGAGACGATTCAAGACAATAGCGAGCTTCGCGCTTTACTGCCCATGGCTATTGTAGGCTCTGAGCAGGAGATTGAGATTGATGGCCAGCCTGTTCGCGCCAGAATCTATCCGTGGGGCGTCGTCGAGGTCGACAATCCTAAGCACTCTGATTTCAGCAGGTTGCGGAGCGCTCTTTTGAAGTAAGTGTGCCTTTGTTTTGCTTTAAAAGACTTTCTCAATTGGGAAATAGTTCACATTTAGCGGATCTCAAGTCTCTGACGCACGATGTGCTGTACGAGACGTACCGTACTGAGAAGCTGTCGCGCACAGTTCACTCGGATACGCAGTACGTGACTAAAATGGGTTCAATGTCACGCCATCGTTAATGTGCCATATTTTCAGCGACTCTTCTATTCTCCCTGAGGAGCTTGCCACTCAGAGCGTACGCCTGAAGGAAGAGCAGCTTCGCCGAGAGGAGGAGAAGGTTCGTGTGTGTTGTGTAACGCTTAGTTAAAACTGACCACTCTGTCATCCAGCTCCGTGAAATTGAGCTCAAGGTACAGCGTGAAATCAACGAGAAGAGGCAAGAGCTGCTCGCCAAGGAAGAGTCGCTTAGGTTGGTTCAAACATGATGGTATCCGAGTGATATCACTAATTGTTTTTTCTCACCAGGAACCTGGAGAGTCGACTTGCGGCTCAAGGCTCCCAGGGCGAATTCCGCGACTAGATCGAGACATGTTGATTTGCACGAGGACTTAATGCGAGTTTGTATACCCCATTCTGATAGCTTCCGACGCCTATACACTCGTTGAAAAAATTTCTCATCCCGAGTTTTGATTGTCTTTTTTTTTTTCGTTTTACTAAAAAAATAAAAATAATATTTGCACTTACCCATTCTGGGAAAGAGGTCGAATTGTGGAGTAAAGTTGTTACCGAACTCGGTCAGTTGACACAACACTCGGCGGCACTGCAACGAGACACGCTCGCACACACACAAACTCGCACACGCTCACGCTCTGGTCTCTCTCACACAACAATAACTGACAACTCAACTCCGCTCTTCTCCCCTTCTATATCTCTCCCCCTTTGACGCGGTTATACAACCCGAGTCCATGCAATTTGTCCGTCAACCCACGGTCATCACTCAATCCAACGATTGGGATCCTCTTTACCCGCAACAAGATGCTGGTCCATCCCATCCTCTATCGCCTTCCACTTACGTTTCCGCTTCTTTGACTCAGCGGAGACGTTCTTCAGCCCTTCACCCTCCCCCACAAGCACCCCCTCCCAGTCAGCCGATACCCAGCGTTCCAATGCTTGATACCACGGTCATCTCCACCACCCCAGACGGTTTATCTGTCTTAGATCATGACACCCTCATCTCTCCAACCGGAACCATGCAAAATCTCGCTCGACCAGCTGCCTCTTCCCGCCTCGTCGCTGTCGCTGCCTTTCCTCAAGCACAGGCTCGCCACACATTACCGACCGTCCCGGCGTCTTTATCAACAAACGGGACCCGTTCCCCCCCGCGGCAACGCACTCAATCCCCTCCGTCTCAGCATCAGGAATCTGTTTCAGATCGTCTGACGCTTTCCCCTCGCAGTTCTCAAACAACTCCTGAGCGCTCGCGCCCGTCCTCTAGGCGTGCCCTCACAAAGGCTCTCGAACTCGCTCGCGAGGCTGTCAAGCTCGACTCGACTAACGACGACCCATATGGCGCCGTCGTTGCTTATGGAAAAAGCGTTGCTCTCCTTAGCAAAGTCATGGAACGTGTCATCAATGGCGAAGACTCTAATGAATCCGTCCGTCGGAGAGGTGGTCGACGGAGAAGCGTGGTAGCTCAGGAAGAGGAGGTCCGCCGACTCAAAGCAATCGTGCGTGTCATCTCTCCCCCCACATTTCTCCCTTTATTGATCGACTGGATTTTCGATCTAGCATGACACGTATGCCGAGCGGATGAATATCCTCAGTTTAATATACAGCATCCCCCCTCCCCCCCACTCCCCTTCAGTCGCGTACCCACCTTCAGTGTCCACCTCCACAGACTCTACTCGACCATCGTCACCAGGTTCTCCGTCTTCCGAGTCTTCCGATCATCTTCGTCGCGAGTCTTCTGCCACGTTATACGATGACGTTGACAGTCGCAGGTTCTCGCAAGAGACCGCGAGATATCGCGGGGAACTCTTTGAACGAAGGGACTCGTCCGAAAGTACGCGGTCATCTCGCTTCCCCTCATATTCCTCTAATATATATAACATTTGCGCAGTCGAACCATCCGAATACCATCATCCATACTCGGCAGCTGCTGCGAGGATGTCCCAATTATCAGATGACGACCCGGAGACGCCTGTACCAAGGCCATCTACCCTGAACGGGAAGCGGTCGACGGCTCCTGCACGCCCTCGACCTTCAAGCCCACCGCCTCCCGGTCCTTCTGGCGGGCTGCGACCACGCGCCACTTCTGAGCTCCCACCACCTGCTCCTCCCCCTCAGAGCGCTTTACCCCCCGCACCTCCTCAACCAGCCCCTAGCAAGCACCTGAGTGCAACCCACGGTCGACCAAGAGGACAGTCCATAGGTCACAACCGGACGGGTTCCAACAGCCGGCTAGAGCCTCTGCAAGAGGAAGGAGACAAGCAGACAGAGCCACAAACGTTCCAGGAACCACAGCAACGGCAACACCATGGAGTGGAGGAAGATTCGCGTCTCCAACGTACCCCTTCACAGGCTCAACGCGATGCAAATCGATCGCATCACTTGCCTCCGCTCCCCGTGACAGCAGATTCATTGGCCGCTCCGCGCGATATCGAGCCAAGCCAAGACCCTTCACCTGTATCTGCCAAGTTCGGACCGCGGCCTCGGGGAGCATCGACCCTTTCAACACGCTCGGAAATTATTAGCCCCCCGCCTTTGATCAGCGACTCCACCACCTTGGGTACGATCTCGCAAAGGCGGTCAAAGGCATCCGCGCCGGCGACAAGTCCTGCTGTTTTCCCAACTCAACTCCCCGAAGCTGTGCCACCTCTAGCCTTGAGGCCAAAGGCACCTAGCGCCACCGCAACTATTGCGCCGCATCCCAACTACACGCGCAGTCGCGCCTCTTCGCAACCAGGGCAACGACCGAACCTGGCTGCGTTACTCCCTGCCTCATACGACGCTCCGGTACAGCCCCCGTCTACCGCGGTGCCACATTCAACGTCAGTTCTGCTTCCACGGAAATCGTCCGTGTCCTCTAAGAGCAAATCACCTCTCCCCCAAATCTCCGTGGTCACAGGATATCTCTCTCCGCCGTTGGATACACCAGCGAATCAGCTCGTACCACCACCACCTATACCCCACAGCAACCTGCCGACAACGCCGGTCTCCCCTCTTCCACCTACCGCACCCTCGGATCCCCTCCGCAAACCCTACCATATGATGAACCTGCTACGACACACGATGACGTCAAAGACAGGCGGCTATGTCACGCCACGATTACATGTCCCACAAGAGGTTTGGTCACAAGGCGGTGCAAGGTTACTGAACTTGCCCGAGAAAGTGCGCGTCGTCGAGGTGCTGTGTTCGTCGCTCGAGGAAGTGCAACATACGAGCGGAGGGATCTTTGGTGCGGGGAACGTGAGCGCCAGCTTGATAGCGGGCATCGGCAAGAAGGAGGGCGAAGTGTGGTCGCTCAAGCTGGAGGAGTTTTCGAACGTGTGCGACGGTGTCGTCGCGAACTTTGGGAAGAAGCTGGGCGTCGGGGAAGGCTTCATGATCAAGAAGAATAGCGGGGTGAGTTTTGTCGCGTCTCTTCTCGAGAGTCGCGTTTCTTTATAGTTTACTGACTTGCTTGAAACAATGGAGGTTACTTCCTGGGGCGGCAAGCTGACTCGCCAACTGGACAAGCTCACCAATCAGAAGAAGTCAGTCCTTTGGTTCCGCGTCCTTACAGCTCCAACTGTCGTTTTTAATCTGACATCCTTTTTTTTTTTTTTCTTTTTTTTTAGCCTTGATTCTCCCGCATCGTACGTCCAAGGGCTTAGCCGGCTCTTCGCGCAAGCGCAGCTCCTCGATGAGCACTCGCGCGCCATCTCGATGCAACCTGTC